>Ga0187781_10004108_pt1 | contig 10871 bp, 6 predicted proteins | sample 0715_SJ02_MP02_2_FD_132447 | JGI IMG/M metagenome (GOLD analysis project Ga0187781, IMG submission 132447) | Tropical peat soil microbial communities from peatlands in Department of Meta, Colombia - 0715_SJ02_MP02_20_MG | ecosystem: Environmental > Terrestrial > Soil > Wetlands > Peat | place...
CATCTGTCGGCTCGATCCCAAGCACACGGTGCCCCCCGGACTGGAAGTTCGAGAGCAGCGTGCCATCGTTGGAGCCGATATCGACCACCAGATCGTCGCCGGAGAGCTTCAGCATGGCCGCACACTCGGCGTAAAGGTCGGCAAAGTTTTCGCGTAGAATACGAGTGGTGCCGCTGGTATAGGGATAGTCCGGCGGAAAGATGATGACCGGATCGACGGCTAGGCCGAGCTGCACCAACTCACAGGCGGAGCAATAGAGCAGGTTGGTAGGAAACCACGGTTGCTGTCTTGGCACCTCGCCGATCGTGACCATCTGATTAACCGGGGGCATATAACCGAGCGACAGCACGTTTTCGAGCGCAGAATGGCCGCACACTTGGCAGTGCTCGATGGGAACGCTAGCTCCGGTTCCGCCGGCGCGAATTGCCTGCACTTGCTCCATTGCTACGCCTCCTCACCACAAATCACACCGACTCAGATCACGCGAGCTGAAATGGTTTTCGATTTTCAGCCAAGTCTATGTTCTCGCAGTACCAGCGTATTGTAGGAGGCAGGCCTTCATCGAGGGACATTAGAGGCCGATATCCAATATTTACTGCCTTGGCAATGTTCGGACAACGCCGCAGCGTGCCTCCGAACGGAGCCGATCCGGGAACGAGCTCCAGTTTAAGATTCAGTGCCGCGGCGATTTGATGAGCTAGTTGCGCGATTGTAACTTCTTCAGTGGTTCCAATATGGTAGATGCCGAGATGTTCGCCGCGAGCACGCACCGCCATGACGCCTCTTATCAGATCACTTATATGGCAAAAGCTCCGTGTTTCCGTGCCACTGCCCTGGATGGGAAAGTGGATTGTGTCCCCGCTGTGCTGTCCCGCCGCTTTCTTCATGCGCAGAATGAATTGCGGAATGACATGTTCAAACCCCATGTCCGGTCCATAGACGTTGTGGGGCCGGAAAATCAGCACCCGATCGAAATGCTTGCGACCGTAATTGATGGCCATGACCTCGCTGATAATCTTGCCGGCGCCATAGGAAAATCGCGGATTGTGCGGATCGGGAACAACGAGCGGCGCGGTCTCATCGGTCGGCACACTAGGCGGCGTCTGATAGACTTCCGAACTTGAAGCCAAGACCAGTGTGCGGACATCTTGGTTACGGCAGGCATCGATCACGTTAATGATGCCCTTAACGCCGACGTCGAGGACCAGTTCCGGCGCGCTGTAAAAGAACTCGGTGCCGTTCACGAAGGCGAGGTGATAAACCTCGTCCATGCCCCGTACGGCAGCATTCACCGTCGTGGAATCACGGATATCGCCGGGCACGAATTCAATGTCGCGCTCTACAGCCGCAAGGCGGCGTGGTGCCCCGCGCGAGTTGTTGTCGAGGACACGAACCCGAAAGCCGCTATTGACCAGTTCGGCCGTTAGGGCCGCCCCAATAAACCCGGTGCCTCCAGTCACTAGCACGCGGCAATTCACTTCGAGACCTCCGCCTCGACATCGACCCAGGTGCCGAGATCGTGAGAGCGCCGCGCGGCTGCCATGAGCTGTTGCACGCGATAACCGTGGGTCAGCGTCGGCTCGGCGACTTTGCCGCCCTCAATGGTATCGATAAAACGCGCGGCGAGCCGCGCGACAGGTGCGATCCGGCCGTCGGCATGGACATTCTCCAACGGATCATCGACTGGAATTGGAGTACGGTTGTTCGGACGCTTAGCATGCACCAGCCGAAAGCCACGGATGTAATCGGATTCCTCATTGATTAACATCAGCGCGCCGTCTTCACCATAAAATTCCAGCCGATGGCCAGACCCGGCATAGGAAGCACAACTGACAGTGAGACTTGCGGCGGCACCAGAACGAAAGTCAAAGGTCAAGACCGCAGTCGTTTCTTCGTGAGCTGCGCGACCCGGCAACTCGAACATTCGTGCGGACAGCCGCTGAAACGGGCCACAGAACCATTCCAGATAGTAGAGGCAGTGACAGACGAAATTTCCGAGGACACCCCCACCCGCGTCGCGGCTGGACTTCCAATTTTTGAGACGCAGGCGCGTCACCGCGTTTTCGACGTTCCATGTTACAATGACGTGACGCAACTTACCGATCGCGCCCTGCACCAGCAACGCCTTGGCCCGGCGCCACGCCGTGATCTCGGGAAACTCAAAGTCAATTATTGTCGGCTGGCGAGTGGAGGCCGCCTGCTCCAACAACTTGGCTGCTGTTTCAAGGTCGACCGCAAGGGGTTTCTCAACAAATACTGGCTTGTTCAGCGCCAAAGCACGAAGTGCGATTGTTGGCTGCAATGCCGGCGGGGTTGCTATTGTTACGGCGTCAACGCGCTCGTCCTCCACCAATGCCGACCAGTCCCCAAAAGCGGCTTCTATTCCGGAATCGCGAGCCAACATTTCTACCCGTGCTACATTAGCCCCCGCTAAGGCAACCACCTCGCAGCGCCGGTCAATGCGGAACGCCGGCAAATGGACTGAATGCCCAAAGTTACATCCGACAATGCCCACGCGGATCAAGTTCGCCTCAGTTCTTGCTGCAGAACGGAACGTTATGTCTGAATTGCTTTGTACAATTTATTGTATCGCCGCCTGGAGTTGCGACTTTTGTCCGAGCCGAGCTACGGACGGGGAAAAACTCCTCATCAAGTCAGCGCTTGGATGTTCACAGAAAGCATGAAGGAGCCGCAGCTAGTCTCACGCTGCCGCGGCGATATAAGGACGTCCCTCCTCCCGCGCCTTGGCTTGGTCGTAAATCCAGCGATATGTTTGTTCCATACCGACCCGTAGCGGGATGCTGGGGGCCCACCCTAGCGTCGACTTGATGAGGGTATTGTCGCTGTTGCGACCGCGCACACCTTTCGGCGCATCGAGTTTGTAATTGCGTTTGAGCTTTACGCCGGCAATCTCTTCCACGATGCCGACCAGCTGATTGATAGTCACCAGCTCGTCGCTGCCGATATTGAGCGGCTCTTCCACGTCGGAATACAACAGCAATTGCGTGCCGCGCAGGCAATCATCGATATAGGTAAAGCTGCGCGTCTGCTCGCCGTCGCCCCAGATTTCGATTTCGTGGTTGCCGGTGATCACTGCCATCGCGACCTTGCGCGAAACCGCTGCCGGCGCCTTTTCGCGGCCCCCATCCCACGTTCCGTATGGCCCGTAGATATTATGATACCGCGCCACACGTGTCTGGATGCCAAAGTCTTCGCGGAAGTGACGGCACAGACGCTCGCCAAATAATTTTTCCCAACCATACCCGTCCTCCGCGTCTGCCGGATAAGCATCGGATTCCTTCAGCGGAACGACATTGGCCTCAGTCTGCCTATAGCCTGCGTAGACACATGCCGATGAGGAAAAAAAGTATCGCTCGACCCCATGTTTGTGTGCCGCCATCAACATATGCGTGTTGATCAGCACGGAAAGCATACATAAACTTTTGTTATTCTCGATGAACCCCATTCCACCCATGTCGGCGGCAAGATTGTAGATGTATGCCACGCCTCTCGTCGCCGAATCGCACGCTTCCCTCACTTGCAGATCGGCGACGAGGTTTTCCGCCTGCGGCGATCGATAATACCATTCTTCGAGGGCCTTCTTGTCCGCCGCCCGCACCGGAAAGCCCTTTGCAACTAAATCCCGAACGAGTTGGCCGCCAATGAACCCGCCAGCCCCGGTCACAAGCGTCAACTTTGACATTCAATCACCCAATCTCATCGACTTGCCTCAAATACCTTATCGCAATTCTTGGTGTCAATTTAGCGGACGAGCGCGTGGTTCTCCTCGGCATGGACGACAGGTCGAACCGCACTCTCGTAAATCCGCCGGGCACAAGCTTAGAGATAACCCCGTCACCCGAAAGCGGGCTTGGATCAATAAAAGGGCTCAGAACGCGAAGCCAACTTTGTTTCTCCGAATATCGGCCTCGACCATCAGCTGACACAGTTCTTCGAGCGGCGTGTGCGCTTGCCAACCAAGCAATCGCTTCGCGCGCGAACAATCGCCGACGAGCGCATCGACTTCCGCGGGACGGAAAAACACCGGATTGACTTTGACCCGCACCTTGCCGGTTTTCTGGCAAACTCCTTCTTCGTCGATCCCTTGTCCCCGCCACGCCAACGCGACGCCGATGGCGGCAAAAGCCATTTCAATGAAATCGCGCACGCTCGCGTTTTTTCCGGTGGCAAGAACGAGCGTCTCGGGTTCGCTGTGGTCCATGATCAAAGTCATTCCATGAGTGTATTCTTTGGCGTAACCCCAATCTCGCCTCGCATCGAGGTTGCCAATTTCCAGCCATTGCTGCATTTCCAGATAAATCCGCGCCACTGCATTGGTAATTTTTCGTGTAACAAACTCCTGGCCTCGCAAAGGAGATTCGTGATTAAAAAGGATGCCGCTGCTAGCAAACAACCCATAAGCCTCGCGATAATTCACCGTGATCCAATGGGCGAACAGCTTGGCAACCGCGTAGGGGCTGCGCGGGTGAAACGGCGTGTCCTCATTCTGCGGCGCGACATGAACGCTTCCGTATAATTCAGAGCTTGACGCTTGGTAAAACTTGATTTTGTCGTCGACCTGTCGAATAGCTTCGAGCAAATTCAGCGCCCCGACACCGGTCATTTGCGCGGTGGCGACGGGTTGCTGGAACGACACGCCGACAAAACTCTGTGAAGCCAAATTATAAACGCAGGCTGGCTGGGCATTGTCGAGTAGGCGGATGCACGCACCGGCATCGATGAGATCAAATTCGACAAGTTTCAGATTGGGATGTTCGAGGATGCCAAGTTCCTGCAATCGCCAGAAGTTAACCGAGCTCGTTCGCCGAAATGCGCCGTAAACGGTCTCACCTCGCGACAGCAGTTGCTCGGCGAGGTAGGCTCCGTCTTGGCCGGTAACGCCAGTGATCACCGATGTCGACATCGACGAAGATCTCTTAAATCATTCGGCGGCCAGTTTACTCGCCCACGATCGTGATTTTCCGCCGGGGTTCATTTAGATGCCCACTAAACAATGATCAAGACAAGTGATGCGAGCAACGGGGCTCGGTGAGCGCACGGCGCATAATCCCGCCGATTTGAAGGTACCGAGATCGCGTGCTATTGCACGTCCCCTCGAATTGTTGTGAAGCTTCGCAGCGGAGCGAGAAAACGGCAGAAAAATCTGGAGTAGAAATGATATCTGTCGTTATTTACGGCCGTAACGATAATTATGGCTACAATCTTCACAAGCGCGCTGCGCTCAGTTTCAACTGCATCGCCGAAGTTCTGACCGATCCATCCGATGAAATTTTGTTTGTAGACTACAACACGCCGGATGATTTTCCGACATTTCCGGAAGCGATCCAAGACACTCTCACCGAAAGAGCGCGCAACTTGCTGCGGATTTTTCGCGTCCGACCGCAGGTCCACGCAAGGTACAAAGACAAGACCCCTCTCGTCGCACTAGAGCCGATCGCGCGAAACGTGGCGATTCGCCGTTCCAATCCGTCAAACCGGTGGATCTTATCGACCAATACCGACATGATCTTCGTCCCACAGCGAGACCGATCGCTCACAGAAGCCGCGCGCAAATTGCCTGCCGGCATTTATCATGCGCCGAGAATAGAAATTCCGGAGGCGCTTTGGGAAAGCTTCGATAGAAAAGCTTCTGGGGACATCATCGACACCGTTCGTCAATGGGGTCACAACCTGCACCTCAACGAGATCGTTCTCGGAGCAAAGACCATTCGCTATGACGGACCTGGCGATTTCCAGCTCCTTTTGCGCGATGATCTCTTCGAAAACCATGGTTTCGACGAGGAAATGCTACTCGGGTGGCATGTCGACTCCAACATTGCTAAACGCATGTGTCTAAAATACGGAGAGGTTGGCGACCTCGGCACCGAGATCCATGGCTATCATTGCGATCATACGCGGCAAGCGACGCCAACGCACAGCCACGCTCGGGCGCAAAACGACTGGCAGCGTTTCGTCGACCGCGTCGACCGCGCCGACGTACCCAAACAGGCGAGCTCCTGGGGCTGTGCCGATGAGCTAATCGAGGAGGTTCGCCTCGTCTCGAATCCGGCCCGTAACTACGTTCAAGCGCTGCGTGAGGCGATCGGAACTCCGCTCGCCGCCCCAAATATCGTTGAATATACGGGACGAACTTATAACAAAGGTGACTACGATCCGCGGCATCTAATGCCATTCCTCGCCGACATGTTTGTATCCATGCCGCGAGGGATGAACGTCGCCTGGTATGGGTCCAGATTGGACACTCTTCGCCGGTTTGCGACGGTGTGGGAAAAGCTTCGCTTCACCGGGCAGATCCTCACGGATCGGCCTGTCGATGACGAGTGCGGGTTGGCGTCGACGGCTGTCCGGGTTGTTCCGACCTCCACGGCCTTAGCGGCGGCCGATGCCTTTGTCTTTGATTTTGGCGGCTTGCCAGGTGATTCCAATGAGGCAGGTCGTAGCAAGGAATTGAATACCTATTTGAAGGAAAGCCTTTACCGCGTCGTGCGCGAGGAGCGCTCCAGACTTGCATCCGGGACACCGCGGCGCGTGATCGCCCTCAACGCCATCAATAACGCCTACGAGCGATTTGTATGCGCCGTCGTCGCGGCGCCGATCACGCCTTATGCGACGCATATGCGACATGGATTCGTATTGCCCCCAGAGTGCGGAAAGCAAGATTGGTTGCCACTGGTCGGCGTTGGGGAAGCGGGCGTTCGCATCGGCCAGCAAATCAAGAATGACCGTCAAAAGATCGGATTTCTCACTTGTGGACCGTACAAATATTTGGACGCAGGCCTCTACCAGATTTCAATAAAGACTGAGCTTCTAGCCGACGCTCCCAACCGACCAAAAAACGCGCCTTGCCTCGTCGTCGAAATTCTCTCGGATTCACAGTTTCTGACGGGCTATTGCATCCGGCGCTGCGATTTGGAGCACAGCGATCACAACTTTCTGTTTTACGTGTCGTCCGCTCTTAGCGATCGGCTCGAAGGTATTGAAGTGCGTCTTCGTTTGGTCTGGCCTATCGAAATTATCATTAGCGCCCTGACAGTCGAGCCGGCGCAAGATTCTGCCAAGGCCGACGGTAGCGCCATTATGATGCCGCCGCTCTTGGGAATTGCAGACTGCTTGCCACATTTACATCTTGGACCGCTCGGTCGGCGAGCTGAATCAGGCGTCGATGCCCAAAGCGGCCAGCCCGAATTTGTGGTGTATGGCCCCTATTGGCCCTTGCCGCCGGGAAAGTACGAGATGCTCGTCTCTATCCGGGGAGTAGATAAAGAAGCGTCAGCCAAATTCGTGATTGCCGCCGATGTGACCGTCGGTGGCCGGCGCACTACCTCCGCCGACCTTCATCTTGAGGCGTTGTCTGATAATGAGAACTCCGACTCGCGTCCAATTCGGCTGCCTTTTGACGTGCCCGACTCGACAGTAGACGGCCGCCGGATCGAGACGCGAATACGGAGCTCGGGGCAGGTTTCGTTCAGCATCCGCTCACTTACAATCAGAGCAAGGGAGCGGCCACAGTTAGACGATCTCTTTCAATACATCTTACCCGGCAAGTCGGGACGCCGCGCTGACGGACGAGACGGCGAGATCAAAAGTATCGGCACGAATTTCGGTTGCATTGCTTACACCCCCGCCATCGAGCTTAAACCCGGGTGCTATCGACTGGCGTTTCGCGTTGCAGTCCAGCAGGAGAATCGACATCCGGAAAGCAAAATAATCGCGCATGCACTTGTAAAGCGCGGACCGGAGATTCTTGACCTGGCTTCGATCAAATCCGGTCAGGGTGCAAGCGAGCACGAACTCTCATTTGAAGTTCCGCTCAGTCAAGAGAGCGCGACCGGCATTGATTTTTTCCTTTGGTTGGCTGGCGACGGCCAGATTAGTCTTTACACACTTGTGCTCGCGCCGATCGAGCGGCTGACGAAATCCAACGAGCCGGCGGCTTGCCGGCTGGACAATTGGATTCCGCATTTGCAAATAGGTCCAGTTGCACACGCCGACGCATCGGGTATTGAGGTGGCCGAAGGAGCGGCCGGATACGCGCTTTTCGGCCCCCGCTGGACTCTTCCCGCCGGTCATTACGAGTTTGTTGCATCACTTGCTGCCAACCGAGATCGGCGACGGGTCGTTAGAGCTGATGTCGTCGCGGAGGGCGCCCGTCGCCTACACGCGGCCTGTAGGTGGCGTGTCGGTGCGCCCGAACTGGACGACAACCGAACGACGGGCGATTTCCGTCTCCCGTTCAGACTAGGAGGACGGCTTCCAGCGGAATCGAGAACAATTGAGACGCGTCTTTGGACCGCGGGAGACGCCGGTTTCCGCATCCGATCGGTAACCGTTAAATTCAAAGGCAATGAGCCTGAGCCGAATTGGTCGCCGCGGAATTGGTTTCAGTTTCACAATTTTACGCAAATACGTTACACGGCGATCAATACGGTCACCAGACTGACATTCAAGGCGCGAGGATTCCTCAAACTACGGACGCGATTGAGACGCGTTCTTGGTGCCCGCAAGCGCCGGCTTTTTCCGAATCCGATTGGTGACCGTTAAGATGAAAGGCAATCAGCCGAGCCGGATCGGTCGCCGCGCAACCGGTTTCGCTGTTTTGCACAAATTCGCGACGCCGCAATCGAAATGGCCACCAGACCATTCAAAGCGCGGAGAAACCTTGGACTACGGAGCAAACAATACCCCGCTCATTTTCGGCGCTTGTTTGATTTTTGCCCTGGGCTGAGGGTGCGAACACCACGCTATTCGCCCGGCGATAGTGATGAATGGGACGTGCAGCGATGAGTTTCTCAACAACCCGAACTTTCGTCGCCACGGCTCCGAGTTGGACGAAATTTGACGACCTGGCTTGCCCACAAGCCCCGTTCATTTGATCCGGTCAGCTTTGCCGTCGCGCGAGCCGCTGGAAAACACGAACTCCCCGGTCGTAATTGCCGGGCAAATTCTCTGCGTTCTCATTCCCATCGGGCTGTGGTTTGCGCCAGTGCCGCTCGAACCCGCCACCCAGCATGCCTTTGCTGTCATGGCTTTCATGATCGTGGCGTGGACCACGCGGGCAATGGAATATGCCTTGGCCGGGGTCATCGGTTGCTTTCTGTTCTGGGCGCTCGGCGTTGTGCGATTTCCCGTCGCCTTCAGCGGCTTTGCCAACGATGCCGCATGGTTCCTATTCGGCTCTCTCTTGCTTGGCACGGTCGCCACTCGTTCCGGCCTTGCGCGCCGGATCGCCTATTTCGTCATGCAGCGCGTCGGCGTCACTTATCCGCGCATCCTGCTCGCCGTGATCGTCACCGATTTTCTGCTGACCTTTCTTGTTCCTTCCGGCGTCGCCCGTGTCGTCATCATGGCTTCGATTGCGCTCGAACTGGCGCAGGCGTTCGAAGCGCCGCCGGGCAGCAACGTATCGCGCGGCATGTTCCTGGTGCTGACCTACACTGCCAACATATTCGACAAAATGATTGTCGCTGGAGCGGCTTCCATCACGGCGCGCGGTCTGATCGAGAGGGTCGGCGGTGTCGAGGTGCTGTGGAGCTATTGGTTTATCGCCTTCTTGCCCTGCGGCATCCTGACAGTGCTCGCCGCCTGGTGGCTGACCTTGAAGCTCTATCCACCGGAACAAGTCGCGCTGGCGAAAGGCTCCGATTATCTGCGCGCGGAAATGCGGGTAATGGGCCCGCTCACGCCGCTGCAAGCGCGCGCTGCTGTCCTGCTAGGCACCGCGATCCTGCTCTGGATGACGGATTTCCTCCACCACATCTCACCCGCCATTGTCGCCCTGGGCGCCGGACTGCTGGCGCTCCTACCCCGTGTCGGAGTTCTCGAGGTCGAGGATCTGCGGCGGCTCAACTATCTGCCGATGTTCTTCGTCGCCGCCGCGGTCAGCATGGGCACGGTGCTGCAGTCAACGAACGGCCTCGACATCCTGACCAAGTTCGCGTTCGCCTGGATGGGGCCTTTTACCACCCACATCGTCGTCACCACGACCGTCATGTACTGGACCGCCTTTGTCTACCATTTCCTACTGGCGAGTGAGATATCGATGCTCGGCACCTCGATCCCGCTAGTGATGCAATTCGCCAAGGCGCACGGTCTCAATCCGCTGCAGCTCGGCATGATTTGGACCTTCGCCGCCGGCGGCAAGCTTTTCGCCTATCAGTCCGGCGTTCTCATCGTCGGTTATTCCTACGGCTATTTCGCGGCGCGTGACCTGCTGGTCTTGGGCTGCCTTTTGACGGTTGTCGAATTCGCCATCCTGATTGTGTTGGTGCCGTTTTATTGGCCGATGATCGGCCTGCAGTGAGTTCGTCGACGGCAAGCACTTGCGGCCGAGTTCTCAGACAACGGCGGCGATAGCTGGCCAATTCCTCGCGCCTAACAGAGGCCTGTGATAATGAATGGGTCCAGCGCGCGTGTGGGAATGCTTCGGCACTTTGCACCAGGCAAATTCTTTGCCGGGCCCAATCACTACACGCCTACAATCTGGGCATTAGAGTCCGTATAGATGTCCTTATAGATAATGTCCCGAGGAATGCCCGGATCGAACAGCGGACCGTTTGCTATAATTACTCCGTATTTCAAGGAAGCTCCGGAGATCCTCAAGCGATGCATCCACAGCGTTAAGCAGCAATCAATCAGTGCCGATCACTTCTTGATCTCTGACGGTTATCCGCAAGACTGGCTGGACGGCAGCGGTGTTCGACATCTCCGTCTCGGGGCCGCGCACCAAGATTTTGGCAATACGCCGCGTGGCATTGGAGCGCTGCTGGCTGTCTCGGAAGGTTATAAAGGAATTGGATTTTTAGATGCCGATAATTGGTACGACCGCGATCACGTGGAGCAATGTTGCGCAG
>Ga0187781_10004109_pt1 | contig 10870 bp, 4 predicted proteins | sample 0715_SJ02_MP02_2_FD_132447 | JGI IMG/M metagenome (GOLD analysis project Ga0187781, IMG submission 132447) | Tropical peat soil microbial communities from peatlands in Department of Meta, Colombia - 0715_SJ02_MP02_20_MG | ecosystem: Environmental > Terrestrial > Soil > Wetlands > Peat | place...
CTGGCGCGGGAAGGCGATCACTTTCGAGTTGCTGCGAATTTTGAGGTCTTGCGCGCGCATGCCGAAATGCTCGCTGACCCGCTTCTGAATCTGCTCGATTGTGACTTTCTTCTCCGCTGTTTCGATGATGTTCTTGAGCACTTGCTGCGCGGTCGCCTGATTAATCTCAGCGCCCGTCAGCGAGGAATACGCAATCAGCCGGATCAGGGCGCCTTCCAGCTCGCGAATGTTCGACTTGATCGAGCGCGCGATAAACTCAGCGACGTCATCCGGCACATGGACCCGCTCGCTATCGGCTTTCTTCTGCAGAATCGCAATCTTCGTTTCCAGATCGGGCATCTGGATGTCCGCGATCAGGCCCCACTCGAACCGCGAGCGCAATCTTTCTTCGATGGACGAGATTTCCTTGGGCGGGCAGTCCGACGAGATCACGATCTGTTTCTGCTGATCGTAGAGCGCGTTGAAGGTGTGGAAGAACTCCTCCTGCGTCCGCTCAGCGCGCGCAATGAACTGGATGTCGTCCACCATCAGGACGTCCATATTGCGGAAGCGGTCGCGAAAGGCCGGCATGCGCTCGAATCGAATCGCGGCAATGACCTCGTTGGTGAACTTCTCGGCGCTAATGTAGGTGAGGCGTAGCGAAGGGTTCCGTCGCTTGAGCGCGTGGCCGATCGCCTGCATCAGGTGCGTCTTTCCCAACCCCACGCCACCATACAGGAAGAGCGGGTTGTAGGATTTCGACGGCTGCTCGGCCACCGCGATCGCGGCTGCATGCGCAAACTGGTTCGACTTGCCCACGATGAACTTGTCAAACGTGTAGCGCGGATTCAGCTGTGTATCCCACGAGTCGAAATCGAGCTTTGCCTGGGATCCAGCGGCCGGAATTGCAGCGGTCGGTTCAGCCTCTGCGCAAACGAACTCTAGGACAAGCCCCGGCCTTCCGATTTCCGCGAGCACGGCCTGCAAAAGTTCGCCGTAGGTTTCGGTCAGACGCTTGCAGAAAAGCCGCGTAGGCACGCGGATCACCAGGCGGTCGTCTTCGGCTCGTTCCTGGCGGGTGGGGCGGAACCAGGTGGCGAAGCTGTGGGGATTGACCCGGCGCTCGGCGTGCTGAAGGACCTTGTCCCAAACGTTCATCGACGAAAATAGCTCCCGCCCCAAATTTCCACTGGTGTGGAAATACTGTGGAAATTCTCGCCCCCTGCGAGAAACAATTCTTAGTGATTTCTAACGTGTCGGGTTCGATCTACCGGACGCACCCGGCAATTGCGATGTCCTAGCAACGCTGGTGTTCTCTCATGGCTTGCTCAGATACGCGAGGCGGGATTCTGCCTAAATGTCCCGCGATGAGCAAGAGAAAACTGTGCGAACGATGGGCATGCGCTTCACACAGGATTCACAGGTTTTCCACAGGCGAATTCATACGGTCGACAATTCCTGAAGATTGCATACAAGTGCGACGCGATGGGCATCCAAGAGTAGAAAATAAAGGAGAGCTCGCCAAATTTTCCACAGGCCGCGTTTCAACAGGCTGGTCGATTTCAGTGTGCTGCCGGGGCAGCGTGCCGCGGCTCCGGGTAGGCGAAATCGAAGACTCCGTTAGGATCGTCCGCAACGAGGATGCGATCGTGCTCGACGAGGATCGCCGCAGCCTCGACGCGCGCTCCTTCTTTCATGGCGGTGCGATAGGCGGCGCGGCGATTTCCGTCTTTGTCGAAGTGCAGAAGTTCATCGCCGATGGCGGCCCAAACTTCCTGCGTCTCCGGATCGACGGCCAGCGCGCGAATCACCGGCTTGAGCGGCGGCGCTGCTTTGCCAATCGTGACGGTGGTCCACTGTCGTGCTTCTGCTGGAGGCTTGAACTCAGAGGCCGGCAGCGAGATTTCGTAAGCGGCGAATCCGAAACGGTCATATCGGCGAATCGTCGGATCGGGCAAATCAGTGAAGACGAAATAGATTTGCCCTTTGCCATCGCCGTAGAGTCGGCCGTGACTCAGCAATACGTCATCGCTCTGCGAGGATGCCGGCACATCACCGAAAGAGCGCGCCAGGGTGCCTTGCGCGTCGAAGATGCTGACCAGCTGATTCGAGTGCAAGAAAGCTGTGGCGAACTCTCGATTGGAGAGCGCAACGACCGACAGCGGCGCTGCAACGCGGACTGTTGCCACCGGCGTGCCATCGGCATTGAACACTTTCACTGCATTCGCGCCGCGATCTGCGATGAATAGCCGCCCCTCGGCGTCGATATCAAAGTCGGAAGCGAAGAGAATCTTCGCGCCGCGCGAACTCGCATTCGGAATCTGGCCGAGCCGGTCGCCGTCGGCACTGAAGATCGCGATGGCGTTGGCTGGAGCCGCCAAGATGTAGTAGCGCCCCGCGCTGTCGCGCTTGATTGCAGACACGCCGGCCCCGATCTGGGGGAAAACGCGGGCCCGGGCCTGAATCTCCCGCGCGAACGCCTGATCCTGCGCCAATGCGGGCCTTGCCGTCGACGCTGCGGCAGCGACGAGGGCAACCGACACGACGAGTGTGATGCGGCGCAACACGGGCTAAACGATTTTATCCCCGTCGACGGCACCAGATGCGCCCGCGTGCACCCGCGTTGCTTGAGGTTTACCTGTCCTTGGAGACGATCAGTCGAGGCGGAAATTGAGGCGATGGATCGAGCGGGCGCGGCCGGTGTCCTCATCTACATCGATCACGACCGCGTTCATCTGGATGTCGCCTTCCGCTACAACGAAGCGCGAGGGCATGGCGTCAAGGAAGTGCCGCAGAATGCCTTCCTTTTCCATGCCGATCACAGAATCGTGCGGGCCGGTCATGCCGACATCCGTAATAAAGGCTGTGCCGCCGGGCAGCACGCGCTCGTCGGCGGTCGCAACGTGCGTGTGAGTACCAAGGACAGCCGAGACTTTGCCGTCGAGGTACCAGCCCATCGCCATTTTTTCGGACGTGGCCTCCGCGTGCATGTCCACCACGATCACCTTCACGTCTGGGGGGATGCGCGTCAGTTCGAGCGAGGCCGCGCGGAAAGGATCGTCAATCGCTGCCATGAACGTGCGGCCTTGCAGATTGACAACGGCAAAGCCCACGCCATTTTTCGCATGGCCCACGTAGAGCCCGCTTCCCGGCGAGCCATTCGGGAAATTTGCCGGGCGAACCAAACGCGGCTCGCTGGGAAAATATTCGATGATTTCCTTGCGCTTCCAGATGTGATTGCCGCTGGTCAGAGCGTCGGCGCCGGCTGCAAAGAGTTCCTCGACGATGCGCGGCGTGACGCCAAATCCCGAGGCGGCGTTCTCGCAGTTGATGATGCAGAGATCGATTTGGCGCTGCGCGAGGATATCCGCGAGCCGCTCGTGGATGATTTTGCGGCCGGGCGAACCGACGACGTCACCGACGAAGAGGATCTTCAGAATTGTGCCTTTCTAGAATTGAGAGACCCTTCGCTCACTTCGTTCGCTCAGGGTCACGATCCTCGTCGGATCGTCAGGAGCGGTCCACTTGGCCGTGCGCTGCTAGGCCCTGAACCCCACTTCACAGGTCGGGCGCCCAGCGCCTGCTTTAAGGCTTTCCCGAACGGCAGGCCGCCGGGACATGCACAAGGGCAGGACAACGCAGACACCCTGGGATTCAGTGTTGGTTCAAATAGGCTTTCGCAACGTCACCTGCGTCGCAGGCCGGCTCCGCGATCGATTGTAACAGGAAACATTCCCGCCCGTTTTTCGCTACTGGATCTGTTGCGAATTGTTACGGCTAGAAATTGAATTTCGCGGCGAGCTGGACGAGGCGCGGCGAGGTTGCGCTGATCACCCGTCCGAATGTGGCGCTGGCGATATTCCCGTCTACGGCCTGTGGCCCGAAAAATTGGGCGTGATTGAAAATGTTGAAGGTCTCGAGGCGAAGCTGCAGTGACTTCGATTCGGTCAGGGGAACTTTCTTGAGAAGCGCCATGTCGTAATTGTCCATTCCCGGACCGTAGAAGAATCGCCGCTTAGACGTGCCTGGTGTGCCCAGCGCATTGTCACTGAAGAGTGCGGTGTTGAAATAGGGCTTTCCGTTGCGGGGGTTCGGATTCAGACCGAGAGGTCCGCGAGTGAAGTCGGGTTCATCGACGCCAAAGTTGTTGACGCCATTCGGTTCAGAACCAATCAGGGAATTGTCCCCAAAGTTGACAAGAGTCACGGGCAGGCCGCTGCTGAAATGCGTAATTCCAGAAATTTCCCACCCCTGCGTCCAGCGGTTCGTGGCCCGGAACAAATGTTCGAACGGGATTTGATAGCTGTAGCTCACGACAACGTTATGTTTCACATCAAACGAAGATAGAGCTTTGCTGAGCGCGGGATCGAACGGGTTGACTTCCTCGCCCAAATTGGAGGACTGATCTTGAGATTTGCCGTAGGTGTATCCAGCCAATACTTGCAAGCGTCCACTGGTGTGCCGCAGTGTGACCTGCAAGGCGTTGTAATTGGAGTTGCCGATCGTGGCTTGGCTGGTATCGCTGCCGAAGTTCGATCCCAACGGGCTTCGGGTGCCGTTATATACGGCGCCCGTCGAAGTCACGTACGTGCTGTCCTCGCCGAACGGCCCGCATGGAGTTTGTCCGGGCGCGAGATTGGCGGGATTGCTCAAGAACAAGCAGAGCGAAGGATTGCCTGGATTCGCTTCCTTAAGCACAAGCAAGCGATGGCCCTGCGTCCCTGCATAATTCACACCGAAGACCGTATTCGCGCCGAATCCGCGCTCAACAGAAAGCATGTACTCCTCTGTGTAGGGAATGCGATTAGCAGTGGAATAGTTGGGCAACCCCGTTATCGGTTCGAACTGAGCCCAATCGATTTCCGTATCAGGGTGGCTCGCACTTGAATTCAATCGGGCCAGAGTAACCGGGAACGTTTGTCCCAGATTCTGCCCGGTGGCTGCAGTAACAAATGGAGTGGCAAACAGCGGCGGCGCGGGACTCGTGTACGTGATTCCGTAGGGCGCGTTGGCGCTCATCACACTGATCGTGAGGGCCTCGATGGCCGTATAGAACATGTCGTAGCTTGCGCGAATACTTGTTTTGTTAGGGCCGCCCAGAATCCTGTCGAGCAGGCTATTGCCGGAGGCCCTGGGCGAGTAGGCGAAGCCGACACGAGGGGCAAAATCCAGATTGCCGGGCGGCGCCAACGTTCTCGGCACGCCCGGGTCGGTGGGATAGAGGATGCCAGCAGGGGCTCCCGGGAAGACCACCGATTGCTTACCGGGCGCGAAGGTCGCGATTTGATTGTACTTCTCATACCAGGGCTCGATCCGGTCCCAGCGCAGGCCGTAATTCAGAGTAAGACTATGCGTGACGCGCCAACTATCTTGCCCGTACAGGCCGACGTACTTGTTGCGGGCATAAAAGGGTTGGAGTTGGCTTTGGTTGTACTGGGTCGGCGTGCTCAGCAGAAAGTCCGCGAAATCAAGACCGGTCTCGGTGCCGAAGAATAGAAAGCTGCCGTTGAACTGCGCGATCGCGTTGACGTTAACTTGATCGTCGTGGAATTCGCCGCCGAATTTGACGGTGTGACTTCCGATGACCTTGGAAAAGTTGTCCAGCCATTGGAACGTGTTGCCGACTTCCCTCAGTTCGTTTGTATTTGTGCCGATCGTGTAGCTGTTGAAGCCGACGCTTTCCACGCCTTCGGTCTTCGGCGACAGGGGCACAATTCCCGGCGTTCCTTCGCCCACAACAAAGCCCTGGGACGCCAGGCTGACGCCGACTCCCCCGACGGGTTTGCCGAGGTCGTTTGCATCGCGCATGTAGCTGAAGTGAAATTCATTCACCGCAGTCGTGCCAAGCGTCTTGGTGTCGCCAAGGTCGAGCAATTGAGCGCGGCCCGCATAGAGTGCGTTGAAACCGGGAACACTTGCGCCGCCCTGCGCGACCGGGTACGGATTGTTCTGGGACCAGTTGTCGAGGAAGTAGTATGCGAACAACAGACCCCAGCGCGTGTTGGCATCCAGTCGGTAGGCGCCTTTGTCGTCCCGCAAAGTTTGTGCGTAGGCCGAAGTGGAAAATGTGCCGTTCGAGTTGTTGGGTTCGGGTATGTACCGCAGCAAGTTGGTTCCCGGTGCGATCCAGGCGGCTGGAGGAACTGTGGCTCCCGGGAACACACATCCGTTCGCGGCCGTGGCGGCGCTGCTCGTGCACGTGCCGGAAGTTTCTTGTCCTGTCGCAGGATTGATGTAGTTGCCGTTGAAATAGTATGGTTCGCCAGCCGTCACGTTGTATCCGAGCTCGTTGGAAAGCATCGTGGCAATGTTGGGCCCGCTCACCGTGCAGGGAATTTCAAACATTTGCCCGCTGGACGGATCCGATTGCGAGCCGCAGAAGCCCAGTTGATTGAAGCCCTGAGAATTGACTTGATCCGACATGTTTCCGGTCGTGCGATCCTGCATCGACGGTACGGGAATCTGTCCGGTGTCCATCCCCTGGGTCGACAGGGTCCCCTGATAGTCCGCAAAGAAAAAAATCTTGTTCTTCCGAATGGGTCCCCCAAAGATTCCGCCGAACTGGTTTTGGTCGAACGCCCCGCGGGTGGGAGAAAAGTAGTTGCGTGCGTCGAGATCGGTGTTGCGGACGAATTCGAAAAGGTCTCCATGGAATGAGTTCGTCCCAGCTTTCGTTACGACATTGATCTGTCCCCCGCTGAACTCGCCATATTCGGCGTCGAAGTTGCTCGTGAGAATCCGAAACTCAGCGATCGAGTCGAGGTTGGGGATGATCGCCGCCCCCATGTTGACATCTTCTTCGACGTCGCTTCCGTTCACCAGAAAGCTGTTCGCAAATTCCCGCTGCCCGTTGATTGAGACGGTTCCGGGGTTCAGATCGCCGGAGGGAGCAAGCACGCTCGCGCCTACATCCTGCACGGTCTCAGACGTGACGGAAGTGACCGGCACGACCCCCGGTTGAAGAGCCAGCAAGTCCGTGAAACTCCGGCCGTTCAGGGGCACAGAGGTTATCTCTGCTCCCCCGACGACCTCGCCCATCTGGGTCGTGGCCGTGTCCACTTGGGCTTGGTTTTCAGTAACCGTCACGATGTCCGTTCTCGCGCCGATTTCGAGTCGCGCATCCACAATGAGCGCGCTGTTTGCGTCGATTGAGACGCCCATGCGCCGATACGGCTTGAAGCCCGCGTGGGTGATTTCGATGTCGTAGCGCCCGATCGGCAGGCTCAGGAACGAATAGGCGCCGCCGTCATCGGTCGTGACGGTCTGGCGGACGCCAGTGCTGGTGTTGATTGCCGTTACGGTAGCTCGCGGCACGCCAGCTCCGCTTGAATCTTGGATCGTTCCGGAAATGCTTCCGCTCACCCCTGCTCGAGCTACCGAGGCCAGACACAGGGCCAGCGCCACGGACGGCAGCACACACACGAGCGACACGAAGACACGCATTGGTCGAGCTTTCGACGGTTGGCCTTGTTGCTCCAAGAGTCTCTTTTCGTCTGCCGAAGTGGGTCGTACAGAACCGCGGCTGAAGAGGATGCGGCCTCTCTAGTTGAAAACCGTTATCAATTGCGGAGCGAGCGTAGGCTAGTTGCAATACGTTGTCAACAAGAATTTGCATGCCTAGTCGGACACCTCTCCACGCAGGTTCGGAGCCCAGTGCGCAGAGCCGCCGGCAGCTAGCTAGAAGTGAAAACCGATCTCGCCGGTGACCGCGCGCGGTGTCACGTAGTGTGTGCCGCTAAACGTAGACAGAAAGTTATAGAGCGCGTACTGGTTCGCCAAGTTGATCACCGTAACCTTGACGCTCCATTTGTAGCGATCGCCGTGGAAGAGATCATCATCGCCGATGGCGAGATCGAACAAATTTCGCGGCTGGATGCGCGGTGGGTTGGTATTGTCCTGTTCCTTGCCCGGAGCGGGCACTCGAATGAGCGTCGAACTAAACTCCGAGGCTGGGCAATTGAACGGCAGCGCCGTTGTCGGCGTAGCATGCACACCGTTGCAAGTAAACCCGGCCTCAAACTCTTGATCGGCGGTCAAGGGCACCAGCGGCGGGAATCCCACGTTGCTGGCCACCATGGACACGTTCGGCAGGCCAGCTATCGTGACGGAGCCGGGGCAAGTGTTGGATGCGAGTATGCCGTAGCACGGCGTCGCGCCCGCGACGAGGCCGCTGTCAAAGCGCCAGTTGAAGCCGACCCACGGCCCGCGCTTCCACGGCTGATATTGAAAATGCGTCGTCTGATTGAACTTCTCGTCATGATCGATTCGGAAAGGCGTGAATTCGCCCGCCACACTCGCCACTGGAACGGCCCCAGCGCCGCCGACCTGGGGAGTGAAGAAAACGGCAGCCACACTCGACATGACGACGTAGGCAGTGAAACCGTGGAGATTCGTGAGATTGACCTTGGCCGTGAAGCCCGGAATCTTCGAATTGTGCCACTCGATCGGGAACGTAATCGGCGTATTTCCGAGCACGCTGAAGTCATATCCGTTGTGCGTATATTTCCAGACATACTCGCCGTCGAATACCACGTGGCTTCCAAATGCCTGCTGCAGTCCAGCGTGGAATTCGTTACGAAATCCCGGACTCAAAGGCGTAAGTGAGAAAGAGGAGCAGCCGAGAAGCGGGTTCAAGACCGGCGAGGCGCAACCAAGGCTGGAAAGCACCAAGTTCTCATTAAATGGGCTTTCCAGCGTCCGCGCATAAGAAGCGCGAAGCACGGTGTTGCTCTGTTTCACGTTGTAAGCGACGCCGAGACGCGGCTGCGCCTGCCTGCCGATCGAGAGCCCGTTGTAGAGATCTCCACGGATGCCGACGTTGAACGACCAATTCCCTGTCGTGATCGTATCCTGCACGTATAGAGCAAGTTCCTTCACGTCCGTGTGGCCGAAGAACGGGAACAGCGCACCCCCTCGCGTCAGGTCGTACGGCAGCAGCAACGGATTGAACAGGGGAAACTGGACCGAGCTAGGCGCATTGCCATTTGATGAGTCGTTGGGCTGGCAGCCATCGGGCGCACATACGCCAGTGGCGGGCGCCGAGGCGCACTGAGACGGACTGCTGAAGCCTTGGACGGACTGGTACGAACCGGGCAAGCCCGTGTTCGCGTTGATGAGCGTCGGATTAAACGTAATGCACGGTGCGTTAAACGTTGGATCGACGATGCCGAGCCGGTCGTGCTCGGTGAGGAAGGTTTGCTGGTACGTGATGCCCGCCTTGAAGTTGTGGATCCCCTCTATGTGGGACACATTTGCGCGGGCACCGGCGTTCGTCAAATACCGAAGTTGTGAAACCGTCTGTCTCTGCAAGCTTGGAGCGCCCAGATCCGCGAACGGGTCCTCGCTTGGATAGTAGTTGTATTGATCGTGCCGGACGAAAAGCCCCGCCGTAACGACCGTCGTCGAGCCAATTAGGCGCGTCCAGGTCGGCGCAGCGTTGAAGGTCCTGATTTGCGAACGCTGATCCGCTGGCCCGACGAGTTTGCCGCACCACACCGACGACGTGCAGCCCTCCGCCGCAGTGGGAGCGAGCCCGTCGTCGCTGACCGACATCACCGTATTGCCCAAATTGAAGCCATACCACGCCGTTGCATCCTGCGCGTCGAACGAGTTTGGCGTCTGGAACCAGGAGCGCGAGAAACCCAAGTTCAGGTGCAGCGAGTCCGTTTTGGAGAGCTGAAAGTCCAAGCGATCGAAGATATTTTCCTCGTTGCCCTTGTCGTGCATCACCTTGAACTCAGGCGGGTCGAGGAACCGGCCGGAATTCAGCCCGTTCGCCGAAATGAAGTTCCCCCAATTCTGGCCCCCATAGCCGAAGTTGAAGCCGCCGTTCACGCTGCCAAACGCCCCGTAGCTGGCGGTGACGGCGCCGTGCGGAGTGGTCATGCCCTGCCCCGAGCGAGTCGTCACGTCGATCACGAGACTTGTCTTGTCGCCGTATTCCGCGGGAGGCGCTCCGTCGATCACTTCGAGTGATTGCACGGCATCTACGGGAATCTGGTTCGAGAAGACCTTGCTTTGCTGATCCGTAATCGGCTGGCCATCGACCGAAAACGAATTTTCCGCGTGATCGCCCAGGCCGTGGAAAAGGCCGTTCGAATCCGCCGCCACGCCGGGCGATGCGAGAGTCACTAGCGAGCTAATGGAGGACGATGCGCTTTCAAGCGGCAACTCTTGGATGAGCTGGCGGTCCACATCGGTATGCGCCGTCGAGTCTGTCTCGAGCAAGTCGCCCGCCGCTTCCACCGTTACGGTGCTGGTCGCCACTCCCAGTTCGAGCTTGATGTCCAATGTCATTGGCACGCTGGATCGCACGTCGATGTCCTGAACGTAGGGCGAAAAGCCGGTGGCCGTAACTGTCATGTGATACGGATTGAACGGCACGTTCGCGATACGGAAGTTGCCGGTTGCGTCGGTCGTTGTGGTGCGCTCGAATTGGCTCACCGGATTGTGGATCCTGACCGTGGCGCCCGGTATCAGCGCGCCGGATGGGTCCGTGACGGTCCCGCCGACGCTCGTCGAGTTGCCCGCATTTTGCGCGCTCGCCGACTCTCCAATCGCTAGTAGGCATAGAACTAGGGCTAGCATCCGAATCAATGCCCTCGCAAATCTCATTTCTTTCTCCCTGTATGAGTGCGTCACCGTTTCGCCGGTGGCCGGAATCAGTTAGGAAAATCAGCTCGCGCCGCGGAAAAGCGAGCGCGTCCATGAAGGGGCAGCTATTGACGTGATGTGCCTAGACCGGCGGGGCGCGGGGAATGCTGAGCGTGCAAGTTACTTCAAGAGCGGGAGTGCATTCCTCAGCGGGAGCAAATCTCGCGATGGGAGCAAGCAGTGGTATCGCGACATGCAGTACAGGCTGCGGGTTAGCGGTGTGTCCGACCTGGCAGGC
>Ga0187781_10004110_pt1 | contig 10870 bp, 8 predicted proteins | sample 0715_SJ02_MP02_2_FD_132447 | JGI IMG/M metagenome (GOLD analysis project Ga0187781, IMG submission 132447) | Tropical peat soil microbial communities from peatlands in Department of Meta, Colombia - 0715_SJ02_MP02_20_MG | ecosystem: Environmental > Terrestrial > Soil > Wetlands > Peat | place...
CCTGCATATTGTGACCGTGCGCCGGGGGCTCGAAGGCGTGGTCGTGCCGAGTAAACTTTACTCCACCCTGGCGGCCGGGCGTCCCGTGCTGGTCGTGGCGCCTGCCGAATGTGACGTGGCGCGCATCGTGCGCGAGTCAGGCTGCGGCCTCGCCGTGGATCCGGACGATCCCGTTTCGGTGGCCGAGGCGATTCGCGATCTCCGCGATGATCCCGCCCGGCTCGCGGAAATGGGCCGCCGCGCCAGGGAAACCGCGAAGAATTATGCTAGAGTGAACGAGCTGCAAAAGTTTGCCCGAACTATCGAAGAAGCAACCGGAAAAATGGAGGGGGTCATCTGGAATCATAAGAGAGTTCTTGTCACAGGAGGCACTTCGTTCATTGGGTCGCACTTGGTGGACGCGCTCGTCGAACGCGGGGCCCAAGTTAGCGTTGTGGACGACCTCACCAGCGGCCGGTTATCCAATATCGAGCAGCATGTAAAAAGCGGGAGAGTCAAGTTTGTGGAAGCCGACCTCCGGGAGCCGGGCGTGACGCGCGCGGCCATGAACGGTATCCAGGTGGTGTTTCATCTCGCCGCCGATCACGGAGGCCGCGGCTACGTGGATTTGCATCAGGCGGGCCCGGCTTCGAATCTTTTCCTCGACGGCCTTATTTTCTGGGAAGCCGTGAAAGCCGGAGTCGAGAAAGTGGTGTACGCATCTTCCGGATGCGTCTATCCGAATTACATGCAGACGGACACGTCGAAGGAAATTTACCTGCGCGAAGAAGACGTCAAGCCTCCGCACGACGCCGATAACATGTACGGCTGGGCCAAGCTCATGGCTGAGCTTACCTTGCAGGCTTATCACCGCGAATACAATCTCGGCGCGGCTTCCTGCCGTTATTTCACGGTTTACGGGCCCCGCGGCGTGGAAAATCACGCGGTCATCGCTATGATCGCTCGTGCGTTTGTCGGCCAGAATCCGTTTGAGGTTTGGGGCGACGGCACGCAGATTCGCAACTGGACATACGTGGACGATATCGTCAGCGGCACGATCCTCGCCGCCGAAAAAATCAATGACGGCACGGCCGTCAATCTCGGCACCATGGAGCGCGTTCGCGTGATTGACGCCGCGCGCATGGTTCTCGAATTTTCCGGACGCAAAGCCGAGATCAAGCTCCGCCCCGACATGCCCACGGGCCCGGCGAATCGCGTTGCGGACAATAAGCTGGCCAGGAAGCTTCTGGGCTGGGAGCCAAAAACCACATTTCGAGATGGGCTCCGGAAAACGATGGACTGGTATTTCGCCAGCAAGCAGGCCGAACAGGTTCGCGACGTACTTGAGAAAATGCTGACAGCCCGATGAATGCATCCATCTTAGGTGTGCCCGTGCCAATGGATCTGATCGCCTTTGCGGTGGCGCTTCTCGCCTCGCTCGGCCTCACGATTCCAGTGCGCCATTTCGCTTTGCGCTTCGGGATGGTGGATAAACCGGGCCCGCGCAAAGTTCATCTGACGCCGATGCCCTTGCTGGGCGGCATCGCCATCTATCTTGGATTTGTTCTGGCAGTTCTCCTGGCGCTTCCCGGCCCGGCACAACAGCAAATAGTCGGCATCCTGGCAGGAGCCACACTGCTTGCGATCGTCGGAGTCCTGGACGACGGCGGTGTGTTGCATCATCAAGTGAAACTTTTCATCGGCATGCCGATCGCCGCCGTGTTCCTGCTCACCTCCGGTGTCCGCGCGGGGATCATCACGCTTCTTGTGCCCGGACCCATTGGAGTAATCCTCGACAATTGTCTGACGGTTCTTTGGGTCGTCGGGGTAACCGCCGCCTTTAGCATCCTCGATCACATGGACGGGTTGTGCGCGGGCATCGCTGCGATTGCCGCCGTTTCCTTTGCCCTCACGGCGGGTGTGTGGGGCCAGACCATGGTGCGCACCCTGGCGATCGCCACGTTTGGCGCTGCGCTTGGCTTCCTCCGCTGGAATTTCAGTCCCGCGAAAATTTTCATGGGCGACGGCGGCGCCATGTTCCTAGGTTTCCTGATGGCTACCCTTGGATTGAAACTTCATCCGCCTGTGGACTTGCTCCCGGGAACTTGGCTGGTTCCCGTTCTCATTCTAGGAATCCCCATTTTCGACACGACCCTCGTCTCCATCTCCCGCGCCCGCCGAGGCCTCATTCCCTTCACATCGCCAGGAAAAGACCACACGGCTCACCGTCTTGCGAATCTCGGACTCGGGCATCGGGGCGCTGTCCTGGTGATGTACTGCGTCGCGATAATCCTGGGAGCACTCGGGTGGATCGCCGCAAGCCTTTCTGCGAGGAGCGAGTACATAATCCTGGCTTCGGCTGGTGCGTTCGCTATTCTCGCTGTGTTTTTCTTCGAAAGCATTCCCTACGATAGGCAACCAAAGCTTGAGAAGTCCCCTTCCGCCACGTGATCGGGCCATCCCTCTTGGCGGCTATGCGCTTTTGAGGTAGCAAGCTGGGCTGGGTGGGTTATACTTTTCGACCGCGTCTTCCGGGGGAAGACACGCGTGGAGTGCCATTTTGAACCCCTGCGCAGGGGGACCGAATCTCTCCACACGCAACCAGTGGGTCCGTTTTCCGGCCATGCAAATTCATCGGTGAGAGAAATTGCAGCAAACTAACATGCGTTTCGAAGAGCGCGGCGTAATGAACGATTCGCCCTCCACCACTCGTCCGGAAAAGCAAAGCATCGCGGTCATCGGCGGGTCTGCCGCAGGACTATTCACAGCTTCCTTGTTGGCGCGGCAAGGCATCCCGGTGCGCGTGTTTGAACGCATCGAATCTCTCGAACCGGCCGCGCGCACCCTCATCGTCACCCACCAGATGCGCAGCCTTCTGGGCAGCGCTGCGGGATCGTGCATCCTGAACGAGATTCGCCGGTTTGAGCTTTTCACCGATGGCCGCGCCGCCACGGTTCCGCTCAAGCGCCCGGATCTCATCATCGAGCGCCGCGCGCTGATTCAACGCCTTGCGGAAGATGCGCAGGGAGCCGGAGCTGCCTTGCAACTGGGCCGCCGGTTTCACGCATTGCACGCGAACGGCAGAGGACTCGTCCTGGAAGTCGAGCGTTGCGGCGACGGCCGCGTCGAGGAAGTCCACGCGGATACGATCGTTGGCGGTGATGGCGCTTCCAGCCGGGTTGCACGTGCTGCCGGATGGCCTGCGCTCGAAACGGCGCCGCTCGTCCAGGCGATCGTCCGCCTGCCGAAAGACATGCCGCAAGACACGGCGCGCGTGTGGTTCGTCCCCCAGGACACTCCCTACTTTTACTGGCTTATCCCCGAATCACCCGAGCGCGGCGCTCTCGGCCTGATCGGGAAGACAGGGACCGAAACCCGCAAGGATCTCGAGCACTTCCTCGAAAAGAGGAAGCTCGAGCCGATCGAATTTCAAGGCGCGCGAATCCCCGTTTACACGCGCTGGGTGCCGGTGAAGCGGCGGGTCGGGAACGGCTCCGTTTATCTCGTAGGCGACGCCGCCGCGCAGGTAAAAGTCACCACCGTCGGCGGCATAGTCACCGGTTTTCGCGGCGCTCTCGGCGTCGCGGAAGCGATCCTCAATGGCGGCTCGAGTCGTGAATTGCGCACCCTGCGCCGCGAATTGAATATCCACCTTCTTCTCCGTCGCACCCTTCACGATTTTCAGCAATCCGACTACAGCCGCCTCGTGGATCTGCTCAACGCGCCCGCCATTCAATCGCTCGGCGAATACTCCCGGGATGAAGCCTGGAAAATCCTTTGGCGGCTTTGCCTTCGCCAGCCGCGCCTCCTGCTGCTGGGTTTGCGCGGATTGCTGATGGGTAAACGACTGGCCCGCCGCACTAGCCCATAGCATAAGCTGCATCAGCGCCCTCGGAAGTATGAGGATTCCTTGATTCATCCTGCGACAGTGATAAAACTCCTCTAGCATGTTTATCCTCGGGATTTCGGCGATGGAGCACGATTCCGCTGCAGCGCTTATGGGCGATGACGGCATCATTGCCGCCATCGAAGAAGGAAAGCTGGCGCGCTCACGCTCGATCGAGGGGATTCCGCGTGCGGCCATCCGTTTCTGCCTCGACCGTGCGGGGATTGAGTGGCGCCAGCTGGATCGCATCGTGGTCGCGAGTCGTCCCGGGCAGGCGTGGTCACGGAACTTGCTTATGCGCGCCCGCCTCGCGCCGCTCGCGCCTGCATCGAGCGCCTATTTCATGAACAAGGCTTCGGGCGAGCTGGGACGCGAGCTGAACAATCTTCGTATCGTGCGCGGGATGGCGGGAGACCCTCAGGGTCGAGTCGAAAATCTTGACCATCACTTGTGCCACGCCGCCAGCTCATTTTTCGCGTCGCCTTTCGACCGTGCGCTGATTGTGACGCTCGACGAACAGGGTGACGGACGCGCGGGCTTCGTCGGGATCGGTGCCGGCAGCACGATCCGCGAAATCGCGTCGCTTTCCTTTCCTCACTCGCTCGCATGGGTTTATACACAAGTGACCCGGCTTCTCGGCTTCCATCCTCACGAAGATGAGCATAAGACGCAGTGGTTGAGCCTTGCCGGTGAGCCTTCCTATAAGGAATTGTTCCTGGAGATGCTCCGGTGCGGTCGGGGCGGTGCTCCGCATCTCAACGCGAAATTTTTCCGGCGCGAATTTGCCGGCGAACTTTCTTTCAGCCCCAAGTTCTACGAGCGGCTGGAAATCCGCCACGAGCACGAGCCTCGCCTGAAGGAAGGCCTGCGCGCGAACGTCGCAGCCAGCCTTCAACAAGCGTGCGCCACTGTTCTCGTCGAGTGGTTCGAATCTCTGCGCAAGCAGACAGACGAAAAATACTTGTGTCTCGCGGGCGGGCTTTTCTTGAATCCTCTCCTTGTCTGGGCCATCGAGAAGGAAGCCGGCTTCGAGAGAGTGTTCGTTCAACCGGCAGCCGGAAACGAGGGCACGTCGCTCGGCGCCGCCTGGCTTGCCTGGCACCAATCGCCGGGCCGCTCGCGTTTGCCGACCGTCTCGAACCTCTTTTGGGGACCGGCTTATTCGAATGAAGAAATCAAGCAAGTGCTCGACAATTGCAAAGCTTCCTATCGCTGGTGCGATTCTGAAGACCGTATCCTTGAAGAGGTTCACCGCCTTCTCGACGCCGGAAAAACAGTCGCTTGGTTTCAAGGCCCCGCCGAATTTGGCCCGCGGGCCCTCGGCCATCGTAGCCTGCTCGCTTCCCCGTGGGCGCCCTACGTAAAAGAAAATCTGAATGACTATGTGAAGCATCGGGAATCATTCCGGCCATTTGCGCTGGCGATTCCGGCCGAGGATTGCCCCGAGTATTTCGATTGCTCGCCGAATGCCCGGTTCCTGACCACCATGGCCAGGGCCAGGGACAAAGCCTTGAGGATTTTTGAGTCCTTGCAGTCCGGCTTTCTTTCGGGCGACGGTCTCGCGCGCGTTCACGTGGTAACCTTGGATACGAATCCACTGCTCTGGAAATTACTGAAACGGGTGGGAGAGAAATCCCCGGCGCCCATGCTCGTCAATACTTCCTTCAACCTCTTCGGTGAGCCGCTCGTCCTTACGCCGCGCGATGCTGTGCGGAGTTTTTTCTGTTCTGGCACGGACGCGCTCCTGGCAGGAAGTTTTCTGCTGGCGAAACGCTAGGAATGCGGCCTTCCGGTGCCATGACCGAGAATCCCCAGGAATCAAGGAAGAGGGCGATACGCCGAAGCATCGTCCTTTTGATTGTAGTCGCGCTGTTCGCGGGGGCCGTCATCACGGTTCGCCGCGCCGGCCGCTGGCTCGTGCGCGAGGATTTGCTCTCTCACGCTGACGTGATCATCGTTCTAAGCGGAGGGATTCCGTATCGCGCAAAGGCGGCGGCGGAACTTTTCCGCCTTGGCTACGGTCCCGAAGTTTGGGTAAGCAAGCCAGAAAGCCCGGCGGCCGAAATGCAGCAGCTTGGGATTCACTACATCGGCGAAGAGGATTACAACCGTGATATTTTGATTCGCCAGGGCGTGACGGAATCGGCAGTTCATATTCTGCCGGAAACAATTGTCAACACGCAGGAGGAACTGGAGGAAATCGCGCGCGAGATGCGCCGCACGGGAAAAACGAGGGCCATCATCGTCACGTCACCGCAACACACACGGCGCGTCAAGGCGATTTGGAACCGGGTTGCGGGCGGCGATCTGAGACTGCTGGTTCGCGTCGCAACCGAGGACCCGTTCGACGCGGATCAATGGTGGAGCAACACACGGGATGTCTTCGCAGTCGTCCGGGAGTACATGGGACTCGTGAACGCTTGGGCGGGCCTTCCGGTGCGTCCACATGCTCAGTGATTGGGAAGAAGTCTAGAGCGAAGATCTGCAGCTACTCGGTCCCGGTGCGGAGAGGCGCGGACTCCAAAATCTTCCACTGCTCCCACTCCGCCCGCCTCTCGAGGTCACGCAGGCGAAGTTGCCATTCGAAGCCGAGCCTTTCATCCTGGCAGGCGTAAAACGCCTGATGCGATTCGCCGTTCATGGCCGTCACCTTGCCGATAGCCAGAGGATCCTGGCAACGGAACTCGGCGAGTCGGGTCGCATCAAGAGGAACGCGAAAGAAAGTGACTTCGCCGTCAGCCGGCTCCGCCGCATGTCCCTTGCCGTTCCCGTTTGCACAAGCTGGACGGACGCAGCACAATTCCAGCGAGCTCTGCCGGAGCAGGAGCTCGAGCGAGGGCGGACGATCCGGCGATCCACGCGGCCGCGCCAGCGGGATTTCCCAGAGCGTCAGCGCGTCGCCGCTCTTCGCATCCTCCGCGTAAAAATCAAAAGACCGCGTTTGCCATCCCGCTGCTTTGCTTTCCGGCAGGACTTCCGTGACGGTTGCAACCGTGCGTCCCCGCCAGCGCTCGATTTTCACCGAGCCGAGAAAGCTGCCGAACGCGCGAATAAAATCCATATCCTCGGAGGAAGCGCAAAGTGTCTCGCTCCAGAAGCTTTCGTCCAACCGGAAGGAAAAAGTGAACACCTGCTCGAGCGGCGATGGCGCAAATTTCACGAGCCGCCGCTGAAATTCAGGGTCGCCGACCTGTTCCAGCTCCTGCATGCGTTCGAGAAGCCGCCGGATCGTCCAGGAATGATGCCGCAGGATGCGATGCCAGTGTTGGGCGAGAACGAAGAAAACAAATCCTACGATTGCGGAGATGCCAAGCGCGGGCCAGAGAATCTCCATCCCACCTGCCTTTGGGATTCCCTCAAAGCGGAGCGGGTCGCTTCGCCGACGTCGCCGGATTCTACTACTAAATTTCCCTTTCACCTACAGTGAACGCGCCTTTCCAGAATTAGCTTGGCATGCGGTTTGGGCTATACGAAAATATAAGGAGAGCGCGCATGGGTGTGCGCCTCGGCTCCCGGGGGTTTTCATTGAAGATATCTGTGGTTGGAACCGGCTATGTCGGCTTGGTGACGGGCGCTTGTCTCGCAGAAATCGGTCACGAAGTTGTCTGCACGGATAGCGATCCCGGCAAACTGAAAACGCTCGCCTCTGGCCGCTTGCCCATCTTCGAGCCGGGTCTGGATTCCGTCATTGCCAATACGCGCGCGGCCGGTCGCCTCGGTTTCCGGGAAAATCCGGCCGAGGCTGTAGCATTCGGCGACGCGATTTTCATCTGTGTGGGCACGCCGCCGTTGCCCAATGGCGACGCGGACTTGAGCGCGATTGACCACGTTGCGCGGCTGATCGCCACCGAAGCGCGATCTTCCAAGCTGGTCATAGAAAAAAGCACCGTTCCTGCGCAAACGGGCCAGGAATTGAAGCGCGCGCTTTCTGTTTACGGCCGCAAGAGTGGCGTGAAATTTCTTGTCGCTTCGAATCCCGAGTTTCTCCGCGAAGGCACCGCTGTTGCCGACTTTCTCCATCCGGACAGAATCGTCGTCGGCATCGAGGACGAAGCCGCCGAACTGCAATTGAAGGAAATCTACCGCCCCATCCTTGAGCGCAAGTTTAAGTGCCCCGTGCACGCCGGAGCCTGTCCGGAAGGCCCCGCACCCGCCTGGCTGGTCACCACCATCAACAGCGCGGAATTGATCAAGCACGCTTCGAATTCATTTCTCGCGCTGAAGATTTCTTACGCGAATATGGTCGCCGATCTTGCCGAGCGGCTCGGCGCCGATATCGAGGAAGTGACGCGCGCGATGGGCATGGACCCGCGCATCGGTCCCGGATTCCTCCGCGCCGGACTCGGCTTCGGCGGATTCTGCCTGCCGAAAGATTTGCAGGCCTTCGTCCATCTTGCCGAACGCTCGGGCGTGGACTTCGCCCTGCTGAAGGAAGCTGAAAAAATCAATCGCCGGCGTATTGATGTCTTCATGGAAAAGGTCCGCCGCGCCCTCTGGGTCATCAAGGACAAACAGATCGCCGTCCTCGGCCTCGCTTTCAAGCCCAATACGGACGACATTCGCTTTGCGCCCGCGATTGATTTGATCGCCCAATTGTCGGCGGAGGGCGCGCGCATCCGCGCCTACGACCCCGAAGCCATGGAAAAAGCGCGCGAGGTGCTGCCGAACGTGGAATTCTCCGGCACGGCCTGCGATGCTGCGAAAGGCGCCGAGGCTCTCGTCATCGCCACCGAATGGCAGGAGTTCCGTGCCCTCGATTGGAAGCGTATCCGCGAAGAAATGGCACGGCCGCTCGTTCTCGATGCCAGGAACCTTTTGTCCCCCGCCGAAATGAGAGCGCTCGGCTTCGAGTACGTCTCCATTGGCCGCGCCGAAAGATTCGCTGCTGAGATGATTGCCTGATTCAGCGCCCGCGCCCGGCGTGCGCCACTTTCTCCCGAAAGTACTCGTAGGTGAGCTTCAAACCCTCCTCCAGGTTTACCTTCGGCTCCCACTCGAGGACTCGCCGCGCTTTGCTAATGTCCGGGCATCGCTGCTTAGGGTCGTCCTGCGGCAAAGGACGGAAAACAATCGGCGCTGTCGAGCCGGCCAGCGCCTTTACGCGTTCGGCGAACTCGAGGATGGTGATTTCCTGTGGATTACCTATATTGACGGGCTCGTGCTCGTTCGATTCGAGCAGCCGGTATATTCCGTCAAGCAAATCCGTGACGTAGCAGAAACTCCTCGTCTGCTTTCCGTCGCCGTAAACCGTGATCGGCTCGCCGCTCAACGCCTGATAGAGAAAATTCGGCAGCGCCCGGCCGTCATTGAGCCTCATGCGCGGTCCATACGTGTTGAAGATGCGCACGATCCGCGTATCCAGTCCGTGCGAACGGTGATAGGCCATCGTCAGCGCTTCCGCGAACCGCTTGGCTTCATCGTACACGCCGCGCGGCCCGATCGGGTTAACCCGGCCCCAATAGCTTTCCGGCTGCGGGCTGATTTCGGGATCGCCGTAACATTCCGAGGTCGAAGCCAGCAGAAATTTCGCTTTTTTCGCGAGCGCCAGCCCCAAAGTGTTGTGCGTGCCTAGTGCGCCCACCTTCAGTGTTTGAATCGGAAGTTTCAAGTAGTCGGGAGGGCTTGCCGGAGAAGCAAAATGCAGCACCGCATCCACCGGGCCCGGTACTTCGATATACCGCGTCACGTCCTGCCGGACAAATCGAAACCGTGGGTGCGCCAGCAAATGCGACACATTGGCGTCGCTGCCCGTCACCAGGTTGTCCATGCAATGGACTTCCCAGCCCGCCTCGAGCAGCATGTCGCACAAGTGCGAGCCCAGGAACCCCGCCCCTCCCGTCACCACAGCCCGCAAATTCGCACCCCGCGCGGCAATTCCGCCCCATCTTCACCAGCCGCAATTATCTACGAAAATCCTCCACGGCAGAAGGAGCTTGCGCCCGCAGTTTCCGGAGGGTTTCCTCATGCGCGCGGGGGTGACGAGTGTCAGCCGGGCAGTACGGTGGTTCTATTGTCCCCCGCGTTCCCAAAGGGCACACTGAGGTTGGTCAGGAAAATGTTTATCGCAGCCTTCATCTTCGTTATCTCGCTCGCGGCGCTAGTTCAGTTCGCCGTGTTTAGCTGGCGCGCGGGCCTGCTCAGCGCGGCCTCCGAGTCCCTGCCAAACGAGGTCGAACTGAGCACTCTCTCCCGTAATCTATTGGAATCAAAGAACTTCAAGGCTATAGCGGCCTATCAGGAGCTTTGCCCAGAGGCCGGTTCGGCCAGCGGTCCTAGTCTCCGGACCGTGCGCCTCTATTACCGCTTCCTTCAGTCGCTGAGCTCTCTTGGCGGGTCAATCCTGGAAGCCGCATTGCCAACGAGCTGGGCACAGCATGAAATGGCCTTGTGCACGCGTTACGCGACCGTCGTGCTCTCTCACCGCCTGGAACGGAATCAGGCCCTCTCCGCCGAAGTCCGCGCTTTCTAATAAGCCCAGCGCATCAGCATCGCGCCAGTCGTGTAGCCCGCCCCGACAGAGATCAGCAGCACCAAATCCCCCTTGCGCAGCCGCCTCTCCTCAATCGCATCCATTAAGCCCAGAGGAATCGTTCCTGCGGTCGTATTTCCGAACCGGTCGATATTTACGATCACTTTCGAATCGTCCACGCCGAGCCGCTCCTGCATCGCCCGGATAATTCGCAGGTTCGCCTGGTGCGGCACCACCAGCGCCAGATCACGGCTGGTCAGCCCATTGCGCTCGAGCAATTCGACGGCGAGGTCGCTCATGCGCCGCACCGCGTACTTGAATACCTGCTGGCCCTCTTGATGGACATAATGCATGCGACTGTCCACCGTCTCGCGCGAGGAGGGATGCAGCGAACCGCCTCCCGGCATATACAGATTGCAGCCGCCCGACCCGTCAATGTCGTTCGCGAAGTCCAGGATTCCCTCGGAATCATTCGTGGTCGGCTCGACGAGTACAGCGCCCGCGCCGTCGCCAAAAAGCACGCACGTCGCGCGGTC
>Ga0187781_10004111_pt1 | contig 10869 bp, 6 predicted proteins | sample 0715_SJ02_MP02_2_FD_132447 | JGI IMG/M metagenome (GOLD analysis project Ga0187781, IMG submission 132447) | Tropical peat soil microbial communities from peatlands in Department of Meta, Colombia - 0715_SJ02_MP02_20_MG | ecosystem: Environmental > Terrestrial > Soil > Wetlands > Peat | place...
CCTTGGGACGTCGAGGTCGTCCGAGAGTCGAAGGAAGAGTACGCCGAGCTCGCCGAGCACTACGACCCGTCGGCCTACACGGTGAACGGCTTCGCCCGATGGACGCGCAACCGGGAGGCCCTCTCCGTCCTCGAGTCGGCGGTCGAGCGGCTTCGTTCCTGGTCCGTGCCGGTGGCCTCACTCGACCTCGCCTCCCTCGCCGAGAAAGTCCCGTGGGGGCGGTTCGATGGGGTCCTCGGCGCGATCTGGAGTCCGAACGACGCGGTCGTGACGCCGAGCCGGATGGGAGAGCTCTACGGCGAACGCGCCCGGGAGCTCGGTGTCGACTTCTTCCTGGGCACGGCGGCGAGCCGCTTCGCGCGGGAAGGCGACCGCTGGGAGCTCACCGTGGCCGGGCAGACCACACGGGCGCGCCGCGCCGTCGTCGCCGCGGGCGCGTGGTCGAAGAAGCTGTTCGCTTCGGTCGGCCACCCGCTGCCGCTCGCCCCGTACCGCACCCAGGCGGCCGTTCTGAGGCCTTCCAAGGAGGACCGACGACTGTTCCCTTCGGTCCACGATATCGACCTCGATGTCTACGTCCGCCCGGAGGAGAACGGGCGGATTATGGCCGGGGACGGCACCGAGCTCGTCGAGGTGGACCCGGACCGGTATCCGACCGGCGGTGACGAGAAGTTCGTGGCCCATATCGCCGAGAGCTTTGCCGCCCGCTGGCCTGGCTGGGCGGACGCCGAGCTCGTCCGAGCCTGGGCCGGGGTCTGCGTGGCCACCCCGGACCGCCGGCCGCTCGTCGGCCCCGTCCCGGGGGCCCCCGGGCTATTCGCCCTGACCGGCTTCAACGGCTTCGGGGTGATGCGTGCGGGCGGTGCGGCGGCCCGGCTCGCAGGAGCTCTCGCGGTGGGCGAGGGGCCGAACCACGAGCTCGACAAGATCCGCGCGGTCCTTCCCGACCGATTCGCGGGCCCGCCGAGACCCTTCCCGATCCGCCCCGGATTTACGCTCGAGGCCGGCGCCGATCCGAGGTTCTAGGCCCCGTCACTCCGGCGACCGAAGCCGGGCCAGCTTCTCGAGGAATTCGACCCCTTCGCCGCTCGGCATCGACTTTCCATCCTCCCGGGTCAGCGGAAGCCCGGCCTCCTCGCACGCCGCCTCGGGAGTCTTGCCGGCCAACAACGCCCGGACGGCGACCTGCTCACGGCGGCTCAATGCGATGGATGAAAGCGTGAACTCCTCGAACGCCTCATAGGCGACGGGGGCCACAAGTCGGGCGACCTTGGCGATCTCGGCGGCGTACAGCCGGATCTCCTCCTGGGCATGCGGGTCGAGGCGCAATGAGAGGAAGTGGAATAGATTCCAGAGGTTGCACTTCCAGTACCACTGCGTGTAGTACGCTACCGGGAGCAAGAGGCGTGCTGTCTCACGCGCGACCCCGTCCTCGAGGGCGCGCTTGTACGCGTCGTACGACTCTTTCGAGACACGCTCCAAGTCGGCCCGGAACCGTTCCACCACTTCGTTGGGGAGGGGTTCGCCACGACCCTGCCGGTTCCGAGACGACTGATGCCGGACTTCGGAGGCGAGCGGAATCTCGTATTCGTCCGGAACGATGGAGTAGCGAGCCGAGTATTCATTCACGGAATTGTGCGTAACGATGCCGTTGGCCACGAAGTTGTGGGACGGGCCTTCCACTTCGAGGTCGTAGGTCATACGTTCGCCCACGAACTCGAGCTTCTGGATACGGGCCAATCGCGGGACGGTCAGGCGATTCCAGGCCACTCGAGGGCTACGCGTCCATTGTGCCTTCGCGGGTGCGCCTCCCAACAGCTCGACGTAGGCGGCTTCGTCCCGGTGAACCTCCCGGTGGCACTCCTCGCACAGCGTGGTGAGGTTCGAAGGGTCCCGCGCTCGGGAGAGATCGGCCCACACCGGGACGATGTGGTGGGCGTGCAGCTTCGTGTTGCGATGATGGCAAAGCTGGCAGGTCCATCCGTTACGCTCGTGGATAGCCCGGGCGATTTGGGTGGTCCATCTCCCAATTCCCTCTCGCTCGGTGGAAGTGCCCCCTTTCCAGAAGTTGGACGCCGCCCCAGCTCGCGAGACCCTGAGGGAGGATAACCGACGGGGAGTCATCGGGCGGGGTCCAAGTCGGTACGTCGCGCCGACATTCCAAGGAACATGGCCGGGATCAAACCCTCGATTGGAACTGTGCGATGGGTGGTTGGTGAGGCCGTGCACCCGGAGCCATTTGCGGATCGTGGCGAGGCTTGCGCCGCATTCCCTCGCAATTTGACCGGCGGAAAGTCCGTTCTCAACCCACCGAGATTCGAGCCATTCTCTCGAAGTGTAGGGTTCGGTGCCGTCTCCGCGCATCGCGCGGTGAGAGCGCCGTCCTCGGGGGCGACCCCCCGCGAGAGAGTACATGTTTCCCGGGACGAAGAGACGCGGTTCCTCAACTCTTCGAGGAAGACCGAATCGACGGACCCAGGCAAGGACCGTTTCAGGCAGGACGCCGCACGCCTCGGCGATGTCCCTAACGGACCGCTGGGCCCGGACATACTCCCCTTCCAGCCAAGTTCGGTCCTGGTAGAGGGCAGGCCGAACCAGCTCGGCCCCGTTGATGCTGATGTGGTACTCACCCTCGTTCCACACGGCTCGGCCCGATAATTCTCGCAGGCCGGTCTTGGCGGCGAGGGTGTTCCACCCGTCGTCGAACAGGAACCGATGGTCGGCCGTGCATTCGATCGACTTGCCGTCGTCCAAGACCATCCGGAACACCGGCTTGAATCCGTTCCGAGTCACGTCGACCACATGGGTGTGACGGAACTGACCCGTTTCCTGGTCCAACTGTCGTAGGAGCATCCCACGGACTCGGTCCCGCCGGAAGTACGGGTCGCGCTGACGTCGCTCCTCGCGATTGCGCGTGGGCTGGAATTTCCTCCAAATCTCCTCGATCCGGAGCGGATACGGTCCGCGTCCTCCTCGCCTCACTCGTCCGGGAAGGTCGAAGATCACTCGTGTCCCCTCGGCGAGGCATGCGGTCCGGTGGCGAATCCACTGACGAGCAACAAAGATCGGGAGTCGCACCAGGAACTTGTACTCCACCATCTCGAACGGAGTCGTATGGCGGTGCCGCATCAGGTACCGAATCAGACCGCGATCGTCACGAACGGAACGAGTTCCTTGGCCGTAGGAGACTCGCGCGGCCTGCACGATCGCCGCGTCGTTGCCCATGTAGTCGACCAACGTCACGAATCCGTGGGACAAGACCGGATGTCGAACGCCAATCTCCCGGTCGGCTTCGGGGACCGAGGGCCGCCGCATCGGGGCGGAGTCATCAGCCACGTTCCGGGGGAGGACCGACACAACATAAAGGCCGCCGATGAGGTAGCGAAACGGCTCGGCAAAACCTAAGTCCGCGGGACCGCTCGAACCCCGAGGAGGAATCAGGCGTGTCCCGCATTTTCATCGGGGTCGCGTGGCCGTACTCGAACGGACCCTTCCACATCGGGCATCTCGCCGGGGCGTACCTTCCTGCGGACATCTTCGCGCGGTACCACCGGCTCCACGGTGACGAAGTGCTGATGGTCTCGGGCTCCGACATGCACGGGACGCCGACGCTCGTCCGGGCTGAGAAGGAGGGTACGACTCCAGCGGTGATCGCCGATAGGTACCACGCCATCCACAAGGCGTCGTTCGAGCGGCTCGGCTGCACCTACGACCTCTATACGCACACCCACACGATCGTTCACGAGAAGACCACGCAGGAGCTTTTCCTGCGGCTCCTCGAAGCGGGGTTCGTCGCGCGCCGCCAAGCCCAGAACGCGTACTGCCCGCAGCACCGACGCTTCCTGCCAGATCGGTACTTGGTCGGCACGTGTCCGAATTGTGGGTTCACAAGCGCACGGGGTGACGAGTGCGACAACTGCGGTCGGCCGATGGACCCGGCGAAGCTCGGCCAACCGAAGTGCGCTCTCTGCGGAACGCCCGCGGAGTTCCGACCCTCCGAGCACTTCTACCTCGAGCTCGACCGGCTTCAGGAGAAAATCGGCGCGTTCGTCGCGGAGCGCAAGCACTGGCGACCCGGTACCCAGCGGGTCGCGGAGAACTTCCTCAAGGAAGGCCTCCACCCGACCCCCATCACCCGCGACCTCGACTGGGGCGTCCCGATACCGCTCGACGGGTACGACGAAAAGCGGTTCTACGTCTGGTTCGACGCGGTGATCGGCTATCTCTCCGCCTCCAAGGAGTGGGCGATCCGGGCCGGTCGTCCCGAGGCGTGGCGCGCCTACTGGGATTCCCGGGAGCCGGTCCGGCAGTACTACTTCGTCGGGAAGGACAACAAGTTCCACCACACGATCGTCTGGCCCGGGATGCTGATCGGGGCGGGGGGACTCCAACTTCCCTACGATGTTCCCGCCAACGAGTGGCTGCTCGTCGAGGGAGGGAAGGTCTCCAAGAGCCGCACCACGGACACCGAGCTGTTCATCCCCGACCTGCTCGCGAAGTATCCACCCGACGTGATTCGGTTCTACGCCGCGGTGATGGCTCCCCAGAACCACGACACCGAGTTCAGCTGGGAAGAATTCCACCAACTGCGGGACGAGGTTCTCGCGAACCAGTACGGGAACCTCGTGCAACGAACCCTCGTGTTGACGCGGGACCGGTACGACGGAAAGGTTCCCGCGCCCCCCGAGGGATGGAGTTCCGTTTCCTCCCCCGATGGGATCGGGGAGCACCTGCGCCGAGCCCACGAGAAGATCACGGAGGAATACGAGAAGGTCCACCTCAAGGAAGCGCTCGACCTCGCGCTCGACGAGGTACGGGAGGCGAACCGGCGGTTCCACGAGGCCCGACCGTGGCAGGCGGAAGAGGCGAACCGCCGACAGACGCTGTACGAGACGCTCTGGCGACTGAAGGCGCTCGCCATCTGGCTCGCCCCCGTCTTGCCGTTCTCGAGCGCCGAAGTGTTTCGCATGCTCGGCTACGACGCTCCGCCCGGTCCGGGGGAATGGGACGAGGCCCTCTCACCCGTACCCGCGAACCAACCGCTCGGGGAAATCCGACCGCTCTTTCCCCGACCGGAGGTCAAAGCCGCCCCCACCTCCGCGACTCCTGCCTCGGCCTCCGGGCACGAGTGGGCCCCGCTCGCTGTGTGCGCTGCGGTCATTCGCAGCGCCGCCCCGCATCCGTCGGCCGACAAGCTCTACGTGCTCGAGGTGGACGTCGGCGCGCGTTCACCCCGCACGGTGGTCGCCGGAATTCGGTCGGCCTACTCGGTCGAAGAGCTCCGAAACCGTCCGATCGTGCTCCTCACGAACCTCGCCCCTCGGACGATCCGCCGCATCACTTCCCAGGGGATGCTGCTCTGCGCCGAGTTCGGCGAGCGGCCCGTCCTGTTGGCGCCCCCCGAAGGCGTTCCCCCTGGGACGTACCTCGAAGGCACCGGCGCGAGCGACCGAACGATTTCGTACGAGGAGTTCGCGGCCACGCCGCTCACCGTGGGGCGGGTCACCGGTCCGGCGGTCGAAGGGAGGGTGCGGGTCGACCTCGGCGTCGAGGAGGTCGAAGTTCCGGGCACGTGGCCGGCCGAAGCGTGGGTCGTCGTCCGTCGGTCGGTCGGCGAGAAGGCCCGAGCTGAGGTGCTTTCCTTCGGTCCGGGACGGGCCACCGTCCCATCGGAGTCGGTGTCCGTGGGCACTCAGGTCCGCTGATGGGTGGGATTCGGCTCGACCTCCACGTTCACTCCCATCATTCGCCGGACTCCTCCCTATCCATCGAGGCGATCGTGACCCACCTCGCCGCGCACGGGTTGAACGGCATCGCCCTCACGGACCACAATACCGTCGCGGGCCATGCCGAGCTTGCGAGCTGGCAAGCGAAGCTCCCCGACGCGGTGCTGCTGCCGGGCGTGGAAGTCTCCACGCTCGAAGGCCACCTGCTCGTGTACGGGGTCCACGAATTGCCGCCCATGGGACGACCCGTCGTGGAGACGGTCGAGTGGGCGCTCGGCCGGGGAGCGGTGCCCGTGCCGGCCCATCCGTTTCGTCTTTCGCACGGAGTCGGACGCGCGGTTGCGCTAAGGGTTCCGGTCCCCGCGCTCGAGACCGTGAACGGGCACAACTCTCCTCGCGCAAACCGCAAGGCGGCCGCCGTGGCCGGTGCACGGAGCCTCGCGACCACGGGCGGCAGCGACGTGCACGAGCTTTCGGACCTCGGCCGGGCGTACACTGAGTTCCCCGAGGGGACAACCGGGGTCGACGGGGTCCTTGCGGCCCTGAGCGTCGGCCACACGATCGCCGGGGGAACGACCCTTGACTTTTCGGGTCGGGTCCGGACGACGTGGCGAACCGTGGCCTTGCGGTTGCGACGGGGCCTCCGCCCGATCTGAGCGCAAGTGCTGGGTCGCCCCGTCGGTTTTAAACCGGGGGTCTCTGCCGTTGACCGCGCCGAGGTGGCAGAATGGTTAATGCGACGGACTGCAGATCCGTTTCCTGGGGGTTCGATTCCCTCCCTCGGCTTTCTCGGGCCTGAGCACCGAGATCCGGATGGGCGACCCGTCCGCTCTTGCGCGTTACCACCGGACCGGCCTTCGTGCGGAAGCCGAGACCATGGCCTACGATGGAGAGGCGTCAGCCCGACGCCGGGGCGGAGTTCCGTCGCGAACGCCCGAATGCCCGTTCATGATCGGTCGGGGCGGGCGCCCAACGCCTTACGGGTAACTTCTTCTGGGAGATGGAACGACCGGATGACGGCCTCGAATCGGGGGTCGTCCCGAATTGAGCTGAAGGCGGGGATCCGATAGCGCAGCCAGAGCCCGCTCTCTCCTGCCCGGGCGTTCGATTCAATGAGCGTCAGAGCCTTCTCCCTCTCCCCGAGGGCCGCATAGAGCGCCGCCAGGTAGTCCTGCGACATGAACTCCCGGGACGGACCTTCCGCGTGTTCGGTCAGGAGCGTGCGCGCCTCTTCGGGTTCGTCCATCGCGGCGAGGACCAGTGCCCGGGCGAATCGGTACGGCCAGCCCGAGAGCGGGCCGGCGAGCTCGAGCTCGCGGTGGGCTTCGGTCCATCGAGCGTCATCGGCATAGGCCATGGCGAACGAGAGGTGGGTCAAGGAAGGGTTGGGGTCCGGAGTGAGTAGCTGCCGGACCCTCTCTTCGGCGAGAGCGGTATCTCGGTCGCCCAGGGCGATGTCCACCAAAACCCAACGAGGAACCCACCACGTGGGGTTGATCTCGATGGCGGCCCGAATCTGATGTTCGGCCTCCTCGTCCCTTCCGAGCACCCTCAAAAGGGTGGAGTAGCTGAGCCGGGCCACGGCGTTGCTCGGGTTGAGGGACAACGCCCGCTCGAATTCCGTCTCGGCGCGAGCCCAGTCATGCTCCTCCTGCATCACGAGGTTGCCGAGCGCGGAATGCGCCTCGGACAGGTCGGGGTCGAGCTCCAAGGCCCGGGTCACGAGGGCTCGGGCCCGCGCGAAGCCCTCGCGATGAGGTAGGTAGTCTCCGGCGCCTTGCACAAACCGGTTTCCTAGGTGAGCAATGGCCAGCGCGAACTGAGGGTCCTTCTGGATGGCCTCCTCGAGTAGAGCGACCGATTCCCGAAACCTCTCGGGTTCGAGTTCGACCTCGAGAGGAATGGCCCGGAGGTAGAGCTCGTACGCGGCGAGGTCCGTGGTCGGGGCCCGGTGAAGAAACTCGCGCGCATGGTCCGAGAGCTCGACCCGAATCGCCTTCGCCGTGTTCTCGGCGACTTCGGTCTGGATGGCAAAGACGTCCGCGAGCTGCCGGTCGTACTTCTCGGACCAGATATGCTCCTGGGTCGACACATCGATCAGTTGCAGGGTGATCCGAAGCCGGTCGCCCGCCTTGCGAACGCTCCCTTCCAGAATCGAGCTGACGCCGAGCTCCTCCCCGATTTGGGTCACCGACTTCGAAGCGGACTTGTAGGGGGCCACCGACGTCCGCGCAATCACGCGTAGCCCGGGGATCTTGGACAGCACCGCGATCAGCTCCTCGGTCAGGCCATCGGCGAAGTATTCGTCCTTCGCATCGGGGCTGATGTTCGTAAGCGGGAGGACGGCGAGACGGGGAACTGTCGACGGGGCCGCTCGACTACCCGTTCCCGACCACGGGAGTACGACTCGGTAGAGCTCGAGGGGTCCGACGAGACCTTTGAGGCTCCGCGCGCCGAGCCGGTCGAGGCTGTACGGGACCTTGTTCCGGACCTGATTGAACACCGACTCGGAAACGCAGATCCCTTCCGGCTCCGCCACGGACTCCACGCGGGCGGCGACGTTGACCGCGTCGCCGAAGATGTCGTCCCCCCGGCTTTGGACGTCCCCTAGGTGCACCCCGACCCGGACCCGAAGCGGCACTGCGCCCGGGCGGCCATTTCGCTCGTGCACGCGACGTTGGAACTCCACCGCACACTCGATCGCGTCGAGCGCGCTCGGAAACTCCACCAGGAGACCATCCCCGGTGGACTTCACCAACCTTCCATGGTGGTCCGTCACGAGCGGTCGCGCGAGCGTCTCTTGCTCCTCGATCAACGAGAGCGCCGAACGTTCGTCCTTCTGGGCGAGCTTCGTCGAATCTACGATGTCCGTGAACATGATGGCGGTAAGTTTTCGGCTCGTCGCCACGGGAGGTCGAACTCCGACCATGCTAAAAACTGGGTGCTTCGGCCCGGGACCTCCGTGACCGGAATCTCGGAGGCGGGTCGTCGGTAGGAGACAAATTCCCCACGGGCAGCTCGTGTCGTGAATTGGCCTCGGGTTTCCGATGTACCTCGTCAATCTCCTTCCGTCCTGGGCGCTCTCCGCGATAGCCTACCTTCGTGTCGTCAACGCACCCCGGTAGCGGGGCCCATGGGCGGTTCCTGAGGCGGGTTTATGGTCGGCACGGCCATCCCCGGTCCGTCTCGGGTGACCGAAGGAACGGAGCAGGGACCCATGGTCTCCGAAGTCAATCCCCGGACGGCGTTGTTCGTGGGCCTGGTGGCCACTGCCCTGGTCCTGGCCTCGGTGCTTCTGTTGGGCGCCGTTTGGCCCTCGACGTCGGGAGCCGCGAAATCTCCAGGTGGGGTCCCGCCCGTCAAACTCTCGTGCACGCCCGTTCCCGCGCCGACCGGGGAGATTGGGCAGACCTGCGTCGGGAGCTGGCCCGAAGCGATGCTCTACGACCCGAGCAATCAACTGATCTATGTCTCAGTCCAGAACTCCGGGATCGTCTCGGTGGTCCAACCGACCGGGCTGAGCCTCGTGGCCACGATTCCGACCTACAATGACGCCCGTGGGCTCGCCCTCGACCCGAACAACGGCTACCTGTACGTCGGGAACGGGTTTGGGGACAACGTGACGGTCATCAGCACATCCACGAACGTCGTGACGACCACGTGGGCGTTCCCCGGCTACGGGTACATGGTGGGAGCCCAGTACGACCCTACGACGAATCAGCTGTTCTTGCTTGCCAACAATCCCCCGAACAGCATCCTTTCGATCGGTCCCGCGGACGGCTCGCTCGTCATGGCGATTCCCATCGACGAGAACACCGGAGGCGGCTCCGGTCCGATCGCCGGTGTGGATACCGCCACCCATGTGCTCTACTACGCGGCCCGAGGGAACTTCGACGTCGAAGAGATCGACGAGCTCACCGGAGCCGCCCTGGGCTACCTTCCCACGGGGACGACCTTTGGCCCCACGAACACGTTCTTCGACCCATCGAACCAGCTCCTCTACGTCGCGGACGGGGGCTGGCTCTACACGGGACCCGGGAACCTGCTCGTCGTGTTCAACGTGACCTCGGGAACCGAGGTCGCGAACGTCACCGTGGGCGGGTTCCCGTCCACCTTCGGCTACGACTCCGCCCGGCACCTTCTCTACGTGTCGTGCGCGGCGACCGGCAACATCTCCGTGATCGACGACCTGACGAACAAGTTGGTCGACACGATCTCGCTCGGTCCAACGACGTTGCCGGGTCCCGTGGTGGTCGATCCCGCGACGGGCGACCTCTTCGTAGCCGAGGATGGTACCGGTGAACTCGTCGAGCTGCCGCCGGCGTAGTGCGCGGCCGCGGTCGAGCGGTTAGGCAATTTTCGGGCGAGGTCTCCGTGCGGACCCCCTTCGCCAGTCGAGCGGGAGGTTTTCATACCCCCTGCGACGCTGATTCCCAATCCGGACGCAGGTTCGTAGCGCCGCGAAGGAACGGTCCATGGTGAGCCTCCCGCCCACGCACGTCGGTCGATCGGTCCGCTGGGGCGGCCTGCTGATCGTGGTCGGCGCCGTCCAGTTCGCGGTCGCGAACGCCGTCGTCCAGAGCCGGTACGCGGGCTATTCCCTGTTGACCAACTACATCAGCGACCTCGGCAACACATCGACCTCGCCGCTCCACATCGTGTTCAACATCTCGATCATCCTCCTCGGCCTCCTCGCCTTCTTCGGCATCCTGCTCGCCTGGGGCGGATTTCCCCGCGGCGGGTCCCGGGTGGTCGGCCTCTTCCTGCTCTTAATCGCCAGTGTCGCCGCGATCCTCGTGGGGCTATTTCCGGAGAACGTGAACGCCACCGTACACGACACGGCTTCCTTGCTCGTCTTCCTACCGGGCGGTCTCGCCCTCGTCATCCTATCGAGCGGGATGAGCACCCGAACGATGTGGTACGGGTACCGCGCGTTCTCGCTGGTTCTGGGTCTCGTGGTCCTCCTCTCCCTCGCCTATTACGCTCCGACCCAGACGTTCAGCACGACCTGGGACCCCGGCCTCATCGAGCGATTGATCGTCTACCCGATTCTCCTGTGGGCGGTTGTGGTCGGGCTCCACCTCGCTCGGATGCCGCGGTTCTCGGCGTTGAGCACACCCCCACCGATCTAGGCCCGAGCCTC
>Ga0187781_10004112_pt1 | contig 10869 bp, 8 predicted proteins | sample 0715_SJ02_MP02_2_FD_132447 | JGI IMG/M metagenome (GOLD analysis project Ga0187781, IMG submission 132447) | Tropical peat soil microbial communities from peatlands in Department of Meta, Colombia - 0715_SJ02_MP02_20_MG | ecosystem: Environmental > Terrestrial > Soil > Wetlands > Peat | place...
GCCCTGGGGCGCGGCGGCATGCAGTTCATGCTGATCATCTGGCTGCAGGGCATCTGGCTGCCGCTGCACGGGTACAGCTTCAACCAGACCCCGCTGTGGGCGGGCATCTACCTGCTGCCGTTGACGGCAGGCTTCCTGGTCTCCGCGCCGCTGTCCGGCGTGCTGTCCGACCGGTTCGGGGCTAAGGCGTTCACCACGGGCGGGGCGCTGCTCACCGCGCTCAGCTTCGCGCTCCTGCTCTTCGTCCCCGTGAACTTCCCGTACTGGGTGTTCGCGCTGATCGTCGTGCTCAACGGGTTCGGCTCGGGCGTCTTCGCCGCGCCGAACCGGGCCGAGATGATGAACGCTGTCCCCGCCAACCAGCGCGGTGCGGCGGCGGGCATGATCGCCACGTTCATGAACACCGCGTTCGTCCTGTCGATCGGGATCTTCTTCTCGCTGATGGTGGCGGGGCTGTCCAGCCAGCTGCCCTCGTCCATGTCCAGCGGCCTGATCGCGCAGGGCATCCCGGCGGAGGCTGCGCACACCCTCAGCCACCTGCCGCCGATCGGCGTGCTGTTCGCGGCGTTCCTCGGCTACAACCCGATGAAGCAGCTGCTCGGCCCGCTGCTGACGCACCTGCCCGCCGCGCGTGCGGCCTACGTCGCGGGCCGCAAGTTCTTCCCGCAGCTGATCACCGCTCCGTTCAAGGACGGCCTCGGGGTGGCCTTCGCGTTCGCGATCGCGGCGAACGTGCTCGCCGCGATCGCCTCCCTGCTCACCGGTCCGGTCAGGAGGCCTGCCGCTCCGGCGGAGACGCTCGGTGGCGAACTGGCCGCGGTGGCCGCGGAAGGCGGCCTCGAGCCGAGCGAGCTGGTCGTTCCGGACCCGGGCCCCGACGGAACCCGCGACCAGGCGCGAGCCAACGGGCAGTCGACCGCGATCACCGAGCCGGGCCGAAATCAGCCGGGCTGACCTCCGCGCGGTCACGGCTGGCGCTGTTTCCCCCGAGCCCACCCTAAGCTTGGACGGGGACTACGGGCGCGGGCCCGGTCCAGGGACCAGGCGTCGGACCTCCGAGCGTGGCAACCGGACGGTATCCTGCGCATGAGGGGTGGGTGAACACGTTCGCCGTCGCATCCCGATCCTGAGTGTGGGCGATACCCCTGAAGCCCCGGAACGCAGATGTTGGCGCTACCCGAGGAGAGTTGCCGCGTGAGCGAACCTCGCCCGGTCGCTGTCATAGTCCTCGCCGCGGGCGAGGGCACACGGATGAAGTCGCGGATTCCTAAGGTGCTGCATTCCCTGTGCGGTCGCAGCATGCTCGGGCACGTGCTCGCGGCGGTCGGCGAGCTCGATCCGCAGCACCTGGTGGTCGTCGCCGGGAGCGGCCGGGATCAGGTCGGTGCGGAGGCCGTGCGGTACGCACCGGACGCGGCCGTCGTCGTGCAGGACCGCCAGGCCGGCACCGGCCACGCGGTGCGCATGGTGATCGAGGTCCTCGGCATCGTGCCTGGCGTCGTGCTGGTGACCTGCGGCGACATGCCCCTGCTCCGGGCCCAGACACTCGCCGCGCTCGTCCAGGAGCACGCCGCCGCCGGAAATGCCGTCACCGTGCTGACCGCGCGGGTCGGCGACCCGTCCGGCTACGGCCGCATCGTCAGGGACCAGCGCGGCGCGCTGGCCGAGATCATCGAGGACGCCGACGCGACGCCGGAGCAGCGGGCCATCGGCGAGATCAATTCCGGCTGCTACGCCTTTGACGGCGCGCTCCTGGCCGACGCGGTCAAGCGGGTCGCGACCGGCAACGCGCAGGGCCAGGAATACCTCACCGACGTGGTGGCGATCCTGCGCGGCGACGGCCACCCGGCGGGCACGGTCCTGGCCGCCGACCCAGCCGAGATCCAGGGCGTGAACGACCGGATCCAGCTGGCGCAGGTCCGCCGCGCGTACAACAGCCGCCTGCTCGAGGGCTGGATGCGGGCCGGAGTGACCATCATCGACCCGGCGGCCACCTGGATCGACGTGGACGTGACGATCGGCCAGGACACCGAGATCGGACCGTACACCCAGCTCGAAGGCCACACGAGGATCGGCGAGGGCGTGAGGATCGGACCGGGCTGCCAGCTCCGGGACACCACGGTCGCGGACCGCGCCGCAGTGGCCCACGCGGTCTGCGTGCAGGCCGAGATCGGGCCGGATGCCACTGTGGGACCGTACGCCTACCTGCGACCCGGGACCCGGATCGGCGCCGGCGCGCACATCGGCTGCCACGTCGAGCTGAAGAACTCCGTGGTCGGCGCGGGGGCGAAGGTCCCGCACCTGTCCTACGTCGGGGACGCCGACATCGGGGAACGCGCCAATATCGGAGCGGCGACGATCTTCTCCAACTACGACGGCGCGGCCAAGCATCACACCACGATCGGGGCGGACGCCTTCACCGGCAGCGACACGATCCTGGTGGCCCCGGTGACCGTCGGGGACGGGGCGTACACCGCGGCCGGGTCGGTGATCACCGAAGACGTCCCGCCGGGCGCGCTCGGCGTCGCCCGTGGCAGGCAGCACAACTCGGCGGGCTGGGTGGAGCGGCGGGGTCCGCGGACGCGGGCGGCCGGGCGGGCCCGCCAGGTCGCCGAGTCATCCTCCGCGGAGCCAGGGCCGCCCGAAAGCGCTGGGGAACATCAGGACGAGGGGACCCGGGGCAGGTGAGCGACATGATGCCGGCGAGCGCGAAGAAGCTGATGATCGTCTCCGGCCGGGCCTTCCCCGAACTGGCCGAAGAAGTGGCCCAGTGCCTGGGCATCAAGCCGACGCCCTCCAAGCTCTTCGACTTCGCCAACGGCGAGATCTTCGTGCGCTTCCTCGATTCGGTCCGCGGCTGCGACGTGTTCGTCCTGCAGAGCCATACCTCGCCCATCAACGAATGGATCATGGAGCAGCTCATCATGGTCGATGCCCTCAAGCGGGCTTCGGCGAGGCGCATCACGGTGGTGGCGCCGTTCTTCGGCTACGCGCGGCAGGACAAGAAGAACCGCGGCCGCGAGCCGATCTCGGCCCGGCTCATGGCCGACCTGTTCGCCACGGCCGGAGCCGACCGGCTGATGGCGGTTGACCTGCACACCGCGCAGATCCAGGGCTTCTTCGACGGTCCGGTGGACCACTTGTTCGCGCTGTCCATCCTGGCCTCCTACATCGAGAAGAAGCTCGACGTGAGCCAGGTCACCGTGGTAGCTCCCGACGCGGGCCGGGTCCGGGTCTGCGAGCGGTGGACGGACCGGCTGGGCTGCCCGCTGGCCATCATCCACAAGCGGCGCGACCCGGATGTGGCCAACCAGGTCAGGATGTTCGAGGTGGTCGGCCAGGTGGAGGGTCGAACCTGCGTCCTGGTGGACGACATGATCGATACCGGGGCGACGATCGCCAAGGCCGCGGAGGCCCTGTTCCACCAGGGCGCGAGCCAGGTCATCGCCACCGCCACGCACGGGGTCCTGTCCGGCGCGGCGGTGGACACCCTGAAGAACTCCAGGATCAGCGAGATCATCATCACCAACACCTTGCCGGTGCCGCAGGAGAAGCGGTTCGACAAGCTCACGGTGCTGTCGATCGCGCCGCTGCTAGCCCGCGCGATCAGCGAGGTGTTCAGCGACGGATCGGTCACCAGCCTCTTCGACGGGCAGACCTGAACCTCCCGAAGCCAGCGAAGCGCCCGCGAGGAAGGCCGACAAACCAGCCCACGGCGACCGCCGTCCCCGCCCCCGCCAGAGGCGCGGAGACGACGGCCATGCCCCCCACGGGGGGACGACCCCGTAAGACCCCCCGGCACCCCCCGCGGTGCCGGCGGTCCTGGGCGGCCCTGGCCCTGAGGCCGGTCCCTCCCTCGCCAGCCGGGGCCAGGACCGCTTCCCGCCGCACCCACCCCGCTAGGCGAGCGGGCGTTCTGGGCGCCGAGACGGCGCCCCCGTGGCCGTCCGGCGCGGCTTGCTCGCCGTGGCCTCGTCGTCGAGGCGATACGGTCATGCTCGGGCAAGAGGTTTACGTCTGTGTTGAGCCGTGATTAAGTGAAACCTCTGACGCCCGAGTCCTGACCAGCCGGAGGCGAGTGATCCCAGGTAATGATGAGGTTCCGGCTGCTAGGCCCCCTGGAGATCCGGGCTGGAGAGGACTGGCTGGGGATCGGAGCGCCGAAGTGGCGCTCGGTCCTGGCTGTTCTGCTGATCAACTCGGGGCAGATCGTTCCCGCTGATGTCCTGATCAACGAGGTATGGGGGGACGCACCGCCGGCCAAGGCGGGCAACCTCATCAGCATCTACGTGCTGCGGCTGCGTCGGCTCTTGGGTGACACCGACAGCACCCTGCTGGTCACCCGTGCCCCGGGCTACCTGCTGCGGCTGGCCCCGGACGACACCGACGCCCAGGCGTTCGAGGCCCTGGTCCGCGAGGGCCGACGTGCCTACGCCGGCGGGGATCCGGAGCGGGCGGCGGCCCAGCTGGCCGAGGCGCTCGCGCTGTGGCACGGCAGTCCGCTGGCCGACGTCCCGGCCACGACGCTGGTCGAGACCGAAGCCGAGCGGCTGGCCGAACTCCGCCTGGACGCCGCCGAGCTCCGGATCAAGGCCGAGCTGGCCTGCGGCAGCCACGCGCAGGTCATACCGGAGCTGCGCAGGCTGCTGGCCGACCACGCGCTGCGGGAAAACCTGTGGCTGCTTCTCATGCAGGCCCTGGACGGCGCGGGCCGCCACGCGGAGGCGCTCGAGGCCTACGGGCAGGCGCGCAGTGTCCTCGCCGAAGAGCTCGGCGTCGATCCCGGCGCCGAGCTGCGCCAGTACTACGCCGACCTGCTGGCTAAGGACGAGGCGCTCAGCAGGGACGCGGCCGACGCGCCGGGCAGCATCTCGGCCGGCACGGTCGCGGCCAGCTCGCCGCAACCGGTTCCCGCCGCCGCGGGGGCCAGGGTTCCGCGAACCGTCCCCGCCCCGGCTCAGCTGCCTGCGGACGTCGCCGACTTCACCGGTCGCGAGGACCAGGTGAAGCACCTGTGCGACCTGCTGGCGAGCGGTGGCATGGATGCCGACCCCGGGGCGGTCCGCATCGCCCTGGTGGCCGGCTCCGGCGGCCTAGGCAAGACATCGCTGGCCGTGCACGCGGCGCACCGGGTCCGCGGCAGCTTCCCCGACGGCCAGCTCTACGTCGACCTGCTCGGCGCGACCCCGCAGCCGCTCCCGCCCGCGGACGTGCTGGCCAGGTTCCTGCGCGACCTCGGCGTGGACGGGCGGGACATCCCGGCGGACGACGATGAGCGCGCGGCCCGGTACCGCACCGTCCTGGCCGGGCGCCGGATGCTCATCCTGCTCGACAACGCGCGCGATGCCGCCCAGGTCAGGCCGCTGCTGCCCGGCTCCGCGTCCTGCGCTGTTCTGATCACCACCCGCGGCCGGATGCCCGACCTGGCCAGTACCAGGCTGGTCGACCTCAACGTGCTCGACGATGACGAGGCGCTCACGCTGTTCACCCGGGTGGTGGGCGACGAGCGCGCGGCGGCCGAGCCCGAGGCCACCGCCGAACTGCTGCTGGCCTGCGCCGGCCTGCCGCTGGCCATCAGGATCTGCGCGGCCCGGCTGGCCACCCGCAGCGGCTGGACCATCGGGGCCATGGCCAGGCGGCTTCGGGACGAGCACCGGCGGCTGGACGAGCTGAGGGTCGGGGACATGGCCGTCCGGGCCAGCTTCGAGGTCAGCTTCACCAGCCTGCCCGCCAGCGACCAGCCGGACGGCATCGCCCCGGCCGACGCGTTCCGCATGCTCGGCCTGTGGCAGGGGCCCTCGATCTCGTCCGCGGCGGCCGCGGCCCTGTTCGGCACGCCGGAGTACCTGGCCGAGGATGCGCTCGAGATCCTCGTGGACGCGCACCTGCTGGAGTCGACCTCTCTGGACCGGTACAAGTTTCATGACCTGCTTCGTGTTTATTCTTCCGAACGGGCCGTGGCCGACCTGTCCGGGCCAGACCGCGACGCCGCGCTCGGCCGCCTTCTCCGCTGGTACATGCGCACCGCCGACGCGGCGGGCGCGGCGGTCTCGCCGCGGTACCGGTACACCATGCCGCTGGACACCTCGGATCACGACGTCCCGCCGCTTGCCTTCCCCAGCGCGCAGGAGGCCCTGGCCTGGTACGACAGCGAACGCGCCAACGTGCTCGCCGCGACGCGCCAGGCCGCGGCGTCCGGACGGCATGACATCGCCTGGCGGCTGCCCGTGCCGCTGTTCCTCGTCTTCGACAGCCGGGGAGCCTGGGCGGACTGCATCGCCACCCATCGCGTCGCACTGGATAGCGCCCGGCAGGCGGGAAACCGCCAGGGCGAGGCCTGGGTGCTGAATAACCTCGGGCTGGCCCTCGGGGCCACCCGCGACAGCGAGGGCATCGGCTGCCTCGAGCGGTCGCTCGCGCTGCGGCACGACATCGGCGACCGGGCGGGCGAGGCCCAGGCGGCGGGGAACCTGGCCGACACCTACACCAGGGTGGGCCGGCCCGAGGAGGCGATCGAGCTGTTCGGCCGGGCGCGGGACCTGAATCGGGCCGTGGGCAACAGCTACGGCGAGGGGGTGGCCCAGACCAACCTCGGCGACGCCCTGCTCGACCTCGGCCGGGCCGAGGAGGCGGTCGGCCCGCTGGAACAGGCGCGCATCACGTTCGCCGAGATCCCCTACCTCGACGGCGTCGGCTACGCCTGCTACAACCTCGGCCGCTGCTATCAGTCGCTGGGTCGCGGTCAGCAGGCCCTGGATTGCCTGCAGCAGGCCCTGAGCAGCCACCGGGCCTCGGGAAGCCGGCACCGGCAGGCTGTCACGCTGCGCGCGCTCGGCGCGGCGCAGGCAGAAAACGGCCAGGTCGCCGAGGCACGCCGCTCCTGGACCGAGGCGGCGGCGATCTTCGACGAACTCGGGGACGAAACCCAGGCGGCACAGGTTCGCACAGACCTGGCTGGCGCTGATCGAGCCTTCCCGGCAATTCCGGAGAACGGCCGATAGGCCGGGAGGGCACCGGTACGATGCTCGGGTCACCCCTCCCGGGAGCCATTTAACGAGAGGACCATCATGGGGAATGCCGCCGTAGCAGAAGAGCTGCCGAGCCTGGACGAACTCGACGAGCTTTACCAGCTCAACGCGAGCGAGTCCGAGCCCGAGGATGACGACGAGGACGACCTCGACGACGACGAGGACGACGACGAGGAGATACGCCCCGATAATATGCCTCAGGGTTAAGCCTCACCCGAAGCGCGGGCGGATACGGGACCCCGTATCCGCCCGCGGCAAAACCCCAGGACAGACGGGGACTGAGAGGAAGCGGGCCGCAGCATTCGGGGTACCCTGTGGCGGCCGTTACCACGACGCGGGTACCTGTGCCCCGCCATGATCACCGATAGGTAACTCAACCGAATTCTTTCCGGATACAGGTCATCCTCGCCGAGATTAATTGCACGTTACGCGCATAGCAGCCTGCGGCAGGACACGAACCGCGCTTAAGGGCCCGGACGCAAATCGCCGGTGACATGCAAGCCCGGCCGAGGTGACCTGCGCGGAAACGGCGCCTGAACGCCCGGCGCTGGCGCGGCGCGCGGTGATTGGCTCAGCGAGCCGCGGGAATAGCTGCCTATCCGGGTCGGCCATCGGGTCGGCGAAGCCCCGGGCCCATGCTCGCATCGGCACGCGGCGTGTTTGTCGGCTACACTTCGAACCCGCATCGCACGTTGAGACAGGAGACAGCGCCGTGCCCGAGGTCCGCATCACCGCCCAGACTCGTGACGAGTTCGGCAAGGGCGCCGCCCGCCGCAGCCGCCGCGCCGGGCTGGTGCCCGCTGTCCTGTACGGCCACGGTACACAGACCCGTCACCTGAACCTGCCCGGGCATGAGCTGATGCTCGCGCTGAAGACGCCGAACGTGCTGCTGCGCCTGGACGGCCTCAAGGCCGGGGGGGAGATCGCTCTGCCGAAGGCCGTGCAGCGCAATCCGGTCCGGGGTTTCATCGAGCACGTCGACCTGATCCTGGTCCGGCGGGGCGAGAAGGTCACCGTCGAGGTGCCGCTCCGGCTGACCGGCGACATCGCCCCGGACGGGCTGCTAGATCAGCAGCTCGTGCAGATCCCGGTGGAGGCCGAGGCGACCAGCATCCCGCAGGGCATCGAGGTGGACGTGGCAGGCATGGAGATCGGCGCGGCGGTCCACGCCGGCGACCTGAAGCTGCCCACCGGGGTCAGCCTGCAGGTCGACCCCGAGACGCTGGTCCTGCACGTGGTCGCGCAGACGGTCCATGAAGAGGCCGTGGAGGAAGAGGCCGAGGCGCCCGAGGTGCCGGAGGCGGTGGCTGACCAGGCCGCGGCCGACAACGGGGAGCAGGCCGGCTGACCGGGGACCGCTGGATCATCGTTGGCCTGGGCAATCCGGGGCCGGAGTATGCGGGCCACAGGCACAACGTCGGCCGGATGGTGACCGGCTTGCTCGCCGAGCGGGCCAGCGGCGCTCCGGCGCGTTTCAAGCCGCACCGGTCGGGCAACGACCTGGTCGAGGGCAGGCTGGCCGGGGTGCCCGTCACCGTGGCCTGGCCGCGCTCCTATATGAACCTGTCCGGTCGGCCGGTCGCGGCCCTGACCGCGTTCTACAAGATCCCGACCGAACGGCTCGTGGTCGTCCACGACGAGCTGGACATCCCGTTCGGCGCGGTCCGGCTGAAGCTCGGCGGCGGCGACAACGGCCACAACGGGCTGCGCTCGATCACGCAGGCGCTCGGCACGCACGACTACTACCGGGTCAGGTTCGGCATCGGCCGGCCGCCGGGCCGGATGGATCCGGCCGCCTTCGTGCTGCACGACTTCAGCGTCGCCGAACGCAAGGAGCTCCCGTTCCTGATCGACCGCTGTGCGGACGCCACGGAGGCGCTGGTCGCTCAGGGCCTGACGGCGGCCCAAAACATCTACCACGCCGAGGAGCCGGCCCAGTGAGCGGAGCCGAGCGGGCCGGGGGGGTCGTCCCCCCGGGAGATGATACCGACCATGGGCTGGCCCGTGACCTGGCCGCCGAGGCGGGACGGCGGCTGCTCGAGCTGCGGGCGCACGGCGGTGAGCCGGACCTGCTGCGCAAGGCCGGCGACCGGCTCTCGCACGAGTTCCTGACCGAGGCGCTCGCGGCCCGCCGTCCCGGTGACGTCGTCCTCTCCGAGGAGGGTGCCGATGACCCCGCGCGACTGACCGCGGACCGGGTATGGATCGTCGACCCGCTGGACGGGACAAGGGAGTTCGGCGAGCCGGGCCGCACGGACTGGGCCGTTCACGTGGCGCTGTGGCAGCGAACCGGCCCGGCCGGGGTCGGCGAGCTGACCGCCGGCGCGGTGGCGCTTCCGGCTCAGGGCCAGGTTCTGTCCACGGCCACCCCGCCCGGGCTGCAGCCACCGCCCGAAGCGGACGCCCGGATGCGGATCGTGGTCAGCCGGACGCGTGCACCACGGCTCGTTCAGGATATTTCCGATCTGATTGAGGCGGAACTGGTGCCGCTCGGCTCGGCCGGAGCTAAGGTAGCCGCCGTGATCTGCGGCCAGGCTGACGCGTACGTGCACGCGGGCGGGTTCTACGAATGGGATACCGCCGCGCCCGTCGCGGTGGCGCGCGCCGCCGGGTGCCACGCGTCGCGCATCGACGGATCGCCGCTGGCCTACAACCAGATCAACCTGAAGATGCCGGATATCCTGGTCTGTCGGCCCGCACTCGCGGGCGCGCTCCTGCAAGCGATCCGGGAAGTCACTAATGCGCCCTGATTATCAGCTGTCCCAGCTTGACGTGCTCGAAGCGGAAGCGATCCACGTGATGCGGGAGGTCGCCGCGGAGTTCGAGCGGCCGGCGCTGCTGTTCTCCGGCGGCAAGGACTCCATCGTGATGCTGGCGCTGGCGGAGAAGGCGTTCTGGCCAGCCCGGATGCCGTTGCCGGTCATGCACGTGGACACCGGGCACAACTTTCCCGAGGTGCTCGAGTTCCGCGACCGCCGGGTCGCCGAACTCGGCGTCCGGCTCGTCGTCGCGTCCGTGCAGGAATCCATCGACACCGGGCGGGCGGTCGAGGAGACGGGTCGGCACGCCAGCCGGAACCGGCTGCAGACGGTGACCCTGCTGGACGCCATCGAGGAGCACCGGTTCGACGCGCTGTTCGGCGGCGCGCGCCGGGACGAGGAGAAGGCCAGGGCCAAGGAGCGGGTGTTCTCGTTCCGGGACGAGTTCGGCCAGTGGGATCCGAAGAACCAGCGGCCGGAGCTGTGGAGCCTGTACAACACCCGGATCCGCCGCGGCGAGCACATCAGGGTGTTCCCGCTGTCCAACTGGACCGAGCTGGACGTCTGGGCCTACATCGAGCGGGAGAAGCTGGAGATCCCGTCCATCTACTTCGCGCACAAGCGGCCGGTCTTCGAGCGGGACGGCCTGCTGCTGGCCGAGAACCCGTACGTGGTCAGGGGCAACGACGAGCCGGTGTTCACCGCGACCGTGCGGTACCGGACCGTGGGCGACATGACCTGCACCGGGGCCGTCGCGTCCTCGGCGGTGACGGTGACCCACGTGATCGCCGAGGTGGCCGCGACCCGGATCACGGAGCGGGGCCAGACCCGGGCCGACGACCGGACCAGCGAGGCGGCGATGGAAGACCGCAAGCGCGAGGGGTACTTCTGATGGGCGCTGTTAGCTCCGGGGGGACGACCACCCTGGCCCCCCGGATGGATATTTTGCGGTTCGCGACCGCCGGATCGGTGGATGACGGCAAGTCGACGCTGATCGGGCGGCTGCTCTACGACTCCAAGTCGATCTTCGCCGACCAGCTGGAGGCGGTCGAGCGGACCAGCCGGGACCGGGGCGAGGACTA
>Ga0187781_10004114_pt1 | contig 10865 bp, 9 predicted proteins | sample 0715_SJ02_MP02_2_FD_132447 | JGI IMG/M metagenome (GOLD analysis project Ga0187781, IMG submission 132447) | Tropical peat soil microbial communities from peatlands in Department of Meta, Colombia - 0715_SJ02_MP02_20_MG | ecosystem: Environmental > Terrestrial > Soil > Wetlands > Peat | place...
CGGGGTTTGGAGCCTTTCCCGAGCAGGTCCGCGGTGAGCCGCCTGGCATCGATGTCGGCGAGGGTCAGGGCGAGCATCTCGGCGTCGCGGGCAGCGAGGTCATACATGAGGATCATGAAGAACTGGTCGCGCAGCCCGAGCCGGGTGCCCGGGTCCGGGGCGGCGAGCAGCGCCGTGACCGGACACTGAGATGAAGCGCCAGGCCCTTGAGAAAGCAAACAGCGCGACAAGCCAGAGTCCTCTTCCGGTCCCGTTGTGGCACGACCGCGACGACATCATCCAGCGCCTCTGCGGGCTCAAGGAGTGACACCGGATTATCCCGGCAGGCGGCAGTCACGGGAGCACGTCATCCCAGGCCACAGGCCCGTCACGCGGGCAAGGGAGCGGGTATCGGAATAACCCGGGAATCGGAGTAATAGTAATACGTCGACCTCGGGTCGGTGTGGCCCATGTAGGTCGACAGCAGCGGCAGCAGGCTAGCGACGTCGGCGCCGTCGCGGTACCACCCGGTCAGCGTCGCGACCGCGAAGGTGTGGCGCAGCGAGTGGATCCCGGGCCGGGGCTGCCCGGTCCCGGCCTGCACGCCTGCCAGGTCCAGCAGCCGCCTGAAGGCCTGCACCACCGTCGTGTAGGCCAGCGGCGACCCGGCCGGGCCGAGCAGGAACGCCCCGGCCTGCGGGCGCGGGAACAGCTCGTCCCGGCGCCGGGCGTATTCTTCCAGCGCTGCCGCGGCCGAGGGGTGCAGCGGGACCTCGCGGGACTTGCCGAACTTTGCCCGGGTGACCCGGACCAGGCCCTCGCCGGTCATCACGTCGCCGCGCTGGAGGCTGATCGCCTCTGACACCCGGAGCCCGGTGCTGGCCAGGAGCCCGACCAGGGCAGGGTAGGCGCACCGGCTGGCCGGGTGGAGGCGCAGCCGACTGGCCGCGCCCATGATCGCGGTGATCTCCTCAGGGCGGTAGAGGTAAGGCAGCGGTCGTGCCGGGCGGGCGGGCAGCAGCCCGGCCGGCGGGACCTGGGTCAGCGGGTCGCTGCTGTGCAGCCAGGACGCGAACCCGCGCACCGCCGACATCCGCTGGGCGTGGTAGACGGTGCTGGCGGCCGGCTGCAGCGCCCAGGCCAGCGCCAGGTTGGTGGTGATCGTCGCGGCGCCGTCGTCCAGCCAGTCCAGGAACTGGCGCAGCAGGTACTCGGCCCCGGTGAGCTTGTGCCCCAGCGCGCGGCGCACCGTCAGGTAGCCGTCCAGGGCGTCGTGCAGGCCGCTCATGCCGCGCCTCCAGGCCACGGCCTGGCCACCGCGGCCAGGGCGGCGTGGTCGACCTTTAACGGCGCAGATCGCCGTGGTCGCGGCCGAGTGGTGCCGCAGCACCTGGCTGACCTCGTTCAGCGACGCGCCTGCCCGCCGCATCGCGGTAGCCGCCGAGTGGCGCAGCCGGTGGGCGCCGATCCGCGGCAGCCCGGCCCGGCCGGCCGCCGCGGCCACGATGTTAGACACGCCCTGCGCCGACAGCCCGTGCCGCGGCGCCAGCGACCGCAAGAACACCAGCCGGCTGGCTGTGGCGGGCCTGCCGTCTGCCAGGCAGCCGGCGATCGCCTCGCAGGCATCTGCGGGCAGAGGCATCTTCTCCTCCCGGCGCGCCTTGCCGCGGATCGTGAGCGTGCCCGCCCGCCAGTCGATGTCCCCCAGCTGCATCGCAGCGACCTCCCCGGCGCGCAGCCCCAGCCGCGATAACAGCGTCACGATGGCGAAATCGCGCCGCCCGCGGGCAGTGCGCTGGTCGCAGGCTGCCAGCAGCGCCCGCCACCTGCTCCGGCGGCGCCCAGCGCGGCAGCGAGCTCGCGCTACACCACGCGGCCGGCGGGACCGCCGGCGCCAGCGCCGCAGCGGTCAGGCCTCTCAGGTGCACGAACCGCAGGAACGACCGCAGCTGCGAGATCCTCTTGCAGGCCGAGGCACGGCCCAGCGCAGCGCACTGAGCGACCGCGAACCCGGTCACGTCGGCCGCGGTGACCGCCGCCCACCCCCGGTCCGCGGCGCGGGCATGCTCAGCGAACATCCCCGCGGTCTGCACGTGCCGGGTAATCTCTGGGCCGGTCAGGCCGCGCTCACTGGCCAGGTAATGCCGGTAGCCCTCCAGCACCGCAGCGCACGGCCCGGCCGCCGCCGGCACGCCAGCCTGCTCCGGAATCACGCCCAGCCCGGCCAGGTAACCCAGCAGCAGCGCGGCCCCGGCCCCGGACCTCAGCCCGCGACGACGCCGACCGCCTACGAAGCGGGCCACCTGCCCGGCAGCCAGCTCTGCCGGGGCCAGGCCCTCGGCGGCCAGCCACCCGCTCAGGTCTGCCAGCAGGCCGAGCTGCTGCCGCACCCCGCTCCGGGAGTACCCCAGCCACTCCAGTTCTGCGGCGAAGCCGGCTGCACAGCCGGCCAGCGGCCCGCGCACACGGACATCCGAACATCCACTCACGCCGATCCTCCTTTGCCTTCGGTTCCGAACCGAACGGCAAAGGCGTACCGAGGACTAGGCCGGCAGCGGGCGTCATTATGCGAACGCGGCCAGCCCGGGCGCCACCGCCGGCCAGGCCGTGGGAAGCCATCTGCCACAATCCGGACACTCAGACACGCACTGACCAGCGGGTCAGTCAGGCTACCGGCCAATCACCACAAAATTGGCGCACACCCACACCCCTCTCGGCTGGATCAGTTTGTCGGTGCCAGGTCGTACGGTCAGAATGTGAACCGGACCGACCGCCTGTACGCGCTGGTGGAGGAGCTCCGGGCCTGCGCGCCGCGCCGTCGCAGCGCCCGGGAGCTGGCGTCGCTGTACGAGGTCAGCGCGCGGACCATCGAGCGTGATATCGGGGCGCTGCAGCAGGCCGGGGTGCCGGTCTACGCCGATGCCGGGCGGGCCGGCGGCTATACCGTGGACAAGTCGCTGACGCTTCCGCCGCTGAACTTCACTGCGGCCGAGGCTGTCGCCGTTGCGGTGGCGTTGGCGCAGGTCAACGTGGGCCCGTTCGAGCGCGCCGCCCGCAGCGCCGTGCGGAAGATCGTGGCCGCCATGTCCGGACCGGACGTGGCCGCCGCCCGCGACCTGGCCGGCCGGGTCCGGCTGCTGGAACCGGTGGCGGCACCGCAGACCGTGCCGGTGCCCTCGGTCATCGAGCAGGCCATTGTCGCGCGCCGGGTGCTGCAGATCTGCTATCTGGACCGCGGCGGGAACCTCACCGAACGCGACGTCGAGCCGGGCGTCTTCCTGGCCGGGCGCCGCGGCTGGTATCTGGTTGGCTGGTGCCGGGTCCGCGATGCCGCCCGGTGTTTCCGCGTCGACCGGATCCAGCGGGCCGAGATCACCGGCGTGACAGCCGCGCCGCGGGCCTTCGAGGAGATCGCGCCGTGCCTCCCCGATCTCGTCGCCCGTACCCCCGTCCTGTAGCGGACGTTGCGTAGGGCGCGCCGTACCACCGCGTTGCGGAAAGCCGGAAACACCGACAGGGGGGTGTCGCGAGGGGGTCCGATGCTGGGAGTCGTAGGGACCGAGACGACTGTGGAGGAAACGATGAGCGCACCCGCTTACAACACCGTGGCGTGGTTCCAGGTGGGGACCACGGAGGCCGAGCAGGCCAAGGGGTTCTATGGTGACCTGTTCGGCTGGCGGTACACGCTCGACCCGAACAGCGACGGCAAGTACCACCTGGTCAGCTACCCGGGGGCCGATGCTCCGAGCGGCGGGATCTTCGACACCGGCGGCGAGCTCCCGAACCACGCCGTCTTCATGGTGGTGGTCCCGGACGTGGCTGCCGTCTGCGCCCAGGTCGAGCGGCTCGGCGGGAAGGTGCTGGTGCCGCCGACCACCAGCAAGGACGGTCTGGTCTTCGCCAACTTGCACGACCCGGCGGGCAATCACTTCGGCGTGTTCACCCCGCCGCCCGCGTAGGCGTACGGCCGCGCCTCAGACACCGGACCGTCATCGGCTCGCGGCGTTCCCCGCACCTGCTGGAACCGGGGGTGCGGGAAGGCGCGAACTCAGCCGGGCGGAGACCCGGTGAAGAGGCAGCTGCGTCGCGCGAGCCGTCGATCGTACTAACCCGCATCTCGTCAAGTCGCGCCGCCGTCCAACTAGGCGTTCTATAAGCCCAGAGCGGGGGCTACCCAGCGCCCGGTCGTGACTTATCTGCGGGCGTGGTGATGCAGTCGTTGCGCAAGGGCTGGGGACCGAGGTCGGGGGTGTGTTCTCCGAACAGCAGTGAGTCCAGTCCCCGGCGCACGCCCGCTACCTCGGCCACGTGACGCACGGCCAGCAACGTCCCGGCCACGTACGGGGCGGGGGTCAGCCCCGGATCATGGCGCATCACCAACCGCTCGCCCGGCCCGCCGAACACAACCTCGGTGGTCACCACGAAGCTGGGAAGCCGCACCGAGTGGACCCAGGTCCCGGCGACCTCGGCCCCGCGCGCCTCAACCGGCCCGTGCAGATCCCACAGCGCCACCGTGACGGCCGGCTCGCGGACCTGCGCCAGCGTCTCGGCGAGTTCCCGCGCGGTCCCGCTCGGCACGTCAGGCTTATCGTCGCTGGCATAATCGATGATCTCCCAGCGGTCCAGGTGCTGGGCGGCCATCGAGGCGGCGCGACGCAGCACGGCGGCCATGACCGAGAAGTTGCCGGCCGCGATCACGCCCACGCCCCGGTCACGGGCCAGGCGGTCCAGCTCCGCATAGTCCTGCGAGGTCAGCCCGCTGGAGCCGATCACCGCGTGCACCCCGACCCCGACCGCGGTCCACACGTTGGTCTTGACCGCGGCGGCGCTGGTGTAATCGATTAGAACGTCGACCTGTGCGGACTCCAGTGCTTCAGCCACGGTGGCGTAGACCGAGCCGTGGCTTGCCGAACCGGCGGCCGAGGCCAGGCTCTGGCACCAGCGGGCCGTACTTACCCGCGAGCCCGGACAGCTTCGGCCCGGCTCATCGGGCAGGCGGGGGACCGTGCACCTCGGCTGGATCTAGACGGCAACATGCGCTCTAATGCTTATGGAGATCGCCCTGCTGGCCGGTTACCAGTTTGAAGATTCCGGCTGGATCGCGGTGGAGCACGACATGGAGGAACTGGCAGCGAGGCGTAAATGACGAGAAACTGCATCGTGGTTAGCATTACCTGGCGACATCCAAACTCTTTGTGAGGATCAATGAGCAAGTCACCCATCGCATGGCTCAAAGACGTGGCAGATCACGACTATGACGCGGCGTACAACTACCTGTCGCTGAAGTTCGATGAGAAGCGCGCTGGTGAGATCGTAGATCGCATGAAGAAGGTCAAGCTGACCTCGCGCCGCGTCAATGACATTCTGCGTGCCACCGGCCTGCCTGCGCTGCCCCTGACTGACCCCGGCGTCCAGCGCGACCTACTCAAGCTGCTTAAAGGCCAGAAGCTGTCACCTGTGCTCGTGTGCGATCAGAAACCGGGCGCAGACATAGCTGATGGATATCATCGCGTCAGCCTCGCCTATAACATCGACCCGTTCATGAGTGTGCCATTGAGGCTGGGCTAGCGATCGCGGCCCGCGACTGCCTGGTGTTCACGACCAGGACGGGCCGTCTGATCGAGCCGGGCAGGCTAGTCCGCTCCTTCTGCCCGCATCTGCGCTCGTGCCTCCTGTGACGCGCCGGTGTGACCGGTGTTGACGCTGGCCTGGACCAACAGGTCTGCCAGCTGCGGCTGGCGGGCGATAATCTGCTCGGCCATGGCCTGGTCATGGTGATGGCCCGTTGGGTCTGGCCGACCGTCAAGCCGCGTCGCTCGATGACCAGCGTCAGCAGCGAGCGGCGCGCCTGAGCAGGCAACCGGTCATCGCCCTGCTCTCCGAGCGCACGCGGGCTCTGATCACGTCAGAGCCCAGGCTACAGACGTCTTCTGCTCATTCGCCGAGAGCTGAGTTCTTAGCGGGCCCACGCGCCCGGCGGCGTGCGCCCGGTCGATCTCGCCGGGACCGCGAAGGTACCCGCCCGCCGCGTTGGCGAACGCGCTGTCGTCACCGAACAGGGTGGTTCCACGTCACGGCCAAGCCGGCGGTGAGCTCACCGGCGACGTCGCCGACCATAGCCGGAGTTTATTGACTGCGGCTATTGAGATCGCATCATGCCGTGGCGGGCGGGCGAGAGAGTCGGCAGCCTGGGAATCAGGCCGAAGCCGGGCACCAGCGCACCGAAACCGGGCGTGAAGACCAATCTGGCCGGGACTGGCTAGGCTGAGCGATCTGCCGGACGGTCCGGCGCTGCATTGATGAGCAGGAATGGGATGCAAAGGTGATCGTAGTCATGGCCCCGCGGGGGGCTGCGCCGTGAGCATCGCGGCGGACTGGAATGAACTTCCGCCCGCAACACGCCGACGGCTGATCGGGATCGGGATCGGGCGCGCACTCGCGACGACAGTCGCGCTGGTGGCGCTGTACTACCTGCTGCCGATCGACCACAACAAGAACGTGCCGGTGGTCTTGATAGCCGGGCTGCTGATCCTGGCGGCCTTCACCGCCTGGCAGCTGCGAATAGTTAGAAAGAACAGGTACCCGGCCGTACGCGCGGTCGAGGCTCTGGCTACCGCGCTGCCGCTGTTCCTGCTGCTGTTTTCCTGGGCCTACTTCACGATGGCGCACACAAATCCGGCCAACTTCAACACGCACCCTCTTACCCGCACCGATATGCTCTACTTCGCGGTCACCGTCTTCAGCACCGTGGGATTCGGTGACATTACCGCGGCCAGCCAGTTCGCCCGGCTGGTAGTGACCGCGCAGATGGTGCTCGACCTGCTGGTCCTGGGCCTGGTGGTGCGCGCGTTCGTGGGAGCCGTACAAGTCGCCAGACAAGAACCCGGACACCAGGCGGGCACAGCGTCAGAGCAGATGCGACAGCAGGACGACGGCACACCGTAGCCAAGGCCTCGGCGCTGGCGCCCTTCTGTCACAGGCGCAGGAGCCACATGCGCCGATGCCGCGCACGCCACCAGCCCCGTCGTCTAGCCGCCTTGATACGGTGGCGGAGCGGTCCTCCCAGACCAGCTGCCTGCCGGAGTAGTTGAGGGACCTGGCCGGCCCGTCCCGGCAGGCGACTAGCAGATCGCGGCGGCTGAGGGCGTCGCGCGCCGTCTGCCGTTGCCTGAAGCCGTTGTCATCGCATCACTTGGTTTGTCACTGATCGAGACGGGTCATAGCGCCCTAGAGCACCGGGCAGCGCGGCGATTCCACGAGGGCTCGGGTCGGCACCGTAATGCTCGGACCAAGGACTCATACCACTAGGGAGCACGCGTGACGAGCTACCGGCCTATGAGCCTGGCCGACCTGGCACGCGCCCGGCCGGATGGATGACGCCAAGACCCCGCTGGAGACTTGTGTGAGAATCTCTCGAGAAGTACCGGTGGGAGCCGGACGACGTCCAGCCGTCGCTACTGCGTGACGAGCCGTCGGCTACCGGCGACGAGCGATGGGATGCGCTTCTGGCAGCGCTGGCGGAGCATCTGGCTGCCCAGCACGATCTAGCCACGCCGGAATGGACCGAGATTCGAGTGCTTCAGTGGCCGTGGTTCCCGCCGGAACTGGAATTTCAGCGAGCCGACGCGCTGGTACGGGCACCGGCGGCATTCCGCAAGCATGGCGTTTGCCTGTCCGTCAGAGACCTGGAGGCGGCGTGACCGGGCCGGATGAAGTTCTGTTCGGCAGGGCAGAGATCGAGCGAGCCTTCACCGCGCTTGGCGAGCGCTTGTCCGCCGGGGTGTCGTCGCAGATGTATTCGTCGTGGGCGGCGCCGCATTGCCGATGTTATGCCTGCATGCCGACGATGCGGTGCTGATCGCCGCGCTGGCACGCGCACTGGCGGAAACCGAAGCGCTTCGGCACCGCGAGCCGGACCGTGCCAGATACCCGGCGGCCCGCCTCGATCGCGTCCACCGACTCGGCCTGGGCCTGATCAAACAGCTCAAGCGTGGCCCGGCCCGCATCCAGAGCGACGACCCGCCCGGTCCCCGAACTCCAGTCAGCAAGCTGCTCGAGCCCCAGCACGTCGCGGTAGAACGCCAGCGCCTGATCGAAGTCCTCCACAGTGAGCGCGACACGCAACTCCGTCACATTCGCCATAACCGATTTCTAGCGGGGCTTCGCCCCAGCCCGACGAGGCGTATCCGTTCGGGGTGATGTGCGCGAAAAGAGCTCCGGTCAGGGCGGGACGATGACACGCTGTGTCACGTCTATGACCGCCTGAGGGCGGTTGGTGGCCTTGCGGGGCCTGTGCCTGACCGGAGCCTGTCATGACGCTACCGCGTACCGCCGCCGATGTCCTGTCCGGGCATGTGGTCTTCGAGATCGAGTCGATCGACCGGATGCACCTGAACGTGTGGCAGCCCCGGCTGCAGCACGGCGCGGGAGCGGCCGCGTTCTTTACCAGCCACCGCGGTCACGCCTACGCCTCCACGGCGCTGATGGACCCGATGACCAAGGCGTTCGTCGCTGATATCCACCACTTCATCGACGCCCGCGGGCTGGACCTGGTGCATTTCGGCAAGGAGCGCAAGGACGAGGTGACGCAGCGGTACCTGGCCGGCTTCGCCGGCGCCGAGGGAGTGCTGTACGCGGGCCGGGCCCAGGAGAAGGCCACCGTGTGGCGGACCCAGCGCCGCTACCACGCCGACGGCAGCTCGTATGCGTGGCTGGTGAAGACCAGCGCGCTGGTCAACTTCTCCTAATTTCTATTGCGTCGATGCGGATTTCGGCCCGTTCTTCGTCAAGTTCTGCACGTATTTCCCGTATACCGCCAAGCTGTGCATCAACGGGCACGAGTGGGCCAAGCGGCAGGCCGCCCGGGCCGGGATCGGCTTCGAGGCCCTGGACAACGGGTTCGCCGCCGGGGACGCGGCGGCGCTGCAGGCCATCTGCGACCGGCTCGGCCCGGCCGAGGTCGAGGCCCTGCTGCGCACGTGGCTGCGCATCTTGCCGCACCCGTTCACCGCGGCCGACGTCGCCGCCGGCTACCGCTATGAGCTGTCCATCTTGCAGGCCGAGTTCTCCCTCACCCAGGTGCTGGGCAAGCCGGCCGACGGGCGGATCTTCTTCGAGCAGGTCATCCGGGACAACCTCGGCATCGGCCGCCCGGACCAGGCCGCCCTGGTCTTCGGCCGCAAGATCATCCGCCGCGGCAAGCGCCCGACCCCGGGCCGGTTCCGCACCCGCGTCATCACCAGCGGGGTGGTGCCGAGCCTGCACATCGACTACAAGCATTCGAAGATAAAGCAATACCACAAGCTCGGCCGCGCCATCCGGACCGAGACCACCATCAACGACGCCCCCGCCGGCTTCGGCATCCCCAAACGGCTGACCAGCCTGCCGGCACTGCGGCAGATCGGCTTTGCCGCCCGAGCGAACACGGCCTCATCACCCGCATCCCCCGATCCCGCCGCTACCAGGTCACCGACACCGGCCTGCACGACGCACTGCTGTTCACCCACGCCCACGACCACCTGCTGCGCCCGGGCCTGGCCCAGACCGCCGACCCCAGCCCGCCCGCACCCGCCCGGCTGCGCGCCGCCGCCCGCGCCTACCAGGCCGCCTACGACGACCTCGCCCGCCAGGCCCACCTCGCCGCCTGACCAGCACCAACCTGGCACCGGACCCGCCAGTGACAATTGACTCAATATTTACGGCTGCGCCGACTAAGCCCAGCTAATCGGCCCGCGGGGGCTTACGGTGCATGCGGTAGTGCAGCACCAGGAACGGGAAGCCGAACACCCAGAACGCGTGCTCCGCCCGCAGCTCCCCGTCCGAGACGTACACGTCCAGCCGCTCGGCGAACCCGCGGACCCCGAAGGTGGTGAGCTCGGCGTCGCCCGGGTCGATGTAGGTCAGGTAGTGACCGGGCTGGTCCAGCTCGCTGCGGCTGTCCAGGACCAGGCCCCGCCCATTCCCGGCGCCCGGCCGGGCGCTCGGCACCAGCGTGGCGGTGAAGCTGGCCCGAGGCAGCGGGAAGCCGACGCTGACGTAGCCGCGGCCCTCGTGCCGGTAGGTGGTGTAGATGCCGACGTAGATCGGCTCGCCGGTCTCGGCGAAGGACCGGATCCACCCCCGGATCGTCTCGGAGCCGGGGAGCCCGGTGATGGTGTCGATCCTGCTGCGGACTCCGTGCTGCGCCTCCCGCTGGCTCATCGGCACGCTGGCCTGCCCGAGCGGCCTGGCCAGCAGCGTCCGGTAGAGCAGGTAGCCGGGCCGCACCCACAGCCGCCACTCAGGCACGATGTCCAGGGCGAACCTGGTGGTGTGCTCGTAGAACTCGCGGACCAGCGGGTCGACCCCGGCCGGGTCGAAGGACGGCCCGGCCAGCGCGTCCAGCGACGCCACGATCCCGATGTCCTCGACGTCAGGCATGTACTCCCCGCCGAGCACGGCGGCCAGCGACCGGACGTACCCGGTGCCGACGTACCGGGTCTGGCTGGCCAGCGGCACCACGAACGGGACATCCTCCGGGCGCACCCGCTCGGCCAGCAGGCTCAGCTGCGGATCCCGGAACACCAGCGCCGAAGCCGTCCGGAAGCCCACCACGGCCGCGGCGGCCGCCACCGCCCCCGGCACCGCCCGACCCGGCTGACCCGCCCGACCCGGCTGACCCGCCCGGCCCGGCTGACCCACCCGGCCCCGTCGGTTCAACCCGGCCAGCCCCACCCCGACCGCGGCGCCCACCACCGGCCCGGCCAGCACCTTCTGCGGCCGCAGCCCGAGCGCCCCGGCCGCCGCGCCCCCCGCGGTTGCCACCAGGACCGGCCCGGCCCCCGCCCAACGATCAGCGGCCCAGCCCAGCGGCGCCGCCACGGCGCCACTGGCGATGATCCGGGACC
>Ga0187781_10004115_pt1 | contig 10865 bp, 9 predicted proteins | sample 0715_SJ02_MP02_2_FD_132447 | JGI IMG/M metagenome (GOLD analysis project Ga0187781, IMG submission 132447) | Tropical peat soil microbial communities from peatlands in Department of Meta, Colombia - 0715_SJ02_MP02_20_MG | ecosystem: Environmental > Terrestrial > Soil > Wetlands > Peat | place...
CCACGTTCTCGAACGGCGTCGCTTCCACGAACCAGCGCCGCGGCGCCGGCAGGCCCCAAAGCTGCGACCGCCGCGTATCGGTCAAATCCCAGCGGATCGGCACGTCGTCAAGATCGATGGTCTGATAGTGGGTATTGAACAATTCGACGCGGTGATTGTCGGGATCCCGGAAATAGACGAACAGCGCGTTGCCGATGCCATGGCGACCGGGTCCGCGCTCCATGCGGTCGGCTACCCCCATGCTAGCGGCCACGTCGCATGAATGGATCAGGTCGCGTACCTCCGGCACGGTGAAGGCGAAGTGGTGCAGCCGCGGCCCGCGGCCGTTGCTGAACACGATGTCGTGCGGATTGCCTTTGCGTTGCAGCCAGGCGCCCCACAATTCGTCGGTGCCGTCTTTGGCCGTATATTCGGTCAGCCGGAAGCCGAGCCGTGCGTAGAAATCGGACGCCGCCTGTACGTCGGACGCCGCCACCTGCACGTGATCGAGCCGCTGCGGACTGCCGCCGTGGAAGCGGTCGAAGGATTGCATCAGCCGCGGCGCCGTCTGCATCGATGCGCAGAGTTCGATCAGCGAGCCAGAGCCGTCGGCGAAGCGCAGCGTGCGGCCCTGATACGGCGCTTCGATCCAGCGGCTGGGCACGTGCGCGCAGTCGCACCATTCCTTCGCCGCATCGAGATCGTCTTCGGTCAGTACGCGAAAGCCGATGGCGCGGCAGCACGGCTCGGCGTCCGCGCGCACGAAAACGAGCGAGTGATGGACGCCTTCTTCCAGGCCGCGCAGATAAAGCGCATCGCCGTCCTGGCCGCTGGCGACGAAGCCGAGCACATCGACATAGAAACGCCGGGCGGCGTCGAGCGATCGCGTGGTGAGCACCACGTGGCTGATCCGGGTGACGTCGAAGGGCGGCTTGGTGACGATGGCGGGCAGCGGCATGGCATTCTGGCTCCTCACGCGGCTCAACGGCTTTTGTTTGCCACGGGCCGATGCCTTGCGCTATCTGCAAACGATCAATCGGCGGAGCGGTCAATCATGCCCACCATCACCAGCACCGACGGCACCAAGCTCTATTACGAGGAAGCCGGCATCGGCACGCCGATAGTTTTCGTCCACGAATTCGCCGGCGATTACCGTACCTGGGAGCCGCAGATGCGCGCCTTCTCGCGCTCGCATCGCTGCGTCACTTTCTCGGCCCGCGGCTATCCGCCCTCGGACGTGCCAAGCGATCCCGCGCGTTACGGCCAGGACATCGCACGCGCGGATGTGGTGGCGATCATGGATGCGCTTGGCATCACGAAGGCGCATGTGGTCGGCCATTCCATGGGCGCCTATACCGCGCTCCATATCGGCATCCGCCATCCCGAACACTGCCTCTCGGTGACGGCGGCGGGCTGCGGCTGGGGCTCGGTCGCCGATCCGGCCGCGCGCGAAGCCATGCGCAAAGTCGCCGCCGAGAACGCCAAGCTCTTCACCGACAACGACATCAAGACGGCGGCCGCGATCTACGCCGACGCGCCGTCGCGCCGCACGCACAAATACAAGGATCCGCGCGGCTTCGCCGAATTCGCGCGCATGCTTGGCGAGCACTCGGCGCTCGGCCATGCGCTGACCATGTCGATGCTGCAGGCCAAGCGCCCGACGCTCTGGGATCTGGAGGCGGATCTGAAACGCTTCTCTGTGCCGCTTCTCGTCATCGTCGGGGACGAGGACGACACCTGCATCGAGGGCAGCGTGTTCCTCAAGCTCACGGTGCCGACGGCCGGCTTGCTGGTTATCCCGCGCTCCGGCCACAACATCACCAGCGAAGAGCCGGCGCTGATGAATGCCGCGCTCGCAGATTTTTTTGCCGCCGCCGAGGCCGGGCGCTGGCTGTCGCACAAGCCCCCGGCGTGATCCACACTATGGACGAGTGGCGAACTGATAGCTCGCTTGCACAAACGCGCCGAAGCGCTCGGTGTTCGCTGTATACGGGCCAGGCGGGGATGAACCGGCGCCATTATCGCAGCTGCCATGGCAGCTCTGGCTGGCGCTTGTGGTCCACATCGCCCAGTAACGTCCGCCGATGCCGAGCTTGAGATTCTCGGTTAGAAGATACGTCAGGATGAGTTCGGCTTGCACGCCGCGCCCACTACCATCCTGCGGAAAATACGTTGTTGGACTCCGCAGCAAATGGGAGTCGAGTCCGCTGTATTGGGCATACGGCAGGTAGGCGACATCGCCATTGATCCCAAAGCGATCCCATATCGTGGCGACGGCCGAGAAACCGACCCGGAGTGATTGCCAGGTCTCGTCCTGCGTGAGGCTGGCTTGGTTCGTGGGGGTGGGTTCACCATTTGCGTTATTGCAGAGCTGCCCCGCCGGCACGGAATAATTGCAGCCGAACGCATTGATGTTTTGACGGAAATAGCTGTAGCCGACGAACGGACCGGCCTTGTAATCCCAATTATGCAACACGTTGTAGCCGACATCGGCGGCGGCATAGTTGAGCCAGCCGGACGTCGTACTGTTGCTTACCATAAAGCCGCTTTTCGCAAAGGTGGCATTGCCCCAGTCCTCGTCGGTGCCGTTACCGCCGGTGATGGCGCCGGTGCCGACGAAGCCTTTCACGAAGACTTGCGACGGAGTATCGACCCGAGCGAACAACTCGCCTGATTGACCAGTCAGGCTGCTGTACTCCAGCTGCGATGTGAGACTGCCGCTACCACTCGTGTTTTTCTCCCTGCCGGTGCTGTACCAATAACGGCCGCCGGCATCGACCTGCCAGCCTTCCGCAATGGGAGCCGGCCGAGCCTTCACCGGCATGACGGCGACGGCCAGAACGGGAGCATCGGCCCAAGCGGCTGCGGGGTCCTGGCCCCAACGATAGTTCAATGCAAGCTTCACAACTTGCATGTCCGACGTCACGGCGGACCTGCCGCCCGCAACGTTCTGGAATGTCGGCGGCGTCGTATCCGGGTCGTTGGTGCCCGAGGAGCTAATGGTATCTGGAGTCGACACGTGGACGGTGGCGAAATGATAATAGTCGTATTCCAGGCCGACCGACCAGGCCGGCGTCAGCGCGTGCTCGATGCCGGCGCCGACCGTCCATCCCCACGCATTGCCGTGCCCGTCGGCAGCGGTGCCGGTGCCAGGCGCGTTCCATGCGTCGGGGTAACCGCTATTGTTGGGAGTGATCGATATGTCACCGCCCATCCACGCGCCGCCGCTTTTGCCATAGAGGAGCGTATGGCCCAGCGGGTCGACAAGGAGCCCGACGCGGCCGGTCAGACTCGCGAGCACGCGCGGCGACACCTGGCAATTGGAGCCGATCAATTCCGCCGAGGCTTGCATGCAGGTGAAGTTGCCGTTGGAATCGAGGTAGCTGGCGTCGGCCTGGAGGCCCACGACCCAGCGCGGCGCCACTTGCCAATTGTAGCCGAGCTGAAGGCCCGCAAGGAACGCAGCCGTGTTGACCTTGTCACCGAACACGGAAGGTCCTTCCGGATCGGAGAATGTTGCGGTGCCGGCCGCCGCACCAACGCTACCGCCGAGATAGAAGCCGGACCACGACCAGGCCGCTGCCCGGGGCGGAAGCGGCAAATCGGCTGCCGCGGCCATTGTGGCCGGCATCAAGGTTGACGCAACCGGCATCAGGACTGACGCAATAAGGGTAGCTCGCAGGAGATGTTTGTTGTGCGCGTTCATGGCTCTCACCGGAAATGAATCGGCGGACAGGGGCCAGTTTACGCAGCCCAACGCAGGACAAGCGGTAGTAGCGGAAGGAATTTGTCCGCCGGCTCTGATGAGCAAGCGTCAGCGCCGGTCCTACCGGTTGGCGCGGATTGATTCTATGCGGATGTCGTTGACGACAACTTAATTGATCAGCGCTTGCAGCGGCGAAGGTATGCGCCCGCCGCGCGCGATCAGACGCTGTGACGAACGGGTGTTCACCGGAACGATCGGCGCGCGGCCAAGGAGCCCGCCGAAATCGACCCAGTCGCCGACGCTTTTCCCGGCTGCAGGAATGAGCCGCACCGCCGTGGTCTTTTTGTTGATCATGCCGATCGCGGCTTCATCGGCGATAATCGCCGCGATCGTTTCCGCCGGCGTCTCGCCGGGAATGGCGATCATGTCGAGCCCGACCGAGCATACCGCGGTCATGGCTTCGAGCTTGTCGATGGTGATGAAGCCGTGCTCGGCCGCTTCGATCATGCCGGCATCTTCCGACAGCGGAATGAACGCGCCGGACAGTCCGCCGACATAGCTCGAGGCCATGGCGCCGCCTTTCTTCACTGCATCGTTGAGCAGCGCCAGCGCCGCGGTCGAGCCGTGGGTGCCGACACTGTCGAGCCCGATCTCCTCCAGAATGCGCGCCACGCTGTCGCCTTCGGCAGGCGTCGGCGCGAGCGAGAGATCGACAATGCCGAAGGGAAGGCCAAGGCGCGAAGCCGCGGTTCGCCCGACCAATTCGCCGGCGCGGGTGATCTTGAACGCAGTTCTGCGGATTACCGCGGCGAGCGTGCCGAAATCGGCGCCGCCTGCAGCCTTGATCGCGCGCAAGACCACGCCCGGTCCGCTGACGCCGACATTGACCGTGCATTCCGGCTCGCTTGCGCCGTGAAAGGCGCCGGCCATGAACGGATTGTCCTCGACCGCGTTGCAGAACACGACGAGCTTGGCGCAGCCGATCGAGTTTTCCGCCGCCGTCAGCTCGGCCGCACGCTTGATGATGCCGCCCATGGCGGCGATCGCGTCCATGTTCAGGCCGGCGCGGGTCGAGCCGACATTGACCGAAGCGCAGACGCGCTTGGTTTTTGCCAGCGCCTGCGGAATGGCGGCAAAGAGATGAGCGTCGATATCCGTCATGCCTTTCTCGACATGCGCGGAGAAGCCGCCGATGAAATCCACATTGACGGCATGCGCCGCGCGATCGAGCGTTTCGGCAACCCGCAGCAGATCCTCCGGGCGGCAGCGCCCGGCGATCAGCGACACCGGCGTCACCGCGATGCGGTTGTTGATGATCGGCAGGCCGAATTCCTCGGAAATCTCGGCGCTGACCCGGCGCAGGTCGCGCGCGACCCGCTCGACCTTCTCATAAACGTTGCGGCAAAGCGTTTCGGGATGATCGCTCACACAGTCGAGCAGGCTGATGCCGACGGTGATGGTGCGGATATCGAGCTGCTCGGTCCGCACCATGGTGATGGTTTCGAGGATCTCCTCGCCGGAGAAATTGAGATGTCGCATGGCCTGTTGGTCCTTTACGGCGCGCTGCGTGCTGTCTGCGGCCGAGCGATCGGCCGCGCGCCACGCAGTTAGACGCGATGCATGGCCTTGAAGATTTCTTCGCGCTGAATCTCGACCCGCACGGAAAGCTCCTGGCCCTTGCGCGTCAACCGCTCGCTCAAGGCGTGGAACGAGATCGCCGAGCCCGCGAGATCGACCATCATGATCATGGTGAAGAATTCGCGGATCACCGATTGGCTGATGTCGAGAATATTGACATTGGCCTCGGCGAGCACGTTGGAAATTCCGGCGATGATGCCGACGCGATCGGAGCCGATGATGGTGATGATGGCGCGACCCGTCTGCGGGGTTCCGGCTTCTTTGGTTTGCTTCGGCATGTCGGGCGACTCTACGGTGGCGATGTTCGCCGAACCTATAGCGATCCGCGCCGCGCAAGGCTACCGGCGGCGCCGCAAAATCGCGGTTGTGCGACCTATCAAGAACGGCTCTATTGAGGCTAATCCTGCCTGAGGACAAGTTTACACACGCAAGCGTTGATAGATGATGCGGTTCGACGACGCTTTTCGTGCGCAATTGCGCGATCTTCTGATTTGGCGTCGCGATGTCCGGCGTTTTCGCACCGAGGCGTTGCCGCCGGGTACAATCGAACGCCTCATCGACTTGGCGTGTCTGGCGCCCTCGGTGGGCTTAAGTCAGCCGTGGCGGTTTGTCATCGTCGACGATCCCGCACGCCGCCGCGCCGTGCTCGAGGACTTCAGGTCCTGCAATGCCGATGCGCTGAAATCGTATGCCGATGATCTCGCCGCTCAATATGCAAAGCTCAAGTTGGCCGGCCTCGAAGAAGCGCCGACCCAAGTGGCGATCTTCGCCGAACCTGCGACGCAAACCGGGCAGGGTCTCGGCCGCAAGACGATGCCGGAGATGATCGAATACTCGGTCGTCGCTGCAATTCATACGCTGTGGCTCGCGGCGCGCGCCGAGGGCATAGCCATGGGCTGGCTCTCGATTCTCACTCCGGGCCACATCAACAAGGTGTTGGACGTTCCGGAGACTTGGCGTTTCCTGGGATACTTCTGCCTCGGCTATCCGCAAGCGGAAAGCAGCTCCCCCGAGCTCGAACGTGCCGGCTGGGAGCGGCGCTATGCTGCGGACATGTTCATTGTCCGCCGCTGAGAAAGCTCGTCTTGCCGGTAACGCCAGTGCGCTTTGCTGGCGACGGGCGCTGGGCGGAAACGGCTACTTCGCATCGTGAAAGATGATGCCGAGCGTGTGGCGCTCGCCGGAGTGCACGCGGCTGACGCCGTGGCGAAGATCGACGCGATAGACGCCTTTCGTGCCCTGCACCGGGCGATCGTGCACGGCAAAGAGGACGCCGTCGCCCTGCGCCAGCGGTACCACCTCGACGCGGCTCTGCATGCGCGGCCGCCGTTCGGTCAGCACGAATTCGCCGCCGGTGAAATCGCGGCCGGGCGCCGACAGCAGGATCGCGACCTGCAGCGGGAAGGCGAGTTCGCCGTAAAGATCCTGATGCAGGCAATTATAGTCGCCGGCGGCGTATTGCAGCAGGAGCGGCGTCGGCCGCATCTGGCCTGCCGCATGGCACGCCTTCAGATAATCCGCATGCGCCGCCGGATAGCGCACGGCGATCTTCATGCGCTCGTTCCAGGCATTGGCGAACGGCGCGATCTGCGCATAGAGCGCGGTCCGCAGGCCGGCGATCGGCGGCGGCAGGGGATATTTGAAATAACGGTATTCGCCCTTGCCGAAACCGTGGCGCGCCATGTGAATGTGGCTGCGGAAATGCTCTTCGTGCGGATAGAGCGCAGCGATGCTGCGGCATTCCTCCGGGCTCAAGAGCTTCGGCAGCACCGCGCAGCCGTAGGCATCGAGGTCCGCGCCAGTCGCGTCCCAATCGTAACCCGCCACCCGCGCTGCCGCCGATTTTTCCTTGCCGGCGGCGACCTGCGTGGCGACATTCATATCGGGATCCTCCATGGCGCGACGGCGCGTGCTCGACCGTGCGGTGCCCCGCTTCGGCTATCCAAATTTAAGGTGCACGAAACGGCTGGCGACCCGTTTCCTGCGCGCGCCGGAGCCTAAGACGCGCGCCTAGCCCGTCTGCCGCTTGAGAAACGCCAAGGTCGTCTCGTTGAACTCGGCGACGCTTTCGTAGATGGGCGCGTGGGCGCAGGTCTCGAAGATCGCAAGCTCGCTGCCTTTGATGCCGTTTTTCATCGCATCGGCGAAGCGGGTGGAGGTGACGTGGTCGTGGCGGCCGAAGGTGATCTGCGTCGGCGCTTTGATCTGTGCGAGCGCGGACAGCGCATCGTGGCTGATGACAGCGCCCGACTGGTTCATGAACGCATCCAGCGGCTGTGCCGGCCGGCTGCGCACGAAAGCCCCGAGCTGATCGATATAATCGGGCTTGGCCGCATAGAGTTCCGGCGTGAAGCACCAGGGGAAAATGCCCTGGATGACCATGTCCGGCACGCTGCCCAGCTCTTTCGCAATGGTGCGCCAGCCTTCGAGCACGACCTTGAGAAACGGATCGGACTTGGTCCAGCCGCTGTGCAGCGACAAGGATTTCACGCGCTGCGGGTATTTGCCGGCAACCCATAGTCCGGTTGCCGCCCCGAGCGACAGCCCGCTGACATGCGCGCGCTCCACGCCGATCGCCTGCATGAAGGCTGCGATATCGTCGGCGAACAGTTCCATCGAATAGGGGCCGGCCGGCTTGTCGGTTTCGCCGGCGCCGCGCGGATCAACGCTGATGCAAGTGAAATGCTTGGCGTAGTCGGCGACCTGAAAGGCGTAGCAAGCATTGTCGGCCGTGAGAAACGGGATGAGCACCAGCGGCTCGCCCTCGCCCTGCTGCTCGTAGTTCATGGTAATGCCGTTAGCCTTGACCTTAGGCATGCGAACCTCCCCGCGCTGTGTGAGCCGCCTTCTTCATCGAGGCGTGGCGCGAAAGCCTATCGTTTGCTTTGCAATCGCGTCAACGTGGAGTTGCGCGCGTCATTGCCCGGCGGCCGGAGAAAAAGAACACATTCGCGTGACGGGGCCGGCCATCGTGCGCCAAAAAACCATAGGAGTGCCGGCCGCGTTGGCTATTCCGGCGCCGCTTCTTCCAAATGGCGCGTTTCATTGATCCGGCGAACGTAAACCTCGCCGTTCTCCACGTCGATCTCGTTGAGACAGCACGGGCTCTGTTCGAGCCGCCAATAAGCCGACAGCGGCAAGTCGACAAGCTGCAAAAGGATCGCGCGGTTCACACTGTCGTGGCCGACGATGACGATCGTGTCGCGCGCGTGGCGGGAGAGCACAAAGCGCAACGCGTTGGCCGTGCGCGCAGCGAGATCTTGCAGCGACTCGCCGCCGGGGAAGCGCACCAGATGCGGCGTCGCGAACCAGGCGGCGAACATGGCGGGATCATCGGCCTTCGCGTTCTCGAAGGTCTTGAACTGCCAGGCGCCGTAATCGATGTCGTTGAGGTCGTCGCAGGCTTCGCCGCCGGCAAGCTTGCAGGCGCGCGCAATCGCCTCGGCCGTCTTCAAGCTGCGCTCCATCGGGCTCGTGTAGATATGCGCGGGCTTCCAGCTGCCGGCGATTCGGCGGGCGAGCGCTTCCGCTTCGGCGCGCCCCAGCGCCGTGAGCGCCAACGGCTGCCGTCCACGGAATCGCTCGGGCCTGATGCCGTCCACATGGCCGTGGCGTGCGAGCAGGATTTTAGTCATCGCGGCTATCGCTCCGCTAGATTTTGCGCAACGGCATGGAAAAGGCGAGGAAGGCGCCGATGCCGGTGAATGCCGCGATCGTTACAAACGCGGAGCGGAACGCCTCGCCGATTTCGCTTTGCACGACCGCCTGACGCGCAGGCGACAGCGTAGCAATGGCCTCGGGTCCGTGCTCGATCATCGCTCCGAACAGGCGCGCGGTTTCCTGGTCGCCTGCCGCAAGAACGGAAAACAACACGGCGGCTACCGTCGCCGTTCCGAGCGCCGCCCCGACCGAGCGCGAGAACTGCACCATGGCCGCGCCGGTGCCGAGGAGCCGCTGCCCGGCCACCACCTGGATCGTCACCTGGACCACGCCCATCACCGTACCCATGAAACAAGCCATGAGGCCGAAGACCCATGGCAGCGCGAAAAGACTGAGCCGCGGCAGCCAAAACGCAAGAAACAGCATACCCGCCGTTGCCGCTATATAGCCGTAGGAGGGAAACGCGGCGGTGCGCCCCGTCCGCGTCACCAGTTGGCCGGTGACCAGAGATCCGATGCCGATGCCGAACATCAGCGGCAGCATCAAAAGCCCGGTCTGCGCCGGCGAAGCGCCGCGCACCGCGCGCAGATAGATTGGCAGAAAAGTAATGAGCGAGACCAACGCGGCGCCGTGACAGGCGGCAAGCCCGTCCGAACGCCAGACCGAAGGCTCGCGAAACAGCGCCGGCGGGATCAGCGGCGAGCTTGAATGCTTCTCCTGCCAGATCAGCAGCACAAGAGCGAGCGCGCCGAAGGCGAGCAGGCCTGCAATGATAGGAAGCGTGCCGGCTTCCATGCGCTGCACCTGCTCGAGCGCCAGGATGACCGGACTGACGAACAGCGTGAACAGCACCAGCCCCGGTGTGTCGAAACTGGTCCTGCGCCAATCGCCGGGCCGGGTCTTCAGCTGCAACACCAAGAGGACGGCGACGAGGCCGAGCGGAATGTTGACCAGAAAGATCGAACGCCAGCCGAAGGCTTGCGTCAGATAACCGCCGGCAACCGGGCCGAACGTGCTGGAAGCGACCGACACACCCGCGAGATAGCCCTGATAACGGCCGCGCTCGCGCGGCGGTATAGTCTCTCCGACCAGCGCTTGCGATAACGTCATCAGGCCGCCGCCGCCGAAGCCTTGCAGCACGCGCGCGGCCGTGAGGAATTCGATGCTCGGCGCCAGCGCGCAAAGCACCGAGCCCGCCATGAACAACACCAGCCCGGCGAGGATCATCGGCCGCCGGCCGAACGAATCGCCAAGCCGTCCATAGACCGGCGCCGCGATCGTATTGGCGATCAGATACGATACCACCACCCACGAGATCCGCTCGACGCCGCCGAGGTCGGCCGTGATCGCGGGCAGTGCCGTGGCTACGATCGTCTGATCGGCAACGGCAAGAAACATCGGCAGCATGACGGATGGAAACACGCTCCAGAACAATCCGCGCGGCGAAGCTGCGTCGGCGGTTTTGGCGGCCGCTCCTTCCGTTTTGGTTTGCGTAAAATCGTCGCGCATCGAATGATGGTTGTGGAAATGCTTGTCCGGAAGGCTTTCGTTGCTTGAGCGCCGATGAAAAACGCCGGCTCGGGAACGGGCGTTCCTCTTCAACCGTTAGAGAGAAGGGACTATACTGCTTCAATTGAGGGTGACGGAGCTGCACTCGCCGTAACACTAGCGGGAGCCAGCACCATGCCTCAAGACGATCCGCGCACCGAGAAGGATTCCGCCAGGCAGCAGCGCGGCGGCGCGCGTGCCGAGCAGATGCGCAGCGAAAACACCGCCGCGCCCGAGCAGATGTCGGCACACATGGCCGAGATCGGCACCAGCAGCCTCAATGCCGGTTTGCGCATGCAGACGGAGGTGTTTGATACGCTGCAGACCATCGGCC
>Ga0187781_10004116_pt1 | contig 10864 bp, 6 predicted proteins | sample 0715_SJ02_MP02_2_FD_132447 | JGI IMG/M metagenome (GOLD analysis project Ga0187781, IMG submission 132447) | Tropical peat soil microbial communities from peatlands in Department of Meta, Colombia - 0715_SJ02_MP02_20_MG | ecosystem: Environmental > Terrestrial > Soil > Wetlands > Peat | place...
ACCTTCGTGCTCACCTGGCCGGCGATGAAGAGATTCACCCAAAGACCATCCGGCGACTCACTGTAGATGTATCGACCAAGGGCAGGCAGAAACCGGGCGATGGTGGTTGGACAACAGGGTACGCCGAACCAAGGATCGCGCTTGAAGTCCCCCTGGCTCGCCAGCGGGGTCACGTAGCAGAAGGTGTCTCCCGTCAAGGAAACGCCCGCCGCCAACGCGTTATACAGCGATAGTTCCATAATATCCGCGTAGCGCGCGTCGCCCGTAAGCTTGAGCATGCGATAATTCCAGAAGACCATGCCCGCCGAAGCGCAAGTCTCCTGGTAAGCATTTTCGTTGGGGAGGTCATAGTCGGCGGTAAAGCCTTCGTTGCGCTCCGAAGGTCCTATCCCCCCGGTCACATACATGCGGTGATTAGTCACGCTGTCGTGCAGACTTTCAAGAGCTTCCCACAGGCCCGGGTCGCCAGTTTCATAAACCAAGTCTGCCATGCCGGAATAGAGGTACATGGCGCGTACGGCATGACCGACGGCCACGCGCTGCTGACCGACTGGCAACTGATCTTGCGAATAGCTGGTGTCAAACTTCGCCGGATTAACAAGGAAGAAACGGCGGTAGAAATCCTTAATACTCATCGGGTGGCCCAGCAACTCCACCTCCCTCTCCGGCAATTGCTCGTATTGACGTTCAAAGATCGAAGGCTTTTGACCACGAGCATCGACGAAGTATTGGGCAAGCCGGAGGTAGCGTTTCTCGCCAGTCAGCCGGTAGAGTCGAACCAAGGCCAGCTCCACCTCTTCATGCCCGGGGATACCCTCCTGCTTGCCGGGCCCGAAGGTGGAATCAAGGTGATCAGCGAGTCGCAAGGCGATCTCCAGCAGAGAGCGCTTGCCCGTAGCCTGGTTGTGAGCCACGGCCGCCTCCAAGAGCGAACCCGCGCAGAACATTTCGTGATTGAACGCCAGGCTCTTCCACTTCAGGTCCGGGAGTCTCAGTTGGACGTAAGTGTCGAGATAGCCGTCTTTCTGTTGGGCTGCCGCGATCTTGGCAATCAACTCGTCCACTCTGAAGTCGAGTCGGGCGTCAGGGTGGAGGGCGAGGATATACGAAGCGCCTTCGATCCACTTGTAGACGTCTGAATCGGCCCACCACGGTCCGCCGAAATTGCCCTGCGCCTTGCCGGCGGCGATATCGAAATTTCGGATGCACCCGGTCAATTCCAGCTCTTTGTAAACGTGATCGAGGGTGCGGGTGCGATTAACCTCCAGGCGCGGCGACCAGAAAGCATCCTGAATCCGGACAGCGGCCAGAGGCAGTTCCCGAAGTCTCGTTCCCGCGGGAAGCAAATCGGTTTTCCCGGTTGTGGCGCCTTGAACGCCCCCGCTTCTGCACGTAAGGGGCGCAGCCAATGGCGCCAGCAGGGTCATAATAATGAAGACTGACTTCGCGTTCGAGTTGAGCATCATTTTGAGCACCATCCTTCTCCCCAGACTGTTCGTAGCGCTGGCATCACGCCCGCGGTGGCGGGCACAGGCAAAAGTGGCTGTGCCACTGTCGAGAATTGAATGGGAGAGGTCGTTCGCAATGCGGCCTTCCCGTCCACTGTGGCAGGAGTGTCCCGCTCATGCAGTGAGCGGGCTGCAACCGTATACACCATTTGCGGAATTCTAGTCCAGTCGGAACCCTTTCTCAAGCACGAGCAAAAAGCACCCGAAAATGCTGGCCACCTGAGAAAAACGAGCAAAGGCCTGGGTACTCTCTTGGCTCGGCTCACGGAGGGCGCGCCGGTGGCCGAGCGTTCACAGGCAGGTTTTCCCTTCCCTTGCGCCATCTCTGCCATCCCCCGCGCTTGACTTCTTTCCCTCGCCCATATAAGCTTCCCCACGTTTTGCAGTTTCTGCTCCAGGCGTGCCCCACCATCGGAGCGGAAGAAGGCGGCGCCATCATGTCTCGTTTAAGCGCTTACAGTATTCGTTCTTGCCTGTATGATCCGCAACGATTGCCGCCACACTTCATTGTCAGAAGAGGAGGCTAGAATGGATTTTTTCTCCAGACGCCGATTTCTCGGCCGCACCCTGATGGCAGGCGCTTCACTTGCCGCAGGCTCCTCCTGGCTGGAGTCCGCCGCTAAGGCGGCGCAGGGTACTTCCGGGCCGGCGCGCGTCACCATCGATCCCGACCGATGTATTTCTACCTTGGACCGCCATATCTTCGGGTCCTTTATTGAACATTTAGGTCGCGCTGTCTATGAGGGGATCTACGACCCCGCTTCAAAGTTCGCCGACGCAAATGGATTCCGAACTGATGTTCTGAAAGAGGTTAAGGGACTTGGTGTTCCGATCATTCGCTATCCCGGGGGCAATTTCGTTTCCGGGTATCACTGGCTGGACGGTGTTGGACCCAAGAAGGACCGCCCACGGGTGCTCGACCGCGCCTGGAACACTACGGAGACCAACCAGTTCGGCATTAACGAATATGTGACGTGGTGCCGCGCCGTCGGAACCGAACCCCTTATCGGCACAAACTTCGGCACCGGGACGCCTGAGACGACGGTCGCCCTGCTCGAGTACTGTAACGTAGACAAGGGGACCAAGTGGAGTGACTTGCGCCGCGCCCACGGATACGAAAAGCCCCACGCCATCAAGTACTGGTGCCTCGGCAATGAGATGGACGGGCCATGGCAAATCGGTCATATTCCCGCCGTCCAGTATGGCCTTAAAGCGCGGGACGCCGCGAGTCAGATGCGCATAATCGATCCCTCGGTGAAACTCATCGCCTGTGGATCCAGCGGTCCCTTCATGCCGACCTACTTGGAGTGGGATCAGCAGACACTGGAGCAATGCTACGACGAAGTCGACGGCATATCCCTTCATCGCTACTTCGGCAACGACGAGGAAACGGGAGGGGATACCGCCAGGTATTTGGCCATGAATCTCGACATGGACCGCCAGATCCAAGAGATCGTGGACGTTTGCGACTTGGTGCGAGACCGCATGCGATCCAATAAGACGCTGTGGCTGTCCTTCGACGAATGGAACGTATGGTACCGAGCCCGCAGCGGAAAGGCTGTAGATGGCGAAAGGCAGGTAGCTCCGCACCTTTTGGAAGAGATTTACAACCTCGAAGATGCCTTGCTCGTAGGCGGCTTGCTGAATACGTTGATTCGCCGTTCCGATCGTGTACGAGTGGCGTGCTTGGCGCAGATGGTGAATGTGATCGCGCCGATCATGACCAACCAAGACGGTCTCTTCCGGCAGACGATCTATTATCCCTTCGCTTGGGCTCTCCAGTTTGCCCGCGGAAACGCGCTGGAACTGGCGGTGGCCTCGCCGGCCTACGAGATTAAGGCCTCAGAACGGTCGCCCATCCGGGGCGCGACCAGCCTCTCCGTCCCCTACTTCGATGTCGCCGGTACTATCGATCTTGAGCACAAAACGGCCAGCTTGTTCATCTTGAACCGGGACTTGGAGAATGCACGCGACCTGAATTTGGCATGGCATGAGGCTACCCCCACCCGCGTGAACTCGTGCCAGGTGCTAACCGGCTCCGACCTCAAGGCAGTGAATGGCTTTGACGCCCCGGACCGCGTCGTTCCGAAGTCGCTCGACGCTCCCCAGGTCGGTTCCAAGATGACTTTGCAGGTGCCCGCCCGTTCCTACACTCTGCTGAATCTCGGGCTGACCTAAGTATAACGTTGTGGCGCGGGACGGAAAGCAGATTCTTCGCTGCGGTCAGGATGACACGTCATTCCGAGCGAAGCACAGGTAAGAATCTGCTTTTGGTGCTCTGTTGCGCTGTGAAAGCTGCGTAATCTGCGGATAATCTCCTCCCCCCATGGCAGAATTCTTCGGTCATCCCCGCGGCCTCGCAACTCTGTTCCTCACCGAGTTTTGGGAGCGATTCAGCTATTACGGAATACGCGCTTTGTTAATCCTTTTTATGACGGCTTCCCTGGCAAGTGGGGGGCTGGGATGGGAGGTTTTCAAGGCCGGCGCGGTCTATGGAATTTATGCGGGGATGTCTTATCTGATTACGCTCCCTGGGGGATGGCTTGCCGACCGCCTGATCGGGCAACGTAAGGCGGTGCTTTACGGTGGCCTGCTTATTGCCGCCGGTAATTACGCTCTGGCCGTCCCCCTGATTCAATCCTTCTATCTCGGCCTGGGATTGATTGTCCTCGGGACGGGGCTGCTGAAACCTAACGTCAGCACTATGGTTGGACAACTGTACGGCCCAGACCATTCCCGGCGGGATGCAGGCTTCTCGATTTTTTATATGGGCATCAATCTGGGCGCGCTTCTGGCTCCGCTTGCGTGCAGCTATCTCGGCGAAAAGATCAACTGGCATCTCGGCTTTGGCCTGGCAGGAGTGGGCATGACGGCCGGCGTGATTCAGTACCGCGCCGGCTGGAAGCACCTTGCCCATATTGGCGCCCCTCCCCGCGACACCCTTTCGCACAAACGTCGCCTCCAGCTTTCTCTCGCTCTGCTCCCGGTCCTTCTTGCGGTGGGATTGGGATTAACCGGGGTTTTCAAGATCACGGCCACGGGCCTTTCGAAGTCTCTCGGCTTAATGCTGTTGATCATTGTTGCGGCGACGTTCTCGTGGCTGTTCAGAATGAAAGGCTGGACCCCCATCGAGCGCAAGCGCTTGGTGGCCATCCTGATCTTCTTTTTCGCGTCCTCCTTGTTCTGGTCTCTATTCGAACAGGCGGGCTCCACGCTGAACCTTTTCGCGGAGTTGAACACCAATCGCAGCTTTCTTGGAGGCTTTCCGGCAGGGTGGTTTCAATCCGAGGAGCCATTGTTTGTCATTCTTCTGGCGCCGGTCTTTGCTTGGCTTTGGGTCAACCTGGGGCGATGGGAGCCATCCACCGGATCGAAGTTCGCCGCAGGTCTGCTCTTCGCGGGGTTTTCATTCCTGATCCTGGTTCCTGTTGCAGGACGGACCAACAACAGTCCCCTGTGGCTCACTTTGAGCTACCTCCTCGTAACCGTTGGCGAACTTTGCTTGAGCCCCGTGGGTCTAAGTGTGACGACGAAGCTTGCGCCGTCCAGAGTGGCGAGCCTAATGATGGGTTTCTGGTTCCTTTCCGACGCGGTGGGAAACTACATTGGCGGCACTCTGGCTTCCTTTTATCACGCTTTCCCCTTGCCGCGCTTGTTCGGAACGGTGGCGTTGACCGCGATCGGCGCCGCCCTCGCCGTGTTCCTGTTAGTCCCTATAATGAAAAAGCTGATGGGCGGAGTGAACTAAGTTCGGGAGGCTCTCAGGGGAGCGAGTGCGGGGCCGGGCGCGCTTTTCACGGTCTCTTCAAGCGTGCAGTCCAGCCGGTGATCAGCGTGAGTGGGGAGGAGGCGCCGGAAGGGAATGAGTTAATCAGGAAGCGGCCGTCAGGAGCAACGGCGTACTGAAACCAGCCGAACATTGCCGTGGTGACGCGGGTTTGAGCAACGACTTGGGGCGAGCCAGCCACAAATGCTGCAGGATTAAAGGCTACAACCATGAGCTTTCGATCCGGCTGCACGAAGAAGATCTTCCTGCCGTCACGGCTCCAACGGGGCTGCGTCGACCCGCGCATTTTGGAAACCTGGAGATGAGGCCCTGGAGCCGGAAAGGGCTGGACGACAATCTCGCGCTCGGGCGCTCGAACATAGGCGACCCATTTCCCGTCCGGCGAGAATTGAGGTTCAGCCCCGACCTTCGCGAACTGTGTGGATTTATGATCGAGCGGAGAGTAGACTTCCAGGCTCGGGAATTCACCTCCCTCGAGGCTCATGTAGATCAAGTGCCCGTCTCGAGACCAATCGCAAGGAATAACGTTGGTCCCGGTCACTAGAGGCCTGGGTGGGGCCGAGGCATCGGCGGGAACTTCTTCAATGTTCAAGGAAGCGTCGCGAAAGGCAATGATTTTCCCGTCGGGTGACCATACGGGAAGGCTCTCATTCCCGCCGTCGGTCAGGCGAGTGCTGATCCCACGTGCAAGATCATAGACACGGATAAAATGCTGGCCGTTGTGGTCATCATCCGAATAGACCGCTAGCGACCGGCCGTCAGGAGAAAACTGGGGTCCCTCGTAACCAATCTCGGGGAACTGGCCGATCTCCTTGCCGGTCGAGTCGTACCAGACAAGCCGCGAGGGGGCATCGGCAGCAGACTGGAAAACTAGCTTGCCCTCCTGTGAAACAGAAATGCCGGACTGCCAGAAGTCAAAGAACTTATCCACCTCCTGTTGAGTGAGGGGCAGCGGCAGTCCGGTTGTTTTGAGGCGGCTAGCATCGAAGGGTTGGGCCACCACGCGGCGGTCGTGAACATAAACCAGATGACGCGAGGAAAAAAGCACGTTGCCAATGATGTCAGAGGAAATCTGCTGGGTGGCGTCGGAGTCGAGTGAGCCCACGTAAAGGCCATTACGCTGGAGGTTGGAAGGACCACTCCAATTCACGAAATAGAGGAAGTGCTTGCCATCGGGCAGGAAAAAGGGCCAGTGCTGAGATTGAGTGCTGCTGGGGAGAGGTTTGGTGATCACGACTGGGGTGCCGCCCGCGGCGGCGACACGGTAAAGAGGGCCCGTGATGCCGGGAGCAAAGACGATGACGCCGTCTTGGTTCCAAGTCCCACCGAAGCCGGGTGCGGCATCACAGAGGGTTTGCACCGTGGATGCAGCGAGATCGATTGTCTTCAGTCGCCCCTCCGCGAAGAAACCAACCCGCAGGCTATCAGGCGACCAGAAAGGATAGCTCGCACCCTCTGTCCCTGTCAGTTGCTGGGAATTGGAAGACGAGAGCCCCCGGACCCACAGAGCTGTTTTGCCGTCCGGCCCGAGGGCGACGAAGGCCAGGCGGCTGCCGTCTGGTGAAATGGCAAAATTGTACGGAAGGAAGGACACATTGGGCGGGGGCAGTAAAGAAGAACGCACCGGTTCCGGCTGCTGGCCAGGGCCGCGGCGAAAGCTCAAGGCAATTAGTGACGCGACGAGGAGGGCCGCGGCTGCCCATCCGAGATATTCTCGCACCCTTCGGCGTTCAGTGACCGGCGCGGGCGCCCCCTCCGCTGTCTCGTAAGCGCCCCGCCCGCGGTCTGGGCCTATTTCCGCGCGGGAGCGGGACGCTCCCGCGCCAGCGGCAGCGACGGCCGCACCCCGACCCGATTCCATGTCGCGCTTGAGACGCTTCAAATCGGTGCGAATGTCAGCGGCATGCTGGTAGCGCAGATCGCGGTCTTTCTCGAGCGCCTTGTTGATGATCTCTTCCAGCTTTGGCGGCACCTTTGGATTCAAGCGAACTGGCGAGGTGGGCGCCTTGTGCAGTATCCCACCAAAAATGGTCGCGGAAGTGGTTCCGGCGAAGGCCGGATGGCCGGTCGCCATCTCGTACAGCACCAACCCGAAGCTGAACAGGTCGGTGCGGGCATCGAGTTCTTCCCCCCGCGCCTGCTCCGGCGACATGTAGGCCACCGTGCCCATCGCCATGCCCGGAATGGTGAGATGCATGGGCTCTGCGTACGCAGTAGGCAGCGCGGAGGCCCCCACGGCCGCCGCCCTGCGCTTTGCTGTTAGCTTGGCCAAGCCGAAGTCGAGAATCTTCGCTTGCCAACGGTTGGTGATGAAGGTATTTGCTGGCTTGATGTCGCGATGGATGATCCCTTTCGAGTGTGCGGCGTCCAAGGCGTCGGCAATCTGAATTGCCAAGTCGAGTACTTCGGCTACTTTCAGCGGATTTCCTGCGACTCGATCCTTGACTGTCCCGCCCTCCAGAAACTGCATCACGATGAAGGGCTGGCCCTCGTGCTCCCCGCTGTCATAAATCGTGCAGATGTTGGGGTGATCGAGCGCGGAGGTCGCCTCCGCTTCACGTTGGAACCGCTCCAGGGCTTCTCGGTCCTCGGAGAGCTCTTGGGGCAGAAACTTCAAGGCGACCGTGCGCTTGAGCTTGGTGTCCGCAGCCTTGTACACCACGCCCATGCCCCCGCCGCCGAGCTTCTCCAGGATGCGGTAATGAGAGACCGTTCGGCCCAGCATGGCGTCGGAGCTCGTCGTGCTGTTCGCACCTGCCTGATCCTCCGCTAGCGCCTTCGCCGCCAGCTCCAGGGCCGGCGTCCCTAAGAAACTGCCCGTTTCGTGCTCTTGCGCCAGCAACGACTCGACTTCCCGGCGCAAGGCTTCGTCACCGGCGCAGGCCTGGGCGAGAAACTGCGCACGCTCGCTTCCTTGCCGCTCGCGAGCGTCGTGGTACACGCGTTCGATTTTCAGCCAGCGCCCACGCTCTATTGTGCCCACGGAAGTAGCTTTTCCCTCTTTTCATGCTACGCCCCATGCGCCGGCAAGTCAACGCGATGCGCCACGAAGGCTGCTTGGCCGAAGGGCGATCAGGGGCTGTCCAGATTTACAAGATCGCCGCACCCTCAACGCCCCAGCCCCATCGCTTTAATAGCCCGGTGGCCGAAAAACACCGCCTTAGCCGAAAACCACCATGGACCCTCTTGTATATTGTTCCCACAGAATCCAGCTAGCACATTGAATCGAAGCTGATTAGAAGGCTTGCGCGGGCAACCCGGTTTGGTATGTCTGTTGCCCTCTGAAGGGTTGAAGTTTGCAAGGGCTCTTGGGAGCCAAGGAGGTATGAGACATGAAAAACCTAACGCTGCTCAGTTTCCTTGGGGTTTGCTTATTCGCTGCGCCTTCTGCTCAGGCGCAACCCGTTGCGGTCGGTTTCGGAATCGGAGTCGGCCCGGTCTACGTCGGACCTCCTCCTGTTTGCCCGTACGGCTACTACGAATATTACCCTTACGCCTGCGCGCCCTACGGCTACTATGGACCGGAGTGGTTCGTCAACGGTATCTTCATTGGCGCGGGACCTTGGTTTCACGGTTGGTACGGCCGCCCAGGCTATTGGGGCAGTCGAGGCTGGTACGGTCATCCTGGCTACTACGGCCACGGGTTTTATAGCCGCCCAGGTTATGGAGGCGCTCCCATGGCGCGCGGACCTGCGAACTACGGACACGGTCCAGCTCGCGGCGGATTTCCTGGTGGGTTCGCGCGTGGAGGCGCCGCGCGGGGCGGCTTTCACGGCGGAGGGTTCCATGGTGGCGGACACAGGTAGATTGAATCCCCCACTTCATCTCGGGGCAGCCGGCAGTGCACACTGCCGGCTGCTTCGCTTCTTGCGGAGGGGGAGAGGATAATGCACGAAGTGGCACACGAGACCGTGCAGCTTTCCCCAACGGCTACGTAATTTCTACGTGCCAGGGAAGGCTTCCCGCCCTTCAGAAACGCATTTCGAAACGGCATAACACGCTGCGAAATCAAATGGATACCGCCAGCATGGGGCAGATTGGCGCGAGAATTGCCCTAGAATATCAATGAGGCCAAAAACCGAACCAAAGGAGCAGACCATGAATTTCAAGTTCAGCCTAAGATCTTCAAAGTTCACGAGCGCACCGTACCGGAATCTTTCTAAGTCGCCATCCGAATCGTCCCAGCGCGTTCGCGCGGAATCACCTTTGTGCAGGACACGCCTTCGAGGGGTGCTGGGGTGCTCGACGGCAGGTTTGCTAGTAATGCTTGTGGCGGCGGTTGCGGCGATCCCCGTCCCTTCCTCAGCCGCACAGATTGGGGTTTCGATTCGGATTGGTCCACCTTCCTTGCCCGTCTACGCCCAGCCAGTCTCCCCGGGCCCAGGTTACATCTGGACTCCGGGCTATTGGGCTTATGATCCCGTGAACGGCTACTACTGGGTTCCCGGCACCTGGGTGATCGCGCCCACGCCGGGACTCTTGTGGACTCCCGGTTACTGGGGCTGGAATGGCGGATTCTTTGTTTGGCACGGGGGGTATTGGGGCCCGCACGTCGGTTTTTACGGTGGAATCAATTACGGATTCGGATATATAGGCGTAGGGTATGCCGGGGGCTACTGGAGGGGCGGAACGTTTTTTTACAATCGATCGGTGAACAACATCAATGTAGTTAACGTCAGAAACGTGTATAACCAACCGGTGGTAAATAATACAGCGGTCCCTCGGGTTAGTTACAATGGCGGCCCTGGGGGGCTCAGCGCCCGGCCTACCCCGAGTGAAATGGCGGCGGAGCACGACCGGCACATTGAAGCCACCCGCATGCAACAACAACACCAAGACCTCGCGCGCCAAAACCGGGCCCAGTTTGCTTCTGTAAACCACGGTAGACCAAATGTCGTGGCCACGGCGCGGCCAGGCGAGTTTCAACGAAGCAGCGCTATACGAGGGGGCGGCGGGCAGAAGTTCGCGCCTCAGAGCCCCAATCGGACCCCGCAGGGCGCCCCACACAACAATCTCTCGAGGGCGGAACACACTAACGCGGCAGGAGTTGGCAGCCACCCGTCCAGGACGACGAACCCTCCCCCCAACCGCAACGTTGAAAGACCTCAAGGCAGAACCTTTAGCAAACAATCACAGCCGCAACATCCCAAAGCCTCGGGCCCGGCGCCACCCAGCCACAATGCTGGAGGGCCCCGCCCGGAAGTGCAGGAGCGCAAGGAGAACCCTCACGAAGGGAGGAAGGAATAGCGACACGACTGGGTTTCTGAGCCCTTTCTGGCAGCCTGCCTAACCCGGCGCCCATGAATCTGTCCTACCGTAGGTGTGCAGCGTTTTTGCACCATTTGGTTACGAAACACATCTAAGTATTAGAGTGTGGGTGCTTGCGGAAAGGGCTTTGAAGAGGGGCAGAAATTGAAAGCGCACTTGCCAGGAGGCGACCGTTGAAGTCCAGAGGCACGGCCCCACTGGGAAGAGTGCTGCGTGCAGCCGTGCGCGAGCTGCGCAAGTTCGCGTACACCCGCCCCATTCGGGGCGCGGAAGGTGAGAAACCTGGTCGTCGGCCGCGCCT
>Ga0187781_10004117_pt1 | contig 10864 bp, 5 predicted proteins | sample 0715_SJ02_MP02_2_FD_132447 | JGI IMG/M metagenome (GOLD analysis project Ga0187781, IMG submission 132447) | Tropical peat soil microbial communities from peatlands in Department of Meta, Colombia - 0715_SJ02_MP02_20_MG | ecosystem: Environmental > Terrestrial > Soil > Wetlands > Peat | place...
GCGCGCGTTTCTCGGCTTAATTGCAATAGCGGCGCACCCGATTGCCATCATTACCCACGTTGACGGCTCCGGCACGGGACCTGTTGGAGGCTTCTTCTTTTTCTTGCAATTGTTCTTGTTCTCGTCGCAACCCGGAATCAATACCGGCAGGACCGGGAACGCCCCGACAAGGATGGGACTGGCCGGGTGGTCCGGGGTTTTACTAAGCAGAGGAGGGGCAACAAAAGGCGGAGTCAGGTTCACTGCCGGAGGTCCCTCATTAAGCCCCGGAAGCGGATTGTCGAGAATGGGGACAAGAAACTTGAAGGCCGACGGCAGCTTCTCGGCGCCGGGCGGCAATTCCGTGCGGAAGTGATTGCCGCAGCGCGCTCTCCGTCCGTCATCGGTCAGTCCTTCACCCCGATGGATCGTGGTGTGGACCCAGTAGATCTCGCCCGCGAACTTCATGTCGACCCAGGCCGGAAAGTCATGCGACGCGTAATAGTCGGCTTTGATCCCGCCTGGCGTTAAGCTGTAAGGGTATTCCGTCAGAAGGACACACAGCAGAAGAAGCCTAGGCACTTAACCCCCTTAAGGGTGCTTCCGCCGCCAACGCGGTCATCGCTTTGAACGTGTTAGTGGCGGGCTATGCGCTCCCCCGCGTGACCGTCGCCCGATTTTTCGAGATTACAAAGAGTGCCCCGCTGCAAGTCCGCTCGTAATGCTTGAGCAGGTCAGCGCAGGAATTCGTGATCCCCAAGTTCAGACCGCCGGCCCATACCGTCATTCAAGGGCCGGCGCTTTTCGGAATCTGCTTTTTGCTCCGTTGATTCCCAAGGACAAGCAGATTCCTCGCGGAGTTTACCCTGAGCTCCTTCGCTGCGCTCAGAGCCTGTCCTGACCGAAGGGAAGGAACCGTTCGCAGCGGAGGAGCGAACGGGCTCGGAATGACGATCGCCCTCGCGGACACATGCAACGAATCTCCGTGGCAGGCCCCTAGCCCATGCCGACGCCGGGCATCCGCCAGGCATAATCACTCAGCACGCGCATGTAGTTCGCGCGCTCGAATGCCGAGGGATTCGCCACCGAACTCATCGACATGCTGCCTTGCATCTGCCCGACGGATTCGTACTCGTGCTCCTCCATCCATCGCTGAAGCTCGGAGAGCACCCGCTCGATGTGCTCGATGCCGTGGCTGAGCAAGGCCGAGGTCATCATGGCGACGCGGGCGCCGGCCATCATCGCCTTGAGCACGTCTTCGGCAGTATGTACACCTCCCGTAATAGCCAAGTCGGAATCGACATTGTCGTAGAGAATGGCCGCCCAATGCAAGCGCAAAAGAAGCTCGTAGGAACTGCTCAGGGTCAGCCGGGGTACCACCTCGAGCTTTTCCAGATCGAAGTCGGGCTGATAGAAGCGATTAAAGAGCACCAGGGCCTTGGCGCCCGACCGGTCCAGGTGGCCGGCCATGTTCGCCATGGCGGTGAAATAAGGGCTTAGCTTCACCGCGACCGGGATCTTGACGCTGGAACTCACCTCGCGCACCAGTTCGCAGTAGGTGCGCTCCACCTCGGCCGAGGTCATGTTGGGGTTGGCGGCGACGAAATAGATGTTCAACTCCAGGGCGTCAGCGCCGGCCTGCTCCATTTTGCGCGCGTACTTCGTCCAGCCGCCGGCCGAAGCACCGTTCAGGCTGGCAATGACCGGGATCTGGATGGCACGCTTCACGCGATACAAGTGCTCGAGATATCCGTCCGGGCCACGGTTGTACCAGTTCAACTCAGGCAGGTAGGTGAGCGATTCGGGAAAGCTCTCGGTACCGGCACCGAGGAACCGGTCGAGTTCGTGGCTCTCCAGGTTGATCTGCTCCTCGAAGAGCGAATGGAAGACAACTGCCGCGGCGCCGGCGTCCTCCATGCGGCGAAGGTTGCCGATATCCTCCGACAGCGGCGAGGCGGAAGCGACCACCGGATTCCTGAGCTGCAGGCCCAGATAGGACGTGGTGAGATCAGCCATGGTGCTCCTCCTTAGTCGGCTCCTTGCCGGCCCCATCTGCCGGCAGGGCGGCCAGGTCGCGGTACGTCTGCCAGCGATGCTTCGTGTCCTCGCGCGCGAGTTGAAGCAGCCGCTTGGCCTCTTCGGGATTGCTGTGCGTCAGCATGGTGTAACGCGTCTCGTTGTAGACGTACTTCTCGAGCGGGATCGTCGGATCGCGTGAGTCGAGTTGCAGTGGATTATGGCCCGTAGCGGCGAGCCGGGGATCGAAACGCACCAGAGGCCAGTAGCCCGATTGCACCGCGGCCTTCTGCTGCTCGATGCCGTACATCATGTCGTAGCCGTGCGCGATGCAGTGGCTGTAAGCGATGATGATCGAGGGCCCGTCGTAGGCCTCCGCCTCGCGGAAAGCCTTGAGCGTCTGCATGTCGTTGCCGCCCATCGCCACGCGCGCCACGTAAACGTTGCCGTAATTGATGGCCATCATGGCCAAATCCTTCTTGGGACGGCTCTTGCCGCCGGCCGCGAACTTGGCCACCGCCGCGCGGGGGGTGGACTTCGACATCTGGCCGCCGGTGTTCGAGTAGACCTCGGTATCGAGCACCAGGATGTTGACGTTCGCGCCCGACGCCAGCACGTGATCGAGGCCGCCGTAGCCGATGTCGTACGCCCAGCCGTCGCCGCCGACGATCCAGACGCTCTTCCTGACGAGGCTGTCGCCCACGGCCAGCAAGTCGCGCGCCTCGGCCGCGTCGAGGCCGGCCAGATTCTGCTTCAGGCGCTCCACTTTCTCGCGCAGGGCGGCGATGCCCTCCGGCGTGGACTGGTCGCCCGTGAGAATCTCGTGCGCGAGGCCTTCACCGATCACCGGCGCGAGCCGCTCGACGAGTTCACGTGCGTACACCGCCTGCTTGTCGATCGCCACGCGCATGCCCAGCCCGAACTCGGCGTTGTCTTCAAACAAGGAGTTAGACCATGCCGGCCCGCGTCCTTGCGGGTTGCAGGTGTAAGGCGTGGTCGGCAGGTTGCCGCCGTAGATCGAGGAGCAGCCGGTGGCGTTCGCGATCAGAGCGCGATCGCCAAACAGCTGCGTGAGCAGCTTGATGTAAGGCGTCTCACCGCAGCCCGCGCAGGCGCCGGAGAATTCGAACAACGGATCGAGCACCTGAACGTCCTTCACCAGACCCAGACTCAGCTTGCTGCGGTCGGGCTCGTGCAAATTCAGGAAGAAGTCCCAGTTGGCGCGCTCCTGCTCGCGCAGCGGCACCGCCGGACCCATGTTGATCGCCTTGTGCTTCGCCTCGCTCTTGCTCTTCACCGGGCAGACCTCCACGCAGAGCTTGCAGCCGGTGCAATCGTCCGGCGCGACCTGCAGCGAGTAGCGCGCCTCTTTGAAGTCTTTCCAGCGCGCGGGCACCGACTTGAACGTGGATGGCGCGCCGTTGAGATTCTCCGCGCCGTAAAGCTTCGCGCGGATCACCGAGTGCGGGCACACCATGACGCATTTGCCGCACTGGATGCACAGGTCCTCGTCCCAGACCGGAATTTCCAGGGCGATATCCCGCTTTTCCCAGCACGCCGTGCCCGAGGGGAACGTGCCGTCCGGCGGCAGCGCGCTGACCGGGATTGAATCGCCCTGTCCGGCGATGATCCGCGCGGTGACGTTCTGTACAAACGCCGGCGCCGCGGCCGGCACGGGCGGCACAACGTCAAACGTGCTTGTTGCTTCGGCCGGAACGGCAACTTCGTGCAGATGATCGAGCGTCTGGTCGACGGCGGCGAAGTTCTTCTGGACCACCACCTCGCCGCGCTTGCCATACGTCTTCTCGATGGAATGCTTGATGGCTGCGATAGCCTCTTCGCGGGGCAGTACGCCGCTGATGGCAAAAAAGCAGGTCTGCATCACGGTGTTGATGCGGCCGCCCATCCCTGCGTCGTGCGCCACCTTGACCGCGTCAATCACGAAGAACCGCAGCTTCTTGCGGATGATCTGCTCCTGCACGGTGCGCGGCAGATGGTCCCAGACGTCCTCCGGACCGTAGGGGCTGTTCAGCAAGAACGTGGCGCCGGGCTCCGCGGCTGTGAGCATGTCCACACGCTCGAGAAACGCGAACTGGTGGCAGGCCACGAAGTTCGCCTGGCTGATCAGGTAAGTCGAGTGGATGGGCTTCGGCCCGAAGCGCAGATGGGACGTCGTGATCGATCCTGACTTTTTGGAATCGTAAACGAAATAGCCTTGCGCGAAATTGGGCGTGTCTTCGCCGATGATCTTGATCGAGTTCTTGTTGGCGCCGACCGTGCCGTCCGAGCCGAGCCCGTAGAAGATCGCGCGCACCGTGTCGGGACTCTCCGTCGAGAACGAGGCATCGTAGTCAAGGCTGGTGTGTGTCACGTCGTCGTGAATGCCGATCGTGAAGTGATTCGCCGGCTTGGCCTTCAGCATCTCGTCATAGATGGTCTTGACCATTGCAGGATTGAATTCCTTGGACGAAAGCCCATACCGGCCGCCGATCACGCGCGGCATCCGCTCGAAACCATCGCGCGACACGTCGCCGGCCCACGCCTCTTGCAGCGCCGTGACCACGTCCATGTAAAGCGGCTCGCCGAGCGCGCCCGGCTCCTTGGTGCGGTCGAGCACGGCAATTGTTTTCACGCTCCTCGGCAGAGCATTCACGAAGTGCTCGCGCGAGAACGGGCGGAAAAGCCGGACTTTCAGCAGGCCAACGCGTTCGCCGCGCCGGTTCAGATAATCCGCAGTCTCCTCCACGGCCTCTGCGCCGGAGCCCATCAGCACGATCACGCGGTCGGCGTCGGCGGGTCCGACGTAGTCGAACAGGTGATATGGGCGTCCCACCAGACGGGCGAACTTGTCCATGACGTTCTGCACGATGGTCGGGCAGGCGAGGTAGTAGGGATTAGCGGCCTCGCGCGCCTGGAAGAACAGGTCGGGATTCTGGGCAGTGCCCCGAATCAACGGCCGGTCGGGCGAAAGCGCCCGGGCGCGATGAGCGCGCACCAACTCTTCGTCGATCATGGCGCGCAGATCTTCGGAGCTAAGCTGTTCCACCTTGGCCACTTCGTGCGACGTCCGGAAGCCGTCGAAAAAGTGAAGAAAGGGCACACGCGCTTCAAGCGTGGCCGCCTGCGCGATCAGAGCGCTGTCCATCGCCTCCTGGACGGTGTTGGAGGCCAGCATGGCGAATCCGGTCGCGCGCGTCGCCATCACATCGCTGTGATCTCCGAAGATCGAGAGCGCGTGCGTGGCGAGCGTCCGTGCGGCCACGTGAATCACGGCGGACGTCAGCTCGCCGGCGATCTTGTACATGTTGGGGATCATCAGCAGCAGGCCCTGTGACGCGGTGAACGTCGTGCCGAGCGCGCCTGTCTGGAGCGCTCCGTGGAGTGCGCCGGCCGCGCCGCCTTCACTCTGCATCTCAATGACCTTCGGCACGCTGCCCCAGATGTTCGGCCGGCCCTGGGTCGACCATTCATCGGCCCATTCGCCCATCGGCGACGACGGCGTGATGGGATAGATGGCGATCACCTCGTTCAGCCGGTACGCCACCGATGCCGCCGCCTCGTTGCCGTCGATCGTCACCGTAGGCCGTATCTTCAGACCTTGACCGTGCAGTCCGCTCCCTTCTGGAGCCTCAACGTTATTTGCGATAGTTGATGATGTAACGCCCATTGCACGCCGCCTTCCTGGGACAGCGGGATCGCCGGATGCCCTGCCCACTCATGGTTTTAGCAAGCCAAAGGTCCGGCCTCAGTGACGGTGGTCACGTTGGTTGTAGATCGAGGGGTAAGGACGGCGATCAGGCGTATTAATCCAGCCAGGCTCAAAAAGAAGCCGAAGGGGTTGTCTTTGACTAGGGATGGGCGGCCGACTTGCCTGCTGTCGCAGCCGGATGGCCTGCCTGACCTGCTGGGCCACTCGCGGCTGAAACCGTTGCCGGCGCCATCGGAGGAACGGGCTTATCGATCTCGTCGCCGCGGAAGTAGCGCTCGCCGCCGGCGCGCATCAAGGGCATGGCGTCGAACGGCCGGGGATATTCGTTGCGGGCGTTCCAGAAGAGGAATCCGACGCCGCCCTCGGACTTGGCCACACTTACCTGAGTGAGGATGTAATCCGTGGAGTAGCTCTTCGTTCGCCAGGCGAATGCCTGCAGCCACGGCCGGATGACAATACCGCTGCCTTGCGTGGTGGCTTCGAAACGCTTCATCGATTCCGAGATGAAGTGCTCCGGCGCATCGCCGGGCAGCGCGTATCCGTCCATGCCGAAGAAGTGGGACGGGTAGATCATGGGCGAGAGGATGTCCACATGCTGAGCGAGTTCGGCGATGTTCTGCCCGGTGTGACTGAGGTCGATCGGACGCGCCCAGGCCATCACGCCAAACACGTCGACGGACACAAGCACGCCCCGCGCGTGCAGATCCTCGTAAGCTCGGGCCACGAAGTCGGTGATGACCTCGCTGCGCGGCCACTCGGGATGCTCCTTCTGGAATTCGAACTCGCAGTCCGCCTGGTCGCCCTCGGCGGGGAAGCGCACGTAGTCGAACTGGATCTCGTCCGCGCCCGCCGCGACCGCCATGCGCGCAAGGTCGAGGTCGTACTGCTGCACTTCGGGATTGGAAGGATCGGTCCAGGCCAGTCTGCCGTTCTCAAGCCAGGGCTTGCCCGTGCGTCGCGAACGCACCGCAAGCTGGGGATAGGTTTGCGCCAGATGCGCGTCGCGAAACAGCGCGATGCGCGCGACGGCGTGCAGGTGCAGCGAGTGCAGGTAATGGATGTACTTCGGCAGGTTGCGGATCGTCAGGTCGGGGTGGGGCGCATACTTGTGATCGAACGGCACGTGCAGCTCGCCGTCAAAGTCCTTGATGTCAAAGACGACCGCGTTCCCGCCCGCTTCCTTCCACTGCCTGACCAGATCGAGCCCGCGCGCGCTGCCCGCCGTATAGCCGGTCAGATAGATGCCGCGCGCCTCGAAATTTTTCGGGACGAGCACTGGCTTGTCGTGAATCGGCTCAGCCGGCATCCCAGGGATCACGACCTGCTGCCCCGGCTTGAGCGCGTTCGCTTTCAGTCCATTCGCCTCGCGAATCGCCACCTCGATCTCACTCTCCCGCATGTAGACGCTCTCAGGCAGGTAGTGCCAGGCCAGCGACGTCACGCTGTCGCCGCGCTTCGCTACTACGGGCAAGGCCCGCGTGCCCTCCGGAGTTGAAACTGAATTCGGCGATTGCGCGGTCGTTGAGGGGCCACTAGCCGCAGAAGACGCAGGCGCCACATTACCCGGGTTGGAAGGAGTACCAGTCTGCGGTGCGGGTTGCCCAGTCTGGACGGTTTTGGGTGGAACGGGCGCCGTACGGCTGTGAGCGGCGAAAATTGCAATCGCCAATGCTGCCAGAACTGCAGAGATGATCAGAAAGTGCTTGCGTATCCCAGGCATTCGAGTCGATCGAGAACCCCGATCTTAGCACAATATGTTAGATGCGCAGTTACCGAAAACGCGCGGTAGTGGTGTCAATTTTGGGATCGTCATTCCCGCAGGAATGGCGATGCCCGCAAGTGACTGTCGACTGTTAACAGTTGACTATCGACCGTCGACTTAGGAAAGGTGAGTCAGCAGGTGAACCAAAGTCCGCACCGGATGCCCGGTGGGGCCCTTGGCGAGGTACGGCTTCTCGTCGTTGGACCAGCGGGTGCCGGCGATATCCAGGTGGACCCAGGGCGTATCGCCCGCGAACTCGCCGACGAACATGGCGGCAATGATGGCGCCGCCGTGGCGTCCGCCGGTGTTAGCGAAGTCGGCAATGGAACTCTTGTAGAGGTCGCGATAATCCTCGTCGACCGGCAGCTCCCACATCTTCTCGCCCACAGCTTCGGCGCTCGAGCGCACGCGGTTCACCCAATCCTTGTTCCAGCCGAAAACTCCGGTGATCCCGTTGCCAAGGGCGATCGTCACAGCGCCGGTGAGCGTGGCAGCGTCGATCACCACGCCCGCGCCCTGCTGCTTCGCGTAAGTGATGGCGTCCGCCAGGGCCAGCCTGCCCTCGGCATCGGTGTTCAGCACTTCAATGGTCTTGCCGGACATCGACGTGAGGACGTCGCCCGGCCGGTAAGCCTTGCCGCTCGGCATATTCTCAGCCGCCGGAATCACGGCCATCACGCGCGCAGACGGCTTCAGTTGCGCAATCGCCCGCATCACGCCCAGCATGGTGGCGCCGCCCGCCATGTCGGTCTTCATTTCGTGCATGTCGGCCGCGGGTTTGATGGAGATGCCGCCCGTGGCGAAGGTGATCCCTTTGCCGACCAGCGCGATCACCGGCGATGATTCCGATCCCGGCGCGGTACTGCCTTGCGACAGGTTGTAGCGCAGCACGATCAGGCGTGGCGGCGCTTCGCTTCCCTGCCCCACGCCCCAGAGCGCGCCCATCCTCAGCCGCTGAATCTCATTTTCGTCGAGCACCTGGCAGTCGATGCCGAACTCTGCCGCCATTTTTCGCGCGCGATCGGCGAGCATCTCCGGTGTCATGCGATTCGAGGGCTCGTTGACCAGCTCGCGGGTGAAGTTCTGCGCCTCAGCAATCACGCGTCCGCGCTCGGCGGCCGCGCGCGCATCGGCAGTCGGAGCCGGTCCGCCGGTCGCCAACCGGAACTCGTCGATTCGCTTGTCGGAATTGCGCTCGCTGCGATAGGTGTCCGCGTCGAAGTCGGCGAGCACCGCCCCTTCAGCCAGTGCCTGGACGGAGTCGGGATTGGCCGTCTTCGGACCCAGCAGCCAGGCCACGCTGTGAACGCTGCGCGCGCGCAGATAGCGGACCGCCGCGCCTGCCAGCCGGCGCAGGACTGCCGTATTGAATTTGGATTCCTTGCCGGCCCCCACGACCAGAAGCGCGCGCGCCGCCAGGCCCGCCGGACGATGAATCAGCGTGGTCTCATAAAGCCTCCCGGTGAGCTCGCCGGACTGGCTCAGCTCGTCGAGTTCTGCGCGGGTGGCTGCGGGCAGGTGGGACACGGTCCCGTTCTCCTCCGGTCGCTCGTCGAAGGCAAATACTGCCAAAGCAGGCACTGCCAGTTGGTCCGGCGCGTCAGTAGCGAAGTCTATCTTCAAAGTGTCCCTCCAGAAGTCGGTCGTCGGTTGCCGGTTATCGGTTGTCCGTTGTCAGTCGTCCGTTGTCAGTTGTAGGTTGTCAGATCTCGTCTGTCGTCTCTCGTCTCTCACCGCCACTAGCCACTAAGCTTTCGGCTTCTCCGTTGGTGTTCGCGGATATCCTGTGCCGTTTCACGATCGATGGTGCGGCGCCGGATCGTCTCGCGCTGGTCCCACACCGTCTTGCCTTTTGCGAGCGCCAGTTCGCACTTGATCAGATTCTTCTTGAGATACAGGCGCGTGGGAACGAGCGTCAGACCGCGTTCCTGCGTCCGCCCGCGCAGCTTATCGATCTCCGCGCGATGCAGCAGCAAGCGCCGCTCGCGCATCGCCGGATGATTCAAATAGCTTCCCGGCTGATAGCCGCCGATGTGGCAGTCGAGCAGCCACACCTCGTTGTTGCGGACCGTCGCGTAGGCGTCTTTCAGGCTCGCCTTGCCGTCGCGGATCGATTTCACCTCGGTCCCCGTCAGCTCGATGCCGGTCTCGAACTTCTCCAGCAGGTGATAGTAGTGTCCCGCCTGACGGTTGACGGCGAAGTTGCGCGGCGCTTCGCGTTCTTGTTTCTTGGTCTTCATGGCGGGCGCCAAGGCACAGGCTAAACATCAAATGTTAGCACAGCGGGTGGTGGCGAACGCCGGGCGGAGTTTACAGTTCGCAGTCGACAGTTGACAGCCACTTGGCAGTGGTCAGGTGTCAGTGGTCAACTGTCAGTGGCCAGTGGCGCGGTCAGGAGACCGTGCCATAGCGAGATTCAGTAGCGCGAAGCTTTAGAGTGCGGCGGCTTGACGCCGCTTTCGTCAGGCCAGCTTGCTGGCCGTGGACGCGCGTGGAATCGCCAGAATTGGGTGAACCACCGAAAACTTCCACGATCGGTTTGGCCTCCTGTCCTTGTCTCGCTGGCTGCCGCTGTAACAGACTGGCGCCACGCCGAAAGGCAGGCGTGGCAGAAAGCGGGCGAAGCAGCGTAGACCTGACAGCGCTCAGGATGTGATTATGGACACGCGGCGGATAAGGCGGGAAGCCGAGAGACTGATTAGCGACTGCGAGCTACGGTACCAGGGAACCCTCGTCCAGCAAGGGCGCTTTCAACCCCCCTCACGTAACCTGCTGCATCAGCGGAAAAGTAAACCCGACACCTCGGGCCAGTGAATCGCGCCCAACAATGGGCCGGCTGGCACGGCGCCGCTACGCGATTCCCCGCTCGCGGCCAGATGTTTTCCGATGCGAGCCCTCCTTGCCGGCTCGTCACCGTTAGTTTGATCAGGCGGCCTCCTCTTGGCGCTCCCACACGGTGCAGGCGGCGTACAATAATTCAACAAAGCCGTTCCTGTACGCAACCAGTTCCGCAAATCCCACCGCTTTTCCGCCGGAGAACCACCGAATAGCCGCACTTCGTCACACAAACGAAAAGAGTCCTCTTGGACGTATAACGCGCCGCGTTGTATTATAGACGTGTGATCAAGAGCTTCCGCTCGGAGGATACCGCAGAGCTCTTCGAGTACCATCACAGCAGGCGGTATCGGGCGTTCGAGCGTGTGGCACTGCGGAAGCTGTTGCAGATTCATGCGGCTACGGAACTGCGGGTGCTAGCTGCGCCGCCGGGCAATCAGCTGGAAGCGCTCCGCGGCGATCGGAAGGGACAGCACTCCATCCGGATCAACGACCAGTGGTGAATCTGCTTTGTCTGGCTTGACGGCCACGCCCACGGGGTGGAGATCGTCGATTATCACTGA
>Ga0187781_10004118_pt1 | contig 10862 bp, 10 predicted proteins | sample 0715_SJ02_MP02_2_FD_132447 | JGI IMG/M metagenome (GOLD analysis project Ga0187781, IMG submission 132447) | Tropical peat soil microbial communities from peatlands in Department of Meta, Colombia - 0715_SJ02_MP02_20_MG | ecosystem: Environmental > Terrestrial > Soil > Wetlands > Peat | place...
GGCCTTATCTTCGGGACGATCATTCTCTTCACGTATTTCGTCGTCATCGCGAACGTGATCGTGGATGTTCTCTACGCCTATCTTGACCCTCGGGTGCGGCTCGGATGACTCCCGCGTTCCTCGAAGGGGACGGGTCGCGGGAGAGGCGAGGGCGGGTTCGGAAGTCGGGCCGAAGAGATCCGGGGGAGCAGGGATCCATGACCCTCTACCCGCGACGGGTCTTTCATCCTCGGCGATGTGATTTACGGGAGGCCTTAGCTCGCGCCGTCCGACGTTTCCATCGCCCTCTCGAAGCGTCACAGCGGGGGCCTGGCGTCTGGGGACCGGCCCGGACGTAGGGGTCGGCGGGTCCAGAGAGCTCTGTCACACCGGAGCGTGAGCCCGCCGCCACCATCGGTGCGCGACGAGTCACGACCGGCCCTCTTCGAGGAACCGTCAACTCGACATTACTTCAGGTCTAAACCCCGAGGTTTCGCTACGGAGCCGATGAATTCTCGCAAGCCCGGTTCGAACGGCCTCGGTGCAATCAGCCGGCTGATCTTGCTGGCGGTCGTGGTGCTGGTGGCGCTCACCCCGTTAGGCGCGGCCATGGCGGCTTCGCCGACACCGCTCGCGAATACGCTCTCGGACGATTTCGCTCACGATACCAGCTTGAATTCCCAACTGTGGACGATCAACGGGCCGGTCGCGATGAACTTCTCCGGCGACAACTGTCCCTCATGCGAGGGCATCTCCCTGACCCCCACTTTTTCCTCCGCGGGCATGGAGATTGCCGACGCGGACGGCAATTCTGAGATCGGCGCGATCCAGAGCAATCAGAACTTCACTCCCCCGATCACGGTGACGGCCGTCGTCGAAGGGCTCGTGTCGAACGGTCATCCGTTCGTCTTTGGGATCACTTCGCAAAACGCCTCCTCGGGCGTCCAGGTCACCGGCAACCTCAACCCGGATGACTGTAGCGCAGAGAGCAGCTGCGGAAACCCTTCCACGTGCGGTACTCCGGCCAACTCTTCCATCCAACCGGACCAGTGCTTCTACGGCGTCTACGCGCGGGCGGGATCGAACGGAGGCAACTGGAAGAAGAGCCCGCCGTTGGACCTCACTCCCGCCGTTGAAGTGGTGTACACTCTGACGATCGCGGTGGATGCTTCGGGAAGCGCGCAGTTCAACGTCAGTGCGGGAGGCCAAGTCCTCGGGCAGGCGACGGCCCAGGTCGGAACCGGTCCGTTCTACGTCATTATGGCGCAGTCGGAGGGAGTGCCCGTCCCCGGTCCCGGACCTAACAGCGCGCTGTGGATGTCCATGACCGTGACTCCGTCGGCGACCCTCTCGCCGCTCCCTTCCAGTTCTCCGTCGGGGGTCTCCTCGTGGGAGTGGCTCCTCATCATTATCGTGGTGATCGTGGTTCTTCTTGTCCTCGTCGTCGCGCGGCGACGACGCCGACGCGAGTTGACCGTCACCGTACTGGATTCCGGTACGCTCTCCCCCATTCCCGGGGCGAGCGTTTCGGCGGACGGTCCGAAGAGTTTCTCCGGCAGCACGGGAGCGAGCGGAAGGGTGGCCTTTGGCGGCGTGGAGATGGGGGATTACGCGGTCAAAGCCGGTGCCCCCGGATACTCTTCGCCTCCCCCCGTCACGATCCCCGTCCGGGGGACCGCGGCGCATACCGTGAGACTTGAATCGATGACACCGCCTCCCCCGGTGGCGGTGGTCTCTCCGACTCCTCTCGCGGGACCGACCCGCCCAACCGAGGAGGCTGTTCGGGGCCTGGCCCCACCGCTCGTGGCAACGCCCGGCCCGGCGGCCGCGCCACCGATGCCCTCACCTCCGCTCGCCCCTCCTCCGACGCCCGAAGAAGAGGAGGGATTTGGCGGAGAGAGGATCCGCGCGATCATTCAGAATTTCCGAGCGAAAGGAGCCCTGAGTCCGGAAACGGCCCTCACAGCTCAAGAGCTGGGCTTGTCTCGAATCTTCGTACGGATCATGAAGCGACGCAGAGGAAGGACGCGTATCTTCATGGAAGTCAACGGAAGATACTACCTCGACGAGAAGGCACTCCAGGAGATGAAGTAACTCGGCGTCTCGCTTCTCGAATCGAGAAGCCACCGAGGAACGACCTCACTGGGACGAGGCGGACTCGCCCAGGGCCAGAGTACGGTCTGCCGCCGTTGCGTGGGGGCGCGGCTAGCCGTTCATCGCCAACCGACAAACGACCCGGACGCCTACCTCAACGGCGTCCCATCTGTCTCGGTGTACGAAAACTCGACGACTCTGCATGCACTGCACCGCCACGCCGGAAACCTAGGGCTCTTCTCGAACGACAATCCGATGCGTCCCACTTGTTTCAGATCTTTCGCCTCCGGTTCCCGCCAGTAGCCCCCCTCCGGTCGCGGAGTCCACGCAATCGTGCCGGCCAGGGAGGAACCCGTACTCCACCAGATCGAGTGGCCGAAGACGTAACCGGCCTCCATCTGCGCTCCGCACTTGGAGCAGGTCCGGAGGGACGCGGCGGAAGCCGACATCGAGGTCCGTAGAGGTCAGGGGAGACTTCCCTCTTGCTATTGCGAGACAGCCGAGCGCGCGCCGAGTCGAAGGGCGAGGTCGGAAAGTGTCGATTCACGACCGGATCGAACGGCTCCGGCCCTGATTTCGGGTTTTGAGGGGCCGGGCCCTGACGTAACGGGCGCGGAGGGATTTGAACCCTCGACCGCCGGGTTAGGAACCCGGTGCCCTATCCAGACTAGGCTACGCGCCCCAGCCTAGCCGGGCGCTGGGGAGGATATCACGCCTTCGACGCAGGCGTGGACGTCTCGGGAGTCAGCAACCGGTCGTACCGGTGGTCGACCAACGCGGAGAATCCTGACGCGGCTTCTTGGAGGATTTCGATCCCCTCGAGGTACTCCCGTAGGGTCGGCAGCACCGGGCGACGCGGCCCCTGAGGGTCGGGATTGGTCGCGCTGGCGCCCCCAAGTGCGCTGAGGAGCCATCGGTCCTCCCCAACCACGAACAGGAACGGGTAGACGCGGCACTCTCGCGTCAGGGTGTAGAACAGTCCTTCCGGCCGAGCCCCGCTCTTCGGCGACCCGGAGATGAACACGACCTGGTCGGCGCTCTTCCCGCGGTGCTCGGGCACCCGTGCTGGGTCGAGCAGCGTCCGGTGGGTCACCCACCCTTTCGCGAGCATCTTGCGCTGAGAGAACGGGAGCCCAAACGGCCCTACGAGGTGCCCGCCTCGGCCTTGGTCGGTCGCCACGAACGGCCGGCGCAACAGTTCCCCGACCGCCCACTGCTGGTGAGGGCTCAGCTTCGTGACTGCGGTGTCACCGCCGTCGCCCCCCGTCACGGGGCCGCCCAGTCCGTGGGGGTAGGCGAGCGTCCCTTCCAGCCCGGCAAGGTGGCACCACAGCCCCTCGAAATCAAAGTAGACGGGAACCGTCGGCGCGTCGACGCGCACCGTCACGGACCACGGGGCCGAGGCGAGGCGTCCGGCCTCGAACCGGGCGAGCAACTTCTTCGCCGCCCCGGGCTGGGCGTGGAACGTGACCGCGATCGCGGTCTGGGCCCCCGACCAGAGGACCACGTTGCCGGGGTCTTGGGCGACCGTTCGCCCGAACTCCTCGGCGCGGTCGGCGAACGGTCGGGCAACGAGGAACGTCACCCAAGGCTGTCCGAGCGGGACGGGATGCGGGATGTACCGGTCGCGGAGCCACCCCTCCTCGTAGGCGCGCTTTCGGACCGCATGGTAGGTCGACCGGGGTACCGGGACCTGGCGGAGCCGCTCCCGCTCACGGTCGGGTCGGGCGGCCAAAAGCACGGCGATGACGCGCGCCTCCGCGTCCGTCAGTGCGCGCAGGTCACCGACCCCCTCGATTGCGACGATGTAGCACGGTGTCCAAACCGAGGGGACCCGGTCGGAGCGCCCGTTTAAAAGACGGGGATTTCATGATTTACATCCGAAAAGCCTCGGGAGAAGCGACGGAAATGATCGCATCGAAGCGTGGAACCTCGGTCCTGATTTCAACAGTAGTGGCAACCCTCATGGTATTTGTTGTCGTCTCCAATCCGGTCCAGGCTGCTCCGCTCGCCCCCGCGGCGAGCGTCGGCGAGTGGTCCTACGGCTACATCAAGAACTTCTCCGTGGGCCCAACCACTTTCTCGTCCGGCTGGACCTACGAAGGCGAGGCTATTCTCGGTTACACCGTCATGGTCTACGACAACAACACCTCCGCGACGACCTACGAATTCACGATCTTCCGGACCATGGGGGTCGCCTTCACGGTCCGGTTCTGCTACCCGACCTGCTCCGATCCGGCGCGTTGGGCCAACGAGACCTACCGGGCGTGGGAGTCGACGACCTCCTTCACGAACATCACGAACGCGAGCTCGGTCCAACTCGCAGGGTCGGGCCCCGTGCCCGCGGTCGGCGTCACCAACTCGACGGTCTTTCTCCGGGCGAACCTCACCGAAGAGAGCGACGTCTACCTTCCCGCGCTCGACCCCCTCGGCCCGCACACCCACTACCTGTCCGCGGAAATCTCGGGACACTCGACCGTTTCCTTCTCGCCAGCCCTCGGCCTTTTCCCGATCGACCTGAGTTCCGGAGACTCCTGGACGTCCATGTCCAACTTCACCGCGGCCGGCGCAGCCGGGTACTCGTACTATTACGCTGCGCACGCGCCACTCAAGAACGTCGTGCTCGGCCCCGTTACCGGTTCCGAATCGATCGCCTCGAACGGCGCGGTCAGCTTGACCGGATCGTACGATGCGAGCAACAACTTCGCCTTTGGCGGCGTGAACTATCCCGCAATCAACCTCACTCTGACCGGCCCCTTCAGCGTCCGGGAAGGGGTCATCTTTGTCCCGACCGACGCGGACCTCTTCGGGCCGGCGAGCCAGCCGTGGGGTGCGAACGTCAACGGGACCGCGACCGCCCAGCTGTCCACGCTCGACCTGAAGGTCGGGAGCCACGGCCACTTTGACATCGTCGCGTCCAGCTGGCACTTTGACTCCTCCACGGCGGACGCAGCCGCTTCCAGTACCGTCGGGGCGTCTTCCGGGCTCGTCCCGGCGGCGACCGCGACCACGCCGGTCAAGTCGATCACGGTTCAGGGGCAGCCGGAGTCGGGCAATGTTCCCGCTCAAACGCAGCAATGTCTGCAGTCCGGCACGGGATGTCCGGTCCCGTCCCTCGGTCCGGGAACGCCCCGGTCGCTTCTCGGGGCGGTCGTCGTCGCGGGCGTGGTCGCCACGATCGGACTCGTCCTCGCTCTCGCGGTCGTCACGCGCCGTCGAAAGATCCCGCCACCGGTCTACCCGAACGCGGTGCTCTATCCTCCGGGAGCATCGAGTCCGTCGGCACCGGCCGGCGCTCCCGCGACCCCGGGTGGCCCGGGGTCGCCCGAGGACGACCCGCTCGACCATCTCTGGTGACCGAGCGGGCCCCCCCGCTCCTTCGCGGGGGGCGACCGTGGGACCGCGGCTAGCTCGAAGTGGGGGACCGCGTCGGCGGCGCCGGGGCCCGGGTCCCGAGAGGGTAGCGTAGGAGTGCGGCCACCCCGTGGAACGCCTTCGCGAGGAGCTCGCCCTCCTCGCTCTCCGTGGAGACCAGGCGGGCGGTCGCTCCGGAGTCCGCCGCCCGGCGGAACAGACCCTCCACGAAGTCTTCGTTCGAGACCTCCCCGAGGGAACGCTGGCCGCACTTCGGGCATGGGCCGTCGAGGACCGGGTCGATCTCCTCGTCGGGGAGGGTGCGGTCGAACTCGTTCGCGCACGAAGAACACCGGAACCGCACGCGCTGCTTGCGCAGGCCCTCGCTGATGATCAGGACGTCCACGGCCCCGAGCTCGAGCGCGTGGTTCACGTCGGCCTCGCCGTACGCCGCGAGGCCCGCCTCGGCCTTGCGGATCTCGTTGAGCAGCCGCTGGATGAGCCGCTTCTCCTCCGTCAGTTCGAGGCCGTGCAGGGTCTGCGTGGCCTTTTCGACGAGCTCTCGGAGTCCGTACTCGTCCGTGTAGCCGGTGTCGAAGAGCGGCTGAACGACCTTCTGCTGAAGTTCGTACTGGAGGTAGCCCTCTTTGTAGAAGTACTCCTTCGTGGCCCCCGGACCGCCGAGCAGGATCCCCTTCAGGAGGTCCTTGCGTGGAAGGAACAGTTCGGCCGCCATCTCGGCGATCTTGACGAAGAACTCGTGGGCCGCGTGCTCGATCATCCGTTCGAACCGGTGCTGGGACTGCCCCCCGCGGCCGTGCTTGCTCGGCACGAGCGACTGCCGGTTGCGGAGCGGCTCGACCCGCTTTCCGCGCAAGAGGCCCAACGTCACCTCGGCGCGGTCCATGACGATAAGCCCCCAGACGTCCGGCTCGTGGACCATCGCGAGGAGCGGTTCGAGGAAAAAGGTCGAGTCGCATCGGTAGAGGTACGTGTTGAGCGTCTCGGGAGGCTCCACGATGAACGTCACGGGCTCGGTCTTGTCCGACCCGACCGCCCGGTGGCCAACGAAGAACGCGACGCCGTTCGGGGGCGGCTCCTTGAAGGCTCGGACCCGCCCCATCAGCGACTCGATCGCCCACATCACGTTCTTGCGGGTCGTCCGGCTCTTGATGTTGGAGCTCTGGGCGTACTCGTTCCGCAGGTAGGACATGACGTCCGAGACCTGCTTACCCGGCGACACGTAGAGACTGATGAGCTCGGTCGCCCGCCCTCGGCAGGCGGAGATCTCGTCGATCTTGCGCTGGAAGGAGTAGCGCGCGAGCTGCAGGTCGGCCGAGGGGGCGCTCACGCTGACCCCTCTCGCTCGCGGGACTTAAACCACTCGGGCGCCGGGAACGAACGGCCAGCCCGGCCTTCCGGGGACGGCCACCCGTTCCCCGGGCCGCGGAGTCAGAGGAGGCGGCGGATGTGCTCGTCGATGACCTCTTCGGGGTACGCCCCGACGATCCGGTCGACGAGCTTCCCCTGCTTGTAAAAGAGCAGGGTCGGGATGCTCATGATGCCGAGCGCGCCGGCTTTCTCGCCGTTGTCGTCGGAGTTCATCTTTCCGAACGCGACCTTCCCCTTGTACTTCTCGCTCAGGCGGTCGACGATCGGTGAGACCATCCGGCACGGACCGCACCACGGCGCCCACACGTCCACCACCGCGGCGGGGTTGTCCTGCGCGAAACGGTCGAAATTGACGTCACCGACTTCCTGCACACTCATGGAGGGTCCTCGCTCCCATTGAGGAGTCCCGGCTATTAAATCGTTCACTGGCGCCGGAGAAACCGGAGGGTGCGAACTTCCCTTCCCGAGCCTTCGCACCCGCATCTCGGGCGAAGTTTCTTTGTAGCCTGCGGGGCATTGGGGAATGTGTCGTTTTTTGCCAATGCCCGGAATGGGCCGGGCCTATCGGCGAGCCTCGACGCTCACCCTGGAGAGGCCGTCCCCTACGTCGACCGGAACCGTCCTCGGCCGGCCGTCCTCTCGCCCGCGGCGCGCAAAGGGATCCGTCAGCGGATGCTGCTGTTCCGCCAGGCGTCCCTCGACCGGATCTGCCGCTTGACGGGCGCCTCCCCCGCGGAGTTGACGCGGTTCCGGCGCGAACTCCAGGAGTCCGCCCTCCCCGATACGCTCCTGAACCGGGGTGCGGGCGTAGCCTTCACGCGCGAGCTTCCCCAGGGGGCGCTCCTCTACCTGGTCGTCCGCGCGTCCCGGCCGGCGAAGGTGGTGGAGACCGGGGTCCGTCCCGGTTATTCTACGGCGTGGATCCTCGCGGCGCTCGACGCCAACCACGAGGGCGAGCTCGTCTCCCTCGGTCCCGGTCCGACCGCGGGCCGGGCGAACGGAGTTCGGGACGTCTCGGTGGGTCAGTTCGTGCCGCCGGCGCTTCGGGGGCGCTGGACCCTCGCGCTCGGTAACAGCGAAGAGCGACTGCGCGAGATCCTCGCCGGCTCGAACGGCGTCGACCTCTTCTTCTACGACAACGGTCCGGTGTTGGCGCGCGCGAGATTCGAACTGCGCGCAGCGTGGGAAGCGCTCTCTCCCCGCGGCATCCTGCTCGCGCACCACATCGAGGCGAACACCGCCTGGTCGGATTTCTGCCGGAACCAGGGCCTTCAACCGCAGGTTCTCGACCCGGGGCCTCCGCCGATGGGAGCTCTCGCGGTCCGGGCGCCGCGCTAGGTCGGCCGGGTCAGCGTTCCAGTTCCTCGACCAGGTGGATCACACCGGGTAGGATCAGCTTCTCTACCGCGGTCCGACCTGCGCGCTCGCTCCCGGGGAGCGCGAAGACGGGTTTTCCCTGGATGACGAAGAGCGACGCGCGGCTGATCATCGCGAGGGGCCCTACTTCCTGGAAGCTCAGCGACCGGTAGAGCTCTCCGAACCCCTCGAGCTTGCGCCCTCCCATCGCTTCGAGGGCGTTCACCGTGAGGTCACGCGAGCTCACGCCCGTTCCGCCCACGGTGATCGCTACCTCCACCGGTACCTCGTGGAGCCAGGGCTCGAGCTTTTCGCGCACGTCGGCGATCGAGTTCGCGACCAGCGCGTAGTGGAGGACCTTGTGCCCCGCCTTCGTCAGGAGGTCCCGCGCCTGGTGGCCGGAAGGGTCGTCCTGTTCGGTGTGGGTATCGGAGACGGACAGGACGACGAACCCGAGGGAGCGGTCTCCGTCCAGGTGGTGGCGACTCGCGGCGTTCGGGGAAGCGGTGGGGTTCGTCATGATCCTTCCTTCGCGGACTTCACCTTCGAGACCACCCGGACCGGCCCGAGGGACGTCGCCGGGTAGAGGCCCCGCGCATCCTTCTCGAGGTACTTGACCATGTCCCACACGGTCAGCAGGGCCACCGACGCCCCGACGAGGGCCTCCATCTCGACCCCGGTCCGATCGAACGTCTCCGCCGCCGACTCCACACGAACCCCTCGGCGCGAGACGGTGAGGTCGACCGAGCTCGAGGTGAGGGAAACCGAGTGACAGTGAGGAATGAGCTCCGCCGTACGCTTCATCGCGAGCAGCCCGGCGAGTTCGCCCGTCGAGAGGGGGTCACCCTTCTCGACTCGACGCCGACGTATCGCTTCGCGCGTGGAGGGGCGCATGCGAAGCTCTCCGACCGCCACCGCCCGCCGATGGACCATGGGCTTCGTCCTCACGTCGCGCTGACGGGCCATTCGTCACTTCCCCCGAGACGACCCTGCCGCTACGTGCGCGAGAACGGCCTCGAGCTGGATCCGGTCCGACGCCCCCTGGGCGAGACGGAAGTCCACCTCTCCGAGATACTCGAGGAGACGGACCTTGTCGCGGGCCGGTAGAACATTGTCGGGGATGTCCGGAAGATAGCTGTGGATCGCCTTCAGGACGTCTTCCCCAGACGCTCCTCGCTCCACGAAGAGGGCGTAGAGGCGGTTGCGGGCGTCGCCGAAGTTCCCCGCCAGAGCGGCCGAGAGCATCCCCTCGACCTCGCGGCGGAGCGGGATGGTGGCGTATTCCTTGATCGTCTCCGCGGTGATCGAATCGGCGTGAGTACCGGCGAGCTGGAGGAGGTTCGTGGCGCGTCGCATGTCGCCCGCGCTCGCGGTGAGAATCGTCTCGAGCGCCTCGGGCGAGACTTTTTTCCCCTCGGCGGCGGCGATTCGTTTCACCTGGGTTCGCACCGCGTCGGGAGAGTAGGCTCGGAAGCGGAAGACGGCGCAGCGGGACTGGATCGGGTCGATGATCCGGGACGAGTAATTGCACGACAGGATGAATCGGCAGGATGCGGAGTACCGTTCCATCATGCGGCGAAGCGCTCCCTGAGCTTCGGAGGTCAGATTGTCCGCCTCGTCGAGGAACAGAAGCTTGAACCCGATCTCACCGATCGGCGCCGTTCGCGCGTACTGTTTGATCGTCGTCCGAACGGTGTCGATGCCCCTCTCATCGCTGGCGTTGGTCTCCAGGAAATTCTGTCGCCACTCGGCCCCGTAGAGGTCGCGGGCGAGCGCGAGAGCAGCGGTCGTCTTGCCGCTTCCCGGCGGGCCGGCGAAGAGAAGGTGGGGCATCGACCGCTTCTCGGCATACGACCTCAGGAGGGGAAGGATGGCGTCCTGCCCCACCATGTCCTTGAGCGAGCTGGGGCGATACTTTTCGACCCAAACCGCCTCCGTGCCGCGGGCTGCCATGGACCCCCTACCGCGCCCTCCCGGGAGAGACTATTAGCGTTTCCCGAGGTTAGCGAGCACGATGGGCGGGTCCGGCCGAGGGCCCCTTGAGGAGGGCGTTTTCGTCGACGCGATGGCGCCGGAGGGACTCCCCTAGCACGCGCCCGTACTGTCCCAACGCCTGCCGGTGCCCGCCGTGGTCCTCCTTCTCCACGACCCGATAGAACCACCAAAACTGCTCGAGTGACGTCTCGAACCATTCATGGTCGTTCAGGACCACCTTTCGGCCCCGGGAGGATTCGTCGCTGAGATCGTGGAGGGAGCGAAGCCGACGGTCGGCTTCCGTTCGATGAGCCCGAACGGCGCGGTCGACCGCGTCGAGGGCCGACTTGACTTCGGGCAGAGGGTACTCCTCGAGCAGAACGAGATTGTAGCTCCATCGCTCGAGCCAATCGATGAGCTCGTCAAAGTCGGTGGGGACGGCATGGATATCCACGTTCGCCTTCGGGAACGGCACGTTCGACCACCCGATTGAGGGAGGAAATCCGTTGCGGGTGCCCCTCGCTCGCTCGGTGGTCACCCGCAGTGAGCTCTGGCTGTGCGCTGGCGGGATACCTCGAGAACCGGTGTGCGACCTGATGAACGGCCTGAACGTCCGGACAGGAATGGAGCATGCGATCAGTGAACGAGAGCGGCACGCCACCGTCAGCGGTCGGGGACACGGAACCCCCGCGATGGAGCGCGGGTCACGACCC
>Ga0187781_10004120_pt1 | contig 10856 bp, 8 predicted proteins | sample 0715_SJ02_MP02_2_FD_132447 | JGI IMG/M metagenome (GOLD analysis project Ga0187781, IMG submission 132447) | Tropical peat soil microbial communities from peatlands in Department of Meta, Colombia - 0715_SJ02_MP02_20_MG | ecosystem: Environmental > Terrestrial > Soil > Wetlands > Peat | place...
CATCTGCCGGTCAAGCTCTATCAGTTGTTCCCCGCCGTGGTGGAGTGGGGAATGGGAAAGATGGTGAAGTAAGCAAGGTTTCAAAGTTTCAGGGTTCCAAAGTTTCAAAGTGAAGCACCTTGAGCACGCTACCTTGAAACCTTGGGAACCTTGAAACCTTGAAACCTTGAAACCTTGAAACCTTCTACTCCAGTTCCGTCAGCATTGCCTCCATCTCCGTCTGCGCGTGTAGATTGCCGGTGCGCCGCGCCGACGCGATACCGTCCTGCAGCATCTTCTTTGCGTCTTCGACCCGCTCGGCCCGAACCAGAGTTTGTGCCGCCATGAAATATCCGGCGGTGTAGTCGGGATTGTTCTCCAGCAGGATGGAGAACTCGGCCAGCGCGCGGTCAAAGTCGCCTTGCTTGGAGTATTCCATGGCGAGGCCGTAGCGCGCGAAGGCATCTTTCGGGTTCTCCGTCAGGATCTCGTTGAGAGCGGCGATGCGGTCCATAAGACCAGTTGTCAGTAGCCAGTTGCCGGTAGCCAGTCGAGATGAGGTTACTACAAACAGCATCTTCTGCGAGGAGGTCCCGACGAATGCCCCGACCTTGGCGTACAATATCGCCTTCCACATTCAACGATATGACGAACGACACACTGGTGCCTCGCCCGGTTCGCGATTCGCAATCCGAGATGGCCGAAATCGTTCTGCCCAACGATGCCAACCCGCTCGGCGACCTGCTCGGCGGGCGCTTAATGCACTGGATCGACCTGGCGGGTGCTATGGCGGCTCACCGCCATTCGCGCAACTACGTAGTGACCGCGTCGGTGGACCATATCGATTTCCTGGTTCCGGTGCGAGTGGGCGACCTGGTCATCCTGCGCTCATCGGTCAACCGTGTCTTTCACACTTCCATGGAAGTGGGCGTGAAGATTTTCGTCGAAAACTACATTGCCGATACTGCGCAGCACGTCGCCTCTGCCTATTTGACGTTTGTTGCGATTGATGGCGCGGGAAGGCACCTGAAAGTCGCGCCGGTGATTCCTGAGACCGATGAGCAGCGGCGCCGCTACGACGATGCCGGCCGACGACGCGAAATTCGCCGCGCCGAAGTGGAAAGGCGACGCAAGCTGCGCTGAACCAATGCCGTGGTTCGGCATAGCGAAAGATGCTGGCAAATTGATAGCGTCTTAGGTCAAGGCGGGGGAAGAGTCCTGACGATTCGCGCCTGTATAATTGACTTGGGGTTCTGGCGCATCTTCATTTTGCAATTCATACAGGGAGCATGATCCTTTGAACGCACATACGCCGCATCAGCATGGACAGGGCCCAGCACAGGCGGGGCCGCAACCGCTGCCGGGCGTGGACGCCATCATCGCCGTCGGCTCGGGCAAGGGCGGTGTGGGCAAGACCACGCTCGCGGTCAACCTGGCCGTTGCTCTGGCCAACATGGGACACCAGGTCGGGTTGCTCGACGCCGATGTTTACGGCCCCAACGTTCCGCTGATGCTGGGCGTGAATTCGCAGCCGCGCATGGCCGGTGAAAACCGCATTCAGCCGCTGGAAGCCTTTGGCCTGAAAGTCATTTCTGTCGGATTCCTCAATCCCGGCGACAAGCCCATCATCTGGCGTGGGCCGATGCTGCATCAGATCGTGCGGCAATTCCTGGGGTTGGTCGAATGGGGACATCTTGACTACATGATTGTGGACCTGCCGCCGGGCACGGGCGATGTGGCGCTGTCGCTGGTGCAGACCGTGCCGCTCACGGGAGCGGTGGTGGTGTCGACTCCATCGGACGTTTCGCTGCAGGACGCGCGCAAGGCGATCGAGATGTTCCGCCAGATGAAGGTCGATCTGGTGGGCGTGGCCGAGAACATGAGTTATTTCGTATGCCCCCACTGCCAGCAGGAGACTGACATTTTTTCGCGCGGCGGAGCGGAAAAAACGGCGCAGCAGTTCGGCGTGCCGTTCCTGGGACGCATTGCGCTTGATCCGGAAGTGCGCAAGGCTGGAGACGGCGGTCGACCGGTCGTGCTCGAAGGCGAGAACTCGCCGCACGCCAAGTCCCTCTTCGAATTTGCACGCAGAGTCGTGGACCGCGTGGCGGAAATCAAAGCCAGCGCCCCGGCCAGCGTGATCCAGATACAATAGAAGGGTAACCACAGAGGGCACAGAGTGGCACAGAGGACTTCTCTGTGATCCTTTGCGCCCTCTGTGGTTAATCACGTTTCTGCATCTAGAATAGTTGGTTAGAATGGATGAGGCGGATTCCTCCGGCCGACGCCGTTTGAATCGAGATCACTGCCAGAGCGTCACATGCCAGTTGACCCCAATATCGGAACGCGCGAGCGCGAGATTCTGACCGCCATCGTGGAGACGTTTATCTCGACGGGTGAGCCGGTGGGATCAAGGACGCTGGCGCGCTCGAACCGCGAAGGATTGAGTCCGGCGTCGATCCGCAACGTGATGGCCGACTTGTCGGACGCGGGGTTTCTGGAGCAGCCGCACACTTCGGCCGGGCGCATCCCGACGACAGAAGCGTATCGCTACTACGTGGAACAGATCTCGGGTACGGCGCGACTGGCGCCGCAGGAAGAGTCGATGATTTCGACCGCGCTGGCGGATGTAAGCGACGTGCAGGAGTTCATGGAACGGACGTCGCATGTGCTGTCGCTGATTTCGCACAATGTCGGCGTGACGGTGGCCAGCAGCGGTCCGAAGAACGCGCTGGAGCACGTGTATTTTTCGCGGCTGGGCGACCAGAAAGTTTTGGCGGTGGTGGTGACGCGTTCCGGGCTGGTGCGCGATCGCGTGCTGCGCCTGGACTTGTCGCAGGCCGATCTGGACCTGGCGGCGCGCTACATCAACGACAATTTCCGCGGCTGGACCATGGAGGCCATGCAGGCTGAGATCGCCCGCCGTATTGAACAGGAACGCGGCGAATACGACCGCCTGATGAATTCAATCGAGCGACTCTACAAGCAGGGTGCGCTAGCGGCAGAGCAGGGTGCACAAGTGGTCTTCGTCGAAGGTGCGGCCAACCTGGTGGCTAGTGAGGCGGATCGCGAACGCCTGCGGGAAATGCTGAAGACACTGGAGGAAAAAGAAAAAGTTGTCCGACTGCTGAGCGCATATCTGGATGTGAAACAGGAAGCCGTACGGGTGGTCATCGGTCTGGACGAGGCGCTGCCTTCGATGCGGAACTTCGTGCTGATCGGGGCGCCGGCACACGCGGGGAATGAAGTCATGGGTTCGCTGGCGGTGATCGGCCCCACGCGCATGGATTATCAGCACACCATTACCGCGGTTTCCTATATTGCACGCTTGTTCGACAAGATCCTGAATGAATCGGAGTGACGTCAACGGGGTATGGGGAAGTCAAACGGAAAATCAGAAGTAGAAACAACCAAACTCGATCTGGAGCACGAACTTCCGGCCGGGGACGGCGGAGAAAGCTCGCCTGCTGCCGGTGAGGGGACGGCCACGGCTGCTGCCGAAGAGGCATCCGCTGTTGCCGAGGAATTGCGGAAGGTAAAAGCCGAGCGCGACACTCTGCTCGACCGGCTGGCACGGGCCCAAGCTGAATTCGAGAACGCGCGAAAGCGCGCCAGCAAAGAGCAGCAGGACTTCCGCGATTTCGCTACTGCCGACGCGATCAAGACTCTGCTGCCAGTCATGGATAGCTTCGAACGCGCGTTGCAGGCGAAGTCTGGCGCGAGCGACTTTCGCAGCGGGATTGAACTCATCTACAAGCAACTACAGGACGCCTTGGCGAAGCTCGAAGTGCGGGCCATCCCTGCCAGGGGCGAACCGTTTGACCCGCACTATCACGAGGCGATCGAAATGGTGGAGACCTCGGACGCGGCGGACCACGAGGTGCTCGAGGAATTGCAACGCGGCTACAAGTTCAAGGACCGCCTACTGCGCCCCGCCATGGTGAGGGTCGCGAAGAATCCCGGAAAATAGGGCTTCAAGGTTTCAAAGCTTCAAGGTTTCAGAGTTCCACGACGTGGCGTTGTCTTTGAAACCTTGAGACTCTGAAACTTTTTAACTTTTTGTTCATGACCAACAACGCAAAACGCGACTACTACGAAGTGCTGGGCGTGGGCCGCACTTGCACTGAGCAGGAGCTCAAAACTGCCTATCGCAAGCTGGCGCTGCAGCTGCATCCGGATCGCAACCCCAATAATCCAGATGCGGAGGAGAAGTTCAAGGAAGTGAGCGAGGCTTACGCCGTGCTGGCCGACTCGGAGAAGCGGGCGGCGTACGACCGCTTCGGCCATGCGGGATTGGGCGGCGGCGCAGGCACAGGCTTCGACCCCACGATTTTCCAGGATTTCAGCGACATTTTCGGCGACTTCTTCGGTTTCGGCGATCTTTTCGGGGGTGCCGGTGGACGCCGCCGCAGCCGGGTTCAGCGCGGCGCTGATCTTCGCGAGGATCTCACGCTTGAGTTTGAAGAAGCATTCTTCGGCACGGAGACTCGGGTTACGGTTCGGCGCCACGAAGCCTGCGAAGACTGCCGCGGTTCGGGCGCGGCGCCGGGCAGGGGCCCGACCACCTGTCGCTCCTGCGGCGGACGCGGGCAAGTGCGCTACCAGCAAGGATTCTTCAGCATCGCCCGTACTTGCCCTGCTTGCCAGGGAACCGGCAGCGTCATCACCGATCCATGCCCGAAATGCAAAGGCGAAGGCCGGGTTCTGCGTCAGCGCACGGTGGATGCAAAAGTCCCGGCCGGGGTGGAAGACGGGACGCGAATCCGCTTCGCCGGTGCCGGCGAGGTGGGCCAGTTTGGCGGGCCCGCTGGTGATTTGTACGTTGTGCTGCACGTGAAAGAGCATCCGTTTTTCGCGCGGGAAGGGACTGACCTGCACTGCGTGGTGCCGATTTCGGTGGCCCAAGCCGCCATGGGCGCGGAAATTCGCGTGCCCACCATGGACGGCGAACATACGCTCAAAATTCCCGAAGGCACCCAGCCCGGCACGACCTTTCGCGTCCGCAACAAAGGCGTCCCGGTGCTGAACGGGCATGGCAAGGGCGATCTGTACGTCGAGATGAGGGTTCAGATTCCGAACAAACTAAACAAGCGCCAACGCGAGTTGCTGCAGGAACTCGACGCCATCTCCAAGGTGGACAACCAACCCCTGTTGCGCTCGCTGTTGGGCAAGGTAAAGGACATGTTCGGTTGATTTCCGGTCTTGGGTCTCGGGTGTTATGTCATCGGGAACAGATTTGACGAAAAATTGGACACCCAGGACGGAACTCCTAAGACCTAAGGAGGCTCTAATTCAGTACCGAAAAGGCAAACCCAAGGTCCCTCGACTGCGCCGAATTGCCTGCAAAGCAGGCACTTCTGCTCCGCTCGGGATGACAATGTGAACTTAGTCAGAGTTTCCCTAACACCCGGGACCGAAAACCGCCGCCCATGACTCGCCGAAGATGGATCGCCGATGAAGTCTCCGGCAATCATGCCGCGTTGACTGGCGCGCATGCCGAACACCTGGTTCGCGTCTTGCGTGCCCGGATGGGACAGGAATTCGACATTGCCACTGGCTCGCTCGTGCGTCGTGGACGAGTCACCTCTCTCGCCGACCACCGTATCGACTTCGAACTCGGTGAAGAAGTTCCTGCGGCATCGACGGCCGATATCACACTGTTGCTTGCCGTCTTCAAGTTCGATCGCATGGAATGGGCAATCGAGAAATGCACGGAACTCGGCGTGTCGCGAATTGTCCCGGTGATCGCGCGACGTACCGATGCGCATCTGGCTTCGGCAGCTATCAAGCGTGTTGAGCGGTGGCGGAGAATCGCGCTGCAGGCGGCTGAACAATCGCGCCGCAGCATACCGCCCGAGATGGCCGCACCGATCAGACTCAAAGACGCGAGCGACTTGCCTGGCGGCCTGCGAATTGTGCTGGCAGAGGGAAAGCAAGAAACGCTGCTCCGAGAGGTTCTGGCGTCTCATTCTTGCGCGGGCGAAACGCTTCTAGCGATTGGCCCAGAAGGCGGATGGACTGAGGAGGAGCTAGGACTCTTCCGGAAAGCCGGCTGGACCTCGGCTTCGCTGGGTCCGACGATTCTACGGGCCGAGACCGCAGCCATCGCCGCCATCGCGATTACGATTTCACAATCCAGCGTCGAATTGTCATCCTGAGGAGGGCGTGCTGTCTGCCCGACGAAGGACCGGGTGAGCCGCGCGAAGCGTGCGTAGCCCGGCCCGGTGTTATCCTGACCCTTCAATGCCGCCGAAGTCCAACTCCCGTACCTCTCCATTTATCCCGGACGATCGCCAGCGTGAAGCGATTGAGCACGTGCACGGTCCGCTGCTGATTGTGGCGGGCGCAGGCACGGGCAAAACCTCGGTTTTGACCTACCGCATTCGGCGCCTGGTCGCCGAGGGCCACGCCCAGCCGCACGAGATTCTGGCCCTGACTTACACCAATAACGCGGCCACAGAAATGCGTGAGCGGGTGCGCAAATTACTCGACGGCAGACGGGTGCACGCCACTACCTTCCACGACTATTGCCTGGCTTTGCTGAAGAGCGTGGGGCGGGATTTTGGCGTGCTCGACGAGCAAGACCTCTGGATCTACCTGCGCAGCCGCATCCGCGAGTTCGGGTTGAAGCATTTTATCCGCGCCGCCAACGTGGGCCAGTTTCTGTCGGACCTGCTGAAATTCATGGATCGTTGCCATGATGAACTGGTTACGCCCGAGAAGTACGCGGAATACGTGACCCGCCTGGAGCGGGGAGAATGTCCCGTTCCTCGGGTGGCGAAATCGAGCAATGTTCTGGACGAGGCCGAAGCGCTGGGACGCTGCCGCGAAATTGCCCGGGTCTTCGCCACGGTTGAACGCTGGCTGCAAGAAGACAATCTCGGGACCTTCAGTCACATGATCGTGCGCGCTCATGCCTTGCTGCAGGCCGACGAAAATGTGCTGGAGGAGGCGCGTGCCCGCGCCCGCTTCATCCTGGCCGACGAGTTTCAGGACGCCAACTTCGCCCAGGTCAAGATTCTCGCCCGGCTTGCGGGTGCGGAGGGAAACATTTTCGCCGTGGGCGATCCGGACCAGGCGATTTACCGTTTTCGTGGCGCCTCCAGCGCGGCTTTCCAACTTTTTCAGCGCCACTTCCCCGGAGCCAGACTGGTGGTGCTCGAAAGGAATCGCCGTTCCACCACGCCCATTCTGCGCAGTGCGTTTGCCTTGATTGCAAAAAATCCGCCCGTGTTCGCGTCACGGAGCGACGGCACACTCGCCTATCACCGCGCTCCATTACAGTCTGCCCGGGAAGAGGACGCTGGGCAAACCGGCAGCCAACTTGCCAGTGCTCCCGTCCGGGTGGTGGTGTGCGCCCGCAAAGAAGCCGAAGCGCCCGACGTGGTCCGCTCCATCCGAGATCTGCAGAAGAAGTCAAAGTGCAAGTGGTCGGATTTCGGAGTCCTTTACCGCTCGCATCAGCACCGCGACGAGGTTGTGCTCGAACTGGCGGAGGCGGACATTCCCTTCGTCATTGAGCGGATGGATGTCTTCGACACGCCAGAAGTTCGCGACCTGTTGGCCTCGATGCGCGCGGTGGTTTCGGCCGGGGACGACGTCGGGCTGTTTCGCGTGGCCGCCCTCCCGCGATTTCAGGTGAATCCTGAACAACTTCGTCAGGGCATGCGCGCTAACGCCCGTGATTCCCGCGATGGCCCCGTGGTCCCTCTTTCTTCTGTGCTTGAGCGGGCGCGTGGCGGCGCGGACGTGCTCGTTGCAGTCAAAGATGCGCGCGAAGAAATCGGCCGCCGACAAGCCAAGGCGCGCGCCGCCCTCGATATCATCATGCGGCGATTCGGGCTCGACGCTACATCGCCCAATACGCAAGCAGCACTGAAATTCGCGGAGGCCTGGGAAAAGAAAAAAGTCAATCGCAGCACCGAACTGGAAGAACTGGTCGACTATCTAGAGTATTTTCGCGAAGCCGGTGGCGTGATTCCACTGTTCGCGGCCGAAAACGAACCGCAGGAGAACGCCGCAAGTGAAAACGAAGACGCGGTTCGCCTGATGACCGTTCACGGGGCGAAAGGGCTGGAGTTTCCATTTGTTTTCATTCTGCGGGCCAACGCGAGCTCTTTCCCCAACCCGTACAAGGAAGCCCTTGTGGCTTTCCCCAACGAATTGCGTGATAAGGAATCGGTGGCCGAGGGCGACGACAAGACACTGCACGACCAGGAGGAGCGCCGTCTGTTCTACGTGGCCATGACCCGGGCTCGCGACTCGCTGCAGATTTTCTCGCGGCAGGGAAAAGGCAAGAACAAGAATCCGGACGGGTACATGCGGGAATTAATCGAGAATCCGGGCCTCTCGCGCTATTTGACCCCGGTTGCGGCCCGCGGGGCGCAGGCCCGCCTCGAGATGTTCGCGGCTGCGTCTCCCGCCTATCCGGCCGAGTCGCAAGTGGCGCGATGGTTCGAGTTGCCTGTCGTCGAAGGTCTGCACAGCCGGCTGAGCGCTTCGGGCGTGGAGAGCTACCAGCGCTGCGGATTGCAGTTCAAACTGGACCGCGACTGGCGGCTGGCGGCCAAACCCGCAGCGGCGATGCAGTATGGCGCCACGATGCATCGTGTGCTCAAGACCTATTTCGATTCCGTGCGCGTCGGGTGTCCCAGGACGGACCAGGAACTCATCGAGATATTCCGCCGCGATCTGGCCGAAGCTGGGATTCAGGAGACCTACCAGCGCGAACTTTACGAGCAACTGGGCATCACCCAGTTACTTGACTTCCTGGCCGCGGCGCGAGAGTCCGCTCCCCAGGTTCTCGATACCGAACAGACCTTTGACATCCATGTGGGCACGACCACCGTCATCGGACGCATCGACCGGATCTATGCACGAGCGGACGGACGGGTGGACATCGTTGACTACAAGACCGGCAAGGCGCGGGATCAGAAGAGCGCGGACGAGAGTCTGCAGTTGTCGCTCTACGCCATTGCCGCCCAGGAAAAGTGGGGACATGAGGTGGGATCGTTGATTTTTTACAACCTGGAAAACAACGTCCCCGTCGTCACAACGCGCAATGAAGCGCAACTGCTCGAGGCGCGCCAGGCAGTGACCGATGCGGCTGAGGGAATCGCTGCCGGGCGATTCGAACCGAAACGAGGGATGCATTGCAATTTCTGTGCGTACCGGAGTCTTTGCCCGGAACAGGAGAAGCGCATTCCCTGCACAGTGGCGGGAGCAGGGAAGCGGTGAAACTAGGCACACGGGCCAAGGGAACGCCACGTCATCGAGACCGCCAAGAGTGCCGGTCGACAACTCTGCAAGAGCTTCCCATTCTGCCTGAAAAAACTTAGGGGACGCATTCCGCGTCCCCTTTTGACTTCGTACTGACTTTGCTTAGTGTTTCTTTTTCTTCTTCGCCTTCTTCTTGGTTGCCATGGTTCCTATTCTCCCTTCCATTCGTCATGGAAATGTGCAGCGGTCTTCTACTGCAACTAGTTGATGTATAGAGTCAATGAAAAGTGAAGTCAAGAAAAAAATGAGTGTCGCGATGCGCGGGGTCGTTGTACCAAAGTCACGGCGAGGGAACTTTCGAGGAAAAAGTCAACTGAAAAATTTGTGTTGCTGCCCAGGACCGACCGGAATTGCAGTGCGAAGACCGGAATGCGACGTCGTCGTTCGAGCAACCCCGACGATGAATCTTTCGAATTTCTCTCCAGCAGTCCGCCGCATGCAAGTATCGCGCTGCCACCGTTCTCTCGCTGTCGCATCTATAATGAGAGCCGCGAAATCTTCGCCGGAGCTTGATTCATGGCCTCTTTTGAAGATGTTGTGATCATTTCCGCCTGCCGTACGGTGGTCGGGAAATTCCAGGGCAGCCTGGCGGAATTCAGCGCTCCGCAACTGGGCGCGATCGTGGTGCGCGAGGCCGTGAAGAGGGCTGGCGTCGATCCCGCACAAGTGGATGAATGCATCATGGGCAACGTCGTCTCTGCCGGACTGGGGCAGAATCCGGCGCGGCAGGCTGCCATCTTCGGCGGATTGTCTCCGGCGACAGGTGCCATGACAATCAACAAGGTTTGCGGCTCAGGATTGAAATCTGTCGCGCTGGCGGCACAAGCGATCCAGACGGGCAACAGTTCGATCGTCGTCGCCGGCGGCATGGAATCCATGACCAACGCACCCTATCTTCTGCCGCAAGCGCGCAAGGGATATCGTCTGGGCAATGCGCAGGTGATCGACTCCATGGTGCAGGACGGCTTGTGGGACGTTTACAACAACTACCACATGGGCATCACCGGCGAGAACGTGGCTGAGAAGTACGGCATCACGCGCGAGGAACAAGATGAGTTTGCCGTCAACTCCCATCGCAAAGCGATTGCGGCGATCAAAGAATGCCGGCTGAAGTCGCAGATCGTTCCGGTGGAGATTCCGAGGAAAAAGAAGACTGACCCGCCCGTTCTCTTTGACAAAGACGAGTGCCCGCGCGAAGACACGACGATCGAGGTGCTGCGTTCATTGAAGGCGGCGTTCAAGAAAGATGGAACCGTGACTGCCGGCAACGCGCCAGGGGTCAACGATGGGGCCGCAGCTGTGGTCGTCACCAGCGCACAGCGCGCGAAGGAACTCGGGGCCAAACCGATGGTTCGGATTGTCGCGCAAGCGACCAGCGGCATTGATCCGGCGTGGGTCATGATGGCGCCGGTTGGCGCGGTCCGCAAAATCTGGGAGAAAACCGGCTGGAGAAATGAAGACGTAGACCTCTACGAACTGAACGAGGCGTTCTCGGTACAAGCTCTGGGAGTCATGCGCGAGCTCGGACTGAACCCTGAGAAAGTCAACGTGAACGGAGGCGCCGTCGCCATCGGCCATCCCATCGGCGCCAGCGGTGC
>Ga0187781_10004121_pt1 | contig 10855 bp, 8 predicted proteins | sample 0715_SJ02_MP02_2_FD_132447 | JGI IMG/M metagenome (GOLD analysis project Ga0187781, IMG submission 132447) | Tropical peat soil microbial communities from peatlands in Department of Meta, Colombia - 0715_SJ02_MP02_20_MG | ecosystem: Environmental > Terrestrial > Soil > Wetlands > Peat | place...
GAGAAACACCACGACGCTGTTGCTCATTTTGCCCCCGTGTGTGACGACAAGGTCAAGCAGCCCGTCCTCGTTGACGTCGGCGGCCGCGACGGAGGTTGGGGTATCACCGTACTCGTAGACGCCCTTTTGCAGGAAGCTGCCGTCTCCTCGCCCCAGCAGGACGAGCAATTTGTCGTTCCTGAGGGCTACGGCGAGGTCCGCTTTGCCGTCCCGGTTGAAGTCTCCCACGGCCAAACTCACCGGCGATTTGACCGCCGGATAGCTGTCTCCTTTTGCAAAGCGGCCGGTGCCGTCTCCTAGCAGAATGGTCACGCGATTGTTGCCGGCGGTCGCTACGGCCAGATCGGGCTTGCCGTCGCCGTTGAAGTCCTGGAGGACCACGGCGCGGGGCTGTTCCGCGATCCACAGGGTCAACGGGTCCTTGAAGTTGCCGTCGCCGTTGCCGAGCAGGATGCTCAGTGAGTCGTTGCCGATGTTGGTCGTGACCAAGTCAGCGAGACGGTCGCCGTTCAGGTCCCCGGAGACGACACTCGTGGGGTTCTTCCCGACGTCGATCGTGTTGTAGAGATAGAACAGATCGGGAGCCTGATGGGACTCACTCGGCGTGCACGCGGTCCCTCCCGCTATGAGGAGTGCCGAGACACACCACCACAGCGCCCGGTAGGCCATATTCATGAGAGAGTATTGTACGGCGTCGGCGAAGTGGGCGCAACCCGGTGGGTTGCGTCTTGCGCCGGTGGAGTCCCTGGTATAGACTCGACTCATGCCGATTTCCTACATCGATGCGATTGCGCAACACGCAGGTCGGGAAGCAACGGTGCGCGGGTGGCTCCGTCACAAGCGGGTCGGCGGGAAGATCGCATTCCTTGTGATGCGGGACGGAACGGGCGAAATTCAGGCGGTCGTGAGCAAAGCTACTGTCGGCGACAAGGCGTTCACCTTGGTAGGAAGGCTGACGCAGGAATCCTCTCTCATGTTGACGGGAACCGTGCAGGCTGACGCGCGAGCGTTGGGGGGGTACGAACTCCATGTCTCCCATTTGGAGGCAGTGCAACTGGTTGAGGAAGAGTTTCCGATCCAACCCAAAGAACACGGAACCGGTTTTCTGATGGAGCACCGACATCTCTGGCTCCGGTCTCCCCGCCAGCAGGCCATCCTCAGGATTCGTCATGAGATCATCAAGGCGTGCCGAAACTTTTTCGACGACCGCGGCTTCATCCTGGCCGACACGCCGATTTTCACGCCCAATGCCTGCGAGGGGACGACGACGTTGTTCGAAACCGATTACTTTGGCGAGAAGGCCTACCTGACGCAGAGCGGGCAGCTATACAACGAAGCGACGGCGGCGTCGTTCGGCAAAGTCTACTGTTTTGGGCCAACCTTCCGAGCCGAGAAATCCAAAACCCGGCGCCATCTGATGGAATTCTGGATGGTGGAGCCAGAGGTCGCCTTTGCTGAACTTTCCGACATGATGGCGCTAGCAGAGGAGTTTCTTGCCCATATTGTGGCGCGTGTGTTGAAGCACCGCCAGGATGAATTGAAGACTCTGGAACGCGACATCAAAAAGCTGGAAGCCGTCGTGCCGCCGTTTCCTCGACTCACGTACGCCGAAGCGGTGGCGCTTTTGCAACAGCAGGGAAATCCCATTCAGCCGGGCGACGACTTTGGCGGTGACGAGGAAACGATTCTCTCCAATGCGTTCGATCGTCCGATCATTGTCCACCGCTATCCGACCGCTCTGAAGGCCTTCTATATGCAGAACGATCCCGAGAACTTCGACCTCGCGTTGTGCATGGACGTACTGGCTCCGGAAGGCTATGGCGAAATAATCGGAGGGGGCCAGCGTATTCATGAACGGGGCAAGCTCTTGGCGCGTCTGAACGAGCACTATCTCCCCGAAGACGCGTTCAAGTGGTACTTGGACCTGCGCACATTCGGGTCAGTCCCACATGCCGGATTCGGCATGGGCATTGAGCGGGCGGTCGCCTGGATCTGCGGCTTGGACCACGTCCGCGAGACCATCCCCTTTCCCCGCATGCTCTACAAGATCTACCCCTAGGCATACCCTTAGCGAATTTTCCTTCTACAATTGGTGGGGGAGACGCTGTATGATCGCGCGTGGTCCTCTCTGTCAACTCATATTTATCCACAGGGTGTAATTTTTGACAAAGTTCACAATTATATACATTACACACCCCCAACTGCCTGATTTGAGGTTTTCCACTCTCGCCCACTGACGTACGTATGGACGTACGTGTGCATGTCGCGCACGAGAAACATGCATGTTGCATGTAAACGAACGTATATTGCGCGTACGTCGTTACAGTGTAGTGTAGTGCGTATGTAGTGCGTACGTACGTGCAGCAACGTTACGTGACAACACGTTGCTGTGTGATGGTCTATATAGCCCCACACCACCAACGAAAAAAGTCGCTCCCTATCTTGACAATGGCGCGTCTTTTGGAGTATCCTTCTTTTCAACTGGAGACCGACCCATGAAGGCCATCGAGATTGACCGGAAAATTGAAGCCCTCCAAGCTGATATTGAGGCGCTTAAACGGACACGGGCACTCCTATACGGTGAGCTTGAATCTGTTCTTCGCAGCGCGGGGAGAAGGATAAAATCGTCTGAAAGTGATGGAACAGGTCGCTTTTGGCTAAAGGCTGATTCGGCTCCAGCACTAGCGCAAGCGGTATTGAAAGAGGCTGGGAAGCCGATGCACATTACAGAAATCGTTGGGGCCGTGAGAGCGATGTCGAAAGGCAAGCACTTCCCCGCCGCTTATATCAAGCAAGCCGTGTACGTAGCAGCGAGAAAAGGGAAGATTTTTAAGCGAGAAGGCGGTGGGCGATTTGGCCTTCTCGAATGGGATCGGAAGTAACCGTCAGGCGGAGGGAGCCAGGGTCAACGCAACGCACATTCCCCACCAAGACCACCTGATGTTGCCGACAGGCAGCACGGTCTTTCGGCGGCAGGCCGATGTTGGCGCTGCCGGTAACCGAAAGGAGGGTAGGAAGTGGGGAAGAAGAAACGCAAGGGGCCGCCAGGTCACAGGACCGACGGCCCCCCGAGAACACCCGCCCCTAACTTGCCGTATGTAATACGGCGGTAGGACGGGTCGCGAAGCGGAGGCTCTGGCTTGGGGGTCTGGTGTTAGTAGCACCAGCCCCACCTCCGTCTAACATTCTAAGTGGGTGAGAGTGGGAAAGTCAAGAGAAAAGCTGTCGTCCCCCAGGAAACCTCGTCAGAAACCGTTTTCCTTGGCACCCAATACCCTTGAGGACGTGCTCAAGCGGATGCTCCAGACCAAGCCAGTCAAGCGGCAAGTAAAACGCTAACCTTCCGTTTCTGTATCAGTCAGGCGTATTGGAGGCGCTTCCCTTCCGTCTTGGTGACGGCCAGGATTGAGCGGGTCAGATCGCTCATGCCTCTGGCGTTGTAGCGGAAGTCAAACTCCGCTAGATACCTTCCCAAGTGCTTCTTGCTGACGTGGTGGTAGGTTCCGATAATCCCGCGTTTGAGGATGCTGAAATAGTTTTCCACCGTGTTCGTATAGGCATCCCCTCTGACGTACTCTTTTCGGTGGTGGTCAACCATTTCATGCCGCGCAAAGGTTTTCTTAAGGCCGCGATAGCCGATGAAGGAATCCGTCATGACCGTTGCTTGCGGATTTACCTGTTCCTTGATGATACGTTTCAGATTGCCGCCAGTCACGCGAGGCAAGGCAAATGAGCGCACTTGGCCGCCACGCTGAACGAGCGAAAAGATCGGCATCTTATTATCCCGACCTGCCTTTACCCCTTGTCCTAAGCGCTTTCCGCCGATGTAGGCCTCATCCGCTTCAATGATGCCATTCAGCTTATCCGTATGGATTTGCGGCATCATCGCATGTCGGATCCGATGAGAGAGAAACCACGCGCTCTTATAAGTGATGCCGAGCATCCGATGGAGTTGGTGAGTGCTGATGCCCTTCTTGCTGGAGCAGAGCAGGTGAATCGCCTGGAACCAGATCGTCAGCGGAATATGAGAATCTTCAAAGATTGTCCCAACAGTGACAGAATACTGTTTTTTGCAGGTCCCACATTTCAGGACTCGGCGCTTTGCATTGGCGACGTTGAGCCTGTAGTATTTAGTAGCTCCACAATGAGGGCAGACCGGACCATCTGGCCAGCGTAGCTGCTCTAGCATCGCCCTTGCCTCGGCTTCATCGTGGAAGTGTTTTGCGCTAAATATGCTCGTATCCATGTTAGCCCCCTCAACCTCTTGTTATTACCTAGAAGAGAGCCTAACATTATCCCCAGGGTTTGTCAAGTATATAATTGTGACAAAGTTTTCTATCCAGTCAAAAAACCATAAATTTTTCTTGACATCAGAAAGATGGCGAGTATACTTGCGCCAAGTAGTGGGTGAAAGTGGGAGGTTATGGTTGATCAATGTTGCCAAACAGTTAGAGAAAATTTAAGGCAAGGTGACATGGGTTCGTATCACTTACAGAGCCCGTCGATGATGCCGCATGGGGTTGGAGGAGCGTGGCTGTATCTTCCGATCTGGTGCGGCATTTTCTTTCGGGGCCGATGATGATGGAGCGTATTCGAGATCGTGAACATGCATCAACCGGTCATGCTGAAAGAAGTGTTGGCCTGGCTGCGGCCGCGGGCCGGAGGGACCTATTTTGATGGAACGGTCGGCGCGGGGGGGCACAGTCATGCCATCCTTCAGGCCAGCGAACCGGATGGCAGGATCATCGGGCTGGATCGCGACGCGGAGGCGTTGGAGACGGCCCGGGAGAGGCTGGCGCCCTTCGGTGATCGTGTGGTGCTCATGCAGGCTCATTATCGGGATGCCGTCAGGATCGTGCGTGACGCGGGAGAGCATGGTCTGGATGGAGCCCTGCTCGATCTCGGCGTGTCCTCAATGCAACTGGACCAAGCCGCGCGAGGGTTCAGCTTTACGGCGGAGGGACCACTCGATATGAGGATGGACCAGCGCGAATCGCTCACCGCGTCCGATCTTGTCAACCGCTTGCCGGAGAAGGAATTGACGCGGATTCTTTTTGAATACGGAGAGGAGCGGTACGCCAGACGTATCGCCCGTGCCATCATCCGGTGCAGAGAACGGAACCCCATCATGACAACGCTGGCGTTGGCCGACGTGATCCGGGGAACTGTCCCGCCGTCCTATGTGCACGGCCGGCTCCACTTCGCCACACGCACATTCCAAGCGCTCAGGATCGCCGTGAATCATGAGCTTGAAGACCTCGCCTCCTCACTCCGACTCGTGGCCGGGCTCCTGCGCCCGGGGGGACGTTTTGTGGTCCTTGCGTTCCATTCATTGGAGGATCGTATCGTAAAGCAGACGTTCCGGGCGCTGGCCGGCGGTGCGGATGCGACGTTTGCCGTTCTGACCAAGCGCCCCCTCGTGCCGTCCGAGCAGGAGTGCGCCGACAACTCGCGCGCCCGCAGCGCCAAGTTGCGCGTGCTTGAGTGTAAGGAGGCGGCGTGAAATACCTGGTCGGAACGGTTCTGCTGGCGCTGCTGTTGTCAGCGGTGTGGGTAAAAGTGGATATCTACCGGACGGGGTACGCGATCACAGCCTTGTTGGATAGGAAAAAGCAGGTTCAGCAGGAGCAGAAGGCCCTCCTATTGGAGCTTGCCAAGCTGACGTCTCCCGAACAGATCGAACAGGTGGCAGTTTCCCAGCTCGGCATGGTGCGGCCTCGGTACGATCAAGTGGTGCTGGTGAAAGGGGTTGTGCCGCCGCCCGCTGAGGCCCCAGACACCCGGGTGATTCGGGCCGCACACACCAATTAGTTAGGAGGAGCGGTAGCAGGGGTCTGTGATGGTAGAAGAAGACGCGAGACGAAGACGCGTGATCGTGGCGGTGGCCCTGATGGGGCTCGGGTTTTTCATCATCATGGGTCGGTTGTTCCACCTCCAAGTGCTCCGTGCTGAGGAGTTCGCGCAGCTGGCCGGTCGTCAGCATCAGAAGACGCTCGCAGTGGAGGCGGGACGCGGCGCCATTTATGATCGGAGCGGAAAAATTTTAGCGATCAACATGGAGGTTCCATCGGTCTTCGGCGCACCGAAATATGTGTCGGACCCGCGAGCCACAGCTGTCCGGCTCAACCATGTTCTGAAAACCGATGTGCAACAGCTGGAGTCCAAGCTCAGAAGCGAGCGGGACTTCGTGTGGTTGGCACGCCGTCTCGAGCCGGAGCGGGCGGAAGGATTGGAGGGACTTTCCCTGAACGGCGTCGGAGTGATTCCGGAGGGCCGGCGCTTCTATCCCAAGGGCTCCATGCTGTCCCACGTCCTCGGGTTTGCGAACATCGACAACGAGGGTTTGGAAGGCTTGGAGCGGCGATACGACGCTCAACTTCGCGGCGAACGTGGTCGTCTCGTCGTGGAGCAGGATGCCTTGGGCGGATCCGTCTTCCCGAAGGAACTGAATTACGTCGCCCCCTCGCCTGGCAAGGACCTGCTTCTGACCGTTGACGAAGTCATTCAGTACATCGCCGAGCAGGAGCTCGACGAGGTGGTCACGCGCACGCGGGCGGTCTCAGGGGTTGTCATTGTGGTGGAACCAAAGACAGGCGCCGTCCTAGCCATGGCGGTGCGGCCGACGTTCGATCCGAACGCTCCGAAGGGCGATGCGAACTTGTGGCGTAACCGCGCCATCAGCGATTCCTACGAGCCGGGCTCGACATTCAAGCTCGTCGCCGCCGCGGCTGCACTCGAAGAGAAGCTGGTCTCGCCGGACGAGCTCATCTACGGCGAGGACGGTCAGTTTGTAGTCGAAAACACCGTCGTGCACGATGCCCATAAGAACGGCTGGATGACCTTCGCGCAAGTCCTCCAGCGGTCCAGTAACATCGGCATGATCAAAGTGGCAGAGCGCCTGGGGGCGGACAGGTTCGCCCGGTACGTCAGTGCCTTTGGGTTTGGGCAGAAGACGGACGTGGATTTGAGCGGAGAGCAACGCGGGCTCACCAAGGAACCGCAAACGTGGGGCCGCCGCACGCTGGCTTCGATCGCGATGGGACAGGAGATCGGGACGACCCCGTTACAACTGGTAATGGCGGTGGCGGCCATCGCGAATGGAGGGTCGCTGATGCGCCCCTACGTGGTGTCCGAGGTCCGGACGTCTGCGGGGAAAGCCGTTGCGCGAGTCGACCCGGTCGTCCGGCGTCGTCCCATTTCGGCGGAGACAGCCAGAATCATGACCGAGATCCTCCGCGGCGTTGTGTTGCCCGGGGGCACCGGCACGCTGGCGGCGGTGCCCGGTTATGACGTAGCCGGGAAGACCGGGACCGCGCAGAAGGCAGACCCGTTGACCGGAGGCTATTCGACCACGCGGACGGTCAGCTCGTTCGCGGGCTTTCTCCCGGCGGACGATCCGAAGCTGTGCATCCTCGTGATGGTGGATGAGCCGCAAACCGTCCACTGGGGCGGATCTGTGGCAGCACCCGTCTTCCAGCGGATTGCGGCCCAGGCGGTCCGGCATCTCGGGATCCTGCCGAAGACGGAGGAGAACCAGATTCTTGCGGCGCGATGAGGCTACGAGACCTAGTAAGTCCGCTCGGTGAGACGACCACGCATGGCGATTTGAACCGAGAGATCTCTGGGGTGACGGATGACTCGCGTCGGGTGTCACGGGGAGGGCTGTTCGTGGCGGTGAAGGGCATGCAGGCGGACGGCCATCAGTATCTGGGCCAGGCTGTGGCGGCAGGCGCAGGGGCGCTAGTCGTCGAAACTGATCAGGTCCCAACCGAGACGCTCGAGACGTTCGGGGTGCCGGTCATCGAAGCCCGCGATTCACGGCACGCACTGGGCGTCCTTGCCAGCCGTTTTCACGGCGATCCGTCCCGCCGGCTCACGATGATCGGCGTGACCGGCACCAATGGGAAGACGACCACGACCTATCTCTGCAAGGCTGTCCTGGAAGCTGGGGGCGCCAAGGTGGGGCTGGTCGGGACCGTGACGTACCTCATCGGCAACGAACGGATCGAGGCGACCCACACGACGCCGGGCGCCGTGGAATTGCAAGGACTCTTCCGGAAGATGGTCGATGCCGAGATCGACGCGGCAGTGATGGAAGTGTCCTCTCATGCGCTCGCCCTTGATCGGACAGCGGGCTGCGAGTTCGGGACAGCGGTGTTCACCAACCTCACGCAGGATCACCTGGATTTCCATGCCGACATGGAAGACTACTTCCATGCGAAGCTGCGGCTCTTCGCCGGGCTCGGCCCCCAGGGGCGCGCCATCGTGAACCTCGACGATCCTTATGGGACTCGCGTCACAGCGGCGACGCGGGCGCGGGTCTGGACCTATGCCGTCGATCGGCCAGCTGACCTACGCGCCGAGGCTGTCCAGGTATCGTTGGAAGGAGTACGGTTCACGGCGTGCACGCTGGCCGGAACGGTGACCCTCCGCTCTCCGTTGGTAGGGCGTCACAATGTCTACAACATTCTGGCGGCCGTCGGAGTGGGGCTGGAGTGGCGGATCCCTCTGCCGACGATCGCGGCGGGCATCGCGCGCCTCGCAAACGTGCCGGGACGGTTTGAGCGGGTCGAGGCCGGTCAACCGTTTACGGTGGTCGTCGACTATGCGCACACAGAGGATGCCTTGTACCGGCTGCTTACGACGGCAGAGGCGGTCAAGACAGGGCGGGTCATTACGGTGTTTGGTTGCGGCGGCGACCGAGACCGCGGCAAGCGGCCCAAGATGGGGCGAGTCAGCGCGGTCTACAGCGATGTCGTGGTGGTGACCTCTGACAATCCCCGGACCGAAGACCCCGAGGCCATCATCGATGAGGTGATTCCCGGCGTCCAGGCCGGATTGCGGGAAGCGGGTCGTGGCCGGTACGTGGTCCGCGTAGACCGCCGCGCCGCGATCGAAGAGGCCGTGCGGATGGCGCATCCTGGTGATCTGGTGCTGATTGCGGGGAAAGGCCATGAGAATGTCCAGATTATTGGGAGGGACCGGCACCCCTTCGACGATCGCGTGGTGGCACGCGAGGCGATCGAGGCTCTGAAGCGATGACTGTCGCGCTGGAGTGGACGGAGTGTTCGAAGTCGGCAACGGATGACGCAGTGGCCTTATTCACTGGCGGTGAGATAGCAGTGATTGCTGGGGGCGTCCTCTCGCAGGGGGCACCCCAAACGGCAATCCGGCGGGTGTGGACGGACTCACGCACGGTGCGGCGCGGCGACCTCTTCGTCGCGTTAACCGGCGCGCGTTTCGATGGGCATCGGTTTGTCGCGGAGGCGCTCACAAAAGGCGCCGTCGGGGCCCTTGTGCGACATGGATTCAAGCTCCCCGGGACGGCACTCTTGATCGCGGTCGACGAGCCCCTCCGCGCGTTTCAGGACGTGGCGCGCGCGCACCGGCGTCGGTTCGACATTCCGGTGGTGGCGGTCAGCGGCAGCAACGGCAAGACAACGACCAAGGACATGATCGGAGCCATCCTGGCCGAACGGTTCGTGACGCTGAAGACCGACGGCAATCTCAACAATCACATCGGCGTCCCGCAGACTTTGCTGCGTCTGGCCCCGCGCCACGAGGCGGCGGTCATCGAGATGGGCATCAGCGCGCCAGGGGAGTTGGCACGTCTCTGCGAGATCGCGGCGCCGATCCACGGTGTGCTCACAAACATCGGCCCGACCCATTTGGAAACGCTTGGCGACCTCCGCGCGGTGGCGCGCGCCAAAGGCGAAATGCTCGACGCACTCCCTGCCGCCGGGACGGCCGTTCTCAACGCCGATGATGCCTTCTTCGACGAACTCCGCGCACGGGCGCGGGGACACGTGCGTTCCTTTGGATTTTCCGACCGCGCCGACGTGCGGGCCCTCCGTGTCGAGACGCAAGGCCCATCCTCGACGGTATTGCATGTTGGCGTGCGCGATGGTGCCAGACCATTCTCGGTTAGCCTGCGTGTTGCGGGCACTCACAACGTCGCCAATGTGCTGGCAGCGGTGGCGGCAGGGATCGCCGTCGGAGTCAGTGAGGTTGCGATTCGCGCGGGCCTCGCCCGTTACAGGCCGGCCGGCATGCGTTCTGAGGTGCGCCGGTGGCGGGGTGTGACGGTGCTGAACGATTGCTACAATGCTAATCCGTCGTCCATGCAGGCCGCCCTCCGGTGGTTGGCCGACGTCAAGGGAACCGGCCGGGCGATCGCCGTGCTGGGCGACATGCTGGAGCTCGGCTGTGAAAGCAAGCAGGCTCATCGTGAGATCGGGGGGGAGGCGGTCCGTTTGGGAACCGATTATCTCATGACGGTCGGGGAGCTGGCGGCCGACATTGCGGTCGGCGCGCTGGAAACGAGGATGCCGGCGGACCGCATCACCGTTGCCAGGGACCACGGTGCTCTGGCTGAGCGGCTCCGGGAGATTCTCCGAAAAGGCGACGTGGTGCTGCTCAAGGGCTCGCGTGGCGCGCGCATGGAACGCGTGCTGGAGGCGCTGGGCTGATGCTCTACCTCCTGCTCTATCCGCTCCACACACAATTTTCGATTTTCAACGTTTTCCGTTACCTGAGCTTCCGGATCATCTATGCCGCGCTGACGGCTTTTTTGCTGGTGTTTGTCCTGGCGCCGGCGGTCATCCGCAAGCTCCAGAGCTACGGTGTCGGGCAGAAAATCCGTGCGGACGGTCCCAGCCACCATCAGGCGAAGGGCGGCACTCCGACCATGGGAGGCATCCTGATCCTCTTCGGTGTGATCGTCGCGACGCTCCTATGGACCGATCTGACCAGCCATTACGTTTGGCTGGCGGTCTTCGCGATGCTCGCGTTCGGCGCGGTCGGCTTCTGGGACGACTATCTCAAAACCGTCCACGGCAGCAATCAGGGGCTGACA
>Ga0187781_10004122_pt1 | contig 10855 bp, 9 predicted proteins | sample 0715_SJ02_MP02_2_FD_132447 | JGI IMG/M metagenome (GOLD analysis project Ga0187781, IMG submission 132447) | Tropical peat soil microbial communities from peatlands in Department of Meta, Colombia - 0715_SJ02_MP02_20_MG | ecosystem: Environmental > Terrestrial > Soil > Wetlands > Peat | place...
AAAGCATCGACCGCGCAAACTCAGCGTCCATGCGGATGCCCTTGATATTGACGATGCGCGGCCGGCCATCGGCAAAGACCGTGCCCGACACCGATCGCGTTTGCCGGTCGGTGACCACGGTCAGCGTGATCAGGCTGTCGTAATCACCTTCGGCGTCGCGGCGGGTCTCCTCCACGACGATGCCGCGGTCCTTGGCGACAAGCGGTGCCGAGACGACGTTGACGTCTTGCAGCATGGGCCGCAGTAGTCCGGCGACGGCCGAGGCCGTCAGCGCTTTGATGTTCATTTGGGCAACCACGCCTTCATAGGTCATCCGGACCTGCTTAACGCCGCTTTCGGTGAGTTGTCCTGCGAATGAACCGAGTTTTTCCGCAAGTGCGACGAAAGGTTTGAGTTTCGGCGCTTCCTCGGCGCTGATCGAAGGGAAATTGACGGCGTTCGAAATAGCGCCGCGCAAAAGGTAATCGGACATCTGCTCGGCAACTTGGAGCGCGACATTTTCCTGCGCCTCCATCGTCGAGGCGCCAAGATGGGGCGTGCAGACAACATTCGGTAGTTCGAACAACATACTTTGCGTAGCCGGCTCTTCGCGAAATACGTCGAGCGCGGCGCCCGCGACATGACCCGCTTTAAGCGCCTCGCCGAGAGCCGCCTCGTCGACGAGTTCGCCGCGGGCGCAATTGATCAACCGCACGCCGTTTTTGGTCTGCGCCAAGGTCTCGGCATTGACAATGTTGCGCGTCTTGTCGGTGAGCGGCGTATGCAGCGTGATGAAATCAGCGCGAGGCCATAGTTCATCGAGTTCGACCTTCTCGACGCCAAGCGTGAGTGCCCGCTCGACGGAGAGATAAGGATCGTAGGCGATGACCTTCATCTTCAAGCCGAGCGCTCGGTCGGCGACGATCGAACCGACATTGCCGCAACCAACGATGCCCAGCGTTTTTCCGAAAATTTCCACGCCGAGAAACCTGTTTTTTTCCCATTTGCCAGCGCGCGTCGAACTATCGGCTTCGGGAATTTGCCGCGCCAATGCAAGCATCAGCGTGATCGCGTGTTCGGCCGTGGTGATCGAGTTACCGAATGGGGTGTTCATCACGATGATGCCGCGCGCGGTCGCCGCCGCGATGTCGACATTGTCGACGCCGATGCCCGCTCGGCCGATCACTTTGAGGTTCTTGGCCTGCTCTAGCGTCTTGGCGGTGACTTTGGTGGCAGACCGAATCGCCAAGCCGTCGAAGCCATTGATTGTCGCGGCAAGCTTCTCCTTGTCTTTGCCGAGATTGGGCCGGAAATCGACCTCAAGCCCGCGATTCTTGAAAATCGCCACCGCTGCCGGCGAAAGCGCGTCCGAGATGAGAACCTTGGGCGGCATTTATCCGTCCTCTTTAATCCTTGCCGCCGCGTCGCGACTCAGGCTGCCGCGGCAAGTGCAGCTTTGGCTTTGGCGTAGGCCCAGTCGAGCCACAGTGTGAGTGCTGCGACGTCGCTCGATTCGACCGTCGATCCGCACCAGATCCGCAATCCCGCCGGTGCGTCGCGATAGGCGTTGATATCGTAGGCGACAGCTTCGTTCTCGAGCGTCGCCGCGATGCCTTTGGTGAATGCCGCTTGCGCTTCCGCCGAAAGCCGGCCCACGGCCGGATCGACGACCCTGAGGCATACCGAGGTGTTGGATCGCACGGCCGGGTCGCGGGTAAGAAAATCGATCCAGGGTGTACGCGCCGCCCAATCGGCAATCACTCTCGCATTGGCGTCGGCGCGCGCATGCAATGCCCGCAAGCCGCCGATCGACTTCGCCCATTCCAGCGTGTCAAGATAGTCCTCGACGCACAGCATGGATGGCGTGTTGATCGTTTCACCTCGAAAGATTGCTTCGTTGAGCTTGCCGCCTTTCGTCATTCGGAAGATTTTCGGCAGCGGCCACGGCGGCGTGCAGCTTTCGAGCCGCGTCACCGCGCGCGGCGACAGAATAAGCATGCCGTGCGCCGCTTCTCCGCCCAGCACTTTTTGCCAGGAGAATGTAATGGCATCGAGCTTCGGCCAATCCAGCGGCTGGGCGAACGCGGCCGATGTTGCGTCGCAGATGGAAAGGCCGGTGCGGTTGGCGGCGATCCAATCGGCGTTCGGCACGCGCGCGCCCGAAGTCGTGCCGTTCCAGGTGAACACGATGTCGCTTGCCGGATCGATCGAACGCAGATCCGGCAATTCGCCGTACGGGGCGCGCAGCACCCTCAGATTCTTGAGCTTGAGCTCCTTGGCGACATCATTAACCCAACCTTCGCCGAACGATTCCCATGCCAGCATCGTCACCGGCTGCGGGCCGAGCAGCGACCACAACGCCATTTCGATGGCGCCGGTATCCGAAGCCGGCACGATCCCGATGTGATAATCGGCCGGCACCTGCAAGATTTCGCGTGTGAGGTCGATCGCGCGTTTGAGCTTTGCTTTGCCGGTTTTCGACCGATGCGAGCGGCCAAGAAATGCGCCGGAGAGGTTTTGCAAGCTCCAGCCGGGGCGCTTGGCACAAGGACCGGACGAAAAATGCGGCACGACCGGCCGCACTGAGGGCATCGCTGACGTCATGGCCTATCCTTCCAGATAGTCGCCCCTCGGTGGGGAGGGGTGTCCCGCTACCGCAAATAAGCGTGCGGAAGGACCGCGTCAAGCGTCATCAGAATTTGAAGCCGAGGCCGCCCTAAAACCGTCAGCGCGTGACCGTTGCGCTCCGCGAAATTAACAATTTGCTCAGAACTTGACGCCCGCGCCTACGCGGGCCGACCACAGTGAGACTTGGATGTTATTAACCTGTGGGAAGAAGACATATTCGAACTCGCCGCGCACGAAGAGGTTGGACGTCAGTGCGACATCCATGCCGAGTCCCGTGGCGGCGCCGTATGCGAATGCGCCGCTTTGCGAACTTGATTGCGAAGTGGGAGGTAACATTTGGTTTGGCAATGGGACGAGCGGCGGGGTTTCAAAATCGGGGATATCATACGCGGATAATGATGCAGTCGCCGTGGCGGAGGTATTGGCACGACCGACGGCGAAGCCGGCGAAGCCGTAAGGTAAAAACGAACCCAACTCCCAACCAGCGCGCGCGCGGAACGTTGCGATGTCGGTCAATTGTATTGAGGACTGCGCACTGACCGTCACCGGGTCATAATAATAGTGATGTCCGGTTGGAAGATTTGTACTATCTATGAAACTTCGTGAAACGGTACCGCTCGATGATGCGGGCAGCGAAACGCGATTGTAGTTCAATTCGACGCCGAGTATGACATCTTCCCATTGGACGTTGTATCCGATGAAGCCGCCATAGCTGGGGCTAGCAGTGCTGTGAGAGCCGAGCACGGGCCAGTGCGATATTTGTTGATCTTGCAAGATTGCTGGATATCCGCGCAAAAGGTAAGATATTTCCGAACTTGCGGCGTTACTGAAGTTGATCTCGGAGCTTGAGTACCCGACCTGACCGCCGAAATAAAAACCGGCCCAGCGCGTGAAGGTCGCCGGTCCGATCGTCACCGGGGGAGGCTGGGTGTAGTCGGCCGCGAAGGGAGGCGGCGTGTAGTCGGCCGCAAACGCGTTCGGTGCGAACGCGAGGGCCGCGGCACAAAGGAGCCAACGCATCAGCCGCGCCCCGTCGTGCTCGACATGGCTGTCGCAGAGGCCCTAATAGGGATAGTGGCAGTGGCCATTGCTTTCACCTTTGTCTCGGCGCGTTCGTGCGTGACGCGCGTTGGCAGTCAGGTGAAAGTTAGTCACCAATACTTAAGCAGTTCTTAACCTTAACTTTTAACCATTGCTTAGAAAGCGGCGCGCATGGCACACGCGATGCCACTCGGGCAAAATTCGCTTGGGCCGAAGCTTCTTTCAGGCCAAAACTTTCTGAGGACGACGACTTCAGTAACGCTCTGTTAATTTTTGAGGTCTGAGGCGGTCAGGTCAGGTAAAGCTGGTCAGTCATCTTCGTGAAGCTCGCCGATCCCATGCTGCGCATAAAGCTCAAGGCCGAGCTTGGCGACCAGATCGAGCTGAGTTTCGAGGTAGTCGATGTGTTCTTCCTCGTCATGCATCAGTTTCTCGAACAGATCGCGTGACACATAATCCCGAACCGAATGGCAATGGGTGGCGGCCTCTTCGTAAAGCGCCCGCGCCGACATCTCGGCGGCTAGATCGCAGTCGAGCACTTCCTTGACGTTCTGGCCGATATGCAGCGGATCGAGCACCTGCATGTTGGGAAAGCCGTCAAGAAAGATGATGCGTTCGACCAGTTTGTCGGCGTGCTGCATCTCCTCGATTGATTCCTTCCGCCACTGTTTGGCGAGCGCCTTATAGCCCCAATTGTCGAGCAGGCGATAATGCAGCCAATATTGATTGATTGCAGTCAGTTCATGCCGCAGCCCCTTGTTGAGATAGTCGATGACACCGGGCTCACCTCTCATGACCTTGCTCCTGCAATTGACAAAAAAAACGGCGCCCAGCGCGCCAGGCGCCTCAATTATATAGCCGACGCGCCAGCGACCGGAAGTCGTCCTTTCGCTCAACGCTTCAGGTATTCACGCTTTATGAAAAGCTGCGATCAGCGGCGAGTAGGAGCGTTTCGGCAAGACGACGGTTCGGCGGTGGCCAGCGCCTCGTCCATGATGCGTCGAATGGTGCGTGCACAACGTCCGCATTGTGCGTTGCAACCCAGGCAATGGTAGACCTGTCCCGTGGTGCGTGGGACGTCTTCGCGCGCGCAAAGCGTCGCACGCACGTCATGGTCGGTGAACACGTTGCAGGAGCAGACAATCATTGCACGGGGAGGCGTTGCGACCGTTCGTTCGTGAAATCGTCAATAGTCCAGGCCTCTCTTGATTGTAAAGAAAAAATCACTTTTTATAGCAATTCTAATTTGAAGTCGGGTGACCCCGAACCGTCATTAAACATAAATCGGTTTACGCGGCTATTTTTGACTTGAGAGTGCGGCAATAGCCGCCGTCAAACGCGCTCAGGCCGCGGCCGTATCTTCGGAATCTTCCGAGCGTCGTCGTCGCCGGCGCGGCCACAGCTGGCAAATCCGCTCCGATACGCGACAGAGGTCGTCGAGCAAGCCGGCAAAGCGCTGCCCGCGCGCGAGCGAGCGGTCGAGCGCCGCCATCGTGCGCGCCAGTCCCGGATCGTTGTCATGGATCCAAGTCCGTAAGACGGCGCTGTACAAAGCCGCCAAGCCCTGCGCGCGGATCATGCCGCCGGGTCCCGAGGCGCCGATCCCCGCCGCCGTCAGCATCCATTGTTGCGAACGCACAGCCATTGCATTGAGCAGCAGCGCTAGCGGCGGATTGCGGCGGGCCGAGCGCAAGAGCGATCGCACCGCTTCGCGGTGGGGCGCGAGTATTTCGAGCCTGCGCATCAGGACATCGAACAGCCGCTCACGCGGCGGCTCCGCTTCGACATCGCTGAAATCCAGGCCTAGCACGGCGCGATCGACGGATTTGATGTGAGCGGCCAGGATTGCCAATGAGGAGGGAAACTCGCCGCGCAACTGCGCGAGCGACACCCGGGCGGCGGCGGCGATGTCGGCAAAGCCAATCTTCTCGATCCGCTTTGCGGCGAGAAGATTGAGAAACGCTGCGATGATCTTTTCGCGGTCGTTTGCCGGCGGCGGCGCAGTCGGAGGGCGAGACGATCGCGCCGGCGATTTGCGTGCGGATCTGCGGGCCATCACGAAACTCTCCTCAAGCGCATTTCAAGTACCCAACACCGAACTCCATCCAACAATGGCTTGTCGCAGTCCCCGTCATCCGTGCCGCGGTTGCCGCCACCTTGGATCGTCCGTTTAATGTAGGTTGTTCGCCGTGCCGTTCCAAGGCGGCGGAAATCAGCGGTCCAGTTCGCGCGAGCGGTCCCTGGCCGCAGCCACGGCTCTGGTCATTAATGCGCTAAGGCCGTTTTGACCCATCAAGATCGCCAAGGCGGCGGCAGTGGTACCGCCAGGGGACGTCACATTCTGGCGCAACGCCGCCGCTTCTTGCCGCGATTGGTGCAACAGTTCGCCCGAACCGGCTACCGTTTCGCGGGCGAGCTTTTCAGCGAGCGGCGGTGGCAAGCCGGCTGCCGCCCCGGCCTGCGCTAGAGCCTCGGCAAGCAGGAAAATATAGGCTGGACCAGAACCCGATACCGCGGTTACCGCATCCATCAACGTTTCGTCCTCGATCCATTCGACCACGCCGGTCGCGGCAAGAAGCCGATCGGCAAGTGCGCGCTGATCGGTACTGATTTGCCGCGGCACGGCAACGGTGATGCCGCGTCCGATCGCGGCAGGGGTGTTCGGCATTGCCCGTACGAACGCGCGAGAACGAGGAAGGGCGGTCGACAGGAATTGAAGCGTCCGCCCAGCCATGATCGAGACGACAAGCGCGGAAGCGGAGACATTCGGCGCCAGGGCGACCAGGGCCTCCACCGCTGCCTGCGGCTTAAGTGCGATGACGATGACATCGGCGTCGCGCAGCACTGCGGTCTCTGGATTAAGGCGTACACCGCGGCTAGCGAGTGCCGATATTTGAGGCGAGGGGCTTGGTTCGAGGACGGCGACCCTGCGTGGATTAAGGCCAAGCCGCAGCCAGCCTTCCAGCAATGCTTCACCCATCTTGCCGGCGCCGACCAGAACCAACAGGCCGGAAAAATCGCGCAAATCCGGACTAAGACCGGCGGACGTCACGCCTCGCCCGTGGTCTCGAACATCGCCGAATCCATGGCTTCGCGCGCCGACTTGCCTGCCCAGATCACGAACTGAAACGCCGGAAAATAGCGCTCGCAAGAGTCAAGCGCTGTGGCGAGCACCGCCTCGCATTGTCGGCTGGATGCCGCGACACCGCCAGCCAGAACCAAAGCATGGCGGAACATCACGACCCCATTTTGAGTCCAGACGTCGAAATGTCCGATCCACATCTGTTCGTTAATCAGAGCGATCAGTTTTTGTACGTCGGGTAGCCGGGGCTCCGGCACCTTGACGTCGAAAGCGCAGGCAAGATGCAGCGTTTCGATGTCGTTCATCCAGGTAAACGACACCTGATAGTTGGTCCAACGACCGGTGACGACAAGGCCGATCTCGTCTTCGCCCGCGCGCTCGAATGGCCAATTGTTACCGGCGGCCATGCGCTCGACAACGTCGAGAGGACTGTCATGATGATCGTGTGTAGACTCGATAAGTGCCATGCCGTCTCCACAGTGGCAGTAGGTGGAACGCACGCCACAGCACCGTTCTAAATACCGGCTGCATTTTGACGCAGGGACGACTTTTGCATGCCGATTGACTGAAAGCCCCGAATCAGCCCGTCCCCTGACTATAATCGGCCCGATTCAAATCGCCAAAGCCCGCCCAAGACCTTGTCCCCGCAACGATACCGGCACTCATGAAGTGATTTGCCCACCCGGCACAATCCAGAAAAGTTTGCCGTCCACAGATCGATCCGCGACAAGTTGACTCGGGACGCCGGAAGACCGCCTCCGGCAGCCGGGATGGGTGCGGTTTTCGGTCAGTCGAAAAGACTAGACACCGATTCCTCGGCGGCCGTCCGGCTGATGGCTTCGCCGATCAGCGTTGAAATCGACAACACACGAATATTTTTCGCCTCTGTCACTGCTTTGGTGGGCTGTATCGAATCCGTAATCACCAATTCTTTTAGTCTCGATTTGGCGATCCGGCCAATCGCGCCGCCGGACAAAACGCCATGGGTGATATAGCCGTAGACCTCTTTGGCGCCCTTATCGAGCAACGCATCCGCGGCGTTCACCAAGGTGCCGCCGGAATCTACGATATCGTCCACCAGAACGCAGATGCTGCCATCGACCTCGCCGATGACGTTCGCCACTTCGGATTCACCGGGGCGCTCCCGCCGCTTGTCGACTATGGCGAGCGGCGCATTGATTCGTTTGGCCAGTCCACGCGCTCGCACCACGCCGCCGACATCCGGCGAAACCACGATAACCTTGGAAAGATCGAACCGTTGCTTGATGTCGCGTACGATCACCGGGGCGGCGAAAAGATTGTCGGTGGGAATATCGAAAAAGCCCTGGATCTGTCCGGCGTGCAAATCGAGCGTCAACACGCGGTCGGCTCCGGCATGGGTGATCAGGTTGGCGACAAGCTTGGCAGAAATCGGCGTGCGCGGGCCGGGTTTGCGATCTTGCCGGGCATAGCCGTAATACGGAATCACCGCCGTAATCCGCCGCGCTGAGGCGCGCCGCAGCGCGTCAATAATAATCAGCAGCTCCATCAGGTGATCGTTGGCGGGAAACGAAGTCGACTGGATTACGAACACGTCGGCCCCGCGCACGTTCTCCTGGATTTCGACGAAGATTTCCATGTCGGCGAAGCGCCGAACGACGGCCTTGGTCATTGGCGTGCCGAGATAGCCGGCAATGGCTTCGGCGAGTGCAGGATTAGAGTTGCCGGCGACGAGCTTAATCGCTCCATTTTTGCCCGCCATGCCCGCCTCTCCTGCGCGCCTTGTCCGCGGCGGATGACCCGCCGAAATATTGAGGCGAACGCCCCTAACTGGAAAAGATCATGCCCGAACAAAAACGTAGCCCTGATACAAGCCAGGTACCGGGCTGGCAACATGAATCAACATGAATCAAGGCCTTTCCCCTATGGGTTTTTCCAGTGGGGGCCCAATGGCTTGGCGGGCATCGCGGTAATCTTAAAGGGGCTTTTTCGATAGCAAACTGGGCACCCCAACGCTATTCGGCCATCAATGCGATCGCGTTGACGTGGCGGCCGTAATCGGCCTCGGCGCGGTGCGTGGTGCGGCGATAGCTGAAAAACCGTGCCGCGTCGGCATAGGTGCAGAGACCAAGGTCCTCGACATAGCCCACGCCTGCACGCTTTAGCCGCGCCGCGACGTAGCCGCCGAGATCGAACAAGGCGTGGCCGTTCCGCGCGGCGGGTAAGAAAAACCGGCGGCTCTCTGGATCGTCGGCGTGGAAGCGCGCCAAAAGATCGGGACCGACCTCGTAGCTCGATTGCCGGATCATGGGTCCGATCGCGGCACGAATCTGATCGCGTGCGGCGCCGAGCCGTTCCATCGCCTCGACCGTGGAATCGACAATACCGGTCAATGCGCCGCGCCACCCGGCATGGGCCGCGCCGATCACGCGCGCTCGCGGTTCGGCGAGCAAAACCGGGCCGCAGTCGGCCGTCATCACGCCGATCGCAAGCGCATGCATTCGCGTCACGATCGCATCGGCGCGGGGGCGGTTTTCTGCCGTCCACGGGGCTTCGACGATGACGACATCCGGCGAATGTGTCTGGTAAGCGGTGAGCAAGCGGAACGGCTCGACGCCCAGCGTCGCCGCCATACGCGCCCGATTTTCCGTGACATTGGCGGCGACATCGCGCGAGCCGACACCACCGTTGAGGCTCTCGTAAAAGCCCGTGGAAACTCCGCCGGCGCGCGTGAAGAACGCGTGGCGGATGCCGGTAAGCGCGAGCGAGGAAGCTTCGATCTTCATGCCTTCGTCTCAAAGCCCGGAAGCGGCCCGAGATTCGGCGCAGCGAACGCGATTGCCTTGAACAATTCGCCCATTCCGCGGGCGCCTCCTGCGATCAGCCGGGAAAATGCGCTCTCGATTTCGGCCGCTTTGCCTTGTGGCGCATTCGCCTTCAACGCCGCCGCCCGTTTTTCGATGCCGAGGCGAAGAAATAAGTCGCGTTGTCGTATCGGACCGTGAATGCGCGCGCCCATGGTCTCGGCGCACTGCGCCAAGCCCTCGAAATCGACGTGAGCCGTCAAATCCGCCATGCCGGGTGCACGCAACGGGTCGGTGAAGGAATGCCGGGCGACCGCTTGGAGCGTATCGCCCAGTCCGAAATGAGCATGTCCGTAGTCAATGATCAAAGCGACGCCGTCGACGCGCGTGCGCCGTCCCAGTTCGAGCGCAAGGGAGTCCGCACGCCATTCATAGATCGAGCCGATCGGCGCTTGGCGCAATTGGCGTGGCATCGATGTTTCTAAGAACGGCAACGGCTCGCGTGCCGGCTCGATCGCGAGAGCGTCGTCGGCAGCAACCACGACCACCCGTTCATGCCAGCCGTCGGTTTGCTTGACAGCTTGGTGAACGGGAAGCGCATCGATAAACTCGTTGGCGATGATGATGCTTGGGCCGCCGGGAACGTCCTCGAGCTTGTCATGCCACTGGACCGGCACCTCGGTCTGCGCGAGCCGGCGCCCCTGAATTTCGCGGAGCGCAGGGCTGATCTCGACGAGATGGAGCACGACGGCGTCGTAAAAGCTCTTTAGCACCTTGGCTGCACGCAACGCATCATGCATTAACGTGCCGCGGCCAGGGCCTAGTTCGATAACGCGCAGATTTTCCGGCTCCTTCATCTGCTGCCAGACCGCCGCCATCCATAGGCCGATCAGCTCGCCGAACATTTGGCTGATTTCCGGGGCCGTGATGAAATCGCCACCGGCGCCCAGTGGATCGCGGTTAATGTAATAGCCATATTGCGGATGCGTCAGGCACAGGCGCATGTAGTCGGCAAGCGGCATCGGGCCGCTGATCGCGATGAGCCGGCGAATTTCGTCGAGCAAGGGCGGGCCCGCGTCAGGCATTTTTGCGATCGGCCGGACGCTTGAATGCGACGACGAGGACGGCCAATCCGGCGAGTATCAGCGGAATGCATAACAGCATTCCCATAGTAAGGCCGCCCCACAGAAAACCGAGCTGCACGTCAGGCTCTCGAAAAAATTCGCATGTGATGCGCGCGGTGCCGTAACCGATCGCAAAAACACCGGTCACGACGCCCGGCCGCTTGAGCGCGCCGAAGCGGACTAAAAGCGCCAGCACGATGAACAGCAGGACTCCCTCG
>Ga0187781_10004123_pt1 | contig 10854 bp, 12 predicted proteins | sample 0715_SJ02_MP02_2_FD_132447 | JGI IMG/M metagenome (GOLD analysis project Ga0187781, IMG submission 132447) | Tropical peat soil microbial communities from peatlands in Department of Meta, Colombia - 0715_SJ02_MP02_20_MG | ecosystem: Environmental > Terrestrial > Soil > Wetlands > Peat | place...
CAACCCCCCGAGGAAGTTCGACCGCAGCTCCTGCACGACGTCCTCGCGGACAGTGAAGAGATGCTGCTTCTGGGAGTCGAGGACCCGGTAGTTGCGGCCTCCGCTACCCATCTCGTGCTGGAGGAGAAAGTTGCGCTTCCCCGCGACGCCGAGGACGGCGCCGAGCGGAGGACCGGGTGGCGGAGGAGGCGGTGGACCGACGGAGGCGGGCGCCCCGGGCGGCGGGGGAGGGATCCCCGGACCGGGGCCCGTCGGAACAGCGGTCGGGCCGACCCCCACCCCGGTCGATTTTCCACATCCTGAGCAAAACTGAGCCTCGGCCGGGAGCGCCCGACCGCAGGAAGCGCAATACTGGGCCGCCATCGGTGCAGGACGACGCTTCGGGGTTATTGAATTCATTGTCGTCGTGCCCCGGATCTACGGAGCCCGGTCCCGCGCGCGGTCGCTACCGGGAGGTCGAATATCGGATGGTCGGGCTATCGACATACTCGAGGACCTTCTCCACTCCCTTCTCGAGCCCGGTCCGATACGCGAGCGAGAGCACTTCGGAGGTCGCGGCGAGGTCGATCGGTGGAACGAGCTCGACGGTCGTCGTGACCGGGTTCGCGTGACGGTCGAAGCACGCGAGAAACGCTTGGAAGCCGGGAAAGGCGCACTGGAAGAGCCGGAGCTGCAGGCGGACGTCGGGAGGTATCGGGTCCGCGTGGTAGCTCTTCATCTCGTAGAATCGGTCCTGCCCGTTCCAATAATCCGGCTGTGCGTAGACCCCGACCTGTTCGTTGATCAGGATCATACGGCTCCGTGGACGCGGAAGTCCCATCACCTCGCTCCGGCGAAACGCCTGGATCACGCCGAACACCTGCGAGAGCTCCCGACCGCGCTCCTCCGCGCTCAGGGCAAGGTCGGCGTCCGCGAGCTGCTCGTCGAGGCTCTCCGCGGCGAGCCGTTGCATCGAGGCGAGGGTCGGTCTCCGGGCTTGGCCGTACTCATGGCTGAACCGCGAGAGGGTGTCGTCGATCGCTTTGCCGACGGCCATCCCGATCTCGTCCTTTTCGTTCACCGGTCGGGGAAACGCGGCCCGGACGACCTCGTGGGTAGCCACGGTCCGGATCGTCGTCATCTCGACCTACGTCCACTCTCCCCACACCGAAGGGCGCATGATGTCTGCGGGGGAGGTCGGGCGTTCGAGCCGGAACGGTGGGGTCGAATCGACGCCCGTGCGCGCTACGCTACAGGCCGAAGAATCGCTCAGCGCCGTGGAGGAGCGAATGGAACGTAATCCCCGCCCCGTAAAGGAGGAACGCCCCGACCAGGACCACACCGAAGGCGAGCACGAGGTCGAGTACGATTCCGCCGCGGTGGCTCGTGCGGAGGCGGCGAAGGAAGCTCATGACAGAGTCCCAGCCCGGGAACGAGCGCGCAGGTCCGATATCTATCTGACTCCGATTCGCGGGAGTTATACTTCGTCGGACGCCGGTTATCCGTCCGTTCGGCCTTCGACCGGACAGAACCTGAACCCGGATGACCGGTCGGTCAGTCCGGGATAAGGTCGGCAAAAACGAATCCGTCGCGCTCCACGACCTCGCCGTTGCGGACCGCGACGGGCGAGCGGAACATCGGCGCGTCGGTCACGAACGTGTGAAACTCTCCGCGTTCGCCGCAGGGGTCAACCGTGCTCGGAAGTTCGGCGAGGAGACGCTCGTCGAACGCACGACCCGCAAAGGAGCGGGCGAGAACCCGAGGGTCGACGCAGACAAGGCGACTTCGGAGGCCTACCCGAAGCATCTCTCTCGCGAGTTCGTGGGTGGGTCGGTGCCACAGCGGGAAAACGCACGACATCCCGGCCGCGGCCATCCGGGACTCGCGATAGGTCCGGATATCGTCGAGAAACAAGTCGCCGAAGACGACGTGACGAATACCCTGGGATCGTGCGACTTCGAGCGCGCGCCCCATCTCCCGCTCGTACACCTCGTTCGGACAGGGATAGGGGATCCGGACGGTCGTCAGCGGCAGTCCGACCGAGCTCGCTTCTCGGCGAAGAAGCTCTCCTCGGACTCCGTGCATTGAGACCCGGTCGAAGGAGTCGGTGACGGTGGTGAGCAGACCGACCGGAGTCACGCTGCGCGTGCGGAGCGCCTCGTAGAGCGCGAACGCCGCATCCTTTCCGCTGCTCCAAGAGATCCACGCGGGCGGCGGTCGGTCCCCAGCACCCTGCGTTCCCGGCATGGAAGCCATGCGGGGAAAATTTTGGCAGTTAAGAACGGACCGGCCCTCCCGCCACGCTCGCGTGATACTTTGGAAAGTCCCCTACGGCCCGACGCCTTTCTCAGCGGACCGACCCGTGGGCTATCCGTTCCCGGCGTCGTGGACCACCGCGACGAACGATCCGGTCAGATTCCCATCTTTCTCGCACTGGACCGATGTCGCGGGGGCGCACGTCCGGACCGTATGCGACGTACCGGTGCTGACCGCGCTCAGTCCCACGTAGCCGGCGGCTCCGACCACCACCACGGCCGCGACGAGTCCCAACACGGCGAGCTTCGGCGAGATCACGCCCCGCTCGCTCCCGCGCATCGTTCGGCGTTCCGACGTTCTTCGTGCTTCGTGCATCGCGTTCGACCTCCGATGGAGTTCGATGTACAAGGGCCCCGGAAGTGCGGAAATACGCTAGGCGATTTCCCGTCGAAAGTCCAGATATACTCTAGGAACTCGGTGACCCAGGTCAGCAGGAGGAGGGGAGTGAACGATGTCGTGGAGTCGAACGATTCCGTTTCGCCCTCCTCGGCATCCTCTTCGACACGGGACAAGCTGACGATTCCGGCGATCTCGGCACATCTTCGAGCCCCGAGGAGGTGGCGCGGCGGGCCGGCGTGGCTCGTGATGATCGCCGACGTCGATGCGGCGAGCATCCTGACCGCGCTCGCGTCCGGGGCGAGCTACCGGTACGACTTCATCTGGGTCCTGGTGCTCCTCACGGTACCCCTGTTCTTCATCCAGGAAGCATCGGGACGGCTCGGTGCCGTATCGGGGAAGGGGCTGGGGGAACTCGCCCGGGAAAGATTCCCAACGCGTATCGCATCGACCATGGCCCTCTCCATGGCGGCCGGAGACGTCGCCACGTACGTCGCCGAGTACGCGGGCATCGCGCTCGGCCTCAGCTTGTTCGGCGTTCCACCGACCGTGTCCCTCCCCCTCGCCTTCGTGACCCACATCGCGCTGGTGGCCCGGGGGCCGTACGCCTGGGTTGAACGGGTGCTGATCGGGATCTCCGCCGGCGTGGTCGTTTCGCTCGCGGTCGTGGTGTTCCACCGCGGGCTCCTCCCCTACTCGCCGTTCGCGGTCTCCTCGCAACCGGCGTTCTTCTTCCTCCTGGCGGCCAACGCCGGCGCGGTCGTCATGCCGTTCATGCTGTTCTTTCAGTCCTCGGCGACCGCGGAGAAGCGGACCTCCGTGGCTATCTCTCGCCAGTCGACGCTCCTCGGCGCGGCCGTGAGCGAGGCCCTGATGGTCGTCGTGGTCATGATCGGGGCCGGTCTCGGCGGCTCGCTCAATTTCACCACCGGGACGGAGTTTTCCTCCGGACTCTCGGGCGTGCTCGGACAAGCCGGCGTCTATGTCCTCGGCGCTGGCCTCGTGGCGGCGGCGTTCCTCGCGCTCGTGGTCGTCTCCCTCGGAAGTGCCTGGGGAGTGCGGGAGGCCCTTGGGCTCTCCCCGAAGAGCACGATCTGGATCTACGTCGTGGAGAGCGTTCCGGCGGTATTCATTCCTCTCGTGTTTCCCCAGTTGGTCACGCTCGTTCTCGCGCTCATGGTCGCGATGGTGTTCATCCTCATCGTTCCGGGGATTCTCCTCGGCCGACTCGCATCGGACCCCCAGGTCATGGGCGGGGAGGCGTCGCGAGGATTCTGGCAGGGAGCGTACTGGGCCAGTCTGGGGTTTGTGGTCGCCGTGGGAATCTTGGCCGTGGTGGCGTACGCGTGACGAGAAGTTCCGAGCGGAGACACGAGTACCCCCTCCCCCGGGGGCTCCCTCCGCGCCCCTCTTCGCGCTGCCCCGATGAGTCGGTGCTGAGTCACGGGTGGGCGTGGGCGGTCGAGCTCCTTCGCTTCTAGAACCTGTCCCAGGAGAGACAGAGGAACCGCGGGTCCTCCGTCGCGAATCGGCTGGATGCCGCGCGGGCGGACCAATCGCCGTCGAGCGAGCTCGCCATGAGGACAAACCAGCCGGTCGGAACGGTCGAGAATCCGTTCCCCCGGAACAGCTTGGGCGTGTCGGTCACGGGAGTGTGGGTGAAGGCGAACGGTCGGCGCCTTGCCCGCCGCTCCACCTCGGAGACCAGGGCCTGTCGAGTGGCCTCCGAGTCGGCTACGAGCTCTCCGCAGATGACCCTCCATCGGGTCGCCTCCAAGAGGGCGTAACCACGGAGTCTTCCGCCGGAGCGCCGAACCACGACCTCCGTTCCGGGGTCGAGCTCGCCCGCCGCGGCCGCGCCCGAGAAGAATCCTACCGGTCGGCGGGCGAAACCGAGCCGACCCTCGCTCCGGCGTGCATACAGCCGCTCGAGTTCGGGAAGGTCGGACCGCCGTCCCGCCCGCGCCCCGTGACGGGGTCGTGGCGAGCGGACGAGAGGAGCGTGGACGGCCCACGATGGCGCGTAGACGTCCCGGTACCCAAGTTTCTCGTAAAGAGCGTGGGCCCCCCAGGACCGGTTCGTCCAGAGCGTGGAGAATCGGACCCCGTCCTCCCTCTCCCGCCGGTGGACCTCGGTGAGGATCGCCTTCGCAACGCCCGCCCGCCGCCGGTCCGGCCGGGTCCCCACCCCGGCGATGCCGGTCACCAGCTCCGTCCCGTCGGGAAACGTGTACGGGACACGCAGGACGTACGTCTGGCCGAGAAGGCGGCCGCGTTCCACCGCGAAGATCGCGGCATAATCGGGCATCATCTTCAACCGCCGACGCAGCAGGTTCACCGAGCGGCGCGGAAACGTCCCTCCGAACGACGCCAGGTGGAGGAGGGTTCGGTCCACTTCCATCGAGGGCGTGAGCTCGTCGAACGTCAGGAATCGCATGTTCGCCCGTTCCCCGAGGCTCTGGACCGTACCCCACGCACGTCGAGATGCCCGCCGCCCAGTGGCTTTCCCCATTTAACCATTGGAACACGGCCCCCCGCCCGCTCCCGAGGTACCCCGAGCCCGGAATGGGCCTCGTTCGGCCCGAGCGCCTACGGGCTCAGCACCGTCGCTGCGGGTTGCGTCGACCGCCACATGAGGATATCATCGAAGTACTCGCCGTCACGTTTGAACGCTCGAGGCATCCGGCCCGACTCGACGAACCCGAACTTCTCGTAGAGGTGCTTCGCGCGGAGGTTCTTCTCCATCACCGTGAGCTCGATGATCTCGAACTTTCCGACGCAGCGGTCGAGGGTTCGCGCGAGGAGCATGCTTCCGACCCCCCGGTCCCGGTGCGAGGGGTGGACCATCATCGCGAGAACCCCGATGTGCCGATCCTCGCGATGGTCTCCCCGTCGAACGACAGTGCACACGCCGACGAGCGTCCCCTCATTCTCAGCGACGATTGCCACCTCGTCCCCGTCCAGCACGGCCTTCCACATCCGGCCAAAGAACGCGGCCTCATCTGCCAAGCTCGGTTTCGGGTCGCGCGTGTAGACTCCGAGCTCCTTGTCCGTGCGAACTTCCTCGTAGCGAGTGTAGTAGAGATGGGTCCAGCCCTCGAGGTCGTTCCACTCGAGGTCGCGTACCTTCACGGAGAGATCGGGAGCCGCGGGAAGATATCTGAGTTGCGCGAACTCTCGGGTCCGGCGGCTCCGGCCTGTCGCGTTCCCGCGACCGGTAGCCCCTTGCTCCCGGCTCTTCGATAGGGGGATAATCCCGATTCGGCTCCTGCGGAGGTGATGTCGTCGAGGACGGAGTCGGGAACCCTCGGACGAAATCCTACCTCGGTCCGACGTGCACGCCTCCCTCGCGACCTGGGAGCCGTTCGTGCGCTGTTCTTGGAGTACCGTGCCTGGCAGGTGGAACACCGGGAGGTGACCGCGTTCGACGACGCGTTGCTCGAGCGCGGATTGCGGTACTTCGACCAGGAGGTCGCCTCTCTCCCCGGAGACTATGCGCCTCCCCGAGGGGCGCTGTTCCTCGCGTTTCGGGGAACGGAGCCGGTCGGGCTTGGAGCCCTCCGCCCCCTTAAGGCGAACGTCGGGGAGGCGAAGAGGATCTACGTTCGACCCGAGGCCCGTGGAACCGGCCTGGGACGCCGCATCACGCGGGCGATTCTCAACCGGGCTCGCACGCTCGGATACGTGCGGGTAGTGCTCGATACCCTGCCGACGATGACCGCGGCCATCGCCCTGTACCGAAGCATGGGGTTCGTCCCGATTCCGGCCTACTGGTCCCATCCGTTTCCAACGGCCCTCTTCTTCGAGTATCGATTCTCCGGACCCGGCCGGACGAGCCCGAAGGCGTGATCGTGGGCCGGCGCTGCCGAGCGGCTCGCTCGGTACGAAAGGAGAGCCTTTTTCGGGGCGTCTCCGAATCCCCGGAGGATGGCGAAAGTCTGGTTCGAGGGCCTACCCGACTACTCTTCCTTGGGAGGTTCGCTCGAGGGAACTCTCTGCCTCGAAGCGGACGGGGAGTTCCGTGCGACGGACCTCCTGCTGTTCTTGCATGGAACGGAGATTTCCCAGATTACGGTGGGAGCGGGAAAATCGCGGCGCGTAGAGGTCGAAAAGGCGTCGTTCCTCGAGCTGGTCTCCTCGTTCCACGACGCGCTCCCGTTCAAGGATGCGGACCACGTCGGCGCGGGCACGTACCGGTTCCCGTTTCGCTTCAATATCCCAGCGGACGCGCAACCGTCGCTCGCCACGACCGAGCAACCGCGGACCCGAGGGAGGTTCTTCTCCCGGGAGGATGGCATGTACGTCGAATACGAGCTGGAGGCCCGTTTGCAAGTCCCCTGGTGGATGGACCCAGTCGACCGGGAGGTGGTCCCCGTCTACTCGCCTCGTCGGGTCCTCGGAGCCCTCCCGCCGTTCTGGAGCGGAAACGATCCGGACCGGCCGACGATCGCTCTCCGAGTGGACCAACCGATGGTCCTCCCGGATACAACTCCTACCGGAACGTTCTCGGTCGAGAATCCCCGTTTGAAAGAACTGCCGGAGCTCGACCTCACCCTCCTCCGACATGTCGAGCACGAAGCCAACGGAAAGAAGGCCGTCACGGAGACGCCCCAGTTCGAAACCACCGTTCTCCTCGGGAGCCGTTCCCCCCACTACCAAGGGACGTTCGCGATCCGGATTCCGAACACCGCCGACACGACCGGTCCGTTCACCGGAAAGCTCTATCGCACCTTCTGGGTCCTGCGGGCGGAGATCACCGTGCACCTCGGCTTCAACGTGAAGGTGGACGCGGTGTTCACTCCCGCATAGCTCCCGTGTCGGACGCGGATAGAGTCTTGTCGGTGGAGAGGCGGGCCGAATTCATTATGAGACGGTCTTCTCTCGATTGACGGGACGTGTTCGCGAACTCGCGGAACCGAGCCGCCACCGCGGTCGTCCTCCTGATTCTCGGGGTCGCCCTCATCATCGTCGGCGCCTGGACCTGGGCCGCCTGTAGTTCGCTTCCGGTGAGCGGGGCGGCACCCTCGTGCGGCGGGTTCGCCGTTCTGGTCGTCCTCGGGGTCATCCTCTTCGTAGTCGGGATCGTGGTCGCCGTGGCATCGGCGATGGGCGGGCGTCGCACGATCTATCCGTCGATGGACCCTGCGGTTCCTCCTCCCCTCATCCGACCGGTGATGGTCCAGCAAACCGTCGTGCAGCAGACGGTCGAGGTCCGGTGTCGGTATTGCCAGACCCTGAACCCGGTGACCGCGACCAAGTGTTCGGCCTGCGGCGCTGCGCTTTAGACCGGCTTAGCGGATCGGGTCGTTGCCCGGGTCCGGCGGCTCCGTCGCTCCCCGAGTCCCTCGCGAGCGTTCCCGAAGAGCTCCCGTAGCGTCCGGCGATCCGTTCCCGGGCCGAGGGGGGAGGGCAAGCGCGCAGGTCGGTCGAGTTCGGAGGCCGGCAACGTGCGCTTTACGGTCGCAAGAACCGTTCGTGCGACGCCGTCCTCGTCGCCCTCGACAAGCGCTCCCACCGCCTGAACCAGCGCATCGAACACGCGCGCGTCCGCATCCGAGACGAGCCGGACGGCCCCGTCGCCTTGCATCAGGATCGAGGAGGCGGTCGACGGGCGCGGTCGCGTTTCTTTCAGGAGCTGGACCAGCCGCGACGCAGAATCCCGATCGCGAAGATGCCCGAGCGCCCAGACCGCTGCGAGACGTACCTCGGGATCCGGGTCGTCCAAACCGGCCCGAATACTGGGTAGCGAACCTCGGGCCTCGAGGTTGCCCAAGGCGTAAATAGCCCCCCGTCGCGCCCAGGCACTCGAGTCCCGCAATAACGAGACGAGTTCCTCGGACGCGGTGCGATCCCCGATTCGCCCGAGGGCCAGCGCGGCCGCTCCCCGGACCGCCCATGACGGGTCCTTGAGCTTCGATTTCGCTACGGCGCCGGTGAGAGGAGATCGCATCTCGGAGAGCCCGTGGATCGCGCAGACCCGGACCCAACGTGCGGTGTCCTCGGCGGAATGTGCAAGGGCGGCCCCACACTCCGGTGTCCCGATGCGCCCCAAGGCGACGAGCAACGCCGGCTTCTCGAAGGTGTGGGCTCGCCCGAGCAGGGAAAGAAGTCCCGGAACGGCCTCCGGGTCTCGGCGCAAGCCGAGGACCAAGGTCGCGGCAATCCTCACCCGACGGGCCGGGTCCTCGAGGAAACGCCGTACCTTTTTCGCTGCGTCCGGGTCGTGCGACCGTTCGAGGGCGATGACCGCTTCCCGTCGGACGCGGTCCGACGTGTCGTCGAGGGCCCGCTCGAGGGCCGGTATCGCGCGCGGGTCTCCGACCCTTCCGAGGGCGAGGGCGCATGCGTTGCGTACGAGCGCGCTCTCGTCCCGGCTCAGGGTCTCCGCTAGGAGAGTGGTCGAGCGGGGGTCGTGAAGGCGCGAGAGCGCATACGCCGCCTGAGCCCGGACCCGCCAGTCGGGGTCCTCGAGTCCTCGCTCGAGCACGGTTCGACTCTTCGCACTCCCGATCGACCCGAGCGCCGACGCGGCCCCGACGCGCAGGCCGACCTCGGAGCTCCGAAGCGCTGCCTCGAGCCCGACCCGGGCGCGTGACTCCTTGAGATGTCCGAGGCGCAACGCCGCACGGCGCGCGGCCAAGGGGTCCGGGCCCGATAGATCCCGAAGAAGGTGTCGCGGTACCGGTATCGCCGGAGCCCGCCCGGACTTCCCGCGTCCCGCGCTCCGCTTGTGAGGCCCCTTTGAGCGCACCCGGGCGTGCGACACACCGGGGGCACGTCGGGGGAAACCTATGACGATTCCCGAAACCGGGGGCGGGCCCGGCCCGTCCGCATAGTCTAAATGACCGGCGGTGTTGCGCGCGTACGAGGTTGCCGAGCGTGGTCGAAGTGGTTGTCGTGATGGAAAAGTGCACCGGCTGCGCGCACTGCCGAGACGTCTGCCCGGTGAACGTCTTCGAGCTGAAGCCGCGGGACGAGTTTCCGAACATCGTGGACGACCCTACGGTCGGAGCGAAGTTCCAGTTCCGGGGCGAGAAATCGCTCGTCGTGCACGGCCCGGACTGCATCGTCTGCGAGGCGTGCTTGTTCGAGTGCGAAGGGGAATGCATCACGATCACGGACGACGAGGGAAAGGTCCACCTCTCGACGTACAAGTGATTCTTCGCTCCCCGCCACCCTCGGTCGAGCGGTAGCTTCCGCTCGGGCGGGGGAGCACCGCCGTCGAATCCCCAAACGGCTATCCCCACGCCCCGACTAGTGGCGGGAGTCGGCGGCCGAGCGCGGAGGGGATGTGACCGCAAGCATCGAAGTGACGAAGTTGGTGAAGGAATACGGTTCGCTTCGAGCCGTCGACGGGATCGATTGCGAGGTTCGCGCGGGAGAGGTGTTCTCGTTCCTCGGCCCGAACGGTGCCGGCAAGACGACGACGGTGGAGATCCTCGAGGGGCTCCGGCCGCGGTCGAGCGGAGAGGTCCGCGTGCTCGGATTCGACCCGTGGACCCAGCTCGACGCGCTGCGGCGGCGGATCGGAGTGATTCCCCAGGATTTCCATTTCTTCCCGAAGCTCACGCCCCGCGAGGCCGTCCGATTGTATGCGAGCCTCTTTTCCGTCAAGACCGATGCCGACGAGCTCCTCGCGCGCGTGGAGCTCTCCGACAAGGCCGACGACCACTACGACACCCTCTCGGGGGGCCAGCACCAAAAGCTCGGAGTCGCGCTCGCCCTCGTGAACGACCCCGAGCTCTGCTTCCTGGACGAGCCGACCACGGGACTCGACCCGCGCGCTCGGCGCTCGATCTGGGACGTGATCCGGCGTCTGCGGGAAGAGGGGCGGACCGTCTTCCTGACGACCCATTACCTCGACGAGGCGCAGAAGCTCTCGGACCGCATCGCGATCATCAACAAGGGCCACATCATCGCCACCGGGTCCCCGGACGAGATCATCGCTCGCTACGGCCGCCCCGAGCGGCTCCGGATCGTCGGCGATCCGAAGCTCGCGGAACGCCTGACGACGCTCGGTCTCCAGGTGATCAGGGACGGTGACGCCGTCGAGGTCGCGCTCGGCTCGAAAGCCGATGCCCTTCGGATCCTCGAGACCGTGGCAGCGAGCGGCCTCCAGTGGACCGGCTTCTCGACGCGGGTCGACACGCTCGAGGATGTCTTCATCCAGATGGTCGGGCGACTCGAGGACGGGTCGCTCCCGTCGGGAGCGGCGGCGGAGGC
>Ga0187781_10004125_pt1 | contig 10852 bp, 8 predicted proteins | sample 0715_SJ02_MP02_2_FD_132447 | JGI IMG/M metagenome (GOLD analysis project Ga0187781, IMG submission 132447) | Tropical peat soil microbial communities from peatlands in Department of Meta, Colombia - 0715_SJ02_MP02_20_MG | ecosystem: Environmental > Terrestrial > Soil > Wetlands > Peat | place...
GCGGCCGCTGGTGCTGCCTTCTTCTCCGCGAGGCTCTTCTTCAGGGCTTCCATCAAATCGATCACCGGCGCCATGTGCGGTTGGGCGACCTCTGTCACTTCCTGGCCCTTGAGCTTTGCCGCAATCATGGCTTTCAGGTTCTCCTGATACTCATCGCGATACTTCTGCGGCTTCCAGGGAGCGGCCAGGCTCTGAATCAGCTGCCGCGCCAGATTTTTTTCCTGATCCTTCAATTCGGTTTTATCGCTCGGAATGGATTCGGCCGCGCGAATTTCGTTCGAATAGAACATCGTATGCAGCGTCATGCCCTTGGCGCCCGGCCGGATGATCACTATGTGCTCTCGCTGGTGCATGGTGAGCTTGGCGATGGCTCCGTAACCGGACTCTTCCATGGCCGTCATCAGCAACTGGTAGGCCTTCACTCCGGCGTCTTCTGGCGAAATGTAATAGGAAGAATCAAAGTACAGTGGGTCCATCTCCGAGAGCTTCACAAACTCCAGGATTTCCATGACGTGGGCGGAGGGAGGCTCGATCTTGTCCAGCTCTTCCTCGCTGAAAAGAACGTATTGGTCCTTTTCATACTCATAGCCCTTCACGACCTCAGATCGTTCCACGTTACGGTTACAAACCGGACAAAACAGGGGCTGTTTCAGGCGCGAATGGCAAACTTTGTGGAGTTGATTGAAGCTGATTCGCTCTCCCCGCGCCGCGGCGGACATCCGCACGGGAATGGAAATCAAGCCAAAGGTGAGGTGGCCCTTCCAGACGGTCGTTGCCATGTGGACACTCCTTCGGTGAGCGGTCCGGGGATGAGCACAGACCTCTAAGGTTAGAACGCAAAAGAGAGGGAATCAAGGGAATCCAGCTTGCCCGTTTCCCAATTGCCGGTCGTTCGAGCAATACCGGTCGCTTGTGGGTGCTTCCTCGAGAAGTATGATATAGGGACCCCCTCCGCGGGAATCCCAAGGTGAATCGCCTTCTCGGGGGAGCCTATGAGAACCTCGGCTACACGATCATCATCCTGTCGTTCCTGCTGGTGTTCTTCGGTATCCGCTCGTACCGCGAAAGCCGAGGCGGCGGTCAGATCAGTTTCAGCAAAGCCTTTGCGGTGGGAATCTCAATCACCCTGATTTCTTGCGTCTGCTATGTCGTGACCTGGGAGATTCTCTTCTTTCACTTTCTGCCTGGCTTCATGGACAAATACAGCGCCTATGTGGTCCAAAAGCTCACCGCCTCGGGCGCGAGTTCGGCGGTTATCCAGGAACAGGTGGAGCAACTGAGGAAGAACAAAGAGTTGTACGACAATCCGCTCCTCAATGCGGCTATGACGTTCCTCGAACCCTTCCCGATCGGGTCCTCATTACGCTGATTTCCGCGCTTGCCTTGCGGAGGAAAACTCAACCGCAGCCTGCCCCATCACCTATGCCGATGTCCTCTTGAACCTCGTTGCGAGGACTCTCAATCTCCATAACTTCTGCCGGGTTTGAACAAGCTCAAAAAGCGATCCTGCGTGCGTGCAGGGCCCTGGGATAGAATCCCGGCATGGCGAAGCTGGACGAGTACAGGCGGAAAAGGCAGTTTGACCAGACCCCCGAGCCTTCCGGCGAACCAGAAGAGCCAAAAAAGGGCAGGCGTCGGCCGAATCCCAAACTAGGGTTGGAGGCGCGTCCCGCAGAGGAGTACAGCGATTTCTTTGTGGTGCAGAAGCATTCGGCTACCCGCCTGCACTACGACTTCCGGCTGGCGATTGACGGGACGCTGAAATCCTGGGCAGTGCCCAAGGGACCTTCCCTCAATTCCGCGGACAAGCGGCTGGCTGTGCAAACAGAGGATCATCCTCTGGAATACGGCGGCTTCGAAGGCAAGATTCCTGCGGGTAGTTACGGCGCTGGGACAGTCATGGTGTGGGATCGCGGAACGTTCCAAGTTGAAGGAGACACGGACGCGCTCAAGCAGCTCGAACGCGGAGAGATTAAGTTCAAGTTAAATGGCGAAAAACTGCGGGGCAGCTTCGTCCTGGTCAAGCTGAAGCACAGCGAAAAGAGCAACGAATGGCTGATGATCAAGCACAAGGACGCGGCTGAGGATCCCGCCTGGAACATCGATCAGTACGATGGTTCCGTCCTTACGGGGCGCACGCTCGAAGAGATCAAGGAAGAGTTGCCGCCGAAGCGCAGTTCGGTTCCCGTGGGAGCTGCTGAGCTTCAGGGCGCGCGCAAGAGTGCGATGCCGTCGCGTTTTGGACCGATGCTGGCGACAATCGGGGAGAGCGCATTCTCTGATCCCAACTGGCTCTTTGAGATCAAATGGGACGGTGCCCGGGCCCTGGCATGGATTGCCGATGGCGCACTGACCCTGCGCTCGCGCAATGGACAGGACATCACGAAGCGCTACCCGGAATTGGCTTCTCTTCCCCAGTCTCTCGCAGTTCGCGATGCGATTCTGGATGGAGAAGTTGTGGCACTAGACGCTCGCGGGCACAGCAATTTCGAACGTTTGCAAGAACGCATGCATGTTCGTGCTCCCGCCGAAAACCTGATCTCCCAGGTGCCAGTCGTCTACTACGTCTTCGATCTTCTCTACTGTGGCGGATACGATCTCCGCGAGGCGCCACTTCTCGAGCGCAAGCAGCTTCTGCAGCGGTTGCTGCACGCGTCGGACAGGTTTCGCTACTCCGATCACCAGATCGAGCACGGAAAGGAACTCTTCGAACTGGCTAGGGAAAACGACCTGGAAGGAATTGTGGCGAAGCGAATCAGCAGTGCGTACGTTTCCGACCGCAGCGCAAACTGGTTGAAGCTGAAAGTCACAAAGACGCTCGACGCGGTTGTAGGGGGTTGGACCGCCGCGCGCACCAAGGCGATTCCATTAGGCTCGCTTCTTTTGGGCTTGTATGAGGGCAAAAAGCTTCGGTTCATTGGGCACGTCGGAAGTGGCTTTGGCGAAAAAACGCTGGGGGACCTTTCCGGCCGCTTGAAGAAGCTGGAAACGCCCGCTTCCCGGTTTGCCGTGGCTCCCGAAACTAACGAGAAGCCTACCTGGGTCTCACCCGAACTGGTCGCCCGGGTGAAATTCAGCGGATGGACGGATGAACACGTTCTCCGCCATCCCGTTTTCCTCGGCCTTCGCGAGGATGTACAGCCTGCCGATTGCCAATGGGAAAACGAGACGGCGCCTGAAACCCCGGCCATAGTCCATGCGCCGGAGGTCGTCGGCAAAGTGCTGAAGACAGAAGCGCAGATAGAAAGCGAGCTGTTCAAGGGCCGTTCCGAAACCATCACGATCGAACTGGATGGAAGACGCCTGCGTTTCGGCAATCTGAACAAAGTCTATTTCCCCGAATCGGGCTACACTAAACGCGACCTGCTCGCGTACTACTACCGGATCGCCGATTACATCCTGCCTTTCTTGCGCGATCGGGCACTTGTGTTGCGCCGCTATCCGGACGGGATCAAGGGCCAGGCCTTCTTTCAAAAAGATCTGCGCGAGGGCGTGCCCGATTGGTTTGTAACCGTACCGATCGAATCGGAAGGAAAAGGAAAGGAGATCTATTACGCAACAGCGAATGACCGTGCTTCCCTTCTATTTCTGACTGGCCTCGGCTGTATCGACCACAATCCTTGGTCTAACCGCCTGGGTGACTTTGACCACCCGGACTACTTTTTCTTCGATCTGGATCCTTCCGACGGCACGGATTTCTCTGTCGTCGTTACGATCGCTCGGGCGCTGCACGAAGAGTTGGAGCACTTACAACTGGCAAGCTTTCTGAAAACTTCTGGCGCAACGGGAATCCACCTGTATATTCCCGTCGAACCCGTATACACGTACGAGCAATTGCGGACATTCGCCGAAATCGTTGCTCGGACCGTGACCGCAAAGCATCCCAACTTCGTGACCAATGAACGGTCTGTCGCCAAACGGCCCGCCGGCCGCGTCCTGATCGACGTTCAACAGAATGCGCATGGCCGTCCCCTGGCGTCACCTTATTCCGTTCGCGCTTTTCCCAAAGCGCCTGTCTCCGCGCCCGTTCTGCCTCGTGAACTCCGGGCAAGCCTGCGCCCTGAAGCGCTTAACATAAGGACGATCTTTGCTCGACTCAGGGAAAAAGGCGACTTGTGGGCCGATTTTTGGAAGCGCCGCCAAGGACTGGACAAATCCATCGAACTTCTGAGCGACCGCATGCCCTCGCCAAGCAAGAAACAGGCTTGACGGTCTGCAGCCCTTCTTTTGCCTCGCAAGGCGACTGTGATTAAATCCCAAGGCACGGAGGTGCGTTATGCCTCGCTTGGGAAAGCTGCGCGTAGGCACTTCGGGATACTCCTACAAGCAGTGGAAGGGAAGCTTTTATCCGGAAAAACTCGCGGACCGCGAAATGCTCGCGTTCTATGGCAAACATTTTTCGACTGTAGAAATCAATCACAGTTTTTATAGGATGCCCTCCGAATCGGTCCTGTTGAACTGGGCAAAGAGTGTGCCCGAGGGCTTCCAGTTTGCCCTGAAAGCGAATCAACAGATCACACACATCAAAAGACTGCGCAACTGCGAAGAAACCCTGAAGCGCTTCCTGGAAGTGGCCAGCGTGCTTCAGGAGGGTGACCACCTCGGACCAATCCTCGTGCAGCTTCCGCCCAACTTCAAATTTGATAAGTCCTTGCTCGAAGAGTTTCTGGCGCTGCGCCCGCCAGCGTTCCAATTCGCCTTCGAAGTGCGCCACGCTTCTTGGTACACGGAGGAGACTTACGCAATCCTCAGAAAACTCCGAACGGCTCTCTGTCTGGCAGAAACCGAAAAGGACAGGCCCCCTGAGATTCTCACGGCAGATTTCACATACGTACGGCTCCGCCGGGAAGACTATACGGCGGAACAACTCAAAGAATGGCGCACTCGATTCGATACCTGGCTGGCCCAGGGAGTGGACGTGTATGTCTATTGTAAACACGAAGATGAAGGCAAGGCTCCGGCCTACGCTCGCCAGCTCCTTGGCAAAGAAAAGTGAAACGTATAGTCTCGTGCCTCTGGTGAAAATCTGACAAGGTTCCCGATAATGCATTTTTCCTTGAGATGGAGGGTACATGTGTCCATTGGCCACCAAGATCCTGCGAGGAATCGCTTTTTGGATCGCTGCAGCAACGGTTCTTCCGCCCAATGCCAGTGCGCAGGGATTTTCTGCCAGCGACCTCTCGCGCTTCCGTTCGGTGGGCAGCGTGGCCCTGTCGCCGGACGGCCAACATATCGCGTATACCGTGACGATGCGGAATCGTCCCGGCCGACCGTATCGCCAGCTTTGGATTGTCGAACTCGGTTCGCAGAAAGCGGTGCGGGTCGGTGGCGAGAGTGATTCGGGTGGCGATCCGCGGTGGTCCCCGGACGGCAGGTGGCTGGAGTTTTCCGGCCACCAGGGTGACAAGGGAGGGCTGTTTCTTTGCCGTCCCGACGGCTCAGAGGTCAGTTTTCTTGCGGCGACCGATGGGACCAACAGTCCGCTGCCAGGTACAGGTAATGAAGTGGTCTGGTCTCCCGACTCGAAACAGATTGCGTTTGTCTCCGCGACCCCGGGCGAAAGCCCATCGCCGGCGGACGCGGACCCTGTTGTGATTACACGCTATCTGTACAAGCCGGATGCTGGCGAAGGATGACGCGCTTCAACGACAACAAACGGCTGCACCTTTTTGTAATCAACCTCGCCACGAAACAGGTTCGCCCCTTGACAAAGGGGGAATTCGACGAGCACTCGATCGATTGGTCTCCGGATGGTTCCAATCTTTTGTTTGTATCGAACCGCGACCCCAACCAGGACGAGTTTTTCCACTACGACCTGTTCACACTTTCGCTCGCGGATGACTCGATTCATCGCCTGACGGCGGGTGAATATACCGAATACGATCCGCTGTGGTCGCCCGACGGAAAGATGATCGTTTACCGCGGCACGAAACGTGGGCTCACGGACCGTGAAACAACGATGGAAGACACCCATGTGTGGGTGATGGACGCCGACGGCGCGAATCGCCGCGAGATTGGGGCGGTCCTTGACAGCCGGCAAGGTGCGCCGAGCTGGGCTCCGGACGGCGCTTTCGTCTATTTCACGGTGCAGGAGCGAGGCAGTTTTCATCTGGTACGTTTGCCGGTGAAAGGAGGCTCACCCGAGTACATCGTGAAAGATCCCGGCTTTGTGGGGGATTGGTCAGTCGGAAAGAATGGTGCCCTGGCGTACAGCTACTCTTCGCCGGGCGATATGGCCCAGCTCTTTTACCGCGGCAGTCCCGCAGCCACTGCGCGCAAGTTGACGGACCTGAACGGGGAACTATTCGCCGGAAAGAAGATCGCGGAAGTGGAGTCGTTTACCTTCATTAGCAAAGACAACCGGTTCGAAGTAGAAGCATTTCTCACCACACCGCTAGGCATGACGCCGACGTCGAAGCATCCTCTGATCGTGAATATTCATGGAGGGCCGCACGGGCAGAACGGTCCGTCCTTCAACATAAAGAACCAGGTTTACGCGGCGCGCGGATATGCAACCCTGAACGTGAACTACCGCGGCTCTACGGGCTACGGGCAGAGATTTGCGGATGCCGTGTTTGGGGATCAGAACGGCAACGAAGGGCAGGACGTTTTGTATGCCGTCAATGCGGCGGTACACCGCTACCTTTGGATAGACCGCGAACGCATGGGAATCGAAGGCGTGAGCTATGGCGGCCAACTGACGGATTGGCTGATCACGCAAACAAATGAGTTCAAGGCCGCGATTCCCACGGCTGGCATCTCCAACCTGATCAGCTACAACTACATGACTTACTACAACCAGTACGAAGAGATGGAGTTCGGACAGTTTCTCCACCAGGGCAATCTCATGGATCAGGCGTGGGATCGCTCGGCAATAAAGCATATCGCGGCCGCGCACACGCCGACATTGATCATTCACGGCGAGAACGATAACGATGTTCCGATCGCCGAGGCGGAGCAGATGTATATCGCTCTGAAGGACGTGGGAACGGAAACAGTGTTCGTGCGCTACCCGCGCGAGGGCCACGGCCTTTCAGAAACGAAACATGTCATCGATTGGATCGACCGGTCCATTGCGTGGTATGAAGCTCATTTTCCCAAGCCCGGTTCGGAGGGAGTAACGAACGTTCAGCCGTGAGGTTCTGCGCGGCAAGGAATGCCTTGAGTTCTGTTGGATGATGACCACCCCGCTGTGCTCGAAGCCTGACTGAACTCGTGTCTTCCCATTTTGATGTTGCAGGGACAGCAGGGGATGAAGGCCAAGCTGCACGATGGCAGAATCGTGGACGCTAAACGATCCGCGCTCTGGTTGAGACTGGAATGTCGTCGATCTTAAGAGATTTGAGTAGCAGTGGCTGTCCGCCTATCGAATTAAGCAAGAGCGCTCGCATATGGCTTCCTGATCTGCCCGTGTAATAATTCGAATTAGATATGTGATCTCCATCTCCGACGCGCCCTTTCCGCGATTCAACGCGAGACCAATCGTGCCCAGACAGACGTTTGCGCTCATAAACGGCGATAGCCCCAGTGACTGCCGATCCATAGAGTCCATGTCCTGCCAGCGTCCCGATTGCTGCCGAACACCACAATGTCGCCGCGGTATTGAGGCCTGTGATGCTCAGCCCGTTTCGCAGAAATCACCCCTGCCCCCAAAAACCCGATGCCCGTGACAACCTGTCCAGCTATTCGGAAACTCTCATCCGGCACCCTCGTGCTGAGGGCAGCGAGCATGACGAATGCAGGCGCCGGCTGCCACCAAGGCGTTAGTGCGAAGTCCCGCCATTCGCTGCCGCCATTGCCGTTCGGCCCCGACGAGAGAGCCAAGAATCAGCCCGAGCGCCAAGCGAATCGCGAAGTGAGGCCAGACCATGTCTTACTCGTCCCGCCCTGCCCTGGCGGCCTTGGACTTTCCTGTTCCCTGGCCATATTTCACCTCATGGTCAACATGCATCGCGTTCAGATTTTGGTTGTTGAGAATCCGTGACCAGCCCTCGAGGGACGTAGCAATGTTGATTAGCATAAACAGAAGCGCTCCCTTGTAAAAGCTCATGTACCAGATGGTGACACCTTGCACTATATATCCAGGCAACCAGAACCCAAGTGCGTTGAAGCTCCGCATCGCCAGAGTGATCACGGCGCTCGTCAAACCCAGCCAATAACTCCATATTTGGATGTGCTTTTTCACGAGAGGTCTCCTTTCTGGGCAGTTGTCCTTTCGATGGAACCTGGGAAAGGGCTTCAACGCTACTTTCGTGGTTGTAAGCTGTCAATCCGAAAGCTTCAACAGTCGACCTCCGGTCACGACATGGTAGGTCCCTTCGGATCTGCTCCGTCTATCCCCGTGCAATCTCCCTATATCTGCCGCACAAATTCGCGCGAGGCTTCGAGGCGTCGGGTTTCGGTCCTGTGGAGATCCGATTCGGATGTGCCCGTCGTTCATTAAGAGAGAAATAACAATCAAGTAGGATATGCAGGAGCCAGCTCGGAGTTTGTCTTCAAGGGTTTTCCCCAGCTAGTTGCCAGAACTGCCAGCTGAAGCTATTTATGCACTGGGTGAGGCATAGTTCTGGGATTCTGCCTGAGTTTCTTGCTGCAACATAGGCCTTCCAGTGGGGCAGGATTCTACGCACTTGTCAGCAGCGTGTCACTGCTTTTCGAGCGAGCCCTTAATACCTGCGGCCTGATGAACATATCCTCCGTGATCGACATCACGCCTCATGCTTGTGACGCAGTTTATCGAAACCGTTCTTGCGTTTCAGGGGTCCCATATTCAGATGAATCACAAAACCGATTAGCCATCCACCGTCAGGCTAGTCGGATTCCCTCCGAGGGAAAAGGGGGTAGGATACCTGGCCTGCCTCCCTTTCCATTGTGGACCTAACAAGAAGTTGCGTCATTTCCTCGGGAGAATTTGAGAGAATCGCTAGTGGCTTGCGCTCTGAAAAGCAAGAATGGCTCCTCCCTTACGAAAGGAGCCACCTTCTTGCGACGGCAACCGCAGCGATTCAACTCCGCCCAAGTCGAATCGCCCAGTCGTCATCACAAATTTGAGTCGCGGGACCGATGACACACCAGACACGGCAGCTCCTGGCCAATGTGTTCTTCCCTGCCTTTGGCCGTTGTGACCCAATGGTGTTGGGTCCAAGGCGGATTATGCCGTACGTGTCGCTGATGGCCGCATTCGAGTTCAGCAATCCACTCCAGGTTTTCATCCAAGTGAAAGCCTATGATCTTTCGCGGCTGGCCCTGAAGTGGCGGTTGCGGGCTCATAAGGTCCCACCGCAGCGTGTGAGTCCCTGTTAGAGCAATCGATAGGCGGATGCGATTCGCGCCGCAAGGACGGCTGTCACGTATAGGGAATCGCACGCCGCTTGAGGTTGTTGTCAACCGACCCGTGGAACTTTTTGACGCTCTCGGGAAAATACTGAGTACCGGACACAACGCATTGGCGATTAGCTTGAGTTACCAACCCTCGGCAATCTCGCCATCGATGGCCGACAACCCCCGGCAGGTTGTGACTTGGCTCTGGAATGCCTCTGGAACGCACTACGGAAGCCGAAACGATTCGGGGCACGCGTGTCCGTTGACTTGCCCAGGTGCCACACCTAACATGTGGACTGTACACGAATTTGATACGAGCGTAGACCACGCACAAAAGAAATGGCAAAATTCACTGAAAGGGAGAAATCCTGAGCAGCTAGCGCCATGACGATCTACCAACTCATTTTTGCGTGCAGCGAACCTGGCTGTCATGAAACTGCAGCTCCGATCTACGAAGCTCTGCCAGAGGAGACGGAGGAACAACTTCGTCAACGGGACCCGCTCGTCCGATATGTGCTCTGCAACGCAAATCACCTGAGGCACTACCGCGTATCGTACGCACGCGAAATAAGATACGTACCGGACATAACACCACTCCTGCCACCCGCGGCAAAGCAATAAATGCTAGCTCAGGTCTCTGACAGCGGTGATTTCGCGGGATTATACACCTTCATAATTACTTTGAATGCAAATAGTTGACGAGCGCCTTACCGGACGCAAGCTCCCTGGCAACAAGCTCCCCGGCAGGCCTTCATTTCTCCACATGGGGGGCGGAGTGTTGGCACGCGGGGCTTCGCCCTTAATGTTGACAACTAGCCGCTCGGTGGTTCCGTTCGCGCTCAGGGCAGTTGTAACCGTTAAGCATGGAAGAATTTCATTTCTTTCTGCGAATCCCCGTTCGACGTTCGACTCCGCTGCGCATTTCTATGGCGGAGATACCACGAGCCTCACCCTGCCAGCCGCAATACCGGCAGACAGCCTGGTATGTCTTGGTCCGAATCTGCTCCTCGCGAGGTTCAACTGCAGAGGATTCTTCGGCGAATGCTTCATTCCTTCCACAACTGACACATCGGAACACAACAAGACACCAATAGACCTTCTCGTCGGTCATAACAGACCTCTGGCCCCAGAGGAATATGGAGCGAATCTCACTGTGGGCTTCCGACCGACGACAGGAGTTGAATAGCGACGCCACGCTGGCCGTCGTCGAGTAATTCGATACGAACAACTTGCGCGAGGTATTCACGGTCACCGAGGTCAGGCGGGCAATGATACGGGAGTGTGACCATGAGGCGCATGCCCTCTTGGTAATGATCACGCTGGGTGAGGAAGTAAAATCCCTCGCGTGAAACGTTGGTGGTGCTTGTAATTTCGTCAAAGAGCTCCCCACGCGGCGAGGGGGGCCTAAGCCGCACGGGTTGACTCAAAGTAATTCGTCGGCTACGACGGTGATACGTGCGGACGGTGGACTGCATAAGAAAATCAGACCACCAATTGGAACCGCACGGCGCAGAGTGTGTCTTGCTCGATA
>Ga0187781_10004127_pt1 | contig 10851 bp, 10 predicted proteins | sample 0715_SJ02_MP02_2_FD_132447 | JGI IMG/M metagenome (GOLD analysis project Ga0187781, IMG submission 132447) | Tropical peat soil microbial communities from peatlands in Department of Meta, Colombia - 0715_SJ02_MP02_20_MG | ecosystem: Environmental > Terrestrial > Soil > Wetlands > Peat | place...
GCTGAACGCCAAGGGCGGCATCAAGGGCCACCCGGTCGAGATACTGATGGTCGATACCGGCAACCAGCCGCAGCGCGGCATCGAGGCCTATGAGCGCTTCAAGAGCGAAGGCGCGATCCTTTTTGACTTCCTGAGCACGCCGGTCTCGCGCGCCGTCGTGCCGCGCGCGCTCGCCGACGGGATGAACGTGATGACCCCCTTCCATGGCCGGTCGGATGCCGCCGACGGCACGGTCTTTCCCACCATCTTCCCGATGACGCCGGCCTATTGGTCGCAGGCGACCACGATCATCAAATACATCAACGATCAGGAGAAGGGCGGCCTCAAGGGCAAGAAGATCGCGCTCGTGATGATCGACACGCCCTTCGGCCGCGAGCCGCTGCCCGTCTTCGAGGAGCTCTCCAAGCGGCTCGGCTATGAGTTCACCTCCTACCCCTATCCCCCGCCCGGGAACGAGCAGTCCTCGGCCTGGAGCCAGGTGCGGCGCTTCAAGCCCGACTGGACGATCATCTGGGGCGCGGGCGGCGGCCAGCCGGTCTCGGTGCGCGAGGCCATCAGCAACGGCATTCCGGTCGATCGCCTCGTCTCGGTGATCTGGCTCTCCGAGACCGACGCCAACATCGTCGGCGCCAGCCAGGCCAAGGGCCTGCTGCGCTTCGAGGGCGTCGCCCCCGGCAAGGATGTGCCGGTGATCCAGGCGATCGAGCGCGAGGTCATCGCCAAGGGCAAGGGCGCGGGCCAGGCCGAGAAGGTCGGCACCACCTATTACAACATCGGCGTCGCCACCATGGAGCTCTTCGCCGAGGGCGCCCGCATCGCGCTCGAGAAGGAAGGCGAGCCGCTGACCGCGGCCAAGCTCAAGAAGGGCTTCGAGAGCATCAAGGACTTCACCGCCGAGGGGCTGATCCCGCCGGTGACCATCACCGGCGAGGATCACCAGGGCGGCGGCCGCGGCCGCATCGCCGCCTGGGACGGCAGCAAATGGGTGGCCAAGAGCGACTGGGGCGCCGCCTATCAGGACATCGTCTGGGATCTCATTCGCAAGAGCGCGGAGGAGTTCAAAGCCTCCAGCAAGTAGTCCGGTGCTGTCGCTCAGCAATGTCGAGGTCGTCTACGATCGCGTCTTCCTGGCGATCAAAGGCGTCTCGATCGAGGTTCCCGAGGGGGGCATGGTCGCCCTTCTCGGGGCCAACGGCGCCGGCAAGAGCACGACGCTGAAAGCGGTCAGCGGCCTGCTCCAGCCGGAGCGCGGCGAGGTCACGCGCGGCGAGGTCCGCTTCAACGGCCGCGACGTGGCGCGTCTCCCGCCGCCCGAGCGCGTCCGGCTCGGCATCGCCCATGTGCTGGAAGGGCGGCGGGTGTTCGAGCATTTGACGCCCGACGAGAATCTCGTCGCGGCGACCGCCATGCATCGCGACCGCCGCCGCATCGCGGCGCTGCGCGAGAAGGTCTATGACTACTTCCCCCGGCTGAAGGAGCGGCTCTCCACCAAGGCCGGCTATCTCTCCGGCGGCGAGCAGCAGATGCTGGCGATCGGCCGGGCGCTCATGGTCGAGCCGAAGCTCCTCATGCTCGACGAGCCGAGCCTCGGCCTTGCGCCTTATCTCGTCGACGAGATCTTCGCCATCATCCAGCAGCTCAACCGCGACGGGGTCTGCATCCTGCTGGTCGAGCAGAACGCGGCGGCGGCGCTCGACATCGTTTCGGAGGCCTATCTCATCGAGAACGGCCGCATCGTCATGAGCGGCGCCGCCGCCACGCTGAAGGAAAACCCCGACATCCAGGAATTCTATCTCGGCGGCGCCGGCCGCAAGGACTACCACGCCGTCAAGCACTACCGCCGCCGCAAGCGCTGGCTCGCCTGAGGGCGCGGCCGGTCACCGCCAGGCGAGCACCCAATAAGGCTGCGCCGCGTTGTCCGTGAGCCGGATGACGGCCTCGCGCCGCTGTCGAACGCCGCCCATGTCGATTTCCGCCCGGATCGTGAAGGCCCGGCCGGCGAGCGATATCGCGGGATCGATGATCCCGGCCGGCGCGGTCTGCCCGCCGCTTGTCAGAGTTCCGCCGTCGTAGCGCGCCGCCAGAAGCGCATCGACGCTCGTCTCATCCATGGTCGGCAAGGCGAGCAAGGCCTCGCGCGGCGCCGTCTGCGGATCGATGACGGGGCGCCCGGAATAGATCGTGATCGCCGGCGCCAAGCGCGCAAACAACGCCGGCGTCATGCCCATCACCATCGCAAGCTCGTCGATGCTCTGGAAGGGGCCGTTGCGCGGGCCGTAGACATAGCCGGCGGCGCGATAGGCGGCTTCCTTCGCGCCGTTGAGGCGATGGGCGTCGCCCGCCTCCCGCCAATCCAGGACCTTGTCGACCAGCGATGCCGCGTCATCCGCGCCGAGCCCCGCCGAGCGCAGCAGCCCCTGCAGCAAAGAGCCGTCGCTGGCATTGAGATCGATCTTGCCAAGCTCGTCCTGGATCGAGACTCGGATCTCGGCGCCGGCGAAGGCGAAGTCGTAGATCGCGCCGTCGACGCGCCAGCGCTTCTCGGTCCGTCGGTCGACCAGCGCCAGGATCGCGCGGTTGATCGCCGCCTCGACCAGCATCTCGCGTTCCGTCCGGCGCAGCGCGTTGCGCTCCATGCGGTAGGAGAGGTCGGTCGAGGTCAGCAGGCTGGCGGCGATGATCGACAGGATCGAAAGACCCCACAGCACCGAGAGGAGCGCAAAGCCGCGCCGTTTTCGCGCCGGGTCCACGTCACCGTGCCCGTTCGAACAACGGCTCGGTGGTCGGCAGTTTGCGGCGCAGCTCCGACGTGACCGACCGCGCCTTTTCCAGGCTTTCCACCAGATGCGGCGTGATCAGCACCAGCAGCTCCGTCCGCGCGACCTGATCCTGGGTGGTTCGAAACAAATTGCCGAGCATCGGAATATCTTGCAGCACGGGCACGCCGTTCTTCGACCTGGTTCTGCTGTCGGTGATCAGGCCGCCGAGCGCGATGGTCTCGCCGTCGCGGACCGCGACCGTGCTCCTGATCTTGCGCTGCTCGATCGTCGGCGAGCTGATCGGCGACGACGAGGTCGGCGCGACGTCGCTCACTTCTTGCGAGATGTCCATCATCACCATGCCACCCTCATTGACGCGCGGCGTCACCTTCAGGATGACGCCGGTATCGACATATTGGATGGAATTGACGATCGGAGCGCCCGAGGTGACGGTGCTGACCGCCTGCCCCGTGGCGACGGGCACCTGGTCGCCGACCTGAAGGTTTGCCGACTGGTTGTTGAGGACGAGCACCGAAGGCGAGGACAGGACGTCGACGCGGGTCACGCTTTGCAGCGCGCTCAGGATCACCTGGATATTGCTGCTGGAGGCGAAGCTGTAGGCGAAGGCCGGAAGGCTCGGCGTTATGCTCGTCGTCGTCGTGTTGGTCTGCACGATCTGGCTATGGCCTCGTTGCAGGAAGTATTGCACGCCGTATTGGAGGTCGTCGGTCAATGTCACCTCGGCGACGGAAGCCTCGAGCAGCACCTGCAGCGGCACCGTGTCGAGCTGGCGAAGCGCCGCTTCGATGACGGCGTATTCCTTGGGCGTCGCCAGGATCACCAGCGCGTTGTTGACCTCGTCCGGCGTGATGTTGAGGCCGCGCGCGGCGCCGATGCCGCTGCCGCCGGTATCGGCGCGGGGAGCCTCCGGAACGACTGTCGGGGCGGTCGTCGCCGGTGGCGCCGATGGTGCGCGGCCGGGCTCCTGGCCGGGGATCGCCGCCGCCGGGCTTGCCGGCCTTTCCAGCACGACCTCCTGCCCCTCGCCGGGCGGCGTGACCCTTGAGGCGAGGCCGGAGGGCGTGCCGCTCGCGCCCATCACCTTGGTCAGCACGGCGGCGAGGTCGGCGGCGCGGCCGTTCTGGACGCGGTAGACGTAGAGGCGCTGATCGACGGTGTCGCCGGGCCGGTCGAGCCGCTCGACCCAGTCGCGGAGCTGCTCGAGATATTTCGCCTGCGGCGAGATCGCCAGCACGGCGTTGAGCCGGTCGATGGTGATGAAGCGCAGCACCCCCGCCAGCGGGCTGTCGCGCCCGCCGACGATCTGGCCAAGCTCGCGCGCCAGCTCGCGCGCGTCGAGCGCCCGCGGGGTGAAAAGGGCGAAGGACATGCCCGACAAGGCGTCGACGTCGAACAGCGCGACGTCGTCCAGCATCGCCTGGCGCTCCTGCTCGCTGCCGGCGATGATCAGCAGATTGCGCGTGGGATCGACCCGCAGGATGCCGCCGCTTGGCGCCAGCGGCTCGAGCAGCCGCTGCATCTCGGTTGCGCTGATGTAGCGCAGCGGCACCAGCGCGACGCCGAAGCCCGGCTGCGCCGCGCCCGCGATCGACGCGCCGGCCTGTCGCGGCGCCTCGGCAAGCGGCACGACGCGGTAGGTCTCCTCGGCCTTGACAATGGCGAGCCCGTTGAGGCGCAGCGCCTGCTCGAGCATGGGAAGCACCGCGGCGCGGCCCAAGGGACGGCTGGTCTGGATGGTCACCGTGCCCTGGGTCTTGGCGTCGACGACATAGTTGAGCTTCAAGAAATCTCCGAGGATCGCCTTGGCCACCTCGCGGATATCGGCATTGACGAAATTGAGGCTGATATCGCCGTCGCCGGTCACCGTGGTCGCGCCTTCATGCCCGGCCGCGGCAGGGTTCAGGAAGCTGCCGGTGCCGCGAAAGATCTCGGTGACCGGCCGGCGCGGCGCGGCGCCGGCGTCGCTGCGATTGAGCGGGATGGATTGGGTTGGCGAGGGCGGCGGCGACACGGGGCTTGCCGCCGGCGCCGGCTGCTGGACCGGCGCTTCCCCCGGCGGCTTCTCTCCCGGCGCGCAGGAGCCGAGGACCAAGAGCGCCACGATGAGAACGGCCCCGTAAAGGTTCTTACACATTCGCTGCGCAATCTCTCATGCTGAGGGGGCGGCCGAGCCTGCTCACGGGCGTCGCGCTGGCCGGATCAGAAGCTCCGCCGGCAACGGGCTCCCCGCCGCCGCGGCGCCGGGAGCGTTCCCCGTGTCGCGCTGCGGCGGAAACGCGATCTCCTGCTCATTGGCGCCGGTGGCGACGACAATATGATCGGCGAAGATGCGGCGGATCTGCCAGCCGCTCACGGTCTCGCCCTCGCCTGCCTTCAAGATCTCGGTCGAATTGGCCGGCTTGATGAGCGCGATGCGCTCTTCGGCGCTGGCGATGATGCCGACCAGGGTGAGGCTCGGCGGTGACGGCGGTGCGGGAGCCTTGGGCGCCGCGGCCGCCGGCGGCGGTGCCGCGACCACCGGCCGGCGCGAGGCCACGAAGAGCGGCCGCGTCTCCGTCTCGGCGAATTGCTGAGGCGGCGGCGCGATGAAATCCGCTGGCCGCGCCGGCGTCGCGGCGGGGGAAGCCGCTGCCCCGTCGGGCGTGAAATGCGGCGCCGGCGCAGCAATCTCGCGATAGAGCAGGATGCCGAGCGCCAGGCAGAGGGTCAGGAGCAGCAAGGGCGCGGGCGGCGAGCGTCGCATCAAGGTGTCTCCGCCCGCCGATAGGCGCGGACGTCCCAGCGGATGCCGAGCTTCGGCTCTTGCGCGGCGGGCTGATCGGAGGCCAGCGCCTCCGGCGCATGGATGTCGACCCCGTCGATGAAGAGATAGGGCGTATGGCTTTCGACCTCATAGACCACCGGACCCAGCGCCTTCATCGGCAGGGTGATGTCGTAGCGCAGCTCGATCGTCTCGAAGCCCTCGACCAGCGCAGGCGGCAGGTTCTGCACGCTGCGGATCTCGCCGCCATGGGCCTCGACGATTTTCTTCATCTCCGTTTGCAGCCGGGCGGCGGCGAGCGGCGGCGTGGCGCCGTCGATCAGCCCGGCGGTCGCCGCCTGCGCCGTCTTGAGCGCTTTAAGCTCCGCCTCGACGACCGGGCGTTGCGCCTCCGCCCGGCGGTAGGCGGCCAGCAGCTTGAGCTGGCTCTGCACCGTCTCGCGCCGCGCCTCGATCGTCCCCTGGAGAGGCAGGGCGATGGCGAGGCCGACGGCCGCAGCCGCTGCGACGAGGATCGCCAGCGCCAGCCCTCTTCCTCGTCGCGGCGACAGGCGCAGGCTCATGATGTCTGCTCCGTCACCTCGAAAGAGAGGTCGAAGCGCTCGACATCGCCCTTGGCTGCCCGCGTCAGCGGCGAGCGGAAGCGCGCATTGGCGAAGAAAGGCGCACCGTCGAAAAGGCCGATCAGGCTCGACGCCTGGGGCGAGTAGCCGTGGATGCGCACTTCCCTGCCCTGCATCTCGAACTGAAAGATCCAGCTCCCGTCCGGCAGGCGCCGTGCCACCTCGGCGAGAACCTTGGCCAGCAGCGGCGCCTCCTTCTGCCGCAGGACGAAGCTTGCCTTCTCCCGCTCCTGGCCGATCTGGCGCGCCAGGGCCTCGGTTGCGCGCGCCGCGGATTTCGCTTCCGCCACTTCCGCGGCAAGCGCCGTCACTGCCGCATCGTACCGGATCAGCGGCACGATGATCGCCGCCGCTGCAAGCGCCGCGGCGGCAGCGGCAAGCGCCGGGACCGCCCGCGATCGCGGGCGAGGCCGCGCCAGAAGCACCCGCGGCGGCCGGAACTCGCTCTCCGCGGCGCTTGCCTCCTCGCCGCCGATGACGATGCCGGAGGCATCGAGGCCGAGCGTGCGGCAAAGCGCCAGCGCGTCGTCCACCGTCTCGCGCCGGATGATGCGCATCTCCGCCTTGAGCTTGTTGGCCCGGCGGTCGCGATGGCTGATGCGGTGATCGGCATAGATCTGCTCGGGATCGATCGGGCTTTGGCGCTCAAGCTCGAAGTCGAGGATGCGCCGCAGGTCCCGCCGCGCGGCGAAGGGCAGGCTCACGGCCCGGCGCAGGACCTGCTGCTGCGGCAGGCGGACGACGATCCGCGCGCCGGCGAGCCGGTCGCGCAGCGCCGGCGGCAGCCTCGCCCCCTCGATCTCCTGTCGCGGCAGCCGCAGCAGCACGGCGCCGCGCTCATCGGTTGCGAGGACATCGCCGTCGCGCAGCTCGATCGTCACGGCGCCGCCGCGGCGGAGCGCTTGTGCGATCCCCTCCGGCAGCATCGCCAGAAGCTCGCCCGTCCACCAGCGCCAGCCCGCGCCGGCGAGCGCGGCGAGATCGAGCGAGCGGCGCTGGATCGCGAGGTTGCGCATCTAGCGCCCCCGGCAGGATTTGCTGAGCGGGTCGTAGCCGCAGCCGAGATCGACGTCGATCCGTGGCGCCACGACCAGATCGGGCCAGCGCCGCGCGTCGCCGGCGGGAAAGCGCGCGGCCACGCGAATGAGCTTCGGAAAGTCGCGCCGGTCGCTCCAGCGGTCATGCCATTGCGGCGGATCGCTTGCTCCCTCGGCGCCGTAATAGGAGAAGCTCAGCGCTTCCAAGCCGTCGATCAGCACTTCGGCGCTCGCGTCATCGCCGAAGGCAAGTTCCGGCCGCGCCAGGATGACCAGTTTTTCCCCGCCCTCCCCCGCGACCGCGCGAAGCGTGATCCGCGCCCGTCCGGCGACGCCGAGCGATTGCGGCGCCGGCGCCAGGAAGGTGAGGCTCTGCGTCTCGCCCTCGAACGTCACATGGGGGTCCAGGGGATCGGTCGCGAGGAAGAAGGGATAGCTCTCTTCCAGCTCGCGCCGCAGGAGCTGCTGGACGAAGCGCACCTCTTCCGCGCCGGCGCTGTGCGCCTCGCCGCGCGCCCAGGCGCGCGCGCCGAATTTCAGTCCGCCGAACAACAGCACCGTCAGCAGTCCCAGCAAGGTCATCGCCACCAGCAGCTCGAGCAGGGTGAAGCCCGCCGCGCCTTTGGCGCTTTCCCCGCGGGTCATGGCGCCGGCGCCTGGGGCAAGAGGCGAAGCGTGGTCAAGGCGACGGATCTCTCCGCGCCGCCGTCGCTCCAGGACACCACGGCGGTTACCCGCTTGGCGGCGATCGGCCAAGCCCGGCGGTCGTCGTCATCGCCGTAAGGCGCCACCGCCAGCCGCCAGCGAAATCCGCTTGCCAGCGCCCCCGCCTGCTCGCCGTCGGCGAGCGCCGCCTCGCGCCCGGCATCGGCGAGCAGTGATTGCGCGAGCTGCGCCGCGGCCGCCTCGCTCTGGGTCGCGCCGGCGCGCGACAGGCCGCCCGACAGCGCCGACATGAGCACCCCCAGCGCGATGCCGAGAATAGTCAGCGCCACCAGCACCTCGATCAAGGTGAAGCCGCCGCTCGGCTGCCGGGCGCTAGTCATCGACCGTCACCCTGCCGCTCAGCCAATGCACCGCGACCCGCTGTTCGCGCCCCTCATAGGAGAGCCGCAGCTCGCCGCCGGTGGAGCTGCCGTCGGGAAAGAAGCGGATGGTGGCGGTCCCGCCCTTCACTTCGTTCGCCGGGCCGCGAAAGCGCAAGCCCATTGCTTGCGGCAGGCTTTGCGTCGCCCCGCCGTGGGTTATGGCATAGGTGCCGGCGGCGATGTCGAGGGTGACGCTCGTCTCCCGCTCGCTCGCCACCGCGGCGCCGCGCGCTGCGCGCAGCTCCGCTGCCAGCGCCAGCGCCGCCGCCTTCACCTCGGCGGCGGGCCGCGCGGTGGCGAGCAGCGCCGGCATCGCCACCGCGAGCAGCAGGCCGATGATCGCGAGCACGGCAAGCAGCTCGACCAGGGTGAAGCCCGCCTGCCGCCGCGCGGAACGCGCCAACCCTTTGCCTTCTGCCCCGCTCATTGCAGCGCCAGGTCGTTGATGCTGAGGATCGCCGTCAGCATCGTGGCGATGAGCCCGGCGACGATGCAGCCGAGCAGGACGGTGAGCGCCGGCACCAGCAGCGCCAGCAGCCGGTCGACGGTGTGCTTGACGCTCTGCTCGGCGATATCCGCCTGGCGCAGCAGCATATCCTCGAGCCGGCCGGTCTCCTCGCCGACGCGCATGAGATCGAGCGCGATCGCCGGAAAGACGCCGGCGCGTTTCAGCCGTTCGGCCAGCCCCTCGCCTTCGCGCAGGCTCGCCGCCGTAGCACCGACCGCCTCGGCAATGACGCTGTTGGCAAGCGTGTCCTTGGTGAGGACGAGCGCCACCGGCAGCGCCACGCCATTGCCGATGAGCGTGCCAAGCGTGCGGCTGAAGCGCTCCACCTCGATCTTTGCGAGGAGCCCGCCCAGAAGCGGCAGGCGCAGCAGCGCCGCGTCGACGCGGCGGCGGAAGCCCGGCCGGCGCAGCGCACGGTTGAGGGCGAGGCCGGCGAGGATGACGGCGATCGCGATCGCCCACCAATAGTCGCGCAGGAAATGGCCGAGCGCCATGATGGTCCTGGTCGAGCCCGGCAGCGACTTGCCGGCGCTGGCGAACAGCGGCTCGAAGCTCGGGATGACGAAGGCCAGGATGAGGGTGATGGAAAGGCCGGCGGTGGCGAGCAGGATCGCGGGATAGACCAGCGCCGAGGCCACGGCGTCGCGGATCGCCTGCGCCTTGGCGAGGTAGTCTGCGAGCCGGCGCAGCGTCGCCTCGAGGCTGCCGCCCATCTCGCCCGCGCGCACCAAGGCGACGTAGAGCCTCGGGAAGCCCGGCTCGGCGGCAAGCGCATCGGCAAAGCCGGCGCCGTCGCGCAACCGGCCCAGCACCGTGTCGAGCGGCCCGCGCAGCCTTTCCGTCTCCCCCAGCCCCCGCAGCACTGCGATGGCGCGGTCGAGCGGCAGCCCCGCCTGAAGCAGCATGGCAAGCTCATGGGTGGCGAGCGCGAGGTCGCGGGTCGAGGCGCGCTGGCGCGGCAGCAGGTCGCGCGCGAGGCGGTTGCGCCAGTCCCCCGCCGCTGCGTCGCTGGCCGAAATTGGAAATTGGCCGAGGCTACGGAGTTGCGCCACCGCGGCCTCGCGCGACGGCGCCTCGAGCACGCCCGCCACCACCGCGCCCGACCCCGTCAGCGCCTTATAGTGAAAACTCGCCAATTCCCCCGCCCCTCGGTGCTCCCGCTCGATCCCGACGGCTCGGCCCCGTGCCGGTGGGAGGTCGACCCTTCCCGCGCGCGGCGGCGAAGGCGATCTCTCGTCCCTCGCAACCCCAGAAGTCACCGGCCCCCCCCCGAGAGCTTATCTCCCTTTACACGCAATATACGCCGAAGCAGGGCGCTGGGCTACGACTCGCTCGATGATGGGGTGCGAGGGAAGGCGCAGGGAGCGGTACCCTCCGGTATGTCCCCGGAATTCTGTCACTGTAATTCCGTTGGCCGGAGGACGCTGCCTCTTATAAAGAAGGGCCGACAAACTCTTTTCAACTGAGCCTCTTCCTCCTCATTCAAGAAAATTACGTCCAGATGTTCCTTTGCATTAAAGAGGCCTGAGAATGCAGCGCCGACATAATTTACTACTTCTTGTTGACTACCGCTCCGTGTCCGCAGACATAAAGCCACGGAGGTCTCGACGCTATTTCCAAAATCTACGCGCGCCAAGTACGCGTTTTCAATATCCCCACCAAAAGCGAATAATTCGGAAAGCTTACCTTTCAGCATCCGCTCTGGGCGACCATCTTGCTCGCCGAGAAATCGGAACTTCTTTACAATGGATTTTTTCGGCGTTCTCATTGGCAACACCATCATTTGAAGCTACGTAGTCGTCAGTTCGGCTATGTCCAACAAGCTCCATGGCCCTGACGTCCAATCCATGGGGTTATTTGGCACGCAGATGTTAACAACACATGGCCATTCCGAAATCCGAGGTACTAATGTCATGTCGGCGTATCTCGGCGCTAGCCTGGATTTCCACGGAAAGGAATTTAGCTAACGGCGGCAAGGGCTAAGCGACTCTTCCGACTCAATTTTTTACGCGAAACTGTTACCCTATATGGTGCACTTATGAGACGGTGTTGAC
>Ga0187781_10004128_pt1 | contig 10851 bp, 7 predicted proteins | sample 0715_SJ02_MP02_2_FD_132447 | JGI IMG/M metagenome (GOLD analysis project Ga0187781, IMG submission 132447) | Tropical peat soil microbial communities from peatlands in Department of Meta, Colombia - 0715_SJ02_MP02_20_MG | ecosystem: Environmental > Terrestrial > Soil > Wetlands > Peat | place...
CGCTGTTCCCACTGCCCCGGGACGCGCGGGTGACAGAAAAGAAAGGTGGTCACCAGATCCGTCTTGTCGCGGTTGGAAGCCGAGTCATCGCGGTAGCGGGCGAAGTAGCGCAGCAGGGCTTCGGCCACTTCGGGATCGAGATCCGAGGTTAGGCCGATGCGCAGCATGGCCGGCGTGATGGCCATGTCGAGGAACTGGTTCCACAGGTGTATCTGACGATGCGTTGCCTGTGCGTCCGCAGAGAGAGCGACGGCGTCGGCAGTTAGTTCCGCCGGAGTCGGCAGCGGACCGCCAATATGATCGCTCAGCAGGCGCTGAAAAAAGGCCTGTACTGTAGCCAGGAGAGCAATTTCCCATCTGGGGTCGTCAACCAAGTTCGGCTCCTGAGAGCACATCACCACGTGAAATAGGCCTTCGTCTAAGTAAAGCCCAAAGCGGGGAAGGGCGCAATTATTTAGCTGGTTACGGAGGTCACTGTCGAGTGGTTGTAGAAGCCGGACACAGCAAGGCTTTCGGAGAAAACGGGCTGGTCTCCCGCCTTTGGACTAAGAGCTTTGGCTGTTTCCCCGGGTCCGGGTCATTGAAAGACCACGGTCTTGTTGCCGTAGAGAAGAACGCGGTTTTCTACATGCCAGCGGACAGCCCGCGATAAAACCACTTTCTCGATGTCGCGTCCTTTTTGCACGAGATCGTCGACCGTATCGCGGTGGTGGATGCGGACAACGTCCTGTTCGATGATCGGGCCGTCGTCGAGCGCCTGCGTTACATAGTGTGCCGTAGCACCGATCAGCTTGACTCCGCGCTGGAAGGCTTGGTGGTAAGGTTTCGACCCGATAAACGCGGGCAAGAAGGAGTGGTGAATGTTAATCAGGTTCTCCGTGCCCCAGGCGGCAATGAACTCGTTCGAAAGAATCTGCATATAGCGTGCCAGGACGATCACGCTGCAGTTGTGCTCCCTGACCAGGCTGATTTGTTCTTGCTCGACTTCGCGTTTGCTCTCCTTCGTCACCGGTAGCACGACATAGGGTATGTTGTAAAACTCGGCCACGCGCTGATTGTCGGCATGATTGGAGAGGATCAGCGGAATCTCGCACTTCAGTTCGCCACTCTGATGGCGGTAAAGCAGGTCTTGCAAGCAGTGGTCGTATTTGGAAACGAAAATGGCAATGCGCGGCCGGTCGCTGGATCTGGCCAAGCGCCAGTCCATTTGGAACTCGCGTGCAATCGGGGCGAAGTGCTCGGCAAACTGCGATAAAGGGAAGTCGAAATTGGCGGCGTCGAACTCGACCCGAGTCAGGAAGAGATTGGTTTCTTTGTCCTGGTGTTCGTCGTTGGTGATGATGTTGCCGTCGTGCTTAAAAATGAATTCGGCGATCGTGGCCACAATCCCTTTGCGGTCGGGGCAGGAGACGAGAAGAATGGCAGAGTTGTGCATGCGTAACACTCAGTGTATCGGGTTCCCTCCGTGTTCCTCTGTGTTCTCCGTGGCGAAAAACACAAGCGTGAACCACAAAGCGCACAGATACCGCGAAAAGTCTTATCGGCTCGTTTTCAGCGCCTTCGCAATTTCCCTTGCCGCATTCGCCCCCGAGCCGCCAGTTAATCCCGTTCCAGGATGCGCGCCGCTGCCGCATAAAAACAGCCGATCAATCGGCGTTTTGTAGCGCGCCCAATCGAGCAGCGGACGCATGGTGAAGAACTGATCGAGCGCCAGCTCGCCATGGAAAATATGCCCGCCGGTGAGGCCATACGTCTCTTCCAGGTCCTTCGGCGTGATGATCTGATGGCGCAGGATTTTTTGCGGCAGGTCGGGCGCATACTGCGCAATGGTCTTTACCACGGTTTCGCCGAGTGCGGTCCGCTGCCTCTCCCAGTCGCCGTCCTTCAGCTTGTAAGGCGCATACTGCATGTAGATCGACATCACATGCTGTCCTGCCGGCACGAGCGACGGGTCCGTGAGCGATGGAAATGCAATCTCAAGGTAAGGCTTGCGTGAAAAATTCCCGTACTTCGATTCGTCAAAGGCGCGCTCAAGGTAGTCAATCTCGGGGCTGATCTGAATCCGTCCGCGCAGCAGGTTGCCATCGCCCTTCGATTTCAGAGCTGTGAACTCGGGCAGCGCCGAAAGCGCGAGATTTACCTTGGCCACCGTTCCCATCGCGCGATAGTTCTTGATCTTCTGCACAAAATCCGGAGGCAGGTGGATCGGATCCACCAACCGCATCAGGGTTCGTTTTGGATCGGCATTCGAAACAACAGCCCGCGCGGCAATTTCCTCGCCGGAAGCCAGCACCACTCCCGTGGCCGCGCCATCCTCGATACGAATTTCCGACACTGCGGCACAGGTGCGAATCTCCGCACCGGCTTCCGTTGCCGCAGCGGCCATTGCAGCTGTGATCGCCCCCGCTCCTCCCATGGGGAATTCCACGCGCCCTGCGGGAGACGCGCTCGGGGATGTATCGGCCGCGGCACGCAGCAGCATAACCAGCGAACTGCCCGCGGACCATGGCCCGAGAAAGGTGCCAAAGATGCCTCGCGCCGCAATCGTCGCGCGCAGCGGCTCACGTTCGAAAAACTCCGCCACCAGATCGGCAGCCGCCATCGGCCCCCAGCGCAGAACCCGGTACAGATCCTTCTTCCCAAGGTTGCGGATCGACCGGCCGGTCTTGAGCATGTCCCAGAGATCGCCCGCCGAAGGATTGTCGATATCAGGCGGTGTCATGGCGAGCGCCTCGCCAATCACCTTGCCGATCTTGACGAGAGCGGCACCAAACTCGCTATAGGCGGCGGCATCTCTCGCGAACCACGCCGCAATTTCACTTGCGGCTTTCTGCGTATCGGAGTAGAGCACCAGCGCTCGGCCGTCGGGAAGCAACGAAACCGTGCTGACATCCGGCGTGGTCAGCTTCAGCCCATGCCGCTCAAGCTGCATGTCGCGCACTACGTCAGGACGCAACGGGCCCGCGGAATGGGCCAGCGTCGAGCATCGAAAGCCGGGATGAAATTCTTCGGTGACTGCGGCTCCGCCGACTTGCGCCCGCTGTTCGAGCACCAGCGGCTTAAATCCAGCCTTGGCCAGATAGAAAGCGGCGACCAGACCGTTGTGTCCGCCACCGACGATTATGATGTCTCGCGACTCTGGCATCGTATTCCTGAGTTACTTCCACCGACCTTGGCCCGGCCGGACAGCCGACTACTCCAGCCGGCCAAAACCGGCCCGGCTGGACTTCAGCCGAGGGCGGCTGTGGCTACGTCAGACCTTCGCGTCCTTCAGAATTTCGAGCGCCGCCAGCCGTCCCGGCGCGCCCATGATGCCGCCGCCCGGATGCGTGGCCGAACCGCACATATAAAGGTTCTTGATGGGCGTGCGGAATTGCGCCCATCCCGGCACCGGCCGCAGAAAAAACAATTGTTCGAGCGAAAGCTCTCCCTGGAAAATGTTGCCCTCGCTCAGTCCCCACTCGCGCTCCAGATCGAGCGGTGTCACCACCTGCCGGTGTCGGATGATGCTTTTCAAATTGGGCGCGTATTCGGCGATCGTGTTCACCACTGCGTCGCCGAATTTTTCTTTTTCGGTGTCCCAGTCGAGCCCGGGAGCCAGCTTGTACGGCGCATACTGGCAAAAGCACGACAGAATATGTTTTCCCGGCGGGGCCAGCGACGTGTCGGTGAGAGTGGGAATCACCATGTCAATGTACGGACGCGAGGACCAGTGCCCGTATTTTGCCTCGTCGTAAGCCTTCTCCATGTACTCGACGCTCGGCGAAATTGAAATGGCACCTCGCTGATGCGCTCCAATTCCCGGCAGGCATTTGAACTCGGGCAGGGCGTCGAGCGCCATATTCACTTTGCCCGACGAGCCGCGAAACTTGTAGCGCTTCACACCTTCCATGAATTCGTCCGGCAGGTTTCCAGGTGCGATCATCTTCGTAAACGTCATTCGCGGATCGACGCTGGAAGAAACCACGTCGGCGTGAATTTCATCTCCGTTGGCGAGCGCGACACCATAAGCGCGGCCGTCTTTTACGAGAATTTGCGCGATCGCCGCCTCGGTACGAATTTCCGCTCCCGCTTCGCGCGCCGCACCGGCGATTGCATTCGAAATCGCCCCCGTTCCTCCGCGCGCAAAGCCCCAGGCGCGGAACGCGCCATCGATCTCCCCCATGTAATGATGGAGCAGTACATACGCTGTCCCCGGCGAGCGCACGCCAAGAAATGTCCCGATGATCCCCGAAGCCGACATGGTCGCCTTCAGCACGTCGGTTTCAAACCACTGGTCGAGGAAGTCAACCGCGCTCATGGTCATGAGCTGCACCTGGTTGTACTTGTCCTCGCTCGTCATGCCCTGAAAGCGTCGGCCGATGAACAGCAGCTTCATCAGTTCGCGCGGGTTAAGCGTAAAAGGATCGGGTGGGATCATGCTCAGGATCGGCTTGACGAAGCGGCACATAGCCTGCATCGCCTTGCCGAATTCGTCGTATGCCTCGGCATCCACGCGCGAGTGGCGGGCGACCTCGCGCCGCGTCTTACCGTGGTCGTTTACGCGCCACAGATAGTCGCCGTTGGGCATGGGTGTGAACGTGCCATCGAGGGGAAGAATCTCGAGGCCGTGCCGCGGCAGGTCGAGGTCGCGAATGATCTCTGGCCGCAGCAGCGAGACGACGTAAGAGCACACCGAGAACTTGAGGCCGGGAAACACCTCCTCCGTGCAGGCCGCGCCTCCGAGCACATGCCGCCGCTCGAGCACAAGTACTTTCTTTCCCGCTTTCGCAAGGTAGGCGGCGGTGGTGAGGCCGTTGTGGCCGCCGCCGATCACGATCACGTCATACTTGTTGGCTGCCGCGCACATGGAATGAGCGAAAAAATCAAAAGCTCTGCGAAATGACTCGTCATTCTATCGAGAACCGTGGGTTTTGTCGCTATTTATGCGCTCTGGATGACTCTCAGTCAGCGTTGAAAACTTCTTGCTGGGGAAGGCAACACCTGCATATAATCCGCATTCGGGGAATTGGATCCCTCCGTGTTCCTCTGTGTCCTCCGTGGTTAAGGGGTAGGACATATACCACGGAGGACACGGAGGAGCGCAGAGGAAACCCTCGCGCGAGGCCGCTTTGCCTATCGGAACTGCATTCCACGAGAGAACGTTCGCCCTCTGCCACAGCCTGAATTACCGCGAGTGGTCGGGCTACTACACGGCCAGCGTCTATGAGGTGCATCACGAGCACGAGTACAACGCCATCCGCAATGCCTGCGCACTAATCGATATTTCGCCGCTTTACAAATATCTCGTCACTGGCAAGGACGCCACGCGCCTGGTCAATCGCGTGATCACGCGCGACATCAACAAGGTCGCAGTCGGGCAGGTGATCTATTGCTGCTGGTGCGACGAAGACGGCAAAGTAATCGACGACGGCACGATCACGCGCCTCGAAGAGAACAAATATCGCTGGACGGCGGCTGACCCGAGCTTGCGCTGGTTCCAGCAGGCCGGCGTCAACATGGATGTGCAGATCGAAGACATTTCCGAGCAGACGGCCGCGCTCGCATTGCAAGGCCCTGCGTCTGGCAGGCTGATGAAGGCGGTTTCTGACGCCGACATCGCCAACCTCAAGTACTTCCGCAAGACCAGCGGCAAGATTGCCGGCGTGCCGGTTGATATTTCGCGCACCGGATACACGGGCGATCTCGGCTACGAAATTTGGGTTCCGCTTAACGATGCGGCCAACGCCCTCAAGGTTTGGGACGAGCTGATGGAGAAAGGCAAGCAGTTCGATATTCACGCCGCGGGCATGCTCGCGCTCGATGTGGCGCGCGTGGAAGCCGGCTTGCTGCTGATTGAAGTCGATTACATCAGCTCGAAGAAAGCGCTGATCCCGCCGCAGAAATACTCACCCTACGAACTCGGCTTCGGGAAGATGGTGCATCTCGAGAAAGAAAACTTCATCGGCAAGCGCGCGCTTGTGGAAGACAACAAGCATGGAGTGGCGCGGCAGTTGGTGGGCCTCGAAGTGGATTGGGTGGAAGTGGAGGAGCAGTTCGATAAGTTCGGATTGTCTCCCGCCGCGCCGAGCCAGGCTTCGCGTGTGGCCGTGCCTGTGTATTCCAGCGACCGTCAGGTCGGCAAGGCAACGACGACCGCTTTTTCTCCGCTGCTCAAGAAGCTGATCGCTCTCGCCAGCGTGAGCGCCGAGTACTCCAAGCCCGGAACAACACTCCAGATGGAACTAACCATCGAAGCCCAGCGCAAGAAAACGACGGCGACGGTCGTGCCGCTGCCATTTTTTAGTCCGAAGAGGAAAACGGCTGTACCGGTGTAAGAAGCCATATCAGGACGCGTGGTTCGCACCGTTCGCTGGGCTTCTCCACTTCCAGAACAGATAGCCCGGCACGCCGGCCGCGACGATAGTCGCGCCCCAAAATGCTTCCGCTGGACGCGTGATGATCGTGTTCAGCGTCCAGGCGGCGCCGATCAGAATATAAATTCCCGGCAGCCAGGGATAGCCGGTGCAGCGGTACGGGCGCGGCAAATCCGGCTTTCTCCATCGCAGCACAAATAGCCCGATTACCGTCAGCGTGTACGAAAGCACCATGCCGAAGATCACATAGGTGTAGAGCTGGTCATAGCGGCCGCTCACAGTTAGCAGCGCCGACCAAATTCCCTGGCCAATTAAACTGAAAGCCGGCGTGCGCCACTTCGGGTGAATCACCGCCATGCGCTTGAAGAAAACGCCATCCTGCGCCATGGCGAGATAGACGCGAGCTCCGGAGAGCGTGCACGTTGCCGCCGCGCTGAAGCACGAGACGGCAATCATGGCCGAAAGCCAGCCCGCCGCTCCAGGCGAAAACAGAACCGCGGCGGCATTGTGCGCGATGGTCTCGTATTTCGCCACCTCGCTCAGAGGCAAAGCGTAGACGTAGGTCATGTTCATGGCGAGGTAGATCACGCCCACCGCTAGCACGCCGAGCACCATCGCGAGCGGCACATTGCGCCGCGGCTCTTTCACTTCGCCTGCGACCCAGGTGATGTAAACCCATCCGTCGTAGGCCCAGAAAACTGCGATTAACCCGACCCCAAGGGCGGATATCAGTTGGGCAGGCGAGAGACCCATGGTGATTCCGCCCGGCGCCTGCGCCGTGAAGTTTGACCAATGTCCTTTGCCGATGGCGAAGCCAAGGACCACAAACACGGCCATCGCCGCAAACTTTGTCCAGGTGGAGACGTTCTGCAGCAACGCTCCCCAGCGCAGGCCGACCACGTTGATCCAGGTAAGGATGACGATCAACCCAAGTCCCGCCAGATGCGCTCGCGAAAAGGCGACGCCGGCCAGCGAGAAGACAATACGCGTTTGTGAAATCGCCGGGACGATGTTGCCCAGGTAAGCCGCCGAAGCCACCGAGAGCGCGGCAATCGTTCCGCCGTTGGCTACGGCAAACAGCATCCATCCATAAAGAAAGGCGACGAAATCGCCGTAGGCTTCGCGCAGATAAATGTACTGCCCGCCGGAGTCGGGAAACATCGATCCCAGCTCAGCGAAGGCAACGCAGGCGCAAAGCGAAATCAGCCCGCCGAGCACCCAGACAAGAAAGAACAGAACGGGATTCGGCAGCGGCGCGGCAATATCTTTTGCGGTAAGAAAAATGGACGAACCGATGATCCCGCTCACCAGCAGCAGTACCGAATCGAGGAGACCCAGCCCGCGAACGAGGCTTGGGTGCTTACCGGTGGTATTTTTTTCGACTTGAGTGGTTTCGGCGGGAGTAATTTGCATCAGGTCGTTTCTTGAGGGTTAGATTTCATCATCCCATCGCCAGCTCGTCTGGCGACTCCAGTGGCGTACCACAACGCCGGCAAATGACGGCTGAGCAATCGCCGCAGGTTAGCGGATCCGTGACCTCCGTGGCGCACACCGGACAATAGAGAAGCGGGCTCTCCCGTTTGGCTCCGGGCGCGGGGTTGGGATCACTTACCATGAGCCACGGCACTCTAACACAATTTCCGCGACGATCCAGGCCTTTTTTATCCTGGGTTCACCGCGCCGAGGCGGCGGTACATCTCGCTCGAAGGCGCAAGCGCGACTATTCCGGCGGCTTGCGCAAAATCAACTCCTCGGGCGGCGGCGGCAGCGAGAAAGGGAACTGCCAGCCCTTGTCCTTCATTCGCACTTCCAGCACGAAGTCTTCGCGCTCCTTCCACGGTCCAATCCACTTATTACTGGTCCCAAACAAAACCCATCCATGCGCCTCGGGATTACCCGGATTGAGCGTAGTTGGCTCCAGATATTGCGAGGTTAGAAACTCAATGAACTCTGCCCCCTCTTTCTGATAATTCTGCAGATACTTCGTCTTTTCCTCTTTCACCGCCGGATTCTTCTTGATCTGACGCTCGGTGTCGAACACCAGCGTATCCAGATCGTTCTGCAGGCGGGTCTGCAAATCCGTTGGGTCTAAAGAGCCTTCCACGAGCTGGTGGTGCCGCAGAAACTGCAATCGCAGGTCGGCGGGAAACTCAAAATTGCCCTGGCCCTTATAAAGTACGCTCGTATAAACGCCAAACAAGTGATAAAAACGGTGGCGGCTCTTGCTGAGTTCCTGCGAATCCACGAGCAAGGTGACGTCGAGATCTTGATCGCTCATCGTCCAGCGAAAGCGGCCGTCGTCTCCGCGCTCGAAGGTGCAACCGGGAGCGCCGGCGGTCCAGCGGACGGTCGCCATCTCAGGTTTTCTCGCATAACCCGGCATCGGGAAGAACAGTACGCAGGCGAGCAGGGATATCGGTATGCGCAGCGGGAATATGGCTCGTGGTGTGCCACGAAAACGACCCATCGGTGGTGAGTGTATCGTTTTTTGTGTGCCTCGTCACGGCGCTGGGCGCGGTGTGCGCCCGTCGGGCTGCCCGCACGAAATGTGTTAGATTGGAAATTGGTGGGGCGCGTAGCTCAGGTGGTAGAGCAACGCCCTTTTAAGGCGTGGGTCGCAGGTTCGAATCCTGCCGCGCTCACCAATGATAGCCACGAGCTACGAGCGATCGGAGCACTGCACTGGCTGCTCATGGCCCAGGTTCTAACCCCGTCGGTAATGATATCCACCCGCTGTAGTGCTCTGCTTCTTGACCTCGACGGCGTGCTCATCGACTCCACTCCCGCGGTTTCGCGAGTTTGGCGCCGCTGGGCCTTGGAGCACGGTTTTGATCCCGAGCAAGTCGTGAAAATGGCGCATGGGCGTCCGAGCCGGAGAACTATCAGCGACTTCTTGCCCCAGGCCGATGTGCAGAAAGAAGATCGCATTGTCGAGCGCATGGAGATCGAAGACCTCAAGGGGGTTGTCGCGCTGCCCGGCGCGCGTGAACTTCTGCATACTCTTCCTCCGGACCGCTGGACCATCGCGACTTCCTGCACGCGCGCTCTGGCCCATGTGCGTCTAAGCGCCGCGGGCCTGCCAATCCCTGCCACCATGGTTACATCGAGCGATGTAAGAGTCGGAAAGCCAGATCCGGAGCCTTATCTGAGGGCGGCAGCAAACCTGAGTCTCGCGGCCTCGGATTGCGTTGTGGTTGAGGACGTGCCTGCCGGAATTCGCGCCGGAAAGGCGGCGGGCGCGCGCGTGATCGCCTTCACTACAACCATGGCGCTCGACGAACTCCAAGGCGCCGGCCCCGATTGGATACTGCGCGACTGCGGCCAGATAGCGGCTTCTGTTTCCGCCGGCGGGTTGGTTCTGAACTTCTCGACCTGATTCTTGCGTGGCTGCGGCGAGGCATTTGCGCAGCCTTCGGCGCTCATCTAAAATGCTCGACTTGTGGAAAGTCGCGCGATTTTTTTCGACCGCTTCCAAGCCAGTCCGCGCGACTTGCAGTCATGAACCACCACACAATCGATGACTGTTGGTGAAATTGCGTACAGGTAGGATCTTGTGATCATAGGGGTTCCGAAAGAGATATACCCGGGTGAGCGGCGCGTGGCGCTGGCTCCGGCGGTTGTTCCAACACTTGCCAAGGCGGGCTTCGAAGTCCACATTCAATCGGGCGCGGGCGCGGAGGCGGGCTATCCGGATTCTCTCTACGCGGACAAGGGCGCCAAGGTAATCGCCGACCGCGCCGCCGTCTTCGGCGCGGCCGACATCATTACCCAACTTCTTTGTTATGGCTCCAACGACATCAACGGGAAGCAGGATGTTCCCCTCTACCGCCGCAACCAGGTTTTGGTCGGGTTTCTGCGCCCGTTTGGCTCGAAAGAAGTCATCGCCGAGATTGCGCAGGCGGGCGTAACCTCGTTTTCCGTCGAGCTTATGCCGCGCACCACCCGCGCCCAGAGCATGGACGCATTGTCATCGATGGCCACCATCTGCGGATACAAGGCCGTGCTGATGGCGGCCGATTCTCACCCTCGGCTTTTTCCCATGATGACGACGGCGGCGGGCACGATCACGCCGGCACGTGTGTTCGTGATCGGCTGCGGCGTCGCGGGATTGCAGGCGATTGCCACTGCCAAACGGCTGGGCGCGGTCATTTCCGCTTACGACCTGCGTCCGGCGGCAAAAGAGCAGGTGCAGAGCCTGGGCGGCCGTTTTGTTGAACTCCCTATCGAAGCCAAGGACGCGCAGGATGCGCGCGGTTACGCGCGAGCTCAGGATGAAGATTTTTACCGGCGCCAGCGCGAGCTGCTGGGCAAGGCAGTGCAGGAAAGCGATGTGGTGATTACGGCCGCGGTGATTCCGGGAAAGAAATCTCCCGTGCTTGTCACCGAGGAGATGGTGAAGGGAATGGCTCCGGGTTCGGTAATTATAGATATCGCTTCCGAACGCGGCGGCAACTGCGAGATCACTGAGACGGGAAGAACGGTGGTCAAGGACGGC
>Ga0187781_10004129_pt1 | contig 10849 bp, 5 predicted proteins | sample 0715_SJ02_MP02_2_FD_132447 | JGI IMG/M metagenome (GOLD analysis project Ga0187781, IMG submission 132447) | Tropical peat soil microbial communities from peatlands in Department of Meta, Colombia - 0715_SJ02_MP02_20_MG | ecosystem: Environmental > Terrestrial > Soil > Wetlands > Peat | place...
CGGGTTCCCGCAGAAGCGGTTGCCGGATTTGTGGAAGTCCACCGACCGGCAAACAAATAGGTCGAGCTTGCCATCGTTGTCATAATCGAACCACACGGCGCTGGCCGCCCAACCGGGCGCGGCCACGCCTGCCTTTTCAGTTACGTCCGTGAAGGTGCCATCACGATTGTTGTGATAGAGAATGCTGCGCTCGTACTGCGTTACGTAGAGATCGGGCCAACCGTCACCATCATAATCGCCCACGGCAACGCCCTGGCCAAACCCTCCGCCCGCCACGCCCGCCTTCTCCGTGACATCGGTAAACGTACCATCCCGGTTGTTGTGGTAGAGGGCGTTGCGAAGGGGAGGATGCGGGTCGTAGAAGTCACACTTCCCGCTATTCACAAAATAAAGGTCCATCCAGCCGTCATTATCATAATCAATAAAACCCCCGCCGCCGCCGAGGGTCTCAGGCAGGTAAAATTGCGGCGAACGGCCGTCCCTATGGACCCAGGTGATTCCGCTGGCGGAAGGTGGGATCTCCTCGAACGCGGGGGGGCCTCCTGCCTCCTGCGAAGGAGGCACGCCGAAAAGTGGCAGGCAGCGTGCGAGAGATCCACCGCCCAGTCCGGCGATGGCGACTGCTTTCAGAAAGCGGCGGCGCGAGTGCATTTTGTCCTTTCCTCTGTCCCGATGGTTCATTCCTCTGCTTATCCTCCAAACAAAAGACCTGACTGGAGACGGCCAGTTGTGCCTTTAGGGGGGTGGCGCACCGCGTGACGGTTCCTCGGGCGCCTGAGCCTGGTGAGGTTCAAGCTCTCCACGCGCATTTGATCCCCGGTAGGAATCTGCCCCCGATAGGCTCTCGGCACGCGAGGCAGCCCACAGGCGCTGGAACTCCGCTTTCTCTTCGGCCGCCTCGCGGGGGCGCTTCGCCTTCGCCAATGCGACCGCGAGATTATAATGGATCTCGGCCGTGTAGGGGGAAAGGTGCTTCGCGACGGTCAACTCACGGACCGCATCCGTCACCTTGTCCGTGCCCAGCAGAGCCCGTCCGAGCACGTAATGGGCCAAGAAAGCCTGAGGCGCCAGCTTCACTGCCTCCTGCCCCAGAGGCAGCGCGTCCTGGAAGCGGTTGAGCCGAACATCCACGTAAGCCAACAGCATGTAAGGCAAGGAACTCTCGGGATTAATCTTGATCTCCTCGCGAAGCTGTTCTTCCGCCTTTTCGTACTCTGAGAGTCCGGAGAGCATCGCCCCATAGGCGTAATGGACGAAAGGCGTGGTCGGATAGTCGCGTACTAATTGTTGTAACGACTTGTCCGCCTCGTCGAAATCCAGGAGCGCGATGAGCTCCCCGGCCTTACCGGTGTCTGAGATAAGTGCGTCTTTCTCCGGATCGATCTGGTCGGGGAGCAGTGGCACACGCAACAGCGTCAGGCCAAACGCCATTTTGACATTCTGGGAGAGGACAGTGTGATGGGCCAAATCAGTAAGCAGTTTATTCGCCATCTCAAATTCGCTGTGAAGGATGTAGAGCAGAGCCAGATGGTATTCCACAACGTTCCATAGCTCGTCATTGTTCCCGAAGCCCTTGGACTTGGCCATCTGAAGGTGGACAAACGCATTCCCGTAATCATGGGTCTCGAATTCGCAAAGCCCCAACAAGGCCAGCGCCGGGGCATTCTGTCGATCCAGTTCCACAAGGTTGCGGAAGGCTTTCACGCCCTCGCCGTAATTGTTCGCATCGTAATTAAGCGTCCCCAGATACCACCAGCCTTCTTCCCAGCGCGGGTTGAGTCGGAGCGCCTTCTCATAGAGGTCGGCCGCCTCTGGCAGCCGGTTTTGACCGCGAGCTTCCGTCGCGCGCGCCGCCAACTTCTTGAATTCAGGAGAATCCTCAGCACTCTTCGCGGCAGGGTTCGCCTCTTTTTGAGGCGCGGCGAATGCTCGGTTTGCGCCGATCGAAAAACTCAGGCTGCCCAGCACGCAACTCCATGCAACGGCCGCCCCGAGGCGCAAGAATAGCCCCTTACTTTCCGTCCCAAATCGCGATTTGGTGAGTAATTCAGTCAAGGGGAACCAATAATTTGTTGTTTTCAGTTACCGCGGTGCCTGCTAACCTATCCAGGCGTTGGAACTCCTGCATTTCAGCCGCCGCACGGTCTTTTTCACCCAGCTTCCTGCATATTTGCGAAATCTGGTAGTGCGGGCGCGGACTCCTCGGATCGATCCGGGCCGCAGCTTCAAACTCCTTCACCGCGTCCGGGTCGTCATTCTGCCGGCGAAGAGCCTGGCCGAGCCCCAGCCGCGCCTCAAACATGCCCGGATCCAGGCTCACCGCCTGACGAAAGCATTCCGTTGCTTTCTGGACATCGTCCTGATAGAGGTAGATGCGTCCCATATTCACAAAGATGGTCGGGTCGTTGGGGTCCATGGAGGTCAGCGAACTAAGAACTTTCAAAGCCTGGTCCCACTTATGTTGAGTCCAGTACACGCGTGCGAGGTCGCGCAACAAACCGGGCGATGGCCCATCCTGCCGCAGGGCGTTATCATAAATTTCAAGCGCTTTGTCTTGCTGCCCCATAGCTTCGAGATTCTCGGCCGCAAGCTCCGTGGTCAGCTCGGAATTTGGAAACTTTCGCGCCAAGTCCTGATAAAAGCCATAGGAGAGGCTCTGTAGAGTCTCACCCAGAACAAAAGCCGAACGAGAGTCCGACTTCAGCTTCAAAGCCCGTAGCGTGGGCAGTGACCGTTCGGCCGCGGCAACCCAGTTCTCCGCCAGAAAAGCCGCGCGAAAACCCCGGTAAGCCGCCTCGGACGGAAACGCCAGCTCCACGTAATTTCCAGCCAGATGGTCTGCGGTCAGAAAAAACCGGATCGAAAGGCCGACGCCAGTCAAGTCTTGCAACTTGATGCTTTGGTCTCCGGGTCCTGACCTCGCCGCGACTGTCGTTTCAATGCCTTTGAACCAATCGGGCCATTCGTAATTCTTAAAACGTTTCTTCCCCAGTTCTACACCTTCTTGCGCCTCGTGATGCAAACCCAGAAGTCCGGCCGCGGCCACATAATCCTGATATTCCGCGGGGAGCTCAAGGCTGTTCGGTGGGATGCTCTGGATGATTCTCACCGCTTCGCCCCGCTCGGACTGCTCCGCCAATGCCAGCGCCAAGCGCAGCTTTGCCCACACGAGCCCCGGCGCATTTTTGAGGCATTGCTCGAACGCCGCCACCGCTTCAGGGTACCGGCCCACTTCAAGGTAAGCCGACCCCAGTGAAAAATCAGTTTCGGGATCATCCGGATTTGCCTTTTGAGCTAACTGGTAGCGGTCGATGGCAATAGGCCACCCCTTTTGCGCGGCGCTTCTTTGGCCATCGAGCAAGTACTGATAAAAAACATCGCCCACGCGGTGTGCGTACACCCGATCGTAGGCTTGGGCGGCCAGCCCAAGGCCATCCTGTCCCGCGATGTAGTAAGCGGCGGCATTCCCGGGATCGAGAGCGAGCGCACGGATCGCAGCTTCAAGGGATTCATCCAGCTTGTTCAAGTTGCCCGCGGCCTGCGACCTAAAGAACCAGGCGTTCGAGTCTCGAGGATTCAGCCGGGAGGCCGTTTCAAGCTCCCGGAGAGCTTTGGCGTCGTGGTGCAGCGCAAGATCGCAGGATCCGGAAAAGAGCCATGGCGTGAACAAGTTCGGGTCCAAGGTTCTCGCCCGGTCGAGTGCCGGGAGGGCTTCATGACAATCGCCCGCCAGGGCGCGAGTCACCCCCAAGTTGCTCCACGCTTTAGCGGACTGTGGCTGCATCTTCACCTGATTTTCGTATTCTCTCACCGCAGACTCGTACTCCGCCGCGTCGCTGCTTTTTGAAGCTGAAGCTTCCTGCGGGGCCGCGGCGGGGGCGGGAAACGCCGCTAACACCTGCCCGGCCCAGCATGCCGCGATTGCAAAAACGACTTTAATTCTAGTTTCGAGCTGTGGCCACAGCTTCATGATTGCGTCAACGTGGGCGCCACGCCTTCATTTATTCCGGGGCGTTTGAGCCGTGCTGTTGCCGCCGGACAACCACTTGAGACTCCTGCCTTCGGCTTCGATCCGGGCGTGGTCAGCCTCCTGGAGCGCGGCGGCAATGGCTCTTTCCCTCGTGCCTTCCTGCGTTTTGTGCAGGCGAAAATAGACCTGCGCGAGCAGCACGTGTGCGTCCGTTAAGCTTGGGAACTTTTGCAAAATGCTCTCCAAAATCTCTTCGGCCCTCTGATAATCCTGACCTTGCACGGCCAGTACGGAAAGCTCATAAGCGGGGCCTGGGTTGTCGGATTGCAGCTCGTTCGCCTTGCTAAGATACTTCAGGGCGTCTGCGTTGTCTCCATGGACGCGGTCCCACTGGCCAAGCAAGTAATTGGCTTTGAAGTTGTCCGGGTCCCTGGCGAGTTCCTTCAGGAAGGCCGCTTTAGCTTGGTCCAGCTCGGCCATAGCCGCTAGCCCCGTTCCTAGATCGGCGTAAATGCCCGGCAGCGTGGAGTCCATTTTCTCCGCCTTCCGGAACGCCTCCAGCGCCGCCGGCCAGTTCTTGACGCCCAGAAACGCTTCCCCCAGAACCATGTAAGCCTCAGCGGAATTCACCTGCGAGAGGGAACCCTCGATTAGCGGAATGGCTTGAACGTTCATTCCCATCCGCATGTACGACGCGCCCAGGATATACGCGGCCGAAGGGTCGCCAGGCGAAGCCTGATGCACCAAGCCTGCTTCGTAACCCGCCAGCGCGTAATCGCCCAAGGCAAAATGAGCATAGGCCAGCAACTCTAAGGCCTTGGCGTTGTGCGGGTCGGTCATTAAGGAGCGCGCAAACTGCGTCGACGCCTCCTTCGGACGGTTCGTCTTCATATACGCCAAGCCAAGGTTGATGAGAGCGGTCGCGTTATCCGGGTCGAGCGCCAGCGCCTGCCCATACGCTTGGATTGCCTCGGAGAATTTCTTCTGCTGCGCATAGGCAATGCCGAGGTTCGACAGAATCTTGAAAGAAGGTGGATTTTTGGACAGGCATTTGTTGTATTCAATCACCGCCAAGTCCGGTTGCTTCTGGGCGAGCGATTGATCGGCCAGGACGCAGGCGGGAGGCTCCCGGGCCGGCGCCCCCGAGGCTTGCGGTTCCTGGGCTAGCGCGCCCCACGCCTGGGCCGCCAGGCAGGAGACGATGAGGGCGGTACCGATTCGCTGATAGGATTTCATGGTCCCATTCTACCCGAAAGTCCCGCATTCGACCATACGCAGATAAGGCGAGCGCTCGCTCTCTGCGCCCTCTGTAGCACTAGTTCGTAAGACGTTGTTATTTTGCGAAGATTTGCTCTTCTCTGTGTCCTCCGTGGCCGGCAACAGAATGAACACAAAGGCCACTGAGAGTTTCCGTGGTCTCGGTGTTGAAGCTCCAAAGGCACAGAGGACACGGAGAAGCTCGCCGTGCCATCAAAAGAAAAGGGGCGGACATTGCGCCCGCCCCTGTGAATTTCAGTCTTGCCGAGGACCCAAAAGGAAGCGGGTCCTCAGAAGTAGAGCTTGATGGCAAACTCCATCTCCCGGTGACCGTGCTTGTCCGCGATGCAGCCGAACTCTGTCGAGTTGCAGGGTGCGCCGGACGCGGGTACGTTGGTTACCGCGGAGGGCGAGCCCTGGCTGACAGCGGTGGCGGTGGCAGGCACATTCCAGACGATATTCGCCCCGGTGATTGGATTATCGAGCTGGGCCCGGTTGAAGATATCGAAGGCAGCCACTCGGAACTCGAGCCGTTGATGTTCAGCGATCTTGAAGCTCTTGAACAGCGTCACGTCAAAGTTATTCGACCCTGGTCCGAGCATCTGCGGCATCTCGTATGTGCCTGGCTGGTTGACCGCCGGGACGGTGACTGCGCTTGGATTGAGCCAGTCGGAACCCACTTGAGTGAAGCCGGCGCCCTTTTGCGCGTTAGAAAGAAGCAACGGATTTAAGGTGCGGGCGTCTGTCCCGTACCAACCTGTGCCGTTTCCTTGAAATACGGTACTGCCACAGACCGTGGAATTGCCCGAGCAAGTGAGTCCAGGTGAACCAAAGCCTACGGCCAGTGGCGCCCCGCTTTGGAAGCTGGTGATGCCGGAGAGTTGCCAGCCGTTCAGAACGCCTCCAGCAATCTTGTTGCCGTTGAAATACTTGGTGCCCGCATTGGGCAGTTGGTAGATGTAGGAGATATTGAAGAGCTGCGGGCGATCGTACGACTGGAGACCGTAGTTGAGCCGCGAATTGAACGGGTCAACGGTGCCGTTAAATGCCCCTGAGTATCCCAGCGTCTTTGAGTAAGTGTAGGAAGCGAGGAGCGTAAGGCCCTGGGTGACGTTCCGCCGCGCCGTGACTTGCAAGGAGTTGTAGTTCGACGTTGTGACGTGGTGGAGAATGTCTAAGGCCCCGAACGGCTGGTAGTAGCGGAACGAGCATCCGCCGGAGGCGCAGGAGGAGGCGCCGGGGAGCAGGGTCGTTGTTCCCGGAGCAAACAATCCTCCCAAGGGTATGGCGCCGATTTGATTCTCGACGTACAGGTGCCTCGAGGTATTGCCAACGTATCCGGCTTCAAGAATAGTCTTCCAGCCGATGTCCTGGTCAATCGTGAAGTTCCACTGGTAACTCTGCGGAATGTGTTTGTCGCTCTGGTCAGCGACAGTGGCTGAAATACTTCCTGCCCCGGAATAGGGGTTGGGGTTTTGGGTTTCAGCAAATCCTCCATTGGCAAGGCTGGTGCTTAGCACCGCATTGGCCGAAAACTCAAATGGAGGGTTTTGCGCAAAGCCGAAGACGGTATTGCCTTGGTCACGCTCCGTGTAAATTCCGGCGCCGACTCGAAGCACTGTCTTTCCGTTTCCGAGCATGTCGTAGGCGACTCCTACCCGGGGCGAAACAAAGACGCTCGGGTTGGGGAACCCGCCACTCGACGGCAGTCCGGTGGCATACGTCCCGACCTGGGACTGTGGGAAGTAAGCCGCGCTTTCTACCGCCTTAATACCGGACCCAACCTCGACGCCGTCGTTAATGCTCGAGTCGTTGGCCGCCGTCCAGAGGGCGGGGTTAAATGTAGAGACTGCACCACGCGCCTCGACCCAGGGCGGCGTGTAGGCGAAGCGGGCACCGTAGTTCAGGGTCAGCTTCCGGTTCACCTTCCAGGAGTCCTGGGCGTACCACTCCCAATTCCAGAACCGCCACATGCCGTCCGGGTCGTTGGTGGCTTGGTCCCATCGCATAAAGTCTTGGGCCAGCAAGTCGGCGAACGTATTTCCGCTGGAGTTGGGGTCGCCCCAGGTCGTCGTCCAAATTGAGCCTTCGACGTTGGCTTGGTTCTGGTCGTTGCGCGTGCGGTTCAAGGCGAAGCCGAATTGCAAGGTGTGCGTCGCCATTACCTTCGTTAGATTGTCGTTAAACTCAAATACGGTCTTGTTGCCGTAGATCCCATTGTACTCGTCGCCTGGGCCCCAAGTGCCTGCTCCCCCGCCACCTGGTCCCCCCCCAGCGGTAATGCTATCCCATATCTGGGGAACCTCGACCGTGCGGGTGTAAACTGAACCGCCCGTCGCCTTGGCCCAATTGAAGCCTTTGAGGTCATTCAGCAACTGCGAACTGGACACCTTGGTAGGATCCGCATATTTGTACGGGTAGTTTATCTGGTTCATGCTGAACTGGATTTCGTTGGTCAGAGTTGGATTGATCACCTGAACCACATTGATGGTGGCGCTCTCACCACTATCATGCCCCACTATCGGGCTGACCCTGGGAACACTCCCTCCCCAGCCGCTACCGCCCGCCCATATGCCATAGGGGTAATACTCGTGGTCAGAATTCTGTGCGAGGCGGAGGAAGGCGCGCGTGTTCTGGGTCAAGTTGTAGTCAATGCGGATGTTATTCTCGATTCGATTCGTGGGGTATAGCGGGTGGGCAGCTAAGTCGGTGCCGCCAGTCGGGTCAACGTAATTAGGAAGCACCCACGATTCATTCAATATAGTCTGGCCATCCGGTGTGACTTCATTGGCGGGAAGGATATTGCCAACCGTCGGCTTTCCCGTAGCGGGATCATTCAAAATGCAATTGATGCCCAGAAACGTCCCGCCGGTGACTACCCCACTGCCGTTTTTCGTGCAGGTGGAATTTGAGGCGGTCCACAATCCGCTAAAATCGCCAGTGCGCATAGCCTGCGTGGGTACCGTTCTCAAGTTGGTCCCGGGGTCCGCGAGCTGCCTCTGCCACTCCACGCCATAGAAGAAGAACATCTTGTCGTTGTTCTTGTTGAAGCTCGTGCCCGGGAAGCGAACCGGTCCGCCGATGTTGAAGCCGGGATAATTGAATTTGCTGTTCGGCTTGGGTATGCCGGCTTGGTTATTCGACCAGTCGTTAGCATTGAAGACGGCGTTGCGGGCGTAATAATAACCTTCGCCGTGCACTTTGCTTCCGCCCGATTTCGTGACCGCATCAACGATGATGCCGCCGGTGCCCTGGCTGGCTTCAAAGCCCGAGGTTTTGACCGAAAACTCCTGGATCATGTCCATATTGGGCTCGACGACGAACCCGCCGTTCTCGCCCGGATCCATGACATAGGAGTTATCGAGCTTGATCATGTTTTGGTCGTTGCGCAGCCCGTTGACATTGAAACCATTGATGGCCTCGGTGCTGACTCCCCCGACGGTCTGGAAGCCTGTTCCGCTCGAGCCACTGAACCCGCCATTTTGGTTGGCTCCCGGGGCGCCCGTGCCTCCCACCACGCCGGGCAAAAGCGTGAGCAGTTCCAGGGCGTCGCGCCCGATGGTGGACTCATTCTGAATCTGTGCCGCCTCGATGGTAGGGGTCAGCGCGGCCGTGCTCTTGGGTATCAAATTCACTGCCGTGCCTTTCACCTCGACGGTCTCCACCTTGGTGCCGACTTGCAGTGCTGCGTCAATAACCAACGCCGAGCCCGGGTGGAGAGTAAGATTCGTTTGAACGAACGTCTTGAAGCCTGCGCTAGAGACCGTGAGCGTGTAAGTCGCCGGTAGAATATAATCGTAGACGTAGAGTCCTTTCGTGTCCGTGGTGGTCTTGAATTCCGCCCCCGACGCATCGTTCCGCAACGCCACATTCGCGCCGGGAATTACCGCGCCCGTCTGATCGGCCACCGTCCCGGAAATGCGACCCCGATCAGCAGTCTGGGCGCAAGCCATGGGCGAGCCGAGGATCAAAGCCAAGCCCAGGACCGCAAGCACCCCGAAAACTCTGATCGCAGTCCTCGCGAGCGTACGGCGAGCAAGCCCGACGCCCACGAGTTCTCCGCACCATAAATTTTTCATAGTTCGTCACCTCTCTCTTATTCTCAAAGCTTTAAGGTTGGAGATGCGAGCCGCTCGAAGATCCAGTTCAAACGGCCCAGAAAAAGCGGGAAGCGTCGAATCGCAACCCCCCGCCCGCGCAGGCAAGCCCTCACTTCCATCTTCGTGGAATGTTATGTGAGAATAACTTTGATTCCCGCACGGTTCTGATTGTTAATTGTTCCTTCGCTGACCCAAGCGCGGACGCATGACTACAGTAAAACAAGTGCAAAACTAACCAAAATCAATTACGGCGTCATAATATGGTCAGGGCGTCCGCCCGTCAAGAGACATTTTGCGGAAAAAGTTGGTCATTTTGCGTCGCACCCCCGGCGAGAGTCTCCCGTGCAAAAGCCCTTGAATGCGCTTACGGAAAGAACTATGCTCGGGACGAAGCATTTTTGCGGCGTGCGCCAGCGCGCCAGATAATGAATGGGGAGGTGAGCATGCGAAGTCGTCTTTTCCTCATTGCCGGCACGGCGATGATCTTAAGCATAGGGATGCTATACGCGGGCAAGAAAAATGAGAACTGGCTGGACAAACCCTTTACCAAATGGGACCAAAAGCAGGCATCGGAGTTGTTCAACAAATCCGGGTGGGCTCAGACAAAAGACTTCCGGGGCCAGGCGATGGGCATGCACGGCACAAAAACCGACGTGGGAGGCAACCCGGTCACCAATGGTGCCGTCACCGGAACGAGTGGCGGCACCCTGGGCGTGGATGTACCGGAATTCAGTTTCACGGCGAGGTTTTTTTCCGCGCAGCCCATCCGTGAGGCTTACGTCCGGATGCTACAGCTCCAGACCCACTACGACCAGATGCCCGCCGACAAGCAAAAAGAGTTCGATCAAAAAGTGGGCGGGCTTGTGAACGCAAGTTTCAGCCAGGAGGTTCTCGTAACATTAGCTTATCACACCAACGACCCCAATTCTCAGCGGGACATGAACCAGTGGTTCAATACTCAAACCGCCGAAACATTGAACCAGAACGCGTATCTCTACACTCCCGCGGGCCAGATTCAGTTGCTCAAGTACCGTCCCCCGCAAGGAAACAGCGTGCTAGGGGCCCAATTCATCTTCCCGCGAACATTCAATGGCGAGCCCATCCTCCATCCGGGAGCTACCGGTAGGGTGCGGTTTCAACTTTCATGGCAGCCGCAGATCAACCAGACAATGTATATTGACTTCAAGCCTGAAGAAATGACCTATAAAGGCGAGCTTTCGTACTGAGCGGCGTAGGCGATGTTTGAGACGGGGCATTTTCGCACTATATAATAGTGGCGCCGAACCTTGGCAAGAGGCACCCGAAAGTTCTCCGCTACGTGACGTGCCGTCCGCCTCGCGCCGGCGCGCCAAATTGCGAAGAGGGAGGTTAGCGTGCGACGTCATCTTTTCTTCTTTGCCGGCACGGCAATGATCTTAAGCATAGGGATGCTATCCGCGGGCCAGAAAAATGAGAACTGGATGGACAAACCCTTTACCCAATGGGATCAAAAGGAAGTAGCGGAGTTGTTCAACAAATCCGC
>Ga0187781_10004131_pt1 | contig 10847 bp, 9 predicted proteins | sample 0715_SJ02_MP02_2_FD_132447 | JGI IMG/M metagenome (GOLD analysis project Ga0187781, IMG submission 132447) | Tropical peat soil microbial communities from peatlands in Department of Meta, Colombia - 0715_SJ02_MP02_20_MG | ecosystem: Environmental > Terrestrial > Soil > Wetlands > Peat | place...
GAATTGGGCGTCATCCTGGAAGCTACGATCAATCTCGGCAAGCGTTTTGCGCGCGGTGAGCACAAGAAACGTGCCACCCTCGCCCCCGTACCTTTCCTCGAACGTGCCCCAGTGGGCATCGGCCACGCCCTTCTCGTAGCCCGCCTTGACCATCTTAACCAACTCCGTCCATTCCCGGCTGTGACCCGGACGCACATGGTAAGAGGAGATTTCCAGATAACGCATGTGCGAGAGGTCCGCATTCGGCCGCAGGCTCAGATCTTCATGGAAAATGAAAACGCCTTGGTCTTCCGAATCGAGCAACTCGCCATCAGCCATCAATGCGCGGTCCAATGCGGATGAGAGAGTGGTGTTCTTTTCCACTGCTAAGTTGTCTTTTTCCCAGGCTTCAAAAGAAGCGTACGGGGTCAGGAACAAAGCGCGGTTCTTTCCCGAGAGCGACGTCATGCCCACATAGTGGGTCGGCCACTTGGCACGAGTCATGGCCTGAACGTATGCGCTCTCTGTTCTCTCGTGGATCATGCCGGCCTTACCGGGCTTTACATATTCACGCATGATCTGCAGGACTTTCGGTATGGACGTGCCCTCCTGAGAACTCTCTTGCGCCGCGGCGATGCAACTGCACGCGACCGCCAGAGACGCTCCCAACAGGGTCCGGCTGAGCTTGTTCATAGGTTCACTCCTCCTCATCAGAATATTGTGTTGGATTGTCGCCGTCTATCAGTGTAGGCCCATTCTGAATGGCAAGCAACCGCTTTCTCTTCTGTTTTTCTGCTTTGAAACTGGCTCCCCTCCTCACTGAGGAGGGGACGGGGGTGGTGTAGCGGACTTGCGGCCAACCCCCCCCTCAATTGAAAAAACGGGTGTTGCAGGGTTTTCTGCCTTCCTTTCAACAAGTTGTAAAATTGGGCCAGAAAGGATTCCTAAACCGTGGGTCGGGGGTTCGAATCTCTCCAGGCCGACCGTTCTTTTTAATAAGTTGCGACGGCTTCTCGATTTGCTCCCCTGTCGCTGCTTGCGCCGGAGTTGCCTCTTGGCGCGGATTTGATATGGAGTCAAGACGGTCAATCCACTCAATGTCTCCTCCGGGGATCAAGTGCCCGTAATCATCAACTGTCACTTGGATAGAATACCGAGAACGTCCGGACCGGGTGGGGTTGCAGCAGAAACGGCAGTGTTCATCAAAGCGGTACCGCAAAATAGTTTTTAAGTGGATACCCAGGGCCTGATGCCACCAATCGCGGCGACTCGTGACCGCCGTTGCGAGTCGTTTCACTCCCGCTCGTAGATTCGATAGGTCTTGAAGCGTCTGCCGCCCAGCAACTCGATGGACCGTATCATCAGAACGTTGTCGTCGAGAACCCAGGACATCTCGCAGTCGTCATATCCCAAGCGAAGCCCACGCCGGATAGTTTCCGTGTAGAGCGCGGCCGCCACGCCCGTGGTCCGGAACTCCTCGAGCACGCCGAGCAGGACGACGCGCATACTCCTGATGCTTCGCTTGTAGTACAGGATGTTGAACAAGAGCAGCGGAAGGAAGCGGCTGCGCGTGTGTCTCAGCGCCTGGTTGATGTCCGGCAGGGCGAGCAAGAAACCTATCAGGCGTCCCGAGATCTCGGCCATAAGCACCAGGTCCGGCACTGCAATGTCCTTCAACTCGCGAGCTAGGAAGAAGAACTCCTCCCGAGTCATCGGCACGAACCCCCAATTCGAGCTCCAGGCCGAGTTGTAAACTTCCCAAACGCGCTGCGCTTCGGATTGAAAGTTCTTCATCTCGATGGCGCGAATGCGAACACCTTTAGCTTCGAGTGCGTGCCGCGCGATGCGCTCGGCGCGTTCCACCACGAGGTCATCGGCAGAGAGGTAAAAGGAGTAGAGGTCTTTCGCCCGGCGGAATCCCGCCCCTTCGATCAGCTCGACATAGTATTGCGGGTTATAGGTCATCATGATCTGCGGGGGCGAAGCAAAGCCTTCGATCAGAAGCCCGCACTCGTAGTTCGCGGAGGGGTTCATTGGTCCCCGGATAAAGCAGGCCCCGCGCTCGGAAACCCAGTTCCTCGCCGCTTCGAGCAAAGCGCGGGACACTTCCGGATCGTTGATCGATTCGAAAAAGCCAAAGAATCCTGCCGACTCGTTGTGGACCCGGTTGAAATCGCGGTCAAGAATCGCGCCGATCCGCCCCACGGGGTGGCCGTCGCGGCGCGCGAGATAGCACTGGATTTCTCCGTGCCCGTAGAAAGGGTGGTCGCGGCTTTCAAAGAGTCGTTTCTGCGCGGTCCATAGAGGCTGGACCCAATAGGGATCCTCCCTGTAGAGCCGGTAAGGAAGGGCCAGGAACTCGCCCAGCTCCTTACTGTTTTTGACCGGAGTAATTTCCGCTGGTCCCATGCAGTTGTCTACTCCCATAGACGTACGGCGCTGCGGCCAGCAAAGCCATCCCCAGCAGAGCCCCTGCCATCGTATCAATCGAGTAGTGATAGCGCAGGTACACCGCCGCGAAAACCATGCATATCGTATAGCCGAAGTAAGTCCAGAACAAGCACTTTGAAATCCTCCGGGCGCTCCACCACGCCAGCAGCGTCACCTCCGTGTGGCCGCTGGGGAAGCAATCGTAATGGATTCCCTCCAGCGTATCCAATGCTCCCCGCAGGATTTGGAACGACCACCTTCCCGCCAACGGGCGGGTCTGAAGGTTATTCAGCAGAAAGCGCGGCCCCCGCGCCGGGACCAGCAAATAGCCGACGTATGAAACCAGGAATCCCAGGGAAATCAGGAACAGATAGTAACGAAACTCCTTCGAACGCCTCTGCGCCCAGAATACTACCGCCACCAACAAAACCCCGGGTAAAAACAGGGAGTACATATTCTGCAGGAATTCCGTAAGCGCACGGGTCTGGATTCCTTCAAGCCAGATAGTGGGGTTGACTCCCCAGAGGACGAAATCCAGCCGCGCAAGCGCTGCGTCCGCATCGCGGCTACGTAAGGCGGGGATCAGGGTACCCATTTCTTTCTACCCAGCCGCGACACAGAGAAGGGGATACCAGTTTCGGAGGAACCATCCCAAGCCTTGCGTCCTGCTGGACGGGAATCCCCACGCCAAGCTGACCAGAAGCATGACGCCGGCGTGGAGGAGCACAAGCCACCTGGCGTCCGGAATCTGCTTCCAGTCCAAGACGATCAGCAGGCTCGCTGCCAGAAAGTAAGCGAGAAGCAGGATGTCCACAGGCCACAATCCGGGAGCGGTGGTTTGCGATTCCATCAGTTGCTTCCGTGACTTCAGGAATCGAGCATCAGGGATATTTTGCACAACACAAGAATTTCCGCAACCCATGCTTTCGGCTCACCTGTCGGGTAAGCGGACCGTCAAGTGAATTGAGATAGGTAAACCCTACGCCGTTATATAGGATCTATTGGTGGAGAGCGGGCACTAACAGGTGCCGGGCAGCTTCCCGGCCGGCAATGAGGGCAGAGGTGGAAAAGACTCGAGGCTGCGTTCCGCGGGTTCATTGGCGCGCACAAGTAAGTTTCGGTGCTTGTGGGCGGCTTCGCAAACAGCTCCTTCGAGAACTTGATTTGCACCGATCTTCGGCCCTTGTCGCGAAGAATTCCGGTTTGGCGTGCTCACTAAATTGAGGGTTGAACGTCTACCCTAATTAGGGTAGGATGTCTACCATGAATGAAAACAAAGAATCAGCTAACAAGATTGAGCTAATGCAGGGGACGCTGGACATGCTGATCTTGCGAACTCTGGTGCTTGGCCCCGCCCACGGGCACGAAATCGCCAAGCACATCCAGCGTACTACGGATGAGGTTCTCCAAGTTGAGCATGGGTCACTTTACCCGGCCCTTCATCGCTTGGAGCGCAAGGGCTGGGTGGCGGCGAAGTGGGAGATGCCCAAGGACCGGAGGCGTGAGTTTAAGTATTACCGTCTCACGCCTGCCGGAAAGAAGCAACTTGCTGCGGAGCGGTCCAAATGGCGGTTGCTCGTGGCGTCCATCGGGCGAGTGATGGGACCCGTCGAGGAGGGTTGAAATGGGGATCCGGCAGAGATTCGAATCCTGGTTTCCGTGGCGCTGGCAGCGAGCCCGAGAGGCGGACCTCGAGCGCGAGTTGCGCGACCATTTGGACTTGGAAGCGGAAGAACAGCAGGAGGCGGGCTTATCTCCGGGAGAAGCTGAGTACGCCGCCCGGCGGGCGCTGGGCAACACGGTGAAGATCAAGGAAGACGTGCGTGGGGCCTGGGGATTTCAGTGGCTCGAAACTCTCCTCCAGGATGTGCGGTACGGTCTGCGCCAGTTGCGCCGCAATCCCGGCCTCACTGCGGTAGTGGCACTCACGCTGGCACTCGGAATCGGCGCCAACACGGCCATCTTCACTTTGATTGACACTGTGATGTGGAAGATGTTGCCGGTAAAGGATCCGCAGCAACTCGTCGTATTGAGCAGTCACAACACAAAGTCCGGGCGGGGACCCACCTACAGCGGATACGGCATGTCGCTCCCTTACTCAGGCCTTGGCCGACTGCAGCGCCAGAGCGATGTTTTCTCCGGCGTGATGGGCTTCGTGCCTCTCGGTTTCGGACCGGAGAGCGTCACGGTTAACATCAACGGCCAACCGAGCCTCGCCGGAGGGGAGATGGTAAGCGGCAATTATTTCACCGGCCTTGGCGTCTCAGCGATCCTCGGCCGGGCGCTCACGGAGGAGGATGAGGTGCGCTCGGCTCGAGTCACGGTGCTCAGCTACAACTACTGGACGGCCAAATTCGGGCGCGACCCGTCTGTCATTGGCAAAACGATTACCCTGGGGGGTGAGGTTTATGGCATTGTGGGAGTGACACCGCCCGAGTTTTTCGGTGTGGAACCTGGCCGGGCACCGGACTTTTGGGTGCCCCTGGCTGACGTGCCCGGCCTCACACCCTGGGGTGTCCAAGCATCCGAAGGCCAATCTCCGTTCACCGCCAAGGACTGGTGGTGGTTAATGATCGTCGCGCGCTTGAAGCCCGGCGTGAGCCAGTCGCAGGCTCGAGCAGCCGTCGACGTATGGCTTCGGCAAAGCCTCACCGGCGAGGTAGGCCTGTCGCCGGTAGATGCGCAATCTTTTGTGAGTGAAGTAGAGCCGGCCGGCCGAGGACTTGATAACCTGCGGAATCAGTTCTCACAGCCGCTCCTGATTCTCATGGGCGTTGTCGGCTTGGTGCTCCTTATTGCCTGCGCAAATGTGGCGGCGCTGCTGCTGGCCCGCGCCCAAGCGCGCCGCAGAGAGATCGCCGTGCGTCTGGCGATGGGCGCCTCGCGCGCACGTCTGGTCCGTCAACTCTTGACGGAAAGCCTCATCTTGGCGGCATGTGGCGGATTTTGCGGAATGGCCTTCGCCGTTTGGGGCACCAGAATTCTCCTTCTCCTCATGTCGGGCGGTGCGCCCCTGCCGCTCGACGTTCACCTCAACATTTCGGTGGTAGCTTTCGCGGCTGCTGTCTCGTTCCTCACCGGGATTTTGTTTGGCTTGGCGCCCGCCTTCGGCTCGACCCGGTTGAATCTCAGCCCTGCCCTCAAGGAAAGCTCTAGTGGTGGTTTCCAGGGCGCGCGTGGGCCACGTTGGAGGCTTGGGAAGTCGCTGGTGATAGTTCAAGTTGCCATTTCACTCATACTGGTTACGGGCGCCGGCCTCTTCGTGCGTACATTGATGAACTTGGAGCATGAGAATCTCGGCTTCGACCCTCGCGGCGTACTTCTTTTTGCGGTGAATCCTAAACAGGATGGGTACGCAGGGCCTCGTCTGATCAGCGTCTACGATGAGCTGTACCAGCGCATTCGGGCCTTGCCGGGAGTAAGAGCGGTGTCACTCTCCGCATATGCCCTCATTTCGGGGTGGTGCAACACCAGCTCAATCGCGATCGAGAGCGGCCAAACCAAGCCAGATCAGAATACAACTGTGTGGTGGAACGTGGTAGGGCCAGATTTTCTGAAGACGATGCGCATTCGATTGCTGCTCGGCCGGGACATCAATGAGCACGACACTGCTAGTTCGCCACGAGCAGCGGTGGTCAACGAGTCATTGGCCCGTAAGTTCTTCGGCAACCTCGACCCGCTAGGGCGCCGATTCAGCTTCGGAAATACCTTTAATCCCAAAGATGCCTGGGAGATCATCGGGGTGGTGGAGAACGCCAAATACACTCAAGTTCGCGGGGAGCCTCCGTCGACCGCGTACGTTCCATTCTCTCAGGCGGGAGAGTTGGGAGCGATGCATTTTGAGGTGAGCACGGTGGGCGATCCAACCCTCCTTATTCCGAGCGTCCGGCGCGCCGTAGGCGAAGTGGATTCGAACTTGGCCATCGCTGAGATAAAAACCCAAAGTCAGCAGATCGATGAGGGGCTGGCGCAAGAGAGACTGTTCGCTCACCTTTCCGGCTTCTTTGGCCTTCTTGCTCTCGCACTCGCCGCGATCGGGCTGTACGGCACGTTGACCTACACCGTCGGGCGCAGGGCAAGCGAAATTGGCATCCGAGTGGCGCTGGGTGCCAAGAGGAGCCAAATTCTGGGTATGGTGGTGCGTGAGGCCTTCGCCTTGGTGTTCCTCGGTGTGATTCTGGGACTGCCTGTGGCATTCGCTGCCGCTCGCCTGCTCACCCATCAACTCTATGGCCTGAAGGCGTCGGACCCACTGACATTCTCGGCAGCCATTGGCCTGTTGCTCGCTGTAGCCAGCTTGGCGGCCTACTTGCCGGCGAGGCGGGCATCAAGAGCTGATCCTATGGCCGCCCTGCGCTGCGAGTAAGTGAGCGCATTCAAAGAGTCCGATATTGAGTGAGCACTGAGGCAGCCGACCGAATGATCCTGCGAATTAAGTGTGCTTTACATGCCTTGCCGGGCGTGTGGTCCTCGCGATTCTGATCGCGGGGAATCCAGTAACATCTGATTCGCCAACCTTGCTGCTGCAGACACTCACCGAACTCAGCGGTGTACGGCGAGCACGAGGTGAAATGATAAATCCGCGGCTCCGCTTCCTCGAGAGTGAATTTGCCTGTGGCTAGCGCATTTCCATTTACGATGTAGCGTATCGGGCGCTAAGAAAGAAGCCTTTGCAGTCTGCGACGGAAATGGACTGGAAGGCCTTTTTCGCTGCACGCAGCAGTTGTTCGTCGCTGCGGGGAGCGTGGCCGCGCAGGATTTGGTTGATCTTGCTCCACATGGGCTCGATGGGGATGCAGAAGCCAGAAAACTGCGCAATCTCCCGCGTGCTCCGGCCGCGTTCGTAGAGTTCCAGAATGCGCTTGCGGATCGGAATCGGTATGGCTCGCATGAGCACACTCTGCCATAAAAGTCTGCTCTTCGCAAGCTACATTATTAATGGAAATACTTTAAACAACGTTGCCCACTGGTCGAACATTCCGCTGCGGGTTTGGGAATACACCATTGGCGGCTATCAGGTCATCAAAAAGTGGCTCTCGTATCGCGAGGATAAGCTCCTGGGCCGCCCCCTGACGAAACACGAGGTTCGCTATGTTCAGGAAATGGCCCGCCGCATCGCCGCGATTGTCCTACTCGAACCCGAACTCGACGAGAACTACAGGTCAGCCAAGGCTCACGCTACCCATGGCCAACCAACACCTAAGGCGCGGCAGAGGGGGCGTTCAATCTGGGAGCCTCACCGATTTTAGCGATGGTCCTCCTGGGACAAAGGTCTGCTGGCACGGTGTTGTGCAAAAGTCGAGGCAGTGATTTGGTAGACAAAACTGGTCCGGCCTCCTGCGTCAGGCCTTGAGCCAACACGAACTGCGCCTAATTTCTCGACTGCCTTCTGTGAGCGAAAGTTCTGTGGTCCAACAAGAAAGATCACGTTATCTACGAATCGGAAAGCGTGCCGGAGCATGAGCTGTTTCATTTCGCCGTTGTAGATACCTCCCCAGTGCGATCGGGCCAAGAAAGTCCAACCAATTTCGATTTCGCTTTTTTCCTCGTTGTAACCATGGAATCTGGACGACCCGATCACCTTTCTGTCCCGGGTGTCGATAGCGATCAAGGTTCCACCTGATTCCAGCGCCTCGTGGAAAAACAACCGAAAGACCTCTGCTTCGTAACGATCTCTGACGGGATGTTGTTCCCAAATGAGCGGATCTGCAGCTACGGCGTAAAGATCATGAAAATCCTCAGCTCGAAGCGGCCTGATTTCGAGGAGCCGGCCTTTCAAAATCGGTTGTAAATCAAAGGGCATTCTTGATTTTGTCCTCAAACGCTCGATGCATGACCGTTCCGACCGACAGCGCTGCAGGAGGTGAAGGGACAACGGGAGGGCGCTTTCCCGTTTTCCACCGAAAGACCCCCCAGGTCCAATCAGGGAGTCTGCCGATTCCTGGAATGGAGATCCTGTGCAAATCCTACACCCGCTTATTGGCGCGGCCCAACAGTATGCAAAAGAAATGTCCGATCCGCCCCACTATCGCCCCGGGCCAGAGTCCGCTTGACGCCTTCCGGCCCCGGCGCTTGGTCAGCGGGTGCGTCATGGTCTACAAAGCCCAGTGCTATCAACTCATCAATAATAGTCGGATTCCGTCTATTCAGCATCTCATCAACGAATGTGCAAACCAAAGACTTATTCTGTTCGGGCACTTCGAGTCCCCCATGCGCGCGCTCAAATGAAATCGTGGTTCTAGCGGATCTCTCCCAACATTGGGGAATCGTCAATCAACGGTGCCACACAGCGAGTGTCTCGGCTAGGGCCTCAGCACTTCCATCGCTGTTAGTGCGTAGATAGCGGCCGTTTCGACGATCCTCCTCAGGTCGATGCATTCGTTTGGGCCGTGCGCCACGGAGAGCAAGCCAGGACCATAGGCGTAAGCCGGTATCCCCTGCGCAGCGTAGAAACGCGTCTCCAACAGCCCGGGGCACATCTCAAAGCGGGGGGCCTCACCGGTGACGACGTCGATGCTGTGAGACAATGCTTCGGCGAGCAGTCCCTTTTCGCTGCTGAAGGCCGAACTCCCTTCCTGCAAGATTTCATATGTGAGGGGAATGCCATCTTGTTTGCACCGCTCCAAAATACCCAGTAACTTGGCCTTTTCTGTATCCAGGTCTTCCTCGGGATTAATCCTCCGGTCGACGGTGAACCAGCACTCCCCGGGCACAACGTTGAAGCTAGTCCCCCCACCGCTCTTGCCGCCCAGCATGAGGATTGAGTTGCGCGCTTCTTCCGAGCCAATATTGGCGCTCGTTGACCGCTGTTCTACGGCGCGCTTCAGTTCCAGCAAAGTTTCAACAACGGCATGCATCCGTTCGAATGCATTTTCGCCCTGATGCTGCAAACCCACGTGCGCGGGCTTGCCGAGGACTTGCACGCGCAGGGAAATCGCACCGCGATTCGCATTCCACACCACGCCAGTCGTTGGTTCGGCCAATAGCATGCCGATGCCATCGCGGCCCAGCCGTCCTTGTTGTGCCAGCCAAGCTGCGCCTCCTTCTCCGCCCGTTTCTTCATTGGGGACCAGCGTCAAACCAATCCGGCCTCCCAGTTCCGCCCCGGCTTCTTTCAGCGCGCGGATCGCATAGAACATCGCGACGATTCCGCCCTTCATGTCGCACGCGCCCCGTCCAAACAAGAAGTGCCCTTTCCGCAAGAGTTGAAATTGTTCGGAGGATTGCGCCGGAACAACGTCGTAGTGCCCATGAAAATAGAGAGCCCGTTCCCCCTTTCCAAGGCTCGCGAGAAGACATTCGGGAACATCCTGGGCATCTTTTTTCGAAATGGCCGGCGCCAACCGTTCACAATCAAGACCGGCTTGCCGCAAGCGGCTCTCTAGAAGATCCGCGCAAACGCGATAATTCTTTCCGGGAGGATTTTCCGTAGGAATCGCAACAAGCTCCGCCAGCAGCGCCGCCATCTCGTCCTGGCGTTGCCGTAACCACGAAAGAATTTCGACGCTGGCTCCGGCCTTGGCAAATGGAAATGCCGCTGCTTTGCCGATACCGGCGCTCCCGCCCGTTATGAGGACTACCTTTCCGTTCATCGGTTTTGTCATGAAGCCTCCTTACGCAGTATCTTGTTCACGCGGCTTGGCGCCCGCCCAGGCCGGCCTTCAGCCGGATTCTGCGCCTGCTGCCTTGGCAAATATCGGCGTCGTGATGTATCGCTCGCCAGTATCCGCTAGAAGGACAACGATCACCTTATCTTCCGACTCGGGGCGCCTCGCGACAGCAAGGGCGGCGGCGAGTGCCGCGCCTGACGACGGTCCCGCCAGGATGCCCTCGGTTCGGGCCAGCCGCCGCGTGCACGCGAAGGCCTCGTCGTCGGTGACGGCGATCACCTCGTCCAGGAGCGACCGGTTCAATACGGCAGGCATGAACCCCACGCCGATCCCCGGAATCTGATGATTTCCCGCCGGCCTGCCTGAAAGCACGGCGGCCCCCGCCGGCTCTACAGCCACCAACTTGACGCTTGGTTTGCGCGCCTTCAGTACTTCGCCCACGCCGGTAATTGTTCCGCCGGTGCCTACGGCTGAAACGAAAACGTCCACAGCGCCCTGCGTATCGTCCCAGATCTCTGGGGCAGTAGTGCGCCTATGAATCTCGGGGTTGGAGGGATTCGTGAATTGATCCAGCATGATCGATCCCGGAATTTCGTCAACAAGCTCCTTGGCCCGCGCGACGGCATCCAACATGAGAATGCCGGGCGTCAGCACGACTTCGGCGCCAAGGTGCTGGAGCAGTGCGACCCTTTCCTTCGACATCGTTTGCGGCATTGTCAGGATCAGACGGTACCCTCGAATCGCTGCGACATAGGCGAGACCGATGCCGGTGTTGCCGCCGGTCGCTTCTACCAGCGTCATCCCAACCCGCAGGATTCCCTTTTGCTC
>Ga0187781_10004133_pt1 | contig 10846 bp, 9 predicted proteins | sample 0715_SJ02_MP02_2_FD_132447 | JGI IMG/M metagenome (GOLD analysis project Ga0187781, IMG submission 132447) | Tropical peat soil microbial communities from peatlands in Department of Meta, Colombia - 0715_SJ02_MP02_20_MG | ecosystem: Environmental > Terrestrial > Soil > Wetlands > Peat | place...
TCGCCGGGCTTCAGGAAGCGCCCCATCTCCAGTCCGCAGCAGCGGCGATGTTTTCCGGACTCGCGCACCGTGCCGGTGCCGGAGCCAAAGAATTCGCCGGGATACAGGGTTTCGCTCTGCGAAACATAAGCGATGATCTGCTCGAACGTCCAATACATGCCTTTGGTGTGCCCATACGAGACTTCCTCGCCATTGATGCGGGCGCGCATGACCAGATTGTAAGGATCGGGGACTTCGTCCGGAGTGACCAGCGCGGGACCGATCGCGTTGCCGCCATCAAAGTCCTTGCCTTTGGCAGGACCGAGCCGCCCTCCCATTTCTCTGGCTTGGATGTCGCGGGCGGAGAAATCGTTGAAAATCGTGTAGCCGCCGATGTAATCGCGAGCCTGCTCTTGCGGGGTGTCACGTCCTTGTTTGCACAGAAAAATGCCCCACTCCAGTTCCCAGTCAAACATAGCGCGGCAATAGGGGGGAATGGTTACGCGGGCGTGTCCGCTACCACCCGGAATAATGAAACGAAGACGAGCCTTCATATCGTCGAATCCACGAGGGTACAACACCGCGCATTATTTCCCGAACGCAACTCAAGCTTTCGCCAGTAGTGGGGGGGGACCCCTTGTTACAACGCACTTCTCCACAAGTGCCAAATGAACAACGCAAGATAACTCGCCGCAAGTACGACAAAGAGAAAAGTGAGAAGGGCGTGTCCCACTACGAACATGGTTCCCTTAGGCCAGTCTGCATGCGAGAAGTAGAAAGCATCCACAACAATTCGCGCAGTCCAATAGGTGCCAATGAAACAGGCCAGCGCCAATGCGGCCCGGTTGCCTCGCAGTAGTTCCGTGTGCAACACCAAGGTCAACACGCCAAAAGCAACGATGGTGAGCACAGTGAACCCGCTCTGCACCCAGAGCAGCTTGCGGTTAAAAGGCATTAGCTGCTGCAAGTCCTGTCGCCAGCGCAGTCTGTACGGCACCTGAAAACTGGCGAACAAGATCACAAAATGCGCAGCGCCCGCCAACCACAGGTCGAGGTCAAAGAACCGCTCTGCGAGTGAATGGGTCATAGAGCGTGGATGGCTTGCATGAATGGAAGTATCACACGCACCACAAACCACGGGTGAAAAAGCCCAAAGGCAGGTCCCCCAACCAGCACCGCCGTGAAGAGCCTGCCCCGTGCTCCGTGCCCGAGGTCAAGCCGCTTGCCGAGCCCCGAGTGTTCGATTGCGACTCCCGCGCCCTGAAGGACGAAATACGCTGTGGGGAGGCCGTAGCCTGCACGAGCAGGCAGCGAGATCACCAGATCGTGTATCAGCCCGGAAGCGACGAATACCAAGAAACTGGCCGTTGCCGCGCCGAGAGGCCGGTGCAACGGCCGAAAAATCAACTCGTGGGCAAGCTGGCGGAACCCAAGATTCCAGCGCTTTCCCCAAAACTCCCCGAGGGATGTGGAGCGGAGCGGGGCTGACATTATCGGTTTTGCATTGACCCCAAAGCTCTGCCACAAGAGGGCGGCGATTTCGAATGTGCCAAAGTGAAGGAGCAGAATCAGGCCCAGCATCCCCAGCCAGCCCTGTAGAAGGGGGTCCCCTTGGGCAATTGATCTCGGTACAACCCAGAGCAGGATCGCGCCGAGAGTCGTCTTGAGGGCCGCCCAAAACCAAGCGGTCGCATGGGGTGATGGGACACGCTGACTCACATCCAAGAAAGCCCCTGCATCCATGCCCGGCCAAGCCAACAGATAGGCGGTCGAGCGCCAAGCCGGATGGGCAACTCGCGCTCGTGCCCGCCACCAACTCAGCCACTTGAGGCTGACGAAGATTGCGAACGACAGAATCCACATGAACGCCCAAGGTAGCAGCAGATTGCGGCAAGCAATCGCGACCAAAGGCAGTACCGAGATCGGAAGCCAGCCAACCCACGGAGAGTCTTGCAGACCCTCAGCCGATTCGGTCTCTTCCGCTTCGCTCAGTGACAAGAAGGTCCGTTTCCTCCGGACAGGCGAACCTCGTAAACGGTTGGAAGCGTGTCGGCGTTAGTGCGAACAAAACTGCGCACGAGTTCGGTTCGCGAGAAGTGGCCGAGGCTCAGGAGGCGGATGCACTCGTCGGTGGCGCAACTCTCCCACGACGACCGCCGTCCCCAAGGAAAACAACTTGCTTCAATAACACGCACCGGAAGCTGCTCTCGGAACCCGGCCTCGATCTGCTCCCGCAGCCACCGCATGTAGTCCAGTTTCTGGGATATGGCTGTTTTGGGGTCTTGCCGAACCACGACGCCCGGGAAATCGGGAACGTCGGCCCGGAGCGTGTGGACGTGCCCGTGCCCCTCGACCAAAATCTCGATGTCGAGTTCCATCAGCCGCTCAAGGCTTGCGAGCCACTTCCGGCTGTCCACGTCGGGATTGGGCGTCGCGAAGTAGCTCCCCATGAAGGCGTCGCCCGCCAGCAGCACCTTCTCCTTGGGATCGTAGAGCACGACATGGTCGTCGCAGTGACCGGGACAGGCGATCACCTGTAGCCGGCCTGTTGCGCTGTCCAGAGTTTCGCCCAGCAATTGGAACGGCGGCTTAAGGCTGGGCGGCTGCCCGATTATCGTGGCGCGGACCCACGGGAGCTTCCTGAAGGGCATGAGGAACCGGGCGGTCATCTCGGACACGTAGATGGGAGCCCCAGTAAGCTCGGACAGCCAATTAAGGTTGCCCACGTGTTCCTCGTGGGCATGCGTGGCGACGATCTTCGTGATTTTCGGTTTCATCCGGCGAAGGTGCCGCGCCAGCGACTTTCGCATCTTTGGCGAGCCTGGATCGATTGCGATGCCGTCGTAGAGGATCGTGGTGAAGAGTTCGCCAAAGAGCAGGGGGACGGTGTTGGGTAGTGCTCCGTTCAGGAACAGGATCGTCAGTTTTCCGTTCAGCAACTCAAGCCGCTTGCGGTATGTCCGGCCGAACACGCCCACCCTCTGGGTCGCCGCAGTAATGCCGGACCAGACGACCAGCGGCGACCGCATCAGGAACCCCAGTGTGTAGCACGACCAGAACGCGCCCAAGCGGGCCCGCCGCTGCACTGTCTCGGGCTTCGCCACGCGGCATGCGCCTCCGCGGCACTTGCTGAGGGAGTACCTGTTCGTCGCCACGAACCGGTAAGCCAATCGCCCAGCATTGCGGAACGGAAACAGTTGCCCCAATGCGCCAATGATCCGCGTCGCCGGGAACAGCCGGGCGAGGCGGGTGACAGCCTCCCATCCGCGATAGACCTCGCCTTGGGGGCCCACCACGTGCAACTCCCGCAGGCAGTCGTCCATCTCCAGAGGTGCGCCAGCGCTGGACAGCGCTTCGGTGCTGATGGGCAGGCAGACCGTCTTCTTTTCGTGATCGAGAGCCTTGAGCCACGACACGCCAGCCTGACAAACCTCGCACTGTCCGTCGTAGAGGACCCTGTACGCTGCCGTCGCGGGTGGCTTCGCGTCACGGATCGCCGGAATCTCCGCCACTGGATCGTCGCGCATGTCGGACGTGGTTTTTCGCCACCAACCATGTTAGGACATCTCATGCCCGACTGATCTGCTTTTCTGGGAGACTGTGGCCGACTTATACTGCGTCCAGACGGGGGAGGGAGGGTTGAGACCAACCGCAATTGCACTTTTGACCGCACCTCTGGTGTGCCCGGCGTTTTCTGCTGAATCCGAACACGGATCGGTCTGTGTCGCACCTGTCCCTCCTGAACCGCCATCCACCGCTGCTACGGAAGAGTTGTTTTGTCATTCGGGGAATCTCTCGCTCAAAATCGATAAGCAGCAAGTGATCCCTTGGCCGCATAAGGAGAGCCTCAGGATCGAGGCTTTGGACCTCACCCAACGCCATCGAGTCGTGGTACTGTGCGATGGTAAGCCGCAACAGTCCTTTGGGTTCCGGTTCTCTGAATTCAAGACGAAGCGACTGTGCCTTTTTATCAACGATCTCTACCAAACCGTCCAACTGTAGGAGTCAAAGCAGTCACCGTGGTGCAAGTGCAGGTGAAACAATCGATGCTTTTCCCGCGAAGGAGCGCCCGCGGGGGACCCATCACCTGAAAATCCAGTTGGCTGACGTAATTCTGAATTGTGCTTCTGCACTGCAAGAAGGATTATGCGGAAGAACGACAACAGCAATATAACTCCATTGCGACCGCGCAGTCGACTCCAGCATTTGCATGAATTCGCGTTTGCTTTGAATTTTGTTTCCGCGATTGCATACGCCCTGCTCGTGTACGTCGCCACGCATGATCTCGACTACTACTTGCTGCGAGCCGCCATCAGGGTCGACGACATTCTTCATTTCTCGCAGACTAACGCCGTCACTACTGAAGCCCTGCGTCGACACAGCCAGAATTTGTTGACTCTATTTGCAGGGATGGAATTGGCGATTTTGATCTCGATGTTCGCTGCAATGATGGTTGTGCTACTGTTCCTCAGGCTCAGCCCGAAAGCGTGGTACCGCGCAATCATGGGCAATCGTTGCTGTGGATTCCTCGCGCTCTTTGCCCTTCCCATAAGTTATCTTTGTACGCGGTTTTGGCACGCAAGTCCCGAATCCGCCTTTTGGCCGGACGCCAATACCGCCGTTCAAAGTCAATACACGCGCCTGTTCTTGCTTCTACTTGCAGCAGACGTTCTCTGCGTTGCCGTTCTGTTCCTCGTGTCCAGAGTTCGCCCATTCTCGACGTGGACAATTGCTATTCTTCTAGTCTTTCATTATGCGTTTTGGCTGACGGCTATGTCTCAACCGCTTTCCCTTGCTTCTGGGATATTGAGCCTTTCACTCGTAGCGTTCCCCTTTTCGGGAGCCATCTGGCTACGCCGCTTGAAGACAACGCAGGGAAGTGACACTGCAAGAGGCGAGATGAGACAAGTCAGCAAGTGGACGGTTGCAAGTGTGGTCGTATCGGGCGCAATGGTGCTCGTGATCTGGCATCCGCAGAGGGCGTATAGTCTGGCACACCCGCGAGACATTGGCTCTGTGAGTGTCGAGTTGTCACGCGGGCCGTGCTTTGGGAGTTGTCCAAGCTACTCTCTTACGCTCCACGGCGATGGCCTCGTCGAGTACCGTGGCACTAGATTTGTACGAGTTAAGGAAAAGCAGACAGCGAAGATCAGCATGGAACAACTCATGCAGGTGCTGCGCGACCTCGACCACATGCATTTCTTCAGTGTCGAAGATAGGGCGTTCCAATGGTGCTTTGACGCGGCGAGCACGAGTATCTCAGTGTCAGTCGACGGAAGACAAAAGCGCGTAACAACCGATACATGTAATGTCGGACGGAGAGGCGGGCCGAAAGCCACATTTCTCCAAATCGCGGACGAGATCGACACCATTGCTCGTTCTAAACAATGGGTACGGTGCAACGGGTTCTGTCGGGATTAACATCTATGCCCTACGATCTGTCGATAACCCAACCAATTCCGGCAAGGCGAGGCATTCCCTCGTCGTCACCTGCCCCCAACCTTTGCTTGGCAGGAATCGACGCTCAATGGGCGGAATCGACACGTCGCGCACTTCTAAGATGAAGTGCGACAGCGCCGGATCAGCGAGCCCTTGGTTGTCGTCAATCGCGAACTCGCCGAGCGTATCGTGGCAGGCCACAAGCTCCCAGTGATCGACGACGCCGTCGAGCATGACTGGGCGCACTATGACGTGTGGAACGATGACGCCGTTTACTCGAAATTGGAATTGCGTGATCACCATCACTGGATGCGGAAGAAGCCGATTTGAAGGGGCGGTCATCCTCGCGCCGGGATTTGCTCCCGGCTGTCGGCGAAAGCGCGAATGCAGACATATGTCGTAACCGCGACAGTGAGCACTCCCGCTATCGCCCATCTGTTCCAATGGAAACCCGCACTCGGCTGAACTGAGAACTCGTGCCCAGAAGCAAAGATGCGAGCGAATGGAACCGGGGCAACGAAGAAGAGATAAAGTGGCAAACAGAGCAGCGATGACGCAAGTCCGATTGCTGCGCCAACTCGCGGATATAGAAACGTCACGAGAAGAGCAAGCACGAAAAGCAGGGTTCCAATGTCGGCCATCGACAGCAGCGGGCCAGTAAGCCAACCGCCGCTAAACTCCGTGCCTTCGAGCCCGTCTGTGTTTTGCAAGGCCACAAATACGCAGACAACGCAACTGATGACCATCAAAAGCTGCCGCTTTCCGGGTTTCCTCGGCCTCCACATGCGCAATTGGCGATTCTAAACGCTTGCAAAATCAATGGTGGTCAAAAAGGGGTGATTCCGCGTGCTTCGCAAGATGCTGATTCTGGAGACCCGATTTCCGGACGAGAGGGGTGGTGCAGGGGTATACCTTCGGACTAGCCAGTCACGTTACCGCTCAGGGTCACGGCAATTCAGTGTTCTTTGCCAAATGGCCGCAGGCGCAGGAACACCAGCCCGCCTACAGGATGGCTTCCGTATTGCGACTTAAGCGAATCGGGAGTTGAGTAGACAGTGACCTGTGTGCCGACTCCCGTAGCCAGATGCGGAATCAGATCGACATCGCGTTCGTAGCCCGCAGTGTACGCTTGAACGCGACCGATTATGCGCTCCCGAAAATTCAGGGGTTCAAACATGTCGCGCAGTACGTTTTGGGGCCGCATTGAAAACGTGGATCGCACGAACGAATTACTAGCAGCCTGGATACTTGACCACGACTTGCGCAGCTACAAGCTCATTGCCAAGGCCTTTGACGGACAGCCCGGGGGCCTTACACGAGACGATGTCCTCGACAACATCACGCTCTTCTGGCTGACGAACACGGGTGTCTCCGCAGCTCGCCTTTACTGGGAAGGTAAGCTAGCCTTTAAGTTAGCCTTTTTGCTCCCAAGGGCGTTTCCATCCCGGTTGCCGTGAGCGCCTTTCCGGATGAGCTCTATCAAGCCCCGCGGAGTTGGGCAGAGCGGGCGTATCCCAAACTCATCAATTACAACAAGCTCGACAAAGGTGGGCACTTTGCTGCTTGGGAGCAGCCAAAACTCTTTTCAGAAGAGGTTCGCGCGGGCTTCAGATCACTGCGGTCAGGTGTGACGAAGGCGGCGTGATCTGATCTTGGCCAACGCTGGTTAACTATTGCTATGCAGGAGAGCTTCGATGGTGAGGGCTCTCCTGTTTCGACTCAGGTGCAAAGCCTTTGATGAGACGGGGATTTAACTACGGCAGGCGAAAGGAAGTTGGCCAGAAACGGGCTTGTGGGAGGTTTGCGAGGAATTTGCCGCTTGAACGGACGACGGGCAAGCCGGGTGATCCCGATTCACGGGGTAGAATCAGTATCGATAAACCCTTGTGACCACTAACCTATCCAGTTCGGGGAACAGCCGTGGATTCCCAGGCCGCATTCCTGCGGCTGGGCAGGGTTGGGAGAAGACCTGGTGCCTTTATCCGGGAGACAACAATTTGTGCTCACGCGGAAGGACCAGCTATTGGATCGAGATCGACGTTCGCTTGATGATTTTGATGTCGCGATTGAGACGTGTGTTAGCGCTGGAGCTATAGACCCCGTGGAAATTCGCCAGAACGAACCAGCGTACGATGTCCCCAGCCTCATTCCTTACCGGCTGGCGGCTTGGGTTCGAGTTTACTGCTGTCGGTCTGTTTTCGAATTTCTTCGATTGCTTGGCTTGCCTGCAGGAAACGTCCCAGCTTTTTCGCTTCTTCGAAACAGGTTAGCGCGTCATGCGGGTGCCCTAGAGCCTGGAGCGTCCAGCCTTTGTTCAACCAAAGAGTTCCCTCGTTACGATTGAGGGCAAGTGCGCGATCAAAACACAAGAGTGCCTCCTCATAGCGACCAAGGCTTGATAGGGACGCTCCTTTGTTGCACCACGAACCTAAGAATTTAGTATCGATCGTCAAACAACAATCATAGCACGATACCGCTTCATGATGACGTCCGCTTACGCCGAGCGCGACGCCTTTGGAGTACCAAGTAGTCGCGTTGTTTGTATCAATGTCCAACAACCGATCAAAACAGCTAATAGCTTCAGAATACCGCTTAAGACCTACATATGCCCAACCCTTGGAATTCAATGCACCGACACACTTCCGATCTATTACAAGGGCACGGTCTGCATATTCGACTTGTTCCTCAAAGCGGTTAAGCTGACCAAGCAACTCGGCGATCTGTACAAGTCCATTAAGGTTTTCCGCGTTTGCTTTGACAATCTTCTTCCACGTTTCAAGCTCCTGCTCACAATTTCTGGAGTGTATCGCTCCAGCTAACAATGGATTGATCGCGGCGAGGTGTTCGGCAGATATTCCCCGAGGTCCACGATCCTGCGAAGATGATACCAAGGACATTAAGTAATCGACTTCTTTCTGTACATTGATCGAGACCTTCGGGTTGAGAATCTGTGCACGTTTGTAGCAAGCGGAAGATTTAGCTTGCTGTCGCAGTCTCTCCAGGACGACTCCCAGCCTAACCCACAACTCAGCTAACTTGGAACTGATGATCTCCGCTTGCCCGTATGCTGAGAGCGCTTGATGTGTGCTTCGCCGAGAAAGCAGAATGCCCATAGCGCGGTCATACCTCGATATTGCCTCTTGGTATCGACCGGCCCTTTCGAGCACACTGCCGTAATTAAGCAAGGCACCTGGCGACGCAGAGTGTTCATCTGACAAGTTACGGCACCATGCACTAATGGCTTGCTCATAACATGTGATCGCCTCTTCCTTGCGACCGAGTTCGCTCAGCGCATCACCTTTACCGCTCCAACCGACTGGAGCCGTAGTTCCTAGTGCAAATGCGTTGTCAAAATATTCGATTGCATCGCTAAAGCGACCGACCCTGTTCAGAAACTGGCCCTTTTCGACGAAAAGTTGAGCAGATTGTTTTAGGGGATCAGAGCCGGGCGGCCCAACGTTCTGTTTGTCCTGTGCAATGGCGGCGTCATAACAGTGTATTGCTTCGTCAATTCGATCGAGGTGTAGTAAGGCTTCCGCCATGGGGCGAAAAACGAAGAAATGCGATTGAGTGATCGATAATGCACCTTCGTAGCATTCGAGAGCTTCTTGGTAGCGCTCCAGATTCGCCAGCGCTTCTCCTTTCTGAATCCTCGCATGAAACGTCATTCGGCCGGGGTCGGCCGCAAGAATCCGGTCGAGGCAATCAATCTCCTCCCCGTAGCGGCCCAATTCTTGCAAGCATCTCGCCTTTTGCCCGAACGCGGCTCCTAACCATTTCGGGTCCAAAGCAACTGCACGGTCATAGCAAGACAGCGCCTCTTCCTCCCTACCTAAGTTCTTCAGTGAGTTGCCCTTCTCATGCCACTGGTCGGCGGTTAAACCCTGCACGCCTGCCGAGCCGAGAAACTGCCCGACCCTTCGTTCGTAAATGGCTACCAGGTCTCTTCGTACGCAGTGAAAATCCTGGTAGCGCTCTGATGGTTTTTTCGCGAGACACCTCAGCACCAACCCGTCGAGGACGTTGTCACCCGAAGTTGGCGAAGGGGGGTCGGAATTGGCGTGCAAATCCGCGAATTCCCTCCACGTCCGTCCTGTGAACGGAAGGCCTCCGACTAGCATTTGAAAGAGCATCACGCCAAATGAGTAGACGTCTGCTCGAACGTCCACATGTTTAGCATCTTGAAATTGTTCTGGCGCCATGTGGGTACACGTGCCAGCTGCAACTCCCGTCCTCGATAGGTTGAGGGCGGAATCCACACCAGAGTCGAGAGCGCCGATGTCGAACTCAATGTCCTCAAGAACCTTAGCCAATCCAAAGTCGGTCAGCTTCAAGATTTGTTCCGATGTGACTAGGCAGTTTTGCGGTTTAATGTCACGGTGAGCTTTAATTCCTTTCGACAAAATATGGTTCATGCCGTCGCAGAACTGAATGGCGAACCGCAATATCTGAGGAAGATTGTGTTTTAAACGAGAAGACCCGATCCAGGAATTCAGGTCACCGCTGCTCACATATTCCAAGAAGAGAAAGGGTCGGTTGCCAATGATCTCGACCTTCTTCGCCCGAACGACGTTGTCGTGGGCGTCCAGATTAACCCAGTTCCTCGCTTCTTCCGTGAAGCGCTCAGCAACTCGGGGGTTGCGAGCAAAAACCGAATCGAGGAAGGTCTTCGCAGCCTGCCGTTCACGACTCCAATCGTCGTAAACGATGTAGACGATACCCATGCCACCGCGCAAGATCTGTTGGACGTCCCAGCGGCCACCAATCCGCCGGCCGATTTGCCATTCGTCAGCTGCCGTGTTCTTGAGGGTCTGGTTTCTGGGCACAGGCGAACTTAGCTTGGTGCTTGCTTCATCGAAGTTAACCAGCAGCTTTAAAACGTAAGCTCGCAGCTTGGGGTCACCATCACATGCCTTTTCCACGAACCGAACACGAGCTGGACCTGATTGCGTCAGTGCCTGCTGGAAGATGACCTGAGCCATCCGCAGGGATTCCGGGTTTTGCATGCGAATCGCCTCCTTGCGCGGGCACTCGGAAGTACGAGAAAACCAGATCCAAAGAAATTGGCGGGCAAGTATAATACGCGCCACCTAGCTGTAAAGCCGTGAATTCACAGGAAACTCAATATGGCAGCGCCGACGCAATTTCGAGGCCCAAACGATGCTGCTTTTTCGAGAGGCAACCACAGCCTTCATCCACGAGTTGCGAACCAGGACGCAGTCGGAACGCGAGATGTTCGCCTCACTGCAACAGGAATTGAAGAGAATTGCCCGCGCAAAGATGAGGCGTGAATGGCCCGGCCACACACTTCAGACGACTACTCTTGGAGCCTTTATCCTGGGCGCAACAAAATGGCCCTCGCGCGTGGGAGCACCGCGCCCTGGGGAGCTGCGCGGATCGCTGCCCCCCTTGGACGCCAATCTCAAGA
>Ga0187781_10004135_pt1 | contig 10844 bp, 10 predicted proteins | sample 0715_SJ02_MP02_2_FD_132447 | JGI IMG/M metagenome (GOLD analysis project Ga0187781, IMG submission 132447) | Tropical peat soil microbial communities from peatlands in Department of Meta, Colombia - 0715_SJ02_MP02_20_MG | ecosystem: Environmental > Terrestrial > Soil > Wetlands > Peat | place...
CCAAATGAGTTTGCGCCCAAGTCTCACGCTGACGGGAGCCCCGGGATCGGTGCCGGCGACCATGTCGTCGCTCTCATGCTGACTGCGTATTCCCCACGGCAGGACGGCAAAGAGCACCACCCACCAGATCAAAAAAAAGATCGCCAGCGCCGTAGCGACGGGCATGTCAGCTCTCTTCGAGCTCGATGAGGGTGCCGGAAAAGTCCTTCGGATGAAGAAACAGCACCCGCTTGCCGTGCGCTCCGATCTTCGGCTCGCCGTCGCCGAGCACGCGTGCGCCAGCCATCTTGAGCGCTTCCCGAGCGGCGCGAATATCGCCTACTTCGTAGCAGATGTGGTGGATGCCGCCTTCGGGATTGCGCTCGAGGAACCGTGCGATCGGCGAGTCCTCGCCGAGCGGTTCAAGAAGTTCGATCTTCGTGTTTGGCAACGCGACGAAGACCGTGGTCACCCCGTGCGCGGGCTGCGGCGTCGCGGCAGAAACCTCGGCGCCTAAAAGGTCGCGGTAAATCGCCGTAGCCTTGGCAAGATCGCGCACGGCGATTGCAACGTGATTGAGCCTCCCGATCATTCGCTCTTCCTTAAGCTCGCCCTGATGTTTGCTTCTTACGCTGGCCGCTTGCCCTTACCCCACACGACGCTGCAAAACCGGCCTTAGATTACGGCACTTGCAAGGTCAAACCACGAGCACGTTCACGTGGCAGACCGGCTTCTTGTTCCAGCGCTCGGCAATGGCGCCGCGGACCGCCCGACGCACCGACTCCGCCACCTCGTCGGGGTCGCGCCGCCGCGGTTTCGGCAGCGCTTCTAATGCCTCCTCGACCGCGCGGAGCGCCAGCTCCGTCATCGAGGCGCCGCCGGCATCCACTTCAGGCAATCCGATAAGCTCGACCTGCGGCTCCGCCAGGAGCGCGCCCTTCTCGCTCATCGCGATCGCGACGCAGACCATCCCCGAAAAGCTCAAGCGGCGCCGCGCCGCGATGGTGCGCGCCTCGGCATCGATGACGAGCGCGCCGTCCTTGTAGAGGCGCCCGGAAGGAAGCTCGTCGATGATTTCGGCCGCGCCAGGCGCCAAGCGCACCAAGTCGCCGTCGCGGCAGACTAGAACCTGCGGCACACCGGCGCGTCGGGCGAGTTCAGCGTGCTCGGCGAGGTGCAAAGCTTCGCCGTGCGCGGGAATAAGGATCCGGGGCCGCACCCAGCCGATCATGTCGCGCAGTTCGTCGCGGCGGGGGTGGCCGGAGACATGGACGAGGTGCGTCCGATCGGTAATCACTTCGACGCCCTGCTCGATCAAGCCGTTGATGACGCGTGCGATCGCCTTCTCATTGCCGGGTATCGGGCGCGCCGAGAAAATGACGCGATCGCCGCGCGACAATGTGACATCCGGGTGCTCGTCCTCGGCGATGCGCGCGAGCGCCGCACGCGGCTCCCCTTGGCTGCCGGTACATAGCGCCAAGACTTTGTCCGGCGGCAGATAGCCATAGCTTTCGACGCCGCGAAAATCCTGTATCCCGTCCAAATAACCGGTCTCGCGCGCGACTTGGATTACGCGCTCCATCGCCCGGCCGACCACGACAACCTCGCGATCCGCCGCCTGCGCGGCCTCCGCCACGGCGCGCAGGCGACCGACATGGGACGCAAATGTCGTCACAGCGACGCGGCGTGGCGCCGTGCGGATAAGTTCGGCAAGGGTCCTTGCGACTTCGGATTCCGAGGGCGATCGCCCTTCCCGGATCGCGTTGGTGGAATCTCCGATCAGCGCAAGCACACCTTCATCGCCGAGCGCAGTAAGTTTGGCCGCATCGGTCGGCGCGCCGATCAAAGGCGCTGGATCGATCTTCCAGTCCCCTGTATGCAACACCATTCCGGCGGGCGTGCGGATCGCAAGCGCATTCGATTCCGGAATCGAATGCGCGACATTGATGAAATCGATGGCGAATGGTCCAAGCGCCAAGTGGCCGCCCATCGGAACCGTCTGCGTCGGAATCTCGGGCGCGCCCGGCTCCGAAGCGCGCCGGGCCTCGAGCAAGGCTGCCGTAAACGACGTAGCAAAGACCGGAACCTTCAGCCGCGGCCAAAGATCGATCAGCGCACCCATGTGGTCCTCGTGGCCGTGCGTCAGTACAAGCCCGAGAATGTTTTTGCGCTCTTCGATGAGGTAGCGGATGTCGGGCAGGATAAGATCGACGCCCGGCAGCCGTTCCTCCGCGGCGAACGACACGCCGCAATCGACGATGATCCATTGCCAGCGCCGATCGTCGCCGAAACCGTAGATCGAGAGGTTCATCCCGATCTCGCCGATGCCGCCAAGCGGTGCGAATACGAGCTCGTTATGCGCCATGTCTCAAGTCCGGGCGCTCCAAATGCGTCGTGCCCCGCGATCGTCGAATGGAAACACGTCGCCCGCCGATATCTTTTTGGTGCGGCCGCCGGAAAGCCCGAGCACCAGGCGACCGGACTGATCGAGACCGATGAAGCGGCCATGCATATCGGCAACGCCATCGCGCACGGTTATCTCTTCGCCGATGCCGCTCGCGCAGGTGAGCCAATCTCCCAAAATAGCGGAGAAGCCATTACCGCGATCCCATTGGGAAATGCGCCGGCACATCGTCGCCGACAGCCGCTGAAACAATTGCCGTGGCGTTATATCGGCGCCGTGAGCGAGAAGATCGGTCGCGGGAAATGCAACCGTGTCCGCGCCGACAGCGGGCGAAGATCGAGAAACCGTGCCGCCGTCCGAAGTCATATCCGGATGCGACACGCAGTTCACGCCGACACCGATGATGACCGCAACGCGTTCGTTTGGGCCTTTCTCGCGTTCCGCGCCGACTTCGCCTTCGATCAAAATGCCCGCACACTTTTTGGCCGAGAGCAACAGATCGTTCGGCCATTTAAATCGCAGCCGCGGCGCGAGCGCGGTCGCCTCCGCGACGATAGCATCGCGAAGCGCCACGGCGGCGACGAAAGCGAGTTCCGGCGCGCGGTCGAATGGCGACGGATCGCTAAGAAGCAGGCTCGCGTAAAGATTGCCGAGCGGGGAAATCCAAGGCCGGCCTCTGCGGCCGCGCCCGGCCGTCTGTTCCACAGCCGTGATCCAGAGCGGTCCGCTTTCGCCCCGGCCCGCCCGCTGCCGCGCCTCCGCATTGGTCGAACCCGTTGCGGCAAGCGCTTCAAGCCGCACCCCGGTCTCGACCGCGATGGGGTCGAGCTGCATCAGAACAGGGAATGCGCCGCGGCGCTCGCCATCCCGATAAGCGGCGCCGGATAGATGAAAAAGAAAATGTTGAATAGGCCGCAAATCGCGAGCACTACCCGAAGCTCGTACGGCATCCGATCAAAGCTTTCGGCCGGTTCGTCGAAATACATCACCTTCACGATTGCGAGATAATAATAGGCTCCGACCACGCTCGCGAGCACGCCGAGCACGGCGAGCACATACAGGCCCGCTTTGATCGCGGCAAGGAAGACATAAAACTTGGCAAAGAAACCAGCGAGCGGCGGCACGCCCGCCATCGAAAATAGCAGCATGGCCAAAAAGAAGGCCAGGGTGGGGTGGGTGCGCGCCAATCCGGCAAGCTGATCGATCGATTCAACCATGCCGGTGGAGCGCCGCATCGACAAGATCACGGCGAAGACGCCAAGTGTCATGGTGACGTAAATGGCGGTGTAGATCAGCAAGCCCTGCACGCCTTCGCTGGTCCCGGCAGCAAGCCCAATCAGCGCGAAGCCCATATGTCCGATCGACGAATAGGCCATCAGGCGTTTGATATTGCGTTGGCCGATGGCCGCGAACGACCCGAGGCCCATCGATGCAAGCGAGACGAATACAACGATTTGCTGCCATTGCGGCGTGATGCCGGGGAACGCCATGACCGCCGCGCGTACGAACATTGCGAGACCGGCTACTTTGGGCGCGGCGGCAAAAAAGGCCGTGACCGGCGTCGGCGCGCCTTCATAAACGTCAGGCGTCCACATATGAAAGGGCACGGCCGAAACCTTGAAGCAGAAGCCGGCGAACAGAAAGACGACGCCGAAGATCAATCCGATCCCGCCCTGCCCCGCCGCGTGCGCGATGCCAGTGAAGCTGACGGTGCCGGTAAAGCCGTAAATCAGCGATGCGCCGTAAAGGAGCATGCCCGAGGACAGCGCGCCGAGAACGAAATATTTAAGTCCGGCTTCGGTGGAACGCAGCGAATCGCGGTGGCTGGCCGCCACGACATAGAGCGGCAGGCTCATCAGTTCGAGGCCGAGATAAAGCGCAATGAGGTCGGCGGCCGAAATCAGCATCAGCATCCCGAGCGTCGAAAGCAGGATGAGGACGGAATATTCGAACTTCTGTTGCCTTTCGTGGCTGAGATAGTCGAACGACATGGCGATTGCTGCGGCGGAGCCGAACAGCGCCAAAATTTTCAGAAAGCGCGCGAAGTCGTCGACAATGAAACTGCCACCGAACGCGGTCAGCTTTCCAGCCGGCAACAGCGCGACAATAACGCCGGCGGCGACGAGGAGGCCGATCGCTGCAATGTCGATGACGTGGCTATTCCGCCTGGAGTGGTACACTCCCACCATAAGCAGGACCATCGCGCCGACGGCAAGCACGAATTCCGGCAGAAGCGTAACCAGCGTTTGAAACTGCGCAGCGGTCATCGCCTCACCTTTCGAGCGCCGCCGCATGCACGGCGCCAACCGCATGCTGGTAGTTGTCGATCAGCTGCGTCACCGACGCCGACGAAATATCGAGAACAGGTTTCGGATAGACGCCGAAGATGATCGTCAGGACGATGAGGGGCGTCATGATCACCACTTCCCGCCATCCCATGTCCTTGATATTGAAAAGGCTCGGTTTTTCAAGCTTTCCGAAGATCACCTTGCGATAGAGCCACAGCATGTAAGCCGCTGAAAGGATGGTGCCGATGGTCGCCAGGCTTGCCACCCAATTGTTGACCCGGAAGGTGCCGATCAGCGTCAGGAATTCGCCGATAAAGCCCGAGGTGCCTGGCAATCCGATATTCGCCAGGCTGAATACCATGAAGACGAAGGCATAGAGCGGCATGCGATTAACGAGGCCGCCATAGGCCGCGATCTCGCGCGTGTGCATGCGGTCGTAAATGATGCCGACGCAGAGGAACAACGCGGCCGAAACGATGCCGTGCGAAATCATCTGGAAGATGCCGCCGGCGACGCCTTGCGCCGTCACGGCGAAAATGCCCATCGTGACGAAACCCATATGCGCGACGGATGAATAGGCAATGAGCTTTTTCACATCCTCCTGCACCAGCGCCACGAGCGAGGTGTAGATGATCGCCACGACCGAAAGGGCGTAGATCAATGGGGCCATGTGGGCGGATGCTTCGGGAAACATCGGCAGTGAAAAGCGCAGGAAGCCGTAACCCCCCATCTTCAGCAAAATCGCCGCTAGGATCACCGAACCTGCGGTCGGCGCCTCGACATGCGCATCGGGAAGCCACGTGTGAACGGGCCACATCGGCAACTTGACGGCGAACGACGCCAGGAACGCGAACCACGCCCAGGTCTGCAGTGCCATCGGAAACGGATGGTGGAGCAGGGTCGGAATGTCGGTGGTGCCCGCCTGCCAATACATCGCCATGATGGCGAGCAGCATCAGCACGGAGCCCAAAAAAGTATAAAGAAAGAACTTGAAGCTCGCGTAGACGCGGCGCGGACCGCCCCACACGCCGATGATCAGGAACATCGGGATCAAGCCGCCCTCGAAAAACAGATAAAACAGCACGAGGTCGAGCGCACAAAACGTTCCGACCATAAGCGTTTCCAGGACAAGAAATGCGATCATGTATTCGCGCACGCGGCGTTGAATGGAGGTCCAGCTGGCCAAGATGCAAATCGGCAACAAGGCGGTTGTCAGCACCACGAACGGCAGCGAAATGCCGTCAACGCCCATCGAATAGGTGATCGCGCCGCCCAGCCATGGCCGTTTCTCGACGAACTGGAAGTCCGATGAGCTCGGATCGAAACGCCAGACCAGGATCAGGGAAATGACGAAGGTGATGAGCGTCGTCCACAGCGCCACCCAGCGTGCGTTGCGCACGCCGGCTTCGTCCTCGCTCAGAAAAGCGATGAACAGCGCGCCAACGAGCGGCAGGAACGTAACGACGGAAAGAATCGGCCAGCTCGTCATCCGTGCGGCCCCGCGAACATGAACCAGGTGATGGCCGCAGCAACGCCGATGAGCATCGCGAAGGCGTAGTGATAAAGGTAGCCCGTTTGCAGGCGTATCACGTTGCGCGTCACGTCGAGCACCCGCGCCGAGACGCCATCGGGCCCGAAGCCGTCGATTACGAAACCGTCGCCGCCCTTCCAGAGCAACCGGCCGAGCCACAGCGTCGGACGCACGAAAAGAAAATCGTAGATTTCGTCGAAGTACCACTTATTGAGCAAAAACTCGTAGAGAGGCCTTTGATCCCGCGCCAGCGCTTCGGGAATATCGGGTCGGCGGATATAGAATTGCCAAGCCACCAGCAGGCCGCCGAGCATCATGATCGTCGGCGCGAGCTTGATAGCGATGGGGAGTGTTTCCGCCTCCTCGAAGAGCGTATCCGCCTCTGTAAGCTTCAGCGACGTTCCGAAAAACACGTCCGCGCCGTGGCCCATGAAAATCTGGACGAATGGCCATCCCGCGGCGATCGATCCGACCGCGAGGACGGCGAGTGGAATGAGCATGACCTTCGGGCTCTCGTGCGCCTCCTCGTAATGACGGCGATCGTGCGGCTCGCCATAAAAGGTCTTGAAGATCAGCCGCCAGGAATAAAACGAGGTCAGCGCCGCCGCTAATGTGGTCATGACGAAGGCATAACTTGCGGCTGCGCCTTGCGCGGTAACGTCCGCCTCGATGATCGCGTCCTTGGAGAAAAAGCCGGCTGTCAAAGGAAAGCCGGTCAGCGCCAAGGTGCCGATCACCATCACCGCGAAAGTAAACGGAATTTTGTGCCGGAGGCCGCCCATCCGGCGGATGTCCTGCTCGTGATGCATCGCCAGGATGACCGAGCCGGAACCGAGGAACAGCAACGCCTTGAAGAAGGCGTGCGTGAAGAGATGGAACATCCCGACCGAATACGCGCCCACCCCCATCGCCACGAACATGTAGCCGAGCTGGGAGCAGGTCGAATAAGCGATGATGCGCTTGATGTCGTTCTGCACGAGCGCAACGCTCGCTGCGAATATCGCCGTCGTGGCGCCGATGAAGGTCACAAAGGCCGATGCGTCCGCCGCCAGAGCGAACAGCGGCGACAGGCGCGCGACCATGAAGACGCCCGCCGTCACCATGGTCGCGGCGTGGATCAAAGCCGAGACCGGGGTCGGCCCTTCCATCGCGTCGGGCAGCCAGGTGTGCAGCAGGAACTGCGCGGATTTGCCCATCGCGCCCATGAACAGCAGCAGGCAAACAGCGGTCAGCGCGTCGACATTCCAGCTCAGGAAATGAAAGCTCTTGCCGACCAAGCCCGGCGCCTGCGCGAAGATCGTATCGAAATCGATCGCGCCGGTGAGATAGAAGACGGCGAAAATACCAAGTGAAAAGCCGAAGTCTCCGACGCGGTTGACGATGAAGGCCTTGATCGCTGCGGCGTTGGCTTCGGGCTTGTGATACCAGAATCCGATCAAGAGATAGCTTGCGAGTCCGACGCCTTCCCATCCAAAGAACAGCTGCAGCAAATTGTCCGCCGTCACCAGCATCAGCATGGCGAAGGTGAAGAATGACAGATAGGCGAAGAAGCGCGGCTTGTATGGATCTTCTTCCATGTAGCCGACGGAATAGATGTGCACGAGCGAGGATATGGTCGTGACAACGACCAGCATCACCGCGGTTAAGGAATCGATCCGCAGCGCCCACTCGGAATGAAGGTCCCCGAACGTGATAAACGTGAACAGGGGAATGTGCGCATCGTGGCCGGCGAAGCCGACGTCGAAGAACGCGATCCACGATAGCACGCACGAGATCACCAAGAAGGTGCATGTTACAAGTTCCGCAAGGAGCGATCCGGCGGCCGAGGGCTCGTGTTCCTCGTCCTCATCGTGCGCTTCCGGACTATGGGCAGCGGAAGAGCTACCGTGGTGGCTGGCCGCAACGGGCGCGCCGTGCAGATCGGCTCCAATGTGAGTCCCGGCGTGATGGTCGTCGAGAGGCGGCGGCGGATCTTCGCCGGGGAAGCGGTTGCGCGCGCCGGTGAGCGCGATCACGCCCGCCACGACCGCGCCAAGAAGCGGCAAAAGGACAATCGCCTGGTACATTCTACAACCTGCCCTGTTCCTGCTCGGTCATACGCGCTACCGACATTTTGTGCGTCAGCCTTTCATCAAATTGATATCGTCGACGGCGATCGAACCGCGGTTGCGGAAATAGGCGACCAGGATCGCCAAGCCGATAGCCGCCTCCGCGGCCGCGACCGTAAGCACGATCAAGGCATAAACCTGTCCGACGATGTCGCCCAGGAAAGTCGAAAACGCGACCAGGTTGATGTTGACGGAAAGCAGGATCAGCTCGATCGACATCAGAATGACGATCACGTTCTTGCGGTTGAGGAAGATGCCTAAAACGCCAAGCGTGAACACGATCGCGGCAACCGAAAGATAATGGCCGAGCCCGATGATCATGACAGCCCCTGCCCCGATTTCACTTTGACGATCTCGATGGCGGTCGCTTTCTGGCGCGCGACTTGATCGGCGATAATTTGCCGGCGTACGTTCGGCTTATGCTGGAGCGTCAGCACAATGGCGCCGATCATTGCGACCAGAAGAATGACCCCTGCCGCCTGGAAGAAATAGACATAACGCGTGTAGAGCACGAGCCCGAGCGCCTGGGTGTTCGGGATTTCAGCCGCCGGCGGTATTGGCGAAGTGATCGCTTTGGCGACCTCCGGCCCGATGACCCACGCTCCGACGATGATGAGGAGCTCCGCCAAGAGCACAGCACCGACGAGGCCGCCTATGGGCAAATAGGAGATAAAGCCGCGGCGCAACTCGGCGAAATCGACGTCTAGCATCATTACGACGAACAGGAAGAGCACGGCAACCGCGCCGACATAAACGACGATGAGGATCATCGCCAAAAACTCGGCGCCCATCAGCACGAACAAACCCGCCGCATTGACGAAAGCGAGAATAAGAAACAGTACCGAGTGCACGGGATTGCGCGAAGCGATGACCATAACGGCCGATGCCACGGTTATTCCGGCAAACAAATAGAAAAAGATCGCGTGCAAGATCATTGTCGGCGGGTCTCAGCGGTAAGTCGCATCGAGTGCGATATTGTTTGCGAGTTCGCGCTCCCAGCGATCACCGTTTGCAAGCAACCGTTGCTTGTCGTAGTAAAGTTCTTCGCGCGTCTCAGTCGCAAACTCGAAATTTGGTCCTTCAACGATGGCGTCGACCGGGCAGGCTTCCTGGCACAGGCCGCAATAGATGCATTTCACCATGTCGATGTCATAACGTGTCGTCCGCCGCGTGCCGTCATTCCTGCGGGGACCGGCCTCGATCGTGATCGCCTGTGCCGGGCAAATCGCTTCGCACAATTTGCAGGCGATGCAGCGCTCTTCGCCGTTTGGATATCGGCGCAGCGCGTGCTCGCCCCGGAACCGGGGCGAAATCGGATTTTTCTCGAAGGGATAGTTGACGGTCGCCTTAGGCTTGAAGAAGTAGCGCATCGACAGCAGAAAGGCCTGCGCGAATTCCTTCAGAAACACCGAACGGGCGGCTTGATCAAGATTCATATCATCATCTCGTGCCGCTGAGCATGTTGCCGATCCAATATCCGGCGATCGCCAGGGTGGCGATGCCGGCGCCCAAAATCATGCGCCGAATGACCGAGAGCCTGTCCTCGAAAGCACGGCGCTGTTCGAGTGTTTGCGGGCCGGTTTGCGCGCGCAAACGCCTCTCCACGACGCGGATTCCCGGAACGTAGATCGCGACCGCGACGATCGTTCCGAGAAGGCCGCCGAGCCAGGCCGGCAGCGAATATTCCATGCCGCTCTCCCGTCATTTCGGCGCCCACCCGGTGACTTGCAACACGCCCGCCACGATGGCGACCATGGCAAGCGAAATCGGCAAGAACACCTTCCAGCCGAGCCGCATCAATTGGTCGTAGCGATAGCGCGGCACGAAGGCCTTCACCATCGCGAACATAAAGAACACAAAGAACGCCTTGAGCACGAACCAGATGATGCCGGGCACCCAGGTGAACGGCACGACCGGGAACGGCGGCAACCAGCCGCCGAGGAACAGGATGGCGCACATCGCGCACATCGTGCATACCGCAACGTATTCGCCGAGCATGAACATCATGTAAGGGGTCGAGCCGTATTCGACCATGAAACCGGCTACCAGTTCCGACTCCGCCTCGACCAGATCGAACGGCGGCCGATTGGTTTCGGCCAGCGCCGAGACGAAGAATATGACGAACATCGGGAACAGCGGCAGCCAATACCAGCCGAACAGGCCCCATTTTCCGTTCTGCGCTTCGACAATCGCCGTCAGATTGAGCGAACCGACGCAAAGCAGCACCGTGATGATCACGAAACCGATCGAAACTTCGTAGGACACCATCTGCGCCGCCGAGCGCAACGCGGCGAGAAACGGATATTTCGAATTCGATGCCCAGCCCGCCATGATCACGCCGTACACGCCGAGCGAGGAAATGGCGAAGATATAAAGTATTCCGACATTGATGTTTGAAATGACCCAACCGGCATTGACCGGAATGACCCCCCAAGCCGCAAGCGCGAGCATGCAGGTGACCAGCGGCGCCAGAAGAAAGACACCCTTGTTGGCGCCGGCGGGAATGACCGGCTCCTTGAGCACGAATTTGATCA
>Ga0187781_10004136_pt1 | contig 10844 bp, 7 predicted proteins | sample 0715_SJ02_MP02_2_FD_132447 | JGI IMG/M metagenome (GOLD analysis project Ga0187781, IMG submission 132447) | Tropical peat soil microbial communities from peatlands in Department of Meta, Colombia - 0715_SJ02_MP02_20_MG | ecosystem: Environmental > Terrestrial > Soil > Wetlands > Peat | place...
AGCGGGTCGCTCCATCCTCTTGACTCGTGGCTCGCAGCCATAGGCGTTTCATTACCAATCCTTATATTTGGTGCCATCCAGCGCCGTGTCCTGCGACTTCGAGTAGACATCGAACAGGTTCTGCTCGCCCCAGGAATCCGATGTCGGATCGTCCTGCTCCGAGCGCATTCCCCACTCCGCCTTTCCCGTCATCGGATCAATCGGGATACGGCGCAGGAATCTTATCTTCTTGCCTCCCACGTCCTCACCGTTGACGAGCGTATCCAGATCCGCAGGGTAATTGTCGCTGCCAACCTTGGTTTTAAACGCCCCACGGTCGGCGGCATCCTTATAGCGGTCAATAGCGTCTCGCAACGTCCAAAGCGCATCGCGCAGTTGTCGTTCCTGTTCCCGCTTGGCGGCAAACTTCAAGGTAGGCACCGCCATCCCCGTCAGGAGGATGAGGATGGTGGTCGCCACGATCAGCTCAATCAGCGTGAACCCGCGCTCGCGGAGTGCCGCCCGTCCTGTCATCGTGATGTCTCGAGAAACATTCACAACACTATTCTAGTTCACTGAATGGTAACCGCGGCCTCGGCGCCATTCATGGGAATTGGCTGCATGGCCGGGTCGCGCGCTCCGCCGCGCGTAATCACCAGCGCAGATTGCCCCGGTGACTTCGCCATCATCGTCAGCGTCACCACCGCACCCTGCCCGGAGACAGCTCCGGCCCCAGGCGGCCGCGAGGCCGTTATTTGCAGCGTTCCGCTCGTCGGATCGTCACGGAACGCGAGGGCTACCGTTTGTCCATCCTGCGACAGGAATCCGCCATTCGAAACGTTCAGCACCTGCAGCTGGTTCGGGTCGTAGCTTAACTGCACCGGCACCGAATATACGTTTTGGCCGCCCGAAACCATGACGTTCACGGTAAATGTCGATCCCTTGGCCTGCGTTACGATCGGCGGATCGAACATGAACGACGCCCCGCTCGCAGCCACTGGAGTCCGCGGCCCGGCATTCTGTCCCTGATTCGGCGGCGTAGCGCCCTGTGGAACCATCGTGGGGGCGGGCGGAGGAGTTGGCGCCGCGGGTTTGCTCCCCGCCAGTCTCAGCTCGATCGCGTTCGCCGTGCCGACGTCAAGCAGTTCAGCGGTGTGCGACGGCTCAGGTCCGCGGATAATATGCGGCACCAGCACGAACACAATCTCCGTCTCCTGATGTTCGGTGTTGGTCTGCGAGAACAGATATTTCAGCAGGGGAATCTGAGCCAGGCCCGGAATACCGCTGAGCGATTTGGTCTGCTGGTCTTCCAGGATGCCGCCGACCAGGTTGACCTCTCCATCCCGCAGCCGGATCTCGTTCTCGATCTTGCGCTGCCCGATGATCGGCTGGCTGATGCCGCCGATGTTCTGCGTTCCCGTCTGCGCGGAAACTTCCAGCGTCATCTTCATGGAAACTTCGCGCCCGGCATGGATGCGCGGCGTGATATCGATATTCACGCCCACATCCAGATATTGAAATTGTGTATTGACGAGAGGATTGATACCGACGCCGCCGATTCCGGGCTGGAACGAACCGGTCGCCACGGGAATGCGTTCGCCGATCTTCAGCGTCGCTTTCTGCCCATCGAGCGCGCGTACTTGCGGGTTTTGCACGATCTTCGATGTGCTGTCGCTCAACAGCGCCGTTGCCGTGGCCGACGGAATCGTCACCTGGAAGTCGGTCGCGTTCAGGTTCGCCAGCGTGTTCAGGTTGATTCCACCGCTTGAAGAACTCGACGAACTGCTGCTCGAACTGCTTGAACTCGAAGACGAAGAGGTCGTGATGTTCGACTGCAGCGACACGCTCGCGCTCGTCGGAGGGTTTATGCCCAGCTGCTTCAGCTTGTCGCGGCTCACTTCCATCACGGCGACATCGACGATCACTTCCGGTTTCGCTTTATCCAGATCGTCCACCAGCTTCTGTGCCAGCGCTACCTGATCCGGAGTACCGCGTACTACAATCGCGCCCTGCGAAGGCAGTTGCTGAATCCGGCTGACTTCGAGGATGGTGCGCATCGCGTTGACTACATCCTGCAATTCGGTCGGCTGCGAAAGATTGGAAAGATAAAAAGTCTTGAGAACGTTTTGTTCCAGCTCTTTCCGTTTTGCGGGATTGTCTTGCGCCACAAAAATCGTGTTTGGTGTTACCGGACGCCAAAAAGTTTTGGTTTGAAACGAAATGATGGAAAGCGCTTCTTCGAGCGAAACGCCGTTCAGCTCGATGCGCACCTGGCGCGAAGTGTAGTCGGGATCGAACAGCACGTTCACGCCAGCCAGTTTGCCCACGGTCTCATAGATGACGTTGCTTTTTTCCGTCATCTTCAGCGTGATTGGAGCGCTGGAGATCGGCGCCAACTCGACCGGGCCCTGCGCCTGCGAGAGAATCCTCCGCAGTTCCGATTTCGGGAGGGCCGAAGCCTGCGGCTGCCCGGTGTCACCCTCCTGGATCATCTGGATGGTGCGCCGCAACTCCTGCTGCGCGACGAAGGACGAAGGATCGATCTCGAGCGCCTTTTCGAATTCCATCTTCGCTTCGTCGAGCTTGTTGGCGTCGCGCGCAATCTGCCCCCGATGCACGTGCGACGCAGCCGCCAGGAATTTGTTTCGCTCATAGGCAGTCCGGTACTTCAGGTCCTTGGGCTGCAGATTGTAGGCTTGCTTGAAATACTCGTAGGCCTTCTCATAGTCCTGCCGCGCTTGGGCGTCGACACCCTTGGCATAAAGCGATTTGGCGGATTCGGCTGTCGCTGGAAGACTCAGGCAAGAAAGCAGCAAGAGAAAAACGGTCGGACGCACAAGGCGTGTCATTCGGCAGTCCTCATATAAGTTCAAGTTCTTTCCTGCCGGCATCTGCCGGAGGCACTCCAAAACACGGCTAAACCGCAGGCCCATGGGGCAGAACGCGGTCGTTGGCACAAAAAAGTACCCGGAAAACCGGATTATAGCATTGCCTTCCCAAGCGCCGAACTGATTGCTGGATCGACAGTTACACCCATTGGTACCTGTACCAAGGGCTGCCGTCCTTCGATGGCTGCCTCCCGCGTCTTAAGCGCGAGCTGCTATCTCTCCTTACCCGCCCCTCTATCGCCTCAGCCGACCCGGAACCTCAGATGCTGGCATTCGAGTGCCCGGATCCTGCTACCAGGACCTCCGCACCCCAAACCGGAGACATCACACCCGCAACCTGAGACCACTTCTTCGTGCTAATTTCTTCTTACCGATGGCCAGACAGACCACCCACCAGACCCAGCCGAACCGGGAGAAGAATCCTCGCCGTCAACCGACGGCCACGGGGGAGAGGGATGCCGCTACCAACAGGAACGCCGGCCATAACTATTTCTTGCTTGAAAAATTTGAAACCGGAATCGTCCTGACGGGCACGGAGGTCAAATCGGTCCGCGCGGGGAAAGCGAACTTAAAAGATTCCTATGGCTTGGTGAAAGACGGCGAGCTTTGGCTGCTCAACTGCCACATCAGCCCCTACGAGCACGGCAGCTACTCCAACCACGCCGCCCTACGAACGCGCAAGCTTCTGGTCCACCGCGAAGAAATTCGCAAGCTCTTTGGCAAGATGCAACAGCGTGGCCTCACTCTCATTCCGACCCGCATGTATTTCAAAGATGGCAGAGTTAAAGTGGAACTTGCAGTTGCCCGGGGCAAGCAACAGTGGGATAAACGCGAAACCGAGCGCCGTCGCACCGCCGACCGGGAAGCTCGCGAAGCCATCGCCCGGGCCCGAAAACACGCCTGATTTCAGGACGGTGAGGACTGTACAAACGAGCACCCCGCTTCAAGTCAACGTCTCAGGAGAAAATGGCGGGAAGAACGTTTGCCACAAAATCCACGAGAAAGTGTCCGAACATGTTGGCCACCAAATCGCGGCGCCACAGGTAGAAAGCGGTCAGGATCGCGCCAAGAACCAGCGCTATCAGGATATTTGCCGCACCGCCGGTCCAGTGTGCGAGGGCAAAGACAGCGAGCGGAATGATTGACGAGGCTAACCGCCCCAATCCCAGCGAACGTAAACGTTCGATTGCGTAGCCGCGATAGAACAATTCCTCTACGATGCCAGCACGAACCACAACGACCGTGATGACCCACAGCGGCAGCTTCGCGAACGCCTGCGATGCTTGCCCATGTCCGTAGCCGGTCCACGCCGCCAGCGCAGCCGCGGGTACCAAACAAGCTATCGCGATCACCGCTCCCCAGGCGAGCGACTTCCATAAGGGCGAGGTTCCTATGCCGATGGAGCGAAGAGGCAATCCTTCGGCCCGGCGCACAAGCCACAGAAGCGCCCCTGCGGCGCCGATCAAGCACGCCTCACGCGCCAGCGTCAGCGCAGTGTCCGGCACGGGTGTAATCGCACGAAAAGCCTGCCGGATCACCAGCATGGAAAACAGAGAGACGCTTAAGCCCAGCCAGGTCACGGCACTCTTCCCGGCTGGCTTTTCCACCAATGTTGTCTCGGTCATGGTGGATCAATACGTCGGGCGTGCCAGAAAAGTTCCGCTGGTTGCCGGTTACGCCGTTGTGCGCGGAACCAGATTCCGCACTCCGCTCGGCTTCGTTTCCAGCTTTTCGTAAACTTCCTCGGCGCGCCGCAAGGCTTCCTGTACGTTTTCGCAGATGTTCTCCGCTCCAACTACGTCTTCAAATTCCGCGAGATGAATTAATCGGGAAGGCTGTTCCCGCGCTCCGCACAAAATCAGCACCCTCTTGGTCGACTGTAGCTGCTTTGCGACTTCCTCGAGTGCCGAGAGCCCGGTGGCATCGAGAGCCGTCATATTGCGCAGCCGCAGGATCACGACTGGCGGCAATTGGTGCAGTCTCTCGGTCACCACTGAAATCTTGTCGGTCGCCCCGAACAAAAACGGCCCGTGAATGCGGAAAATGGTCGCGTAGTAAGGAATGTCCTTGTCCTGCAAAATGTGGACGCGGCCGTCTTCGATGTAGTCGTCCGTGACCTGCGAGACCGTCGTCGTGGCAGCCACGCGGCTGATGAAGAGCAATGCCGCCAGGATCATCCCGGCTTCCACCGCCACGGTGAGATCGGCGAACACGGTCAGCGCGAACGTTACCAGCCACACGCTGATGTCGGTCTTTGTCAGTTTGAGCAGTTGCGGAATCTCCCGCCACTCGCCCATGTTGTAGGAGACCACCATCAGAATCCCAGCCAGCACCGCCATCGGCACAAAACGAACCAGCGGCGAGGCAAACAACAGAATGCACACTAACGTGAGCGAGTGGATCATACCCGCCGCTGGCGACTGCGCTCCGGAACGGATGCTGGTTGCGGTGCGCGCGATCGCGCCGGTGGCGGGCAATCCGCCAAACAATGGCGACATGATGTTGGCGACACCTTGTCCGAAGAGTTCCACATTTGGGTTGTGGCGATCGTTGCTCATGCGGTCCGATACCACCGCTGACATCAGTGACTCGATGGCGCCGAGCATAGCCACGGTGACCGCCGGGCCGAGCAACCCGTGAATCAGATCCGCGCGGAATCTGGGGACCGCCAGATGCGGCATTCCGCTGGGAATTCCGCCAAAACGCGTGCCGATTGTCTCGACCGGCAGCTTGAACACGACAACTGCCGCCGTACCCAATACCAGCGCCACAATCGGTCCGGGAATTCGGTTCGAGATCAAACGACATCCGACCATGATCACCACCGTGCCCACGGCAAGAATGGTCGCCTCGTAGCTCAGCGTGTGAAAGTTCGCCGCCAGAGCCTCCATTCGCAGCCAGAACACGCCCGGAACTTTATCCAGCTGTAGCCCGAAGAAATCTTTGACCTGCGTACTGGCGATGAGGATGGCGATTCCATTGGTGAAGCCGATGACGATGGGCCGCGGAATGAATTTCACCGCCGACCCCATGCCCGTCACGCCCATGATGACCAGCAGAAAGCCCGCCATCACCGTACACATAAACAGCCCATCCACTCCGTGGGCAGCCACAATTCCGGCAATAACCACCACGAAGGCGCCGGTCGGCCCGCCAATCTGCGTCTTCGACCCGCCTAACAAAGAAATAAGAAAACCAGTGACGATCGCGCAGTAGATTCCGGCCTGCGGCGTGAGGCCGGAGGCGATGGAAAACGCCATGCTAAGTGGAAGCGCTACTAAGCCGACCGTGACGCCAGCCACCAGATCATGCACAAACTTTTCGAAACTATAGTCCCGGAGGCAAAGGACGGACTTCGGAAGCCACCGTTCATTAAGGAAAGCACTCGCCATTCTTTCATTATGACAGCCGGAAGGGCGGCGGGAGGAAAACTTGCACCGCGGACTACCCCAAGGGACATGCCCCCACCGCAGAAGCGGCCAAAAATTCAGAGCCGACGCCAACGATTACCGGCCAATTTCTGCGCGCTTTTTCCGCCTCAGTTGCGCTCTCCCGCCCTCTCCGTGGATACTTAAGGAAATCTGATATGAACACAAACATTTCTTTTACAGCGCCTTCCCAGGTCGAAACCGATTGCCTGGTCGTGGTAGTACTTGACCAGTCGGATAAAGACCGAAACGAAAACAACCAAACTGAAAAAAATCGAAGTCCGAAAGATCAGGGATCGAAAGACAAGCCAGCTCCCGCCGTCGCCACTTCCGACGTCGCCGTGCGCGCCGCCGCTCAGGAAGTCATCTCCAGCGGCGAAGTGACGGGCAAACCGTTCGAAACCACGCTCTTGCATCGTCCGTCCGGGTTGAAAGCCAAGCGCCTGCTCCTCGTCGGCGGTGGCAAGACCAAGGCTTTCTCGGCGGCCGAACTTCGCAAAGTAGCCGGGACGGCTCTCCGCACTCTGAAAACCAAGAACGTCCACAGCTTCGCCTTCGCCGCCCATGACAACGGACTCCCTTGGCCCTGGGTCGTGCGTGCCATCATCGAAGGCTCCCTGATTAGCGACTTCGATCCCGGCTACTACAAGAGCGATCGTAAGGACAAAGACAAAGATCAAAGGATCGACGCCATCACGATCCTGGTTCCGGCAGATGCCGTCGGCGACCAAAAATCGCTTCAGACCGCGCTCGACGCCGGCCGTATCGTTGCCGAATCGCAGAACTTTACCCGCGACCTGGTGAACGAACCCTCCAACCGCATGACTCCCACCCTCCTCGCCGAGCGCGCCAAGAAAATGGCGGCCGAAGTCGGTCTTAAGTGCGAAACCTATAGTTCCGACAAAATCAAAGAACTCAAAATGGGTGCGTTCTGGGGAGTTGCACAAGGTTCAGATGAGCCTCCTGCCCTGATCGTGCTGCGTTACGAGCCTGAAGGCGCGCCAAAAGACGTTCATCTCGGCCTAGTCGGCAAAGGCATCACATTCGACACCGGCGGCATCTCCATCAAGCCCGCCGACGGCATGGAGAAAATGAAATACGACATGGCCGGAGGCGCCACCATGATCGGCGCCATGCGCGCCATCGCTTTGCTCAAACCCAAAGTGAAGGTCACAGCTGTAATCCTCGCCACGGAAAACATGCCGTCGGGCAAGGCGCAGAAGCCCGGCGACGTGCAAATCGCCATGTCGGGCAAATCGATCGAGATCATTAACACCGATGCCGAAGGCCGCCTCGTGCTCGCCGACGGCCTCACCTACGCGCGCCAGCTCGGCTGTACTCATCTCGTCGATGCGGCCACGCTCACCGGCGCTATCGTCGTTGCTCTTGGCTATATCAATGTCGGAATTTTTGCGAGTGACGACGAAATCTACAGCCGTTTCGACAAAGCCACCAAACAAGCTGGCGAAAAAATGTGGCGCATGCCCCTCGACGAGGACTACAAAGAGCTCATCAAATCCGGCATCGCCGACATGGCCAATGCGGGTGCCCGCCACGGTGGCGCTATCTTCGCCGCCATGTTCCTCAAGGAATTCGCCGAAGACACGCCGTGGATCCATCTCGACATCGCCGGCACCGCCTGGATGGAAGAACAGAAACCCTGGATCGCCAAAGGCCCTTCCGGCATAGCCCTGCGCAGCCTGGTGGAATTCGTGAGGGGATGGACCGCGTAGAGAAAACTCAATAACGAGATTGTCATCGCGGGCGACCGGGGCCCCCAGCAAGCCGTGTTTGCTTGCTGGGGTGAAGGAGCGAGGGATCTGCAGTTCGCGGCCGCTTATTGATCTTCGGTCGACCTTCACCATTCGGGCCAGTCTCAAAACCTCGTCTCGAAGACAAGTCTGGCGGACCCGAGATGCAACCTGCGTATCTCAGGAATTTCTTCTCTAGCTTCTGCCTTCTTGGCATACCTGAATCTTCTTCTGTCTCGCTCTATCATAGAGTAGACAGTCGATTTCTTGGATCTCCTCGCCAAAATCCGTACCCTTCCCACGTCTCCCGGCGTCTACCTCTATAAAAACGCCGATGGCGAGGTCATCTATGTCGGCAAGGCCAAGAACCTGCGCTCGCGCGTCTCTTCCTACTTCCACGAAGGCCGCTGGGAAGATGCCAAGACGGGCACGCTGGTGCGCGAAGCCGTCGATGTCGACTACATCGTCGTCGCCAACAATAAAGAGGCACTCGCCCTCGAAAACCACCTCATCAAGCAGAAGAAGCCGCGCTTCAACATTCTTCTCCGCGACGACAAGACTTATCCCTACGTCAAGCTCACGCTCGCCGAATGCTTTCCCCGCGTCTACGTCACGCGCCGCCTGCGCAAAGATGGCAGCGTTTACTACGGGCCTTACTTCCCTGCCAATCTTGCCTATCGCATCGTCGACCTCATCCACCGCAATTTTCTCGTGCCCTCCTGCAAGGTCGACCTCACGCGCTTTCATCCTCGCCCGTGTTTGCAGTTCTACATCAAGCGCTGCCTCGGACCATGCGTCAAGGATCTGACCACGCCCGACGCTTACGCAGAAGCCGTCCGTGATGCCAAGCTTTTCCTTGAAGGCCGCCAGACCGACCTCGTCAAATCCCTGCGCGAACGCATGGCGGAAGCCGCGAATGTCGAGGAGTTCGAGCGCGCCGCCAAATACCGCGACCTGATCTCTACCGTTGAGCAGCTCCAGGAAAAACAACGCATCGCCGCGGCCGAAGGCGACGACGCCGACGTCTTCGGCTATCACTACGAAAATCACATGCTCGCCGTAAATCTGTTCCACATGCGCGGAGGCCGCGTCCTCGACCGCCGCGAGTTTTTCTGGGAAGATTTACCCGAATTTGAACCTCTAAACGAATTCACAATGACGAGTCATCCTGAGCGCAGTGAGGCGAGAGCCGAACGCAGCGAAGGACCTATGCATTTTGCAGGCAGCGCCGTTGCTGCCGACAAGTCCATAGATCCTTCGGCCCGCAAGGAACGCGGACCTCAGGATGACACCGTAGAGGCTGGGGGAATTGCAAACAACGAAACGAGCAGCGTGGACACGGGCTTCCACCCCGGCCCCTTCTTCTCCGCTCTCCTCAGCCAGCTCTATTTCGGCCAGCCCTACGTCCCCCGCAACATCTACATTCCAGTCGATTTCGAAGACCGCGAAGAAGTCGAAGACGCGCTCAGCGATCAGCTCAAAGATGGCTCCGGTCGCGCCGCCCGTGTCCACATCATCGTCCCGCAGCGCGGTGACAAGCGCGAGCTTATCGATCTCGCTGGCAACAACGCCAAGCAATCCTACGATCAGCGCTTCCGCGTCATGAAGCCCAATGCCCGCGCTATCGCCGAGGCCCTGCAGGACACGCTCGGCCTGCCCGATCCTCCCAAGCGCATTGAGTGTTTCGACATCTCTCACATTCAGGGAGCAGAGACGGTTGCTTCGATGGTCGTGTGGGAAGACGGCAAGATGAAGAAGTCCGACTACCGCAAGTTCATCATCAAAACGGTCGAAGGTGTCGACGACTTCGCCTCCATGCGCGAAGTGGTCACGCGCCGCTACAAGCGCCTGCTCGAAGAACAAACCCCCGAGGAAAAAAAGCCGCTGCCCAGCCTGATTCTCATTGACGGCGGATTAGGCCAGCTTCACGCCGCCGCTGAAGCGCTCGATGCGCTCGAAATCATCAACCAGCCGCTCGCCTCAATCGCCAAGCGCGAAGAAATCATCTACGTCTTCGGGCAGGAAGACGAGCCCGTCGTGCTTGATCATCACTCGCCCGTCTTGCATCTGGTCCAGATGATACGCGACGAAGCCCACCGCTTTGCCGTCACTTTCCACCGCAAGCGCCGCCAGATCCGCGACCGCGCAACCGAACTTCGCGAAATCCCCGGCGTTGGCGAATCGACCACCCGCCGCCTTCTCGAACATTTCGGCAGCCTGCAAGCAGTCAAACAAGCCGATGCCGCCGCGCTCTCGGCTGTCGTCACGAAGTCGCAGGCCGAGGCGATCCTTGCGCATTTCCGCGAATAGCGGGCAGCCGAAAGTGGACGGCGCATCACCACAACGCGCCTAGCGCCCCGTGCCCGGCTTCGTCGCCAGAAACGACTTCACCACAATCTGATTCGGCTGCATCCCCACCGGAATAATCGTCAATAGCGAATATTCGGAAGGTTCAAATTTTTTTTTCGGCGTCCGTTTCTGAATCACCGCCACATCCCCGGAACCAGAATCGAGCACCAGCAGATATTTTTGGTTTTGCGAGAGCGCCAGCCCATCCGGATGCGCTCCCACCGGCAAATAAGCCACAATCTTGCCCAGGTCGATGTCATAAACCGCCACGTTATTCGATCCAAAATTCGAGATATATAGCCGGGAGTTATCGAGGGAAACCACGCCCCGTGTCGGCTGGCTCCCGACCAGATAAGTTCCGGACACTTCATTCGGCGTGGTTTCAATAATCGAAACACTCCCCGCCTCGAAGTTGAACGCCACCAGCTCGCCACCGTCTGGCTTCAGCG
>Ga0187781_10004137_pt1 | contig 10843 bp, 13 predicted proteins | sample 0715_SJ02_MP02_2_FD_132447 | JGI IMG/M metagenome (GOLD analysis project Ga0187781, IMG submission 132447) | Tropical peat soil microbial communities from peatlands in Department of Meta, Colombia - 0715_SJ02_MP02_20_MG | ecosystem: Environmental > Terrestrial > Soil > Wetlands > Peat | place...
ATGACTCGGTGATCGGCATGACCAAGGAAGAGCCGTTGCAGCGCTTCCTGCGGCGCGTGTCGTCGTCGAGGTTCGAGGCGGCCTCCGGCCCGGCGACCTTGTGCGGGCTTGCGGTGGAGACCGATCCGGCGACGGGGCTTGCGCAACGCGTCTCGGCCGTGCGGCTGGGTGGGTGCCTCGAGCCCGCAACGCCGACATTCTGGAGCTGAGTTTGCGAGCGCGGCGGCGTCGTCCGCTCTGCTCCTCGCCTTTATTTCCGCGGCGCGGCGTCTTATAAACCTGGTCACATCAACCCATTCACATTCAACGGGCGCAAGAAAGAGCGCGAGAGCGGGCTATGGCGGGACATTCGCAATTCAAAAACATCATGCACCGCAAGGGGCGGCAGGACGCGGTGAAGTCCAAGCTGTTCGGCAAGCTCGCGCGCGAAATCACGGTTTCCGCCAAGCTTGGACTGCCCGATCCGGGGATGAACGCGCGGCTGCGCGCCGCCATCATCGCCGCGCGAGCGGAAAACATGCCCAAGGACAATATCGAGCGCGCGATCAAAAAGGCGCAGGGCGGTGAAGGCGAGAACTACGAAGAGATCCGCTACGAAGGCTACGGACCGGGCGGCGTTGCGGTGATCGTCGAGGTCTTGACCGACAATCGCAATCGCACCGCCGGCGAGGTGCGCGCCGCCTTCACCAAGAGCGGCGGCAATCTTGCGGAGACCGGCGCGGTGTCGTTCATGTTCGACCGTGTCGGCCTCATCGAATATGACGCCAAGGCCGCAAGCCCGGAGGCAGTGTTCGAAGCAGCCCTCGAAGCCGGCGCCGACGACGTTGTCTCGAGCGACAGCGGCCACGAAATCTACGCCGCGCAGGATCAATATGGCGCGGTTGCCAAGGCCTTGGAGGCGAAATTTGGCGAGCCGCGCAAGGCAGCTTTGGTGTGGCGGCCGCAAAATACCGTCGCCGTCGGCGACGAGCAGGGCGAGAAGCTTCTCAAGCTCATAGAGAACTTGAACGAGCATGACGATGTGCAGAACGTCTATGCGAATTTCGAAGTTTCGGATGCGCTGGTGCAGAGGATGAGCGCGTGAAGCTTGCAGCGCACTGGCGACCGGTGCCTCATTTGGTGACAATCGGGCGTTTAGTCTTTTCGTCGGCGGCCTCGGCCGGCGAAAACGACACCGTAAGCCAGGCGTTCCAGCCGGAAGGACGGTGCACGGCATCGAACTCCCAATAGCCCTTGAGATTGAGACTGGTCTGCACCGATCCGGCAGAGAACGCGTAGTTGACTTGGGGACCGACACCGATGACCCGCGACTCGAACGGTCCGACATGATCGCCGGCGCCGCCGTCGGCGCTGATCTGGTCGTAGATATAGCCGACGGCGCCGACATAGATGTCCTTCGACACCGATTGCGAAAGCGCCCAATCGAGGTGCCAATCGACGCCGCTCTGGTAATCCGTATGCGGGTTGATGAGATTGTAGGTAAAGCCCGTCACCACCGATAATTCGCTGCCCTTTTTCGAGTCGTAATAGGTGTAGCCGCCGCCGGCATCGACCGCGCCGTGGCCGATGCCGATATTGGAAAGGTCGCGCGAATCGTAGGTGCCGACCGGGACATTGGCGGTCACGTAGGTCGTCCAGTTGTTGACGCCGCTGCCCCACCGCAACTGGGCCAGCGGATTGACATCGCCAAAGCCGGTGGTCGTGTCGCGTTCGTTGATGCGTCCGGTGACGGAGGATGCACCCGACATCACCGTCAAGGACCGGTCCAGTTCGACGGTCTCGCTGCCAACGGCGACCGTCACGCCGAGCGAAAATTGCCCGCCGAAGACCGGCGTGGCGAAGGCGTAGCTCGGGTTGATGTTCAAGGTGTCGTGGCGCGACATGTAGGTCGAAGTTTCGTCGAGACGCACCGTCGCGGCGATCCTTCCCGCACTGATCGCGCGTGCGGTCGCGACGTCGGCGCCCGCATTCGCCGACACGTAATAGTCGGTGATCGACAGCGCCCAGCCCGGCGGCTGCTGAGGAACGGCGGAGAAGCTTGCGAACGTGCCTGGTGTCCAAAAGGAGGTGCCGCCTTCGTCGGCAAAGGCGACCGCCGGCAGGACGACGCAACCGATCGCAAGCGCCGCGGCCGACAGGCGCGATCGCGACATCCGGGCACGTCGTTTCAGATATGGTGTGATCGTCGGCCCCCTGTTTTCCGCCGATCGTCAGTGCCGAAGCGTTTCCGCGCGACCTTGGTCTTGGCCGCGGTCTTGGCCCCGATCTTGGCCGCCGTCTTGGCCGCGGCCAATGGCGTCTCCGACCGGGATCGCACAGGCGTGCTATCGTTATTGTGGCATGACGCGACCGATTCGCATTATCGGCATCGATCCGGGGCTCCGCCGCACCGGCTGGGGCGTGGTCGAGAGCGCCGGTAATCGGTTGAGCTTTCTCGGCTGCGGCTCCGTGACCACCGACGACCGTGACGATCTGGCGGCGCGGCTCCTTGCCATCCATGACGGCCTGATGCGGATCCTGGAAGAATTTCGGCCCGACGAGGCGGCGGTCGAAGCGACTTTCGTGAACAAGGACGCCAAGGCGACGCTCAAGCTCGGACAGGCGCGCGGCATCGCCATGGTGGTGCCGGCCAAAGCCGGCGTGCCGGTTGCCGAATACGCACCCAACTTGGTGAAGAAGAGCATTGTCGGCGCCGGCCACGGCGACAAGAGCCAAGTGCGGATGATGATCGGCGTGCTTCTGCCCAGGGCCGATCCGTCCTCCGATGATGCGGCCGACGCGCTCGCCATTGCGGTGACGCATGCGCATCACCGGCAGAGCGTTGTGCTTAAAGTGGCGGTGAGATGAGATGATTGGCGCGCGCACATCTTTCCGCCCCCGCGAAGCGGGGGAGGGGGACCACGCGAAGCGTGGTGGAGGGGGCTTCGGCATCCCGGCTTGCCTCTGTCTTGTCACTCGCGCCCACCTGCTCGCCACCTCCCCCGCGTGCGGGGCAGGAAAGAGGCTTGGCGCATGATCGGCAGGCTCAAGGGCGTGATCGATTCCTACGGCGAGGACAGCGTGATCCTCGACGTAAACGGTGTCGGCTATCTGGTTCATTGCTCGTCGCGCACGTTGCAGGAATTGCCGCCGGCCGGGCAGGTGGCGACGCTGTCGATCGAGACTTATGTACGCGAAGATCAGATCCGCCTGTTTGGCTTCATGACCGATGTCGAGCGCGAGTGGTTCCGGCTGCTGCAGACGGTGCAGGGCGTCGGCGCCAAGGTCGCGCTCGCTGTCCTCGGCACGCTCAAGCCCGCCGATCTCGCCTCCGCCATCGCCCTGCGCGACAAGGCCATGGTGGCGCGCACGCCCGGCGTCGGGCCGAAAGTCGCCGAGCGCATCGTCACCGAGCTGAAAGACAAGGCGCCGGCCTACGCCGACGTCGATCCGGCTTTGGTGCGGCTCTCCGGCGCGCTCGAGGACAAGCGCGCGCCGCAGCCGGTGAGCGACGCGGTTTCGGCGCTGGTCAATCTCGGCTATGGCCAGCCGCAAGCGGCGGCGGCGGTCGCCGCGGCGGCGCGCAGCGCAGGCGAGGGCGCGGAGGTCAAGACGCTCATCCGGCTGGGGCTCAAGGAGTTGGTGAAGTGAAACGGCCGGCAAAGCTCGTCAAAGGCGATCGCGTGTTGGTCGATGCGGCGACCGCAGCGATCAAACAACGCTACCGCAACGATTGGCAGGAGGTCGGTGCGGCGCTGCGCACGCGTTCCGGCAAAGTCTTCACCGGCGTCAATCTCGATGCTTATCTCGGCCGCATGGCGGTGTGCGCGGAAGCCGTGGCGCTCGGCCGCGCCTTTGTCGAACTGGGCGACGACGGCATCGAGACCATCGTCGCCGTGCGCCATCCGCCGCCCGACGAGAAGGATCAGAACATCCGGGTGGTGTCGCCGTGCGGCGCCTGCCGCGAGCTGATTTTCGACTACGATCCGAAGGCGCGCGTGATCGTGCCGAACGGCAGATCGCCCGGCGTTGTCGCGATCGGCGATCTATTGCCGAACAAATATCGGCGGGGATCGGAGACGTGAACGGCAACCCCGGACGCAAGCTTGTGGCCGCCGAGCGCCGCGACGAGGACGCCGCCGAAGCCTCGTTGCGGCCGCAGAAACTTTCCGAATTCATCGGCCAGGAGCAGGCGCGCAAAAATCTCGCGGTCTTCATCGAGGCGGCGCGCGCGCGCAAGGAAGCGCTCGATCATGTGCTGTTCGTCGGCCCGCCCGGGCTCGGCAAGACGACGCTGGCGCAGATCGTGGCGCGCGAGCTCGGGGTGAATTTCCGCGCCACTTCGGGGCCGGTAATCGCCAAGGCCGGCGATCTCGCGGCGCTTCTCACCAATCTGGAAGAGCGCGATGTGCTGTTCATCGACGAGATCCACCGGCTCAATCCGGCGGTCGAGGAAGTGCTTTACCCGGCCATGGAGGATTTTCAGCTCGACCTGATCATCGGCTCCGGGCCCGCGGCGCGCTCGGTGAAGCTCGATCTCGCCAGGTTCACGCTCGTCGGCGCCACCACGCGCGCCGGACTGCTCACCAATCCGCTGCGCGACCGCTTCGGCATTCCGGTGCGGCTCAATTTCTATGCGGTGGCGGAGCTCGAACTGATCGTCAATCGCGGCGCGCGCGTTCTTGGCATCGGCATGACGCCCGACGGCGCCAACGAGATCGCGCGGCGCGCGCGCGGCACGCCGCGCATCGCCGGCCGGCTGTTGCGCCGGGTGCGCGATTTCGCCGCCGTCGAAGGCGCGGCTTCGATCGATCGCGCGGTCGCCGACAAGGCGCTTGCGGCGCTCGAAGTCGATGCCGCCGGACTTGACGCGATGGACCGGCGCTATCTGACGACGATCGCGATGAACTATGGCGGCGGCCCGGTCGGCGTCGAGACGCTCGCCGCCGCCTTGTCCGAGCCGCGCGATGCCATCGAAGATATTATCGAGCCTTATCTCATCCAGTGCGGGCTGTTGCAGCGCACGCCGCGCGGGCGGCTGATCACAAGCCATGCCTTCCGCCATCTCGGCCTGGCGGAGCCGGCGCGCGATCCGGCGCAGTTCGGATTGTTCGGACAGGACGATGAAGGCTAGCGTTCTGATTCCGAAAGTCCGGTCGGTCATTCCGGGGCGCGGCTGCAAGCCGCGAGCCCGGAATCCATAACCACAAGTCAGCGAATATGGATTCCGGGCTCCTCGCTTGCGCTCGGCCCCGGAATGACGAGCTCCAACATGCGTCAGAGACACAAACACAAGTCTAGCCCGCCTGCGGCGTTTATTTCAGATCACGCCGCACCAGCGGCTTGGCAAAAACCGTAACAATGGTCACATTGCCGGTGGCGCTGGAAACGATGGTCTCCAGCCGTGCCACCATGGCCTTGTTTTTGGCGTAGCCCCCGTACCAGCCCTCGGTGCCTTTAAATCCTTCGACGTCGCCGAGCGCCCGCGACGCCGGGTCTTCGAACCAGACGACCGCCGGATCGGCTGCTTGGAATGCTGCCTTGACGTCCGCGGCAATCTGTTTTGCCTTCTCCGCCGATTGCGGCGGCTGCGCGCCGAAGCCCGAAGGATCGCAGCGGTATTCGTAACGCGCGCCTTCGCCGCGCTTGTAGACGTAGCAAGTGTCGATCAAGCTTCCGATGGGTTGCGTGCCTTGCCAGACCGCATCGCCGCGCGCATCGATGGTCGCCTTGCCCTTGAGCTTGGCGAAGTTGCCGGAGCGCGCCGACAAAATTTTCTGCAACGAAACGCACACGTCGTCGGTGCAATCGGCCAGTGCCGGCCCCGTCAATAACAGCAAAGCAACGGGCATGAAGAGCCGCCGCGTCATCCCGAGCCGCCAACTCGATTGGACCAGCAGAGCCGTCGACTATAGCGCCGCCGCGCGCGGCTGCGACAGCAATTTGGCGGCGGCACACAAGGCGCTGACCGCGCGAAGCGGCTATGATAGAGGGCTCTGGCGCTCGACGTTTGGCGAGCGCGTTTGTCTGGAGTCAACATGCCAAGGACGATGACCGGCGGTTGCCATTGCGGACGCTTGCGCTTCCGCGTCACCGCCGACCTTTCGCGCGTCACCGAGTGCAATTGCTCGATCTGCACCAAGAAGGGCTTTCTGCATCTGATTGTCGCGCCTGAGCAGTTCGAGCTTTTGAGTGGTGACGACGCGCTGACCACCTATCGTTTCAACACCGGCACCGCCAAACACACATTCTGCTCGACCTGCGGCATCCATGCCTTCTATGTGCCGCGGTCCGATCCCGACAAGATCGATGTCAATGTGCGGTGTCTCGACGATATCAACCTTGCGGCGGTCAAGCCGCAGGCATTTGACGGAAAGCACTGGGAGCAATCGATGGCCGGGCGGGTGCCGTGGAGGTAGGACGCACCATACCGCTCGACGGCGAAATCCGTGATGGACGCCACATCTTCACCGTGCGCGTCTATTACGAGGACACCGACTTCACCGGCATCGTCTATCACGCCAATTATCTGCGCTACATGGAGCGCGGACGGACCAACTATCTGCGTCTCATTGGCGCCGACCATCGGGCCTTGTTCGAAGCCGCCGAAAAAGAGGCGCCTGGCTTCGCCTTCGTGGTGCGCTCGATGACGCTGGATTTTCTGCGGCCCGCGCGCATGGACGACGTGCTCGAGATTGTGACCGAGCCGCAGGAAGTCTTGGGCGCGTCGGTGACGCTGCGCCAGCGGGTGATGCGCGGCGAGGAGCTTCTGGCCGGCGCGAGCGTGCGGGTTGCGTTCATCAGCGGCGGCAGGGCGCGGCCCATTCCCAAGCCGCTGCGCACCGCGATGAAAGCCGATCTCGATACGAGAGCAGGATGACTTTTCTTCGAATCGTCATCCCCCTCTAGCCATTTGTTTGCGCATGAGCTGTTCCAAAAACCGGGTCCCACTTTTCGCGATCATGCTTCAAGCAGTAATCGGGTCGGCAGGGCGCGACGCGCCATCTTATAGTGAGGCCATGAGCGAACACCCTTCCGGCAATCCTGGCTATGCGCTGTTCGAAACGGCGATCGGGCGCTGCGGCATTGTTTGGAGCGCGCGTGGCGTTGTCGGCGTGCAGTTCCCGGAAGGGAGCGAGCAGGCAACCCGAAAACGTCTGCTACGCCGCTTCCCAAGCGCCCGCGAGACGGTGCCTCCGGAAGCCGTGCAGCGCACGATCGGCGATATTGTCGCGCTCCTTCGCGGCGAGCGCCGCGACTTGAGCGAAGTTGTTCTCGATTTCGCGGCCGTGGCTGATTTCAATCGCCGCGTCTATGCCGTCACGTGCGCCATTCCTGCCGGAAGCACACTGTCCTACGGCGAAGTCGCCGAGCGCCTCGGCGATCGCACCCTGGCGCGCGACGTCGCGCAGGCGCTCGGCCAAAATCCATTCCCGATCATCGTGCCCTGTCATCGGGTCATGGCGGCGGGCGGCAAAACCGGCGGATTTTCGGCGCCGGGCGGCGTGCGCACCAAGCTCCGCCTGTTGTCGATCGAACGGGCGCAACCGGGCGGGCCGACGCTCTTTGCCGATCTCCCGCTCGCGGCGCGGCCGCGCAGGCGCGCTTAAGCCTGATCTGCCCTTTGGCATCGACCTGCGCCCTTAAGTCATGTAAATACTATTTACATGACTCGGTCCGGCAGAGATGGTTTGGTCGAAGGAAGATAAAGAAAGCCCGCGCGGCTATCACCACGGCAATCTGAAGGAAGCATTGCTGCGCGCCGCGCTCGAATTGATCGCGCAAAAGGGGCCGGCCGGCTTCACCTTTGCCGAGGCAGCGCGCTGGGCCGGCGTCAGTCCGGCCGCGCCTTATCGGCATTTCCGCGACCGCGAGGAGCTTCTGGCCAATGTGGCGCTGCGCGGCTTTCATCAGTTCGAGGCGGCGTTGGCGCGCGCCTGGGACGAGGGACGGCCCGACGTGTTCTTCGCGCTCGACCGGCTCGGCCGGGCGTATCTCGATTTTGCGCGCAGCGAGCCGGCCTATTACTCGGCCATGTTCGAAGCCGGAATTCCGACCGGCGGCAATCCGGAATTGCGCGACGCGGGCGACCGCGCTTTTGCGGTGCTCCGGGCGGCGGCGGAAAAGCTTTGCGCGCAGGTGCCGGCACCAAACCGTCCGCCGGCGCTGATGGTGGCGTTGCACATCTGGGCGATGGCGCACGGGATCGCTTCGTTGTTTGGACGCGGCGATGCGGCGCGGCGCACCTTGCCGATTGCGGCCGACGAACTGCTCGAAGCGCAGACGCTGATCTATCTGCGCGGCCTGGGCGTGGCGAACGCAAAGCCCGCGCCATCGCAGTGACCTTGCCGGACTCGAGGGTGAAGAGCTTGCTCGGTCGTTTTGGACCCGCAAGGAAATGCCGAGCCCAGCGGAAGCGCGATCTTCGGCCGCGCGGTCTTGCCGCCGAAGGTTTCGGCACTAAGTGGCTGCGAAGCTGAATTCGCGCCCGCCCGCCGGATCATATCTTCACGAAGCCGCGAGCCACTTGACACTTCGGTTGGGCGATGTAAATGTTATTTACATTCACACTTGGGAGGCCTTCATGGTCCTCGTGGACAAGATCGATGAAATCGGGAAGCCGGCCTGGATCGCGCTCATTGTGCTCGGCTTCATGGCTTGGTGGCCCATCGGCCTCCTCGCACTCGCCTTCTTTTTAGGGAGCGGAAGAATGGGTTGCTCATATCGGCACGGCGGCAATTGGCAGGCACACTGGCAGTCGAAGATGGAACGCATGCAATCAAAAATGGATCGCATGCGGTCCAAGATGGAAGGTCGCGACTGGTGGGGCACGCCGCCCTCGAGCGGCAATCGCGCCTTCGATGAATACCGCAGCGAAACCTTGCGCCGGCTCGAAGACGAGCAGCGCGAATTCAAGGAGTTCCTGGAGCGGCTTCGCTTTGCCAAGGACCGCTCGGAGTTCGATCAGTTCATGGCCGAGCGCCGCAACCGTCCGCCAAGCGAGGGTCCGCAGGCTCCGCAGCCGCCTCAGCCGCCACAGTCGCCTTTCGCCTGAACTGTTCGCAGCGACACCCGAGGGCCGCCCGTCTCGCCGACGGGCGGCCTTCGCATTTTCGCAGCGCTACGGTTCGATGAATATGCAGGCTGTACACGCGCAAAACAACGCAAGTGCCGACGGAGCATCGACTTCTGCAATGCCAAGCGCGGCGGTTGCCTGTCTAAGGCTCCGATGTTGAGCCGCGACAATGGCCCATCGAAGATCGCGATGTTCGATGTCGGCAGGCTGCGTGCGGCGGACAGTCCCGGGTGCCGAGAAAAACCAGCGGGACCGCGATTGCATAGACGACAACGACCGAAAGCCAGATAGCTCCGGGCCACTGCTTTTGGAACACGAAGTAGAATGTTGAGAACACCAGCGGGCCGATGATGGAGGCCAGGCTTACGGCCGATGCCAGCACGCCTTGGAACTGGCCTTGACGGGCCGCATCAACCTGCCGGGTTGCCAGCGCCTGAAACGCTGGTGTGCCGATGCTGCCGAGAGCGAAGATCGGCATGATGGCGAAGACGATCCAGCCCTGGTTGGCGAAGGCCATGGCGACGAGAGCGATGCAGGCGCAGGCAATCCCGACGAGAACAGCCCCGCGTTCGCCGAGCAGTTTGCTCGCCGCGCCGGGTAAGAGTGCCTGCACCAGCGTTTGGCAGACACCGAACGTGCCCAGCGAAAGACCGATCCACAGGCCAGTCCACTGGAACGTGTCGAAGCCCCACAACGCCCAGCAGGTGCCGTAGGCCTCTCCGGTGGCGCTGAGGATGAAGAACACGACGACGATAGGAAGAAGCCCTTTCATCGCCAAGACCCAACGCAACGGCCGAAGTGGATTGAGCGCAGCCAGATCGATCTTCTGACGGGCCGGCGTGCGCGGCTCCGGCAGGACGAACCAAGCCAACGAGAAATTGCATGCGTTCAGCGCTGCAGCGGCGATGAAAGGAAGTCGCAGCCAGTAGTCGCCGAGCAGTCCCCCGAGAACTGGCCCGGCGATGAAGCCGATGCCGAACATGGCGTTGAATAGGCCGAAGCGGCGGGCTCGCTTGTCCTCGGGCGAAATGTCGGTGATGTAGGCCGTTGCCACGGAGATGTTGGCGCTGGTCAGGCCAGCGACGGAGCGTCCGAGGAGCAGCATCCAAAGCTGCGGCGCGAATGCCATGACGACATAGTTGATCGCCGCACCCGCGAGCGAAATGAGCAGCACCGGACGCCGACCGAGGTTATCGCTCAAAGCGCCGAGCACGGGGGCGAAGATAAACTGCATGACCGCATAAAGCGCAGTCATGATCCCGATGTAGGGCGCGATATTCTGAGCGTGCGTCACGTCCTCCAGAAGTCGCGGGAGGATAGGAAATACGAGACCGATGCCGACGGCGTCGAGGCCGATGGCGGAGAAGATAACGACAAGGGGTTTGTTCATGGTGGGGGAGAGCTGCCCATAGAGCACGAGCGGCAGTCCGCCCGTGACGACAGTCCGCAGAAGGTGGGAGCGCCCTGCGGCGTTACGGAGATTGAAGGCTGCTGACCGAAGGGAGTGGCTCGGGCTGCGTCAGAAATGATCACTGTGCGCGGTCAGGAGTCCGACCGGACCGGCTCCCACAACCACAAGATCGATTTGTTTTTTCCATGTACTGAATCCTAATATATACTAAGTACATGTTGGGATATGGTATAAGCAGGCTCATGTCAATGCCGTCCGACCGCCGCTCCCGTAAGCGCCTCGCCACGCGACAAGGCATATCCGACACCGCCACGCGCCTGTTCCTGGAGCGGGGCTTCGATCATGTGACGGTGGACGAGATCGCGGCAGCCGCCGAC
>Ga0187781_10004139_pt1 | contig 10841 bp, 2 predicted proteins | sample 0715_SJ02_MP02_2_FD_132447 | JGI IMG/M metagenome (GOLD analysis project Ga0187781, IMG submission 132447) | Tropical peat soil microbial communities from peatlands in Department of Meta, Colombia - 0715_SJ02_MP02_20_MG | ecosystem: Environmental > Terrestrial > Soil > Wetlands > Peat | place...
CGCGCGGCACGGTGAAACAGCTTGGAGCCTCTCAGGACAGCATACGGGGCTCACGGACCTCCCCCTGACTGAGCAAGGCGAGCAGACGGCACGGCGCTTGGGCGTACGGCTCAGAGAGCTCTCGTTCACAAACGTCTTTACGAGCCCGCTCCAGCGCGCGCGGCAGACCTGCGCGCAGGCCGGCTACGGCGACGTCGCTGTGGTTGATCCCGACCTGGTCGAGTGGGACTACGGAGACTACGAAGGCCGCCGTACGAATGAAATCGTCGCCGAGCGCCCGGGCTGGAATTTGTTCCGCGACGGCTGCCCCGGGGGGGAGTCTCCACAACAGGTTGCTGCGCGTGCGGACCGGGTGATCGGCCGATTGCGCGCTCTCGAGGGAAATGCGCTGCTCTTTTCAAGCGGCCACTTCATACGAGTCCTGGCGGCGCGATGGCTGGGACTCGAGCCAACGTCCAACAGCAGGTATTTTTCGCTGAGCACAGCCAGCTTGAGCGCGCTGGGCTACGAACGCGATCTTTCGCGGCCGGTGATCCAGCTTTGGAACGAGACGCGACATGTCAGTCGATGAACCGCATCACAAAGGATCCAGAAATGAGCAAAACTAAAGTTTCCGCTGCTCCGGCGGCGGCCTCGCAGGAAATTACCAGCTTGCTCGCGCAGTACGGGTGCGGCCCCATTCGGTTTACGGGCGCGGACGACGCGCTCTACGAGCGACACCTGACCTTCGATCACGTCGTGCGCCTGGCGGACGCCAGCCCCCGAGATCGCTTCGAGGCCTTTGCGAACTCGGTGCGGGACGTTCTCTCTCAGCGGTGGGTCGCGACGAACGACACCTACGATCGCGAGAACCCGAAACGCATTTATTACCTCTCGATGGAGTTCCTGATCGGCCGTTCCCTGGCCAACAACGTCACGAACTTGTTGCTCGACCCGGTCGCCAGACACGCTGTCGCGCAGAAGCAACTCAGCCTCTCCGAGATTCTGGAACAGGAGCCGGATGCCGGGCTCGGCAACGGAGGGCTCGGCCGCCTGGCCGCCTGCTTCCTCGACTCGCTGGCGACCATGCAGCTTCCCGCGATGGGTTACGGGCTGCGCTACGAGTACGGCATCTTCCGACAGTCGATTCAAGACGGCTGGCAGCGGGAGCAGCCCGACAACTGGTTGAGGAGGCCCGATCCGTGGGAGGTGGCGCGACCAGCCGAGCGAGTCGAGGTCAAGCTGAATTGTTCCTTCGAGGTTCACGGCGGATCGCTGCGACCCATTCTCGGCCAGCCCTCGAGCCTGTTCGGGATTCCCTTTGATCGCCCGGTCGTCGGCTACGGCGGCAAGACGATCAACACGCTCCGTTTGTGGGCGGCCGCCGCCTCCGACTATTTCGACTTCCAGAAGTTCAGTGAAGGCGACTTCGTGGGAGCGTTGGCTGAGACTTTGACCGCCGAATCAGTGACGCGCGTTCTCTACCCGGACGATTCGACGGCCCAGGGGCAAGGGCTGCGATTCGTGCAGGAGTTCTTTCTCGTCGCCTGCTCGCTCGGTGATCTGGTCAGGCGCTTTCGTCGTGCGAACAACGATTGGAGCTTGCTTCCCGAAAAAGTGGCCATCCAGCTCAACGATACGCATCCGTCGATGGCGGTCCCCGAGCTGATGCGGATCCTCCTCGACGACGCCCACCTGGGATGGGACGAGGCCTGGAACCTCACCCAGCGGACGCTGGCTTACACGAACCACACGCTCCTGCCCGAAGCCCTGGAAAAGTGGCCGCTCACCTGGTTCCACGTCCTGCTGCCGCGGCAGCTCGAGATCATTCTGGAAATCAATCGTCGACTGATTGAGTCGGTCAAGACTCGTTTTCCCAACGATCCTGGTCGCGTGCAACGCGTGAGCCTCGTCGAAGAAGGGGGCGAGCGAAAGATCCGTATGGCCAATCTGGCCATCGTCGGAACGCACAGCACCAACGGCGTGGCCGAGATCCATTCGGAGCTGCTGAGGACAAAAACGGTCAAAGACTTTGCGGACATGTTCCCGGAGCGCTTCAACAACAAAACCAACGGCGTTACGCCGCGGCGCTGGTTGCTCCTGGCGAATCCGGGGCTGGCACATGTGATTACTCAAGCGATCGGCGATGAGTGGATCTCCGACCTGAGTCAGTTGCAGAAACTCAAGCCGTTGGCCGGGGACAGCAATTTCCGCCACGCCTTCGACAAGGCGAAGCGGCTGGCCAAGGAGGAGTTCTGGGTTTGGCTCAAGACAACCCGCGACCAGATCGTGGACCCGGACACGATCTTCGACTGCCAGGTCAAACGCATCCACGAGTACAAGCGGCAGCTCTTGAACGCGCTGCGAATCGTAGTCCTCTACAACCGCCTGCGGGAGAACCCGAAGCTTGAAATGCCGCCGCGAACGTTCATCTTCGCCGGCAAAGCGGCACCCGCCTACCGGCTCGCCAAGCTGATCATCAAATTCATCAACAATCTGGCCGGCACCATCGACGGCGATCCGGCCGTCCGCGACCGAATCAAAGTCATTTTCCTGCCCGAGTATTGCGCGACGCTCGCCGAGCGATTGATCCCGGCTAGTGACGTCTCGAATCAGATTTCCACCGCGGGCTACGAAGCCAGCGGGACGAGCAACATGAAGTTCATGATGAACGGGGCGCTGACCCTGGGCACACGCGACGGCGCGACGATCGAAATGGTGAAAGAAGCGGGCGAGGAGAACTTTTTCCTGTTCGGCCTGACCGCCGAACAAGTTGCCGACAGCCAGGGCTGGTACAACCCGCGCTGGCACTACGAAAACGAGCCCGAAACGCGTGCGGCGCTCGACCTCATTTTCTCGGACCATTTCAGCCGCTATGAGCCGGGAGTCTTCGCGCCTCTGCGGGACGTGTTATTGACGGGGGACCACTACCGGCACCTGGCCGATCTGAGTTCGTACCTTGCAGCCGATTTGGCGCTGACGAAACTGTACGTCGACCGCAATGCGTGGCTGCGCAAGGCCATCCTGAACGTCGCCGGTTCCGGGAAATTCTCCAGCGATCGCACGATCGCCGAGTACGCCTCGGAAATCTGGAACGCCGAGCCCTGCCCCGTGACCTGCCAATAGTCGGCGGACAGATTCCCAACGACGAGGGCCAATCGTGAAAGCAGCTGTGACCAGCAGAAGTGCTCCGCTGGGCGCTAGTATCTGTGAGGGCGGCGCGAACTTCAGCCTGTTCTCCCGCAGCGCGACTGGCGTGGAGCTGTTGCTCTTCGATCGCGAGGATGACGATCGACCGGCCCGCGTCGTGGTCATCGATCCCGCGAAGAACCGCAGTTATCACTACTGGCATGTGTTCGTCTCTGGAATTCGTCCCGGACAGATTTACGGCTACCGCGTCCAGGGACCCTCGGCTCCCGAAAACGGACTGCGCTTTGACTCGACCAAGGTCCTTCTCGATCCCTATGGCCGGGGCGTGGCAGTCCCCAAGAACTACAGCCGCGAGGCCGCGGCACAGGAAGGTGCTAACGCCGCCGCGGCAATGAAAAGCGTCGTCGTTGATCCAACCGCCTACGACTGGGAAGGCGACACTCCGCTCGAACAGCCCTCTTCACGCACCATCATTTACGAAACGCACGTGCGGGGATTCACCCGCCACCCAAACTCCGGTTTGAGCGAGAAGACGCGCGGCACTTACGCCGGCCTGATCGAAAAGATCCCGTACCTGCGGGAGCTGGGCATCACGGCAGTGGAGCTCTTGCCTGTGTTCCAGTTCGATGCCCAGGATTGTCCTCCCGGGAAGGTCAACTACTGGGGCTACGCGCCGGTCTCATTTTTCTCCCCGCACCAGGCGTATAGTTCGCGCCAAGGTCCGCTGGGGCCTGTCGACGAATTCCGGGACATGGTCAAGGCGCTGCACCGCGCGGGGATCGAAGTCATCCTCGACGTGGTGTTTAACCATACCGCCGAAGGTAACGAGCGCGGCCCGACCCTCTGCTTCCGCGGGATCGACAATCCGACCTATTACATCCTCGAGGCCGGCGGCTCACACTACGCCAACTACACGGGTTGCGGGAACACCTTCAACGCCAACCACCCGATCGTCCGCCGGCTGATCGTCGACAGCCTGCGGTATTGGGTCGAGGAAATGCACGTCGACGGGTTTCGCTTCGACCTGGCATCGATCCTCTCTCGCGACGCGTCCGGTCACCCGCTGCCCGACCCGCCCGTCCTGTGGGATATCGAGTCGGATCCCGTGCTCGCTGGGACAAAACTCCTCGCGGAGGCGTGGGACGCAGCCGGCCTCTACCAGGTGGGGAGCTTTGTCGGGGATGCGTGGAAAGAATGGAACGGCCGCTTCCGCGACGACGTGCGCGACTTCTTTCGGAGCCAGCCGGGCTCGCTCAGCCGCCTGGCCGACCGCATGGTCGGCAGCCACGAGATCTATGGCCACAAAGAGCGCGAAGCCGAGCAGAGCGTCAATTTTGTCACGTGCCACGATGGTTTCACGCTGAACGACCTCGTGTCGTACGACCAGAAACACAACGAAGCCAACGGCGAAGACAACCGCGACGGCTCCAACGACAATCGGAGTTGGAACTGCGGCGTCGAAGGCCCGTGCGATGATCCGGCGATCGACAAATTTCGCAGCCGTCAGGTCAAGAACTTCCTTACCGTCACGCTGATGTCGCTGGGTATGCCGATGATCGTGATGGGCGACGAAGTCCGCCGCACGCAAAGGGGCAACAACAACGCCTATTGCCTGGACGACGAAATCAGCTGGTTCGACTGGTCGCTGCTCGAAAAGCACGCCGACGTCCATCGCTTCTTGAAGTTGCTGATCGAACGGCGGCTTTTGCGCGACGTCGAGCACGAGCGGCAGCGAATCAGCCTGAGCGATCTGCTCGAGCAGGCCAACAAGGCGTGGCACGGTGTCAAGCTATTCGAGCCGGACTGGAGCGACAATTCGTACAGCGTGGCGCTCGGAGCAGAGCTCCGCAAAGAACGACGGATGTTCCACTTGATCCTGAATGCCTACTGGGAACCACTCGATTTTGAGCTGCCGAAGCTCGAAGGCCAGAGCCGGTGGCGCCGCTGGATCGACACGGGCCTCGATTCGCCGCAGGACATTGTCCCTTGGCAAACGGCGCCTCCAGTCGCAGGCCACGCCTATCGCATTGGGCCCCGCTCGATCGCAATGCTGATTACTGAAGGACGCCCGTCCTGACGAATGCAATACTTGAGTCGGCCTCTGGCTTCCCGGGCACAACCACGGCGGCGGTTCGGAATGCTCGCCGCGGCACGAGAGGGGCCGAGCGCTTCTACATGCGTGGACTACCGGCCTCGCCAAAAAACTGCCATTGTCCGCCTGAATCCGCGGGTTTCTCAACAGTGCGAGGCGTGAAAATTTGTACCGCCCGCTTGCTCGCGCTCGGGCGCCCCGGATAGGCTGCTGGCTGAAACTCATCGCACAGGCTAAGTCCTCGCGGGCCCGGGGGGACATCTTCATGTTGCTGCGACTGGAATGGTTGCGAAAGTCCCGTGGGAACGTCGCTCGCTGGAATGGCGCCTCTCGTCGAGTCCGCTACAAGTCCGCGATTGAACGCTTGGAGGATCGCGCGCTCCTTTCGGCCTCCTGGAACCAGCTTAACGGCAATGCCCAGCACACCGGGGACACCGCGGCCGTAGCTCAGCCCCTCGACCAGGTCCTCTGGTCGGTCCCGCTCGACTTGGAACCCTGGGGCGCGGTCCACTACGGCGACCCGATCTTTACCCCCAACAACACTGTCATTATCCCGATCAAGGTGACCTGGAGCGCGCAGAACCAGAACGCGCAGAACTTCTTTATCGAAGCCCTCAACGACGTCACCGGACAGGTGCTCTGGACCAGTGCCCCGACCGGGACAATTACCGGCGCCAGCGACGCCAGCCCCATCGTGATTACCAGTGCCAACAACGGCCTGGTGACAGGCGACAGCGTCACCATCGGCGGCGTGTTGGGAAACAAGGCCGCCAACGGCACGTTTACGATCACGACCCTCAACCAGAACCAATTTGAGCTGAATGGCACGACGGGCAACGGCACTTACACCAGCGGCGGAACCTGGGTCTCCAACACGGGCGACGCCAGCTACATCGAGCCGACCTACAACTGGATCCCGCCGCTGCAGCCCGTCTACGATCCGGTCACGAACCGAGTCTACTTCCCGGGCCCCGGGGGAACGCTCGACTACATCGCCAATCCCGATACACCGGGAACGCCCACGGTTGTTCAAGAAGCCTTCTACGGCCTCTCGAATTACACGGCCAACGAGTCGGCCTACAACTCTTCGATCTACATCAACACGGGACTCACGGTCGATAGCTCGGGCAACGTCTACTTCGGCTTTACCGAGACAGGGAGTAATCCCTCGGGCATCAACGATGGCGGCGTGGTCCGCATCAGTCCGACCGGAGCCGCCACGTATACGTTGGCTTATTCGGCCGTCGGACAGACCAACGACGGCAATTGGAACCCGGCGATGGGGGCGTCGCCGTCCATCAGCAACGACGGCTCGATCGTCTACTTCGGCATCAACGACTCGGGCTACTCGCTGAGCGGCAGCGGCGAATACAACTCATACCTGGTCGGCCTCAACAGCACGACCTTGGCGCCGGAGTACTCGGTGCACCTCCTCGACCCAACGAGCGGCGACGGCGCCGGTCTCATCGACGAGAGCACGTCGGGCCCGATGGTGGCTCCCGACGGCACCGTGTTCCAGGGAGTGTTCGGCAACCCCTACAACGGCTCGCGCGGATACCTGCTGCACTTTTCCGGCAACCTCGAAACCGAATACACGCCCGGCGCGTTTGGCTGGGACGATACGCCTTCGATCGTGCCCACTTCGATGGTCCCCTCGTACACGGGTAGCTCGAGCTACCTGATCCTGTGCAAGTTCAACGACTACGCCAACGCCGACTTCGGCGGACCCAACTCGGGTTATTACGGCGGCAACGGCGTGAATGAGATCGCGGTGCTCGATCCCTATTCGAGCGTGCCCGACCCAAACTACGATCCCAACAACCCCAACCCCGGCTACCCCAACCCCAACTTCGACGTGATGGCGACGGTCGAGGCCTTTGCCAGCCCTTCGCCCGATCTCAACGCGATCAGCGCGGGCGATCCCGACGCGGTGCGCGAGTGGTGCACCAATGGCACGGTGGTCGATCCGGCGACCAACAGCGTCTTCATGAACAACGAGGACGGCTACACCTACGAGTGGAACCTGGCCACCAACACGATCACCAACGCGGTCGAGATCACGACCGGCATCGGCGTCCCCTACACGCCGACGGCCATCGCGCCCAACGGTGAGATCTTCTCCGATAACGGCGGGACGCTCTTCGCCGAGGGTGGATACGCGAATTACACGATCACCACGACTTCGTCGGCGGATCCGGCCGTCGTCGGCAACTCGATCACGTTTACGACAACGTTGGCCTCGACCGACGCCGGCCCCACGCCGACGGGCAGTGTCACTTTCAGCTACACAGAAGGGGCGAGCAACCCGTTCAACAGCACGCCGATCACGATCCAAACGGTGCCCGTGGTCAACGGCGTCGCCTCAGTCACGGTCTCCGGCTGGGCGGCCGCCCACTACCATGTCGTCGCCTCGTACAGCGGCGACTCGAACTACAGCGCCGGACAGTCGACTCTCGTGCAGCCGGTCTTGGAAACCGCCACGACAACCATCACGTCCTCGGCGAATCCGGTGGATGCCAACACCAGCGTCACCTTCACCGCCACGGTTGCGCCCAACGGCAGCTCGTTTGTGCCGATTTGCACCGTCACCTTCTACGAGGGCAGCACCGAGCTGGGAACGGCGTACCTCAACAACCTCGACAATGAGGCCAATCCCGCCAGCGACAACACGGCGACATTCTCGACCGCCGGCCTGGCGGGAGGTGACGACGCGATCACCGCCGTGTATAGCGGCGACCTCAATTTCACTGGTGACACCTCCACGGTCTTTTACGAATACATTCCGGTCGTGACCAATCCGGGCACGCAGAACAACGCTGTTGGCGACTCGGTGTCACTACAAGTCCAGGCCAACGGACTGCCTCCCGGAGATGCGTGGACCTTTTCTGCCACCGGATTGCCCTCGGGCCTTTCGATCAATTCCAGCACCGGCCAGATCACGGGCACGATCACCGGAGCGGCCGGCAGTTATACGGCGTCGGTTACCGCCGCGGACGGCACTAAAGCCAGCGCCAGCCAGAGCTTTACCTGGAGCGTTTCGTCACTGTCGGAGACCAATCCCGGCACGCAAACCAACGCCGTGGGCGATTCGCCCTCGCTGCATATCCAAGCCGGCGGCTTGCCCAGCGGCGACTCGTGGACCTATTCGGCCACCGGCTTGCCGTCCGGACTCTCGATCAACGCGAGCACTGGTCTGATCAGTGGGACAATCACGGGCTCCGCCGAGGACTACTCGGCTTCGGTGACCGCTGGCGACGGGCACGGAGCCAGCGCGACCCAGACCTTCAGCTGGGACGTCTTCCTGCGGCCGGGAATCAACGCTCCGTCGAGCGCAAGCCTGACGGAAAATACCGAGCTGACGTTCTCCTCGGCCAATGGCAACGAAATCACCGTGACCGACGGTTCCGCGGGCAGCAACGACGATTGGTTGACCATTTCCGTGTCGGACGGAACGGTGACGCTGGGATCGACCACTGGTTTGTCGTTTTCGGGCGGCACTAACGGCTCGAGCTCGTTCACTGCAATCGGGACGATCGGCAACCTGAATGCGGGGCTCAACGGGATCACCTATCAGCCGAACGTCAATTACGTTGGCTCCGACACATTGGCGATGTCGCTCACCGATCCGACGGATGGCTTTAGCGGATCGGCGAATGTTGCGCTGACTGTGAACACAGTCGGCCCCCCATCGATCTCGGCCCCATCGTCGGCCACAGTCAGCGAAAACGGTTCGCTGGTCTTCTCGACGGCCAACGGCAACCTGATCTCGGTCACCGATAACGGCACCGGCGGCAACACCGACACGGCCACCCTGTCGGTGACGCACGGAACCTTGACGCTGGGAAGCACCAACGGCCTGATCTTCTTGAGCGGCTCCAACGACTCGGCCTCGATGAGCTTCAAAGCCGCCATCTCCAATCTGAACAACGCCTTGAGCGGACTGACCTATCAGCCCACCAGCGGTTATGCCGGTTCCGATTCGCTGGCCATTTCGATCGTCGATCCGACCGACGGCAAGTCGGCATCCGGCAGCGTCGCGATCACCGTCAGCCCCTTTGCCCCGTCGATCACGGCACCTTCCTCCGCCTCGCTCAACGAGGACGGTTCGCTGGCCTTCTCGTCCGCCAATGGCAACGGGATCTCCGTCACCGATTCCAATCCCGGCGCCGTCGATTCGCTGAGCCTCTCCGTCTTGCACGGGACGCTGACATTGTCCACGACCAGCGGCCTGACGTTTACCAGCGGGTCCAACGGCTCGGCTTCGTTCACCGTGAGCGGCACGGTGAGCAATCTGAACGCGGCCCTCAACGGCGTGACCTATCAGCCGACATCCGGTTACTCGGGCTTTGATACGTTAGCGATTTCGATCACCGATCCGGGGGACAACGAGTCGGCCTCGAAGAACGTTGCCTTGACGATCAACGGCCTGGCCGCGCCTTCGGTCACCGCTCCCGCGTCGGCCACGGTCCTGGAAGACGCTACGCTGACCTTCTCCGCGGCCGGCGGCAACGCGATCACGATCACCGATGCCGGGGCCGGCAGCGGCTCCGACTCGTTGACCCTTACGGTCACGCACGGGACGCTGACCTTATCCACCACCAGCGGCTTGACCTTTACCAGCGGGGCCAACGGTTCGGCCTCGTTCACCGCGAGCGGCACGGTGGCAAACCTGAATGCGGCCCTCAACGGCCTGACCTACAAACCGACGACCGGCTACACGGGTTCCGATTCGCTGGCGATTTCGGTCACCGATCCGGGGGATAACAAGTCGGGTTCGGGCAGCGTGGCGATTACCGTGAACGCTTTCAGCCCCCCGTCGATCAGTGCCCCGGGCAGCGCCACCGTCACCGTGAACGGCTCGCTGGTTTTCTCGTCATCCAACGGCAACGCGATCACGGTGGCCGATTCGGGTCCCGGCAGCGGTTCCGACTCGCTGACGCTCACGGTCTCGCACGGGACCGTGACGCTCTCGACCACGTCGGGACTGACCATCACTGGCGGGGCCAACGGCTCGGCGACAATCACGGTGACCGGCTCGATCGCCAATCTGAATTCGGCCCTGAGCGGGTTGACCTACAAACCGACCAGCGGCTACACCGGCTCTGATTCGCTGGCCATCTCGATCAAGGATTCGGCCGACAGCCTGTCGGCCTCGGCAAGCGTCGCCTTGAATGTCGTCAACAGTCCGCCGGCGATCAGCGCCCCGTCGACGGCTTCGGTGGTCATCGGGTCCTCGCTGGTCTTCTCCAGAGCCGACAACGATGCGATCACGATCAGCGACGTCAGCGCGGGGAGCAGCGTCGAGCCGCTGTCGCTCACCGCGACTGATGGCACGCTGACGTTGGGCAGCACGACAGGCATCACATTTACCTCGGGCAGCAACAATTCGGCGTCGATGACGATCGACGGCACGCTGGCCAACCTGAACAACGCGCTGAGCGGGCTGGCCTTCACGCCGGCAAAGGTCGGGAACGCCACGGTCGTGCTGTCGTACACCGACGTCGGCAATGGCTTGCTGGCATCGGCCACGATCAACATCACCGTCAAAAACGGCGTGACAAAGCTGGAAATAGGCTCCCCGGCCGCTGCGCCTGCTAGTCAGGTGAGCGGCCCGACGGGA
>Ga0187781_10004142_pt1 | contig 10836 bp, 10 predicted proteins | sample 0715_SJ02_MP02_2_FD_132447 | JGI IMG/M metagenome (GOLD analysis project Ga0187781, IMG submission 132447) | Tropical peat soil microbial communities from peatlands in Department of Meta, Colombia - 0715_SJ02_MP02_20_MG | ecosystem: Environmental > Terrestrial > Soil > Wetlands > Peat | place...
GAATTCTCCGCCACATTGCCGCCGATGGTGCAGGCGATCTGCGAGGACGGATCGGGCGCGTAATAGAAGCCGGCCCGATCGACCGCCTGCGAGACCGCGAGATTAGTCACGCCGGGCTCGACCACCGCCACGCGGTTTTCGAAGTCGATGGTGCGGATGCGCTTAAACTTGGCCATGCCGAGGAGAACGCCGTCCCCCAGCGGCAACGCGCCGCCGGACAGCGACGTCCCTGCCCCGCGCGGCACCACCTTGATGCCTTCGCGATGACAATAGGCGAGCACGAGGGAGACCTGCTCGGTGGTCTGCGGCAGCACCACGACCATCGGCAGCGCCCGATACGCGGTAAGGCCGTCGCTTTCGTAAGGCCGCATGGCCTCTTCGGAGGCGATGACCCCTTCGCCCGGCACGATGCGCCTGAGCGCCGCAACGATGTCGGCGCGCCGCGCGAGCACCGCATCGTCGGGCTTCGGCATTGCAACGCTCATTGGATCTTCCCGGCGTCTGAACCCGAATTGGAAATCATTATAACGATAAAGCGTGGCGGCCGTGTAGCCGCGTTGCCGCGCGGATCAACCCATCAGCCAGCGCACGCCGACAAAGCCGGGCAGCAGGATCCCCGCCGCCCACAGCGCCGCCGACGCGACATTGGCGATTTGAAAATTGAGCCACGGCATCGCATTGAGGCCGGCGATGAGCGGCACGACCGCGCGAAAGGGGCCGAAGAAGCGCCCGACAAAGACGGCGAGCATTCCCCATTTCTTGAAGAATGCGACGCCGCGCGCGACCAGCGCGGTGTTTCCGGCGAGCGGCCAGGTCCGCAGCACGCGATTCTTGAAGTGAAACGCCAGCCAATAGGCAAGCCAATCGCCGACGATCGCGCCGAGGGCAGCGGCGATCCACATGGGCCAGAAGCCAAGCTCGGCTGCCGCAATCAGACCGCCGACGCCAAGAAGGATACCCGTTGCCGGAACCAGCAAGGAGATAAAGGCGAAGGATTCGCAGAATGCCAAAGCGAAGACGATCGGAACGCCCCAGGCCTGATGCTGTTCCACCGATGCAATTATCGAGCGCACCAAACCGTCCATGTGGCGTCCTTTGGACCGCAACGCACCAAGCCTGGCAACGCCGAGCGCCAGGGAACGACCAGCGCAGGCCGCTACACCCGTCCAAACCGTACTGTCTGTTTTCAACCTGACATTTGGAGATTGTGTCCGGAGGCGCTTGGACTATCGCGAGGCTGCCGCGGGAGTTTTCCCCGCGGAACCCACGGGCAAACGTCGCGGCACTGCCGCATGCGCATCGCCTTACGGCACGGCCGGCCTTCTACCCGCTAGCCCCGTGCAAACCGGCGGCGAATTGGCCCGTTGACACATGACTCCCGGGCGGCTTCAACGACGTTGGAATTCGCTCACCTCAAGCATGATCCCGAAAATTGGAAACCGGTTTTCGGAAAAGATCATGCTCCAAACGTAAGATCTGGACCATGGCCCGATTCAACTCGATCGGACCATGGTCCAGGCAATCTCGCCAAAGCCGCAGCGCTCCGCCGGCGGCTCATTCAAGGGGAACCCTGATGCTCAGAATATTGATAGCCGCCGCTGCCCTCATGACCGCCTCGATGGGGGCCGCGTCGGCGCAGGATGTCGAAAAGGGAGCAGTCATTTTCAAGAAATGCGGGATCTGCCACAAGATCGGTCCGGGCGCGACCAACCTGGTCGGCCCCGAGCTCGACGGTCTCGACGGCCGTCATTCGGGCAGCGTCGCCGGGTTCAGCTATTCCGACGCCAACAAGAATTCCGGTATCGTGTGGAACGAGGAAACTTTCGCGGAATATATCAAAGATCCGAGAGCCAAGATCCCCGGCACCAAAATGATCTTTGCCGGCATCAAGAACGAACAAGAGATTAAGGATTTGTGGGCCTACATCAAGCAGTACGATGCCGAGGGCAACGTCAAGAAATAGACCCGTCCGCATAGTCTTGATTTGGCTCAAACGGAGGCGATACCGCGCGTGACATAAAACGGATGTCGAGAGATCAATATCGATAAAATTCATTCGAGCTGCGACTGGAGGACTGCCGCTATGATCAAAGACATTGTCGTCAATCTCAGCGTTGGTGAGAAAGCGAGCGCGGCTTGCGATTATGCCGTTTCCGTCGCCGCTACTTTCGACGCCCATCTCGCCGGTATCGCTTTCCTCTACGATCCCATCGTTCCGGTTTCCGGCGCGGGCTACATCCCGGCCGACGTGATCGAGGCCCAAGAGCGCGAGAACGAAGACGCCACCCGGACGGCCCTCGACCGCTTCAACGCGGCCTGCTCGCGCGCCGGGGTCACCGCCGAACCGCTGACGTTAAGCGCGAGCTTTGCCGGCGTCGGCGAACAGTTCGGCCGCATCGCTCGGCGCTTCGACGTATCCATCGTCGGGCAAGCCGAGCCCGAAAGCAGCGCAGTCGAGGAGATCATTGCCGAATCCGCTTTGTTCGAATCCGGCCGGCCGGTGATCATCGTGCCGTACATCCAAAGGGCGCCGCTCAAGCTCGACAATGTGATGGTGTGCTGGGATGGCAGCCGGGCCGCCGCGCGCGCCATCGCCGATGCCATGCCGCTCCTTGCCAAGGCGGGACGCGTCGAGGTCGTGATCGTTACCAACGAACGCGGCAAGCAGGATGAGATCGCGGGCGCCGACATGGGCGCGCATCTGGCGCGGCACGGGCTCAACGTCGATGTCAAGCGCACTGCGCTCGGCGATATCGACGTTGCCGACGTCATCCTCTCGCATGCGGCGGACGCAGGCAGCGATTTCATCGTCATGGGCGGCTACGGGCATTCGCGCTTGCGCGAATTCGTGCTCGGCGGGGTAACCCGCAGCATTTTCCGCTCGATGACGGCGCCGGTGCTGATGTCGCATTAAGCGCGGACGTTTGGTCAGCGACCGGAATAATATCGCCGGCTATCAGACGGCAAAACAAAGTGAAAATATAGCCTTAGGTAGCGTTGACGCGCGGACGCCGCCCGTGTCACGTTTTCCTCGGGCCCTCAATCACCCGTCCCCCGCGGGCCGATCACCGATCGCGCGCGGGGTAAAGACCGAAAAGCCAAACAATCAAAGACGGAGGGTCGCGGAGGAAGATCTCGCCATGACGCATTGCGCGGCATGACCGAAATCCCGCATGGCGCAGCGGACACAGACGGCGCGGCCTCTCCGCTGTTGGAGGTTGCCGGGGTCGGTATGCGTTTTGGCGGCATCGTTGCTCTCGACGAAGTAACCTTCAGGGTCACCCGCGGGCGCATCGTCGGCCTGATCGGACCCAACGGTGCCGGCAAAACCACCTTGTTCAACTGCCTGAGCAGGCTTTACCGCCCGGGCCGCGGCGATATCTCTTTGAACGGCCGATCGCTCCGCCAATGCGCGCCCTCGGACATTACCGCCCTGGGAATTGGCCGCACGTTCCAGGCCTCCACGTTGTTCACCTCCATGTCGGTCATCGACAACGTCAAAGTCGGCGCCCATGCCCGCGGCCGCAATGGTCCGCTCGCCGACGCGTTCACGCTGCCGTCGACACGAAGCGAAGAGCAGGCGTTCGAGGAGACCGCGCGCACCATGCTCGCTTTCGTCGGCTTGGAAGCCATGGCCGAGCGGCCGGCGGCGAGCCTTTCGTTCGGCGCGCGCAAGCGCGTCGAGCTTGCGCGCGCGCTCGCCGGCAAGCCGATGCTGTTGTTGCTTGATGAACCGGCCGGCGGCTTGAACCACGAGGAAGTGTCGGATCTCGGCGGCCTGATCCGCGCCATCCGCGACCGGCTCGGAATCACGGTGCTCCTCGTCGAGCATCACATGGGTCTGGTCATGAGCCTGTCGGATCAGGTTGTCGTGCTGAATTTCGGCCGCGTGATCGCGGACGGACCGCCCGATGCGGTGCGCAACAACGCGGCCGTCACTGAGGCCTATCTGGGACCGCGGCACTGATGGCGCCTATCCTCCAGCTTCAGGCGCTGAAGGCCTTCTACGGCCAATCGGAAATTGTGCACGGGATCGATCTTGCGGTCGAGGAAGGCGGCATGACCGTGCTCCTCGGCGCCAACGGCGCCGGCAAGACGACGACGCTGCGCGCCATCTGCGGCATGGTGCGCAGCGAAGGTGAAATCCAATTCGCCGGGAAACGGCTCGATCGCCGCGCCACCGAGGACATCGCCGCTCTTGGCGTGGCGCATGTGCCGGAAGGGCGCGGCACCTTCGTCGGCTTGACGGTTGAGGAAAATTTGCGGCTCGGCGGCTACACGCGGCCGCGCCATGCGCCGGCGAACATCGAGCGGATGTACGGCTATTTTCCGATCCTCGCCGAACGCCGCCGCCAGCAGGGCGGCGCGCTGTCCGGCGGCGAGCAGCAAATGCTGGCGATCGCGCGGGCCTTGATGATGCAGCCGCGGCTCCTCGTACTCGACGAGCCATCGTTCGGACTGGCGCCGCGCATCGTCGACGATATCTTCAAGATCGTCGCACGCATCCAACGAGAAGAGCGCGTCAGCGTCCTCCTGGTCGAACAGAACGCCAATCTCGCGCTTGAACTGGCCGATCACGCTTATCTCCTCGAGACCGGCTACGTCGTCGCCTCGGGTAGCGCGAAGGCGCTGGCCGACGATCCGCAAATCCGTCGCGCTTATCTGGGCTATTGAGGGACGCTGCGATGCACGAGCTCTTGCAGCAGGTGTTCTCGGGTCTGGCCGCGGGCTCGATCTATGCCAGCGTCGCGCTGGCGCTGGTGATGATCTATCGCTCGACCGACCTGGTGAATTTCGCGCAGGGCGAAATGGCGATGTTCTCCACCTATATCGCCTGGACGCTGGTGAATGCCGGCCTGCCTTTCTGGGGAGCGTTCGCCATCACGCTCATCGTCTCCTTCGCGGCAGGCATGCTCATTGAGCGCGTGCTCATCCGGCCTGTGGAAAACGCGCCGGTGCTGGCGGCGGTCGTGGTCACCATCGGGCTGTTGCTGATCTTCAACTCGGTGGCCGGGTGGATCTACACCTACACCGTCCAGGATTTCCCGAGTCCCTTCCCGGACCGGCCTCTGTTTCATGCGCTGATCACCACGCGCGATCTCGGTGTGATCGCGGTGACGCTGATCATGCTCCTGCTGCTGTTTCTGTTCTTTCGCTTCACCTCGACCGGATTGGCGATGCGCGCAGCCGCGCAAAATCCGGTGTCCGCCCGGCTGTGCGGAATTCGCGTCGGACGCATGCTCGCGATCGGATGGGGGCTCGCCGCCGCCATCGGTGCCACCGCCGGCATCATGGTCGCGCCGGTGCTTTTTCTCGATCCCAACATGATGGGCGGCGTGCTCCTTTACGCGTTCGCCGGCGCGCTCCTTGGCGGCATCACGAGCCCGGTGGGCGCGGTCGTCGGCGGCCTGATCGTCGGGGTCACCGAGAATCTCGTCGGCACGTATCTCATCGCCAGCCAGCTCAAGCTCACCGTGGCGCTGGCCTTGATCATCCTGGTGCTCGTGTTCCGGCCGAATGGCCTATTCGGCACCGCAATCGTCCGGCGGGTATGAGATGGAAAAAAGCTCTGCAGCCATCGCCCGCAGTCCTGTCGCTGTCGAGCGCTATGGCGCGATGCCGGCCGGCGTCTGGCGATGGGGCAGCGCAATGCTCGCAATCGCCGTCGCGATCGTGCTTCCGTTCACCCTGAGCAATTATCACGTCTTCGAACTGACGCTGGTGATGATCTATGCCATCGCCGTCCTCGGGCTCAACATCCTGACCGGCTACAACGGCCAGATTTCGCTCGGCCATGGCGGATTTTTCGCCGCCGGCGCCTACACCGCCGCCATCCTGATGCACCGCTATGGCGTACCCTATTGGGCTACTCTCCCCCCGGCGGGCCTTATTTGCTTCGTGCTCGGCGTGCTGTTCGGCCTGCCGGCCTTGCGCTTCGAGGGCCCGTATCTTGCGCTCGTGACGCTCGCGATGGCGTTGGCGACGCCGCAACTCCTGAAATACTTCGATACTTGGACCGGCGGTCAGCAGGGCATCAATCTGGTCAAGCCGGTGCCGCCGGCAGGGCTTGGCCTCAACCAAGATCGTTGGCTTTATGTGATCGCCCTGCTCGCACTTTTGATCGCAATCCGCACCGCCGCCAACATGCTCAATGGCCGCACCGGCCGCGCCTGGATCGCGATCCGCGATCACCCGATCGCGGCCGCCGCGATGGGTATCGACACCGCCCGCTATAAGACGCTCGCCTTCGGCACCAGCACGCTGTTTACCGGCGTCGCCGGCGCGCTTTCGGCCATTGCGGTCGGCTACGTTTCGCCCGAAAGCTACAGCCTGTTTTTGTCGGTGTCGTTCCTGGTAGGCTCCGCGGTCGGCGGCATCGCAACCATTGGCGGAGCCATCGTCGGCGGATTTTTCATCCAGTTCGTACCGAACCTCGCCAATGACATTTCCGATGCCGCGCCCTGGGCGATTTATGGATTGGCCATGCTCTTGTGCATGTACACCATGCCGCATGGCGTCGTCGGATCGATCAAACCATGGCTGGCGCGGCTGGTGCTGCGAGCGGCCGCGCAGCGCGCGACTATCGGCCGAAACGATCAAAGCGACGGAGGAACCTCATGACCCGGCCGGCGCGTCCGCGACTGAAAGCGACACGGCCGGACGGCCTCGTGTAGGATCGGAAAAACAAAAAGAACGCTCAACAGGAAACGGAGGAAAATCATGTCACCAAAGCGGATGACCGCGTGGCCATTATCGGCGGCGGGCCTCCTTCTCGCCGGCGGATTGGCATTTGCCGCCGGCCAATACGGGCCCGGCGCCAGCGACGCCGAAATCAAGCTCGGCAACACCATGCCCTATAGCGGTCCGGCCTCGGCCTATGGCGCCATCGGCAAGGCCGAAGTCGCCTATTTCAGCATGATCAACGAACAAGGCGGCATCAATGGCCGCCGGATCAATTTCATCACCCGCGATGACGGTTATAGCCCGCCGAAGACTGTCGAGCTGGTGCGCAAGATGGTCGAGGAAGACCAGGTGCTGGCGCTGTTCCAAACGCTCGGCACGCCGCCTAACACCGCAATCCAGGCTTACGCCAACGACAACAAGGTGCCGCAGCTTTTCGTCGCCACCGGCGCCGACAAGTGGAACGACCCGAAAGCTCATCCCTGGACCATCGGCTGGCAGCCCAGCTACCGCATCGAAGCGCGCATTTACGGCCGTTACATTCTCAAGAACCTGCCGAACGCCAAGATCGCCGTGCTCTATCAGAACGACGATTTCGGCAAGGACTATCTGATCGGGCTGCGCGAAGGCTTGGGGGCCAAGGCCGACACGATGATCGTTGCGACCAAAACCTACGAGACCACGGACCCGACCGTGGATTCCCAAATCGTGTCGTTGCAAGGCAGCGGCGCCGACACGCTGTTGACGGCGGCGGTGCCGAAATTCGCCGCGCAAGCGATCCGCAAGGTATTCGACATCGGCTGGAAACCCACTCATTTTCTCACTAACGTGTCGGTTTCAGTCGGCGCGGTCATGAAGCCTGCGGGGCCGGACAAAGGCGTCGGCGTCATTTCCGCCGGCTATCTCAAGGAGCCCACTGATCCGCAATGGGCCAATACACCGGAATACAAGGAGTGGCTGGATTGGATGAAGAAATACAATTCGGCCGGCAACCTCGCCGACATCAACAATGTCTACGGCTATTCGACGGCACAAACGATGATCGCCGTACTCAGAACATGCGGCGACAATCTCACGCGCGAGAACATCATGAAGCAGGCTGCCTCTATCCACGATCTGAAATTGCCGATGCTGCTGCCGGGCATCGTCGTGTCCACGAGCGAAACCGATTTTGCGCCGATCAAACAGATGCAATTGATGAAGTTTGACGGCACGACCTGGCAGCACTTCGGCGACGTGCTTTCCGGATCCGGCAGCTGATCCGCTGAGCTCACGACGAAGGCCGGCCGCAACGGGCCGCCATTCGTCATTCCGCGGGTTTGGCGAGATCCGCCGGAATGGCGGTCTGCACCACGAGGCCGCGGGCGCGGGCGTCGGCGACGCCGAGCGAACGTAACGCCGCGAGCGTGAGCGATTGCACGATGTCGCGCTCGCGGCCGGACGGGTCTGGCGCCAATGGACCGATCAGCCCTTCGATCAGCATGCCGGTAATGCCGGCCGCAGCAACGGCGACATCCTGCTGTGGCAAGCGCCCCTCGGCGATCGCGGCCGAAATCCGGCCGGCGAATTCAGCCGCAAGCGACTTGCGAAAGGCGAGCCGCGCCGCATCAAGTTCGGCATCGATCGGCTCGGCGATGGCCGCAAAGGAAAACCTGCGGTCGCGCAGCGCGCGCGCTGCAAACGTCACGATCGCCGCCGACAGGCCCGACAGCGGTCCCGGCGCGCCGGCGGCGGCGCGGCGCAACGCCCCAATCTCACTGTCGGCGATCTCCGCCAAGAGTGCGGCGACAAGATCGGTCTTCGCCGGGAAATACCGATAGACCGTACCCGCCGCGATCCCGGCGCGGGCGGCGACGGCGGCGATCTGCACCGCCGCCATCCCCCCTTCGCTCGCGATCTGCCGCGCCGCCGCGATGATGGCGTCGTGGCGCGCGGCTAGTCGGCGGACAACATTTTCGGTGCGGCGATACGGCAAGACGTTCCATCGGATCGATTCGCATGCCTTCTATAGAGTATCTGAACCATGATTCAACGCGAGCGGTATCGACGAAGGAAAAACAGATCGCTCGCCACCGGACGGAAGAGTTAGAATAAATCCGCAACGCAAATCCGAACAAACACAATTCCGGGCAAAGCACATGGCTTTCACGCGCTTGACGGTGTTGACCTTCGCCGCCGCGTTATTCGCTCATGCCGCCGCCGCGAGCGACCCGCGCCCACCGCAGCTGCAAATCTCGTTCCTCGCCGAGCCGGCGCCGATCGTCCAATACGGCGCGACCAAGCTCGTCTACGAAATGGTGGTGACGAATTTCTCGAAACGGTCGTATGTCTTCGACACGATCGAAGCCAAGGCCGGCGCGTCGCAGTTTTCGTTTTCCGGCACCGCGCTCGCCGGCATGATGGCGCATCTCGGTCCCTGGGATCCGGTCGCCGGCCCCGCCAGCCGCACGATCGCTGCCGGGCGGAGCTTGGTCGTCTACTTCATGCTGGATCTTGGGGACGCCAAGGCACCGCCGGCGATCGAGCACGCGCTGCATGTGATCGCCGACGACGGCGGCGCGCACGATATTGCGCTCAAGCCGCTTGCCGTATCCGGTGAAAAGCCGATTGTCGTCGCTCCGCCGCTGCGCGGGGTGTGGATGGCGGGCGATGCCGTCAACAATGGGCCCGACGCGGCCCATCGCAGGGCGATTCTCATCACCGACGGCCGCGCCTGGCTGGCGCAGCGTTACGCGATCGACTGGGTGCAGATTCAAAAGGTCGATGGCGCTTACACGACCTGGAAGGGCGCCGAGGACAAGAACGAAAGCTATTTCTGCTACGATCAACCGATCTACAGCGTCGCCGCCGGCAAGGTGGTCGGCATGGCCGATGGGCTACCGGAGAACGTCCCTCATTCCGGCAAATATGCTTTCGCGCTCACCTTCGATAACGCCGGCGGCAACCATGTCGTGGTCGAGATCGCCGCGCACCGCTACGTGCTTTACGCGCACATGAAGCCCGGCACGGTGCGCGTGAAGGTCGGCGACAAAGTCGGCGTCGGCGACCTCCTCGGTCATGTCGGCAACAGCGGCAGCTCCACCGAGCCGCATCTGCACATGCACATCGTCGACCAGCCGTCGTTTCTCGCCGGCAACGGCCTGCCCTACGAATTCACGGCCTTCGATGCGAGCGGTCCAGTCGAGGCAGACGTGAGCTCGTCGACAGCGATCAATATCGGCACAATCGGTCCGCAGAAACCGTTCACCAACGACTATCCGGCAAACAACGCCGAAGTGACCTTCCGCTGAAGCTTCTGCAGCACTGCGGCCGCGCTACTCGCCGCGTTGCGCCAGCGATTTGGCGCGGATCTTGGCGAGCGTCGTCATCGGCGTGATCGCCTCTGGGTCGATCGCCAAACGGACAATCGCCGGCTTGCCGGACGCCTGCGCTTCCTTGAAAGCGGCGGGAAACTCCGCCGTGTTCTCGACGCTGACACCGAAGCCGCCAAAGGCACGGGCATAGCCAACGAAGTCCGGGTTCCGCAGATCGGTTGCGAAGATCCGGCCGGGATATTCGCGCTCCTGGTGCATGCGGATCGTGCCGTAAATTCCGTTGTCGGCAATCACGACAACGAGGGGCAGATGATATTGCACGGCGGTGGCGAATTCCTGCCCGTTCATCAGGAAGTCGCCGTCGCCGGCGATGCACACCACCGGCCGCTCCGGATAGAGCCTCTTCATCGCGACCGCGGCCGGCACGCCGTAGCCCATCGAGCCTGAGGTCGGCGCGATATGCTGCCCGAAGCGGCGGAAACGGAAGAAGCGATGAATCCACGCGGCGTAGTTGCCGGCGCCGTTGCAGACGATGGCGTCGTCGGGAAGATACTCGCGCAGCCACACCATGATCGCGCCGAGATTGACGCCGCCCGGCTGCTCGGTCGGGGTCTCCGTCCAGGACAAATATTCGGCATGCGCCGCTTCCGCATCACCGCGCGGCGCACCCGGCACCTCAAGTTTCTCCAGCGCGGCGGCGAAGGCCGTCGGAGTCGCGTGGATCGGCAGTGTCGGGCTGTAGACGCGCCCGAGCTCTTCCGCGCCGGGATGGATGTGCACGAACTTCATCTGCGGCCGCGGAATGTCGAACAGCGTGTAGCTCTGCGACGGCAGTTCGCCC
>Ga0187781_10004143_pt1 | contig 10836 bp, 7 predicted proteins | sample 0715_SJ02_MP02_2_FD_132447 | JGI IMG/M metagenome (GOLD analysis project Ga0187781, IMG submission 132447) | Tropical peat soil microbial communities from peatlands in Department of Meta, Colombia - 0715_SJ02_MP02_20_MG | ecosystem: Environmental > Terrestrial > Soil > Wetlands > Peat | place...
CATGGCCAAGGCCTTTGCGGCCGAGCTGGGCAAGCACAACATCCGGGTGAACAGCGTGCACCCGACCGGCGTGGTCACGCCGATGGGGTCGGGCGGCATGCAGGCCGAGCTGGCCGCGGCCATCGCCGGGGACGAGCGGCTGGGGGTGATGTTCATGAACATGATGCCGGTCGACATCACCCAGCCCGACGACGTGGCGGACACGGTGCTGTTCCTGGCCTCGGACGAGTCGAGGTACGTCACCGCGCACGAGATTTCCCCGGACGCGGGCGTCACCGAGTTCTGACCTCAGCGCCGCGGCTGCTCGCCGTCCCGGCGAGCGACCTTGTGGAAGTTACGTAGGAACAAAAATGGCTAATTCGGGCGCTGAGTTGGCCGTAACCTCCACCAGGTCGCTGGCCCGCCGGGCCGGCGCGTCAGCGGGACGTGCCGACCAGTGTGCGGGCCGCGTCGGCGATGTGGGCGGCGTCGATGCCAGCCGCGTCGAGTAGCTGCGCCGGCGTGCCCGAGCCGGGCATCTCCCTGACGGCCAGGTGCGCGATCGACAGCTCGGCCCGGCCCGCCGCGGTGAGCGCGTCGACCACGGCCGAGCCGAGGCCGCCCTCCGGATGGTGGTCCTCGGCGACCACGATCCGGCCGCCGGTCGCCGCGACCGCGGCGGACAGCACCCCGACGTCGACCGGCTTGACGGAGTACAGGTCGATCACCCGCGCGCTGATCCCCTCGGATCCAAGCGCGTCGGCGGCGGCCAGGCACTCGTGCAGCGTCACGCCCGCTCCGATGAGCGCGACCTGGTCGGCGTCGGTGGAACGCACCACCTTGGCGCCGCCAACCGGGAACGTCTCGTCGGCCGGGTACAGCACGGGGTAGGACCCGCGGGTGGTGCGCAGGTAGCTGATGCCGTCCAGGTCGGCCATCGCCGCCACCAGCGCCGCGGCGCTGGTGGCGTCGCTCGGGTACAGCACTGTCGAGCCGTGCACGGCGCGCATCATGGCCAGGTCCTCCAGCGCCATCTGCGACGGGCCGTCGGCGCCGATCTCAACGCCCGCGTGCGAGCCGGCGAGCCGGATATTGGCCTTTGATATCGCCGCCATCCGGATGAAGTCGAAGGCGCGGGTGAAGAACGCGGCGAACGTCGAGGCAAACGGCCGGTAGCCGCGAACGCTGAAGCCGACCGCCGCGGCGAGCAGCTGCTGCTCGGCGATGTACATCTCGAAATACCGCTCGGGGTACCTGTGCGCGAAGAGTTCCGCGAACGTCGAGTTGGACACCTCGCCGTCCATGGCGACCACGTCCGGGCTCGCGCCGAGTGCAGCCAGCGCCTGGCCGTAGGCAAGCCGCGTCGCGACCTTGTCGCCCACCGAGTAGACCGGCAGCTGTACCGCGCCGCCGGTGTCGGCACGCGCCCGCGGCGCCGGGTGAGCCGCTGGTTTCGGGCCCCTGACCACGAGGTCGCGCTCGCCGCCGAGCTCGATCACGGCGCGCTCGGCCATTTCCGGTGGCAGCGGCCTGCCGTGCCAGCCCTCGGCGTCCTCCACCTCCGTGAACCCCCGGCCCTTGCGGGTGCGGGCCAGGATCACCGCGGGCTGGTCGCGGCTAAGGTCGACCGCCTCGCGCATGGCCCGGTCGATCTCGCCGAGGTCGTGTCCGTCGATCGTGAACACCCGGGCGCCGAACGCCGACACGCGCCTCGAGTAGGTATCGAGGTCCCATGACAGCTCCGTCGGCCCGCGCTGGCCGAGCCGGTTCACGTCCACCATGGCGATGAGGTTGGACAGCTTGTAGTGCGAGGCCTTGTCCAGCGCCTCCCAGATGGATCCCTCGGCCATCTCGCTGTCGCCGCACAGCACCCAGACCCGGTAGGGAATCTCGTCGACGTACTTCCCGGCCAGCGCGACGCCGACGGCATCCGGCAGGCCCTGACCGAGCGAGCCGGTTGCCACGTCCACCCACGGCAGGTCCGGCGTCGGGTGGCCCTCGAGGGGCGACCCGAACCTGCGGTAGCCGGTCATGAGCTCCTCATCCGAGATCACCCCGACCGCCTTGAAGACCGAGTAGAGCAGCGGGGAGGCGTGGCCCTTGGAGAAGATCAGGTGGTCGTTGGCCGGATTGGCCGGGTCGTCCCAGTCGTAATGCAGGTGCCGACCCACCAGCACCGCCAGCAGGTCGGCTGCGGACATGCTGGAGGTCGGGTGCCCGGACCCGGCGGACGTGCTCGAGCGGACGGAGTCGACGCGCAGCTGCTGCGCGAGCTCACCGGCCGTGGCGAGGTTGATGTCGGTTTTGATGGCGGTGGGGACTGCCACGAGCACCTCCCAGGTTTCCACGCACACCTCTACCCAAGGCTAGGCTGCTACACCTGCCGCCGTCTGGCGAGGGCCCTACCCTCGTGCCATGGTTCTGGAGGGGAACGGGCCCGATCGGCTGCCCGGATTGCTGGCCCGCTGGCGGTCGGACCTGGCGGCCTGGGCCATTCCCGCGGACATCACGGCGATGGCCGAGGAATCGCCCTGGGTGCTGCCGCGCCCGGTGTTCACCCGCCGCGCCGATCGGGTCGCCGCCGCCCCGGCCGGGCCCTCGTACGAGCGGGCCGCGGCAGCCCTCGACCCGCCGGGCAGCGTGCTCGACGTCGGCGCCGGGGCCGGGGCGGCCTGCCTGCCGCTGCTGCCCCGGTGCACCGCGCTGACCGCGGTCGATACCGAGCCGGACATGCTCGAGCTGCTGGCCGAGCGCGCCGCGGTCGCGGGCCGCCAGGCCCGGCTGGTGCCCGGCCGGTGGCCGGACGTGGCCAGCCAGGTGGCCAGCGCCGACGTCGTGACGTGCCATCACGTGGTCTACAACGTGCCGGACATCGAGCCGTTCCTCGCCGCGCTGACCGCCGCGGCCCGTCGGACCGTCGTGCTCGAGATGTCGGCCGTCCACCCGCTGACCAGCCTCAACCCGCTCTGGCTGCGCTTTTGGGGCCTGGTCAGGCCGGACCGGCCGACCGCCGACGACCTGCTGGCTATCCTGGCCGCGATGGGCGTGGAAGCCGGCTCGCGCCGCTGGTCCCGGCCGGGCGGCCGCGACTACGCCAGCTTCGCCGAGTTCGCCGAACTTACCCGGCGGCGGCTCTGCCTGCCGCTGGCGCGCGCAGACGAGGTCGCAGCCGCCCTCACCGACCTGGGCGTCGACCCGCGCCGCCCGGCAGACCTCGGCTCATCCGGCCGTGACCTGGTCACGATCTGGTGGGGAGGTGGGGAGGGATCCCCGACGATTTGGCCGGAGGGGCGTCCAGCAGGTAGAGACGATGGGAACAGCGCACGGTGATGGGCGGCCTGGAATGAGCGAATACCCAGACGGCTGGTTCCGCGACGGACGGGGCGCGGACGGACAGGGGACCGGTGAAGCCGACCCCGGCCGGACCGTCAGCCTCCCGACCGGCATGCCCACCGCACCACCCGGGGCCTGGCCGGATCAGCCGCCGCTGTCCAGCCGCGGCGGGCCCGCGACACCGCCGCGCTCGCCCGTCCGCTACCCGACCGGACCCGGCAGCCCGGCCAGGTACGGCGGGTCGCGCCGGCGCCGCTGGCTGCGGCCACGGCGGATCTTCGGTGTCCTCGCGCTCGTGGTCGTGGTGCTGATCGCCGGCGGCGTGGTGACGTACTTCTACCTCAACGGCAAGCTCACCCGCGGGGCAGCCCTCGCCGACTACCCTGGCCGCCCCGGTCCCGGCTCCGGGACCAACTGGCTGATCGCCGGATCGGACAGCCGACAGGGGCTGACGAGGCAGCAGGAACGCGAGTACTCCACGGGCCAGGTGGGCGGGTCCGGGGCCGGCGATTCGGACACAATCATGATCTTGCACATCCCGGTCGGCGGCGGCAGGCCGATGCTGATCAGCGTGCCGCGGGATTCGTACGTGAACATCCCCGGCTACGGCATGGACAAGATCAACGCGGCGTTCGCCTTCGGCGGGCCGGCCCTGCTGGCGAAGACCATCCAGAGCGACACCGGGCTGTACATCAACCACTACATGACCATCGGCTTCGGCGGCTTCGTCAACGTGGTCAACGCGGTCGGCGGTGTGCGGATTTGCCTGCCGAGCGCCATCCACGACCCGGCCTCCGGGGTGAACCTCAACGCCGGCTGCCAGGTGCTGAACGGCGGCCAGGCGCTCGCGTTCGTCCGCGACCGGCACAGCTTCGCCACCGAGGATCTCCAGCGCGAGCAGGACCAGCGAATCTTCCTGGCCGCGCTGCTGCGGAGGATGACCAGCGCGGGCGTGGCGCTCGACCCGTTCGCGGCACTGCCCGCGGCGACCGGCGCGGCCAGCAACATCACGGTGAGCCCGGGCACCCAGCTGTACCAGCTGCTGTCGGTCGCGCGGGCGCTGCGGGACCCGCTCACCACGACGGTGCCGATCGCGAACGCGAACTACTGGACCGCGGCGGGCGACTCCGTGCAGTGGAACGCCCCGCAGGCTACCCAGCTGTTCACCGCGCTGCAGGACGGTCAGCCGGTGCCTGCGAACCTCATCACCGGCTCGACGCTGGGATAACGGCCTCGGCCGGGGCCGGCGCGGGGGTCTGCAGCGGGAAGTGGCACGCCGCCACATGGCCGGGACCGAACGGCCGCAGCAGCGGCTCCTCGACCGCGCACACCTCCTGCACGAGCGGGCACCTGGTCCGGAACCTGCAGCCGGACGGCGGATTGATGGCGCTCGCCAGCTCACCAGCGACCCCGACCGCGCTCTTGGTGCCGGGCACGGCGGGCTCGGGCTCCGGGATAGCGGAAATAAGCCCGGCCGTGTACGGGTGCGCGGCCCGCTCGTAGATGCTGTCCGCCGGGGCCAGCTCAACCATCTTGCCCAGGTACATCACGCCGATGTTGTCGGCCATGTACTTCACCACGGCCAGGTCGTGCGAGATCACCACGTAGGTGAGCCCGTGGTCGGCCTGCAGTCGCTTCATGAGGTTCAGCACCTGGGCTCGGATCGACACGTCGAGCGCGCTGACCGGCTCGTCTGCCACGATCACCTGGGGGCTGAGGGTGAGCGCGCGGGCCAGCCCGATCCGCTGCCGCTGGCCGCCGGAAAACTCGTGCGGGTAGCGCTCGACCGCGTTCCGCGGCAGGCCGACCTCGTCGAGCAGCTCGTTCACGCGGCTGGTCTGCTCCTGCCTGCTGCCAATGTGCTGGATCTCCAGCGGCTCGCGGATGATCGACCCCACCCGCATCCGCGGGTCTAGCGAGGAGTACGGGTCCTGGAACATCAGCTGGAGGTCACGGCGTTGCTGCCGCAGCTCGCCGCCGCGCAGGCCGGACATCGTCTTGCCGCGCAGCCGAACCTCACCGTCGGTCGGCCGTTCCAGCGCCACGATCACCTTGCCGATGGTCGTCTTGCCGCACCCGGACTCGCCGACCAGCCCGAACGTCTCGCCGGCGCGCACCGAGAAGGACACGCCGGACACCGCGTGCACGGCGCCGATAGAGCGCTGCAGGATCCCGTGCGTGACCGGGTACTCCTTCACCAGGCTGGCGATCTCCAGCAGCGGGGCGTCGGGCTGCGCGCCGTCGCCCGGCACGGAACCGACGGTCGTGGTACCGATCGCCCCTGTGCCAGCGACGACGGTGCCGTCGACCACGGTGCCGTCGGCCACGGTGCCGTCGGCCGCTGCCTGGCCAGCCTCCGCGCGGTCCGTCACGATCAGCACGGCCGTTGCGGGTGCGGCCGGCGTGCCGACCGTCGCGGGGCCATCCACCGGGTGCCAGCACGCGAACGCGTGACCCGGATTGTCACCGGCCAGCACCGGCTCCTCCGTCCGGCAGCGGTCGGTGGCCAGGCTGCATCGCGGTGCGAACCGGCAGCCCGCCGGCGGCCGGGTCAGGTCGGGCGGCAGCCCGGCGATCGCCAGCAGTCGCTGCGACTTGTCCTGCGTCAGCCGCGGGATCGAGGCCAGCAGTGCCCTGGTGTACGGGTGTCGCATATGCCGGAAGACCGTCGTGGTATCCGAGGTCTCCACGATGCGGCCCGCGTACATGACGTTGACCCGGTCGGCATTGTTGCCAATCACCCCCATGTCGTGCGTGATCAGCAGCATCGCCATGCCCAGCCGGGACCGCAGCTCGTCGAGCAGCCTGAGGATCTGCGCCTGGATCGTGACGTCGAGGGCGGTCGTCGGCTCGTCGGCGATCAGCAGCTTCGGCTCGCACGCCAGCGCCATCGCGATCATGACACGCTGCCGCATGCCGCCGGAGAGCTGGTGAGGATAGTCGCCCAGCCGCTCCTTCGGCCTCGGCAGGCCGACCAGCGCCAGCACCTCGGCCGCGCGTTCGAGCGCCTCCTCCTTGGTGGCGTTCCGGTGCAGTCGCACCGGCTCGGCGACCTGGTACCCGATGGTCTTGGTCGGGTCGAGCGACGTCAGCGGATCCTGAAAGATCATCGCGACCTCGTTGCCGCGATACTTCCTGAGCTCGTGGTCCGGCATCCCGACCAGTTCCTGGCCCGCGAGCTTGACGGAGCCGCTGACGATCTTGCCGCCCAGCGGCAGCAGGCCCAGGATCGACAGCCCGGTCATCGACTTGCCACAGCCGGACTCGCCCACCAGGCCCAGGGTCTCGCCTTCGTCGATCCGCAGGCTGACGTTCCCGACCGCCTGCACCACCGACTTGGTGAGCTGAATGTGGGTCGAGAGGTCGTCGACTTCGAGGACGGGTGCCACTACCGCCGCCGCAGCCGGACGTCGAACGAGTCGCGCAGCGCGTCCCCGATCAGGTTGCACGCCATCACGACCAGCACGATGCAGGCCCCGACCGGATAGACCAGCCACCAGTAGCCGTCCTGCATGTACCCGATGCCGTTGGACAGCATGTCGCCCCAGTCCTGATTCGGGTAGTGCAGCCCGTAGCCCAGGTAGCCGAGCGCCGCCACGGTGAGGATCGCGTCGGCGACGTTGAACGTGACATTGACGATCATCACCCCGAGCGCGTTCGGGATCAGGTGCCGCGCGATCAGCCGCACTCTGCTCGCGCCAGCGATCCGGGCCGCGGACACGAAGTCCCGCTCCCGGAGCGTGAGCACCTCGCCGCGGACCAGCCGGGCCGGCACCAGCCAGAAGTAGGCGCCGATGATGACGCTGAGGCCGAGCACGGACGCGCCGTAGCGGACCGCGATGATCAGCACGACGAACAGGAACGGGACCGAAAGGAAGACGTCGACGATTCGCATCATGACGGAGTCGATGAACCCGCCGACCAGGCCCGCCACCGCGCCGTAGATCGCACCGATCACGATACCGATGACGGCGGCGGCGAAGCCGACCTCGAGCGCCGCCTGGCCGCCCTTCATGAGCAGCCCGAGCTCGTCGAAGCCCAGGTCGGTGGTACCGAGCGGATGCCCTGCCACCGGCGGCAGGTTCGTCGCGAGCAGATTGGAGCTGATGACGTTGCCGTGGTAGACCAGCGGCCCCAGGAAGCAGAAGATCACGAAGAAGAGCAGGATGGCCAGACCGATCAGGGCGAGCCGGTTCTGCGCGAACTCGCGGACGGCGAGCCGCCAGCCGCTCTGAATCGGGCCGACTTCGCCGCCCTCGGGCGCCCTCGTGATATCAAGGGGCGACAGGGGCCGGGCTACTTGGGTCACCGGGGGGCTCCTCTCGTTCGCGGCTGCGGGTCAGGCCAGCCGGATCCGCGGGTCGGCGACCGTCAGCGCGATGTCGGCTATCAGGTTGCCGACCACGGTGAGGGTCGCGCCCACCAGCGTGTAGGCGAGCAGCACGGGATAGTCGACGTTGCTGAGGCTGGTGAAAAACAGCAGACCGAGCCCCTGGTAGTTGAACACCTGCTCGGTGATCAGGTTGCCGGCCAGCAGGATCGGGATGGACAGGCCGATCAGCGTGACCATCGGCAGGCACGCGTTGCGGAGCAGGTGGCGCCAGAGCACGAGCCGCTCCGGCAGGCCCTTCGCCCGGGCAGCCTTGATGTAGTCCTGGGCGAGGGCGTCCATCGCCGTCGAGCGCATGTACCGGGAGTAGCCCGCCACGCTGATCAAGGTGAGGGTCGCGATGGGCAGCGTCATCGCGTGCCAGTCGCCGATGACAACCAGCAGGTTGGTCGACTGGCTCGCCTCGAAGCTGAAGATCGGGATGGACAGCGCGAAGACCTGGATGAGGATCAGCGCGAGGAAGAACACCGGCATCGCGTACGTGACGAACGCGAGCGCCGTGACGACGTTGTCGCCGACGGTATTCCGCCGCACCGCCTGGTAGATGCCCAGCGGTATGGCGATCACCACGGCGAACACCAGCGATATGCCGGACAGGTACAGGCTGCGCGCCCACCGCTCCTCGAACAGCGCCGCCACGCTCTGGTTGACCTTGTAGGACTTCCCGAGGTTGCCGTGCAGCACGCCGACGATGTAGCTCCAGTACTGCACCAGCCAGGGCCGGTCGAAGCCGTGCACTCTATTCCACGCTTTGATGGCGGGGGGCGTCGCTCGCACTCCGAGGACGTCGATGGCAGGCGACGGGTAGACGATGTGCAGCAGCAGAAAGACAAAAATGGACACGCCGAAGACGACCACGATGGACGTCCCCACCCGGCGGACGAGGTAAGCGGTCACCGCCTGTTCCCCTCTCGCACCGCGGTCAGCCACACCGGGCTGGATCGCGCCTTGCTGCCCTGGTATCACGAGCCAGCGCGGGAGTCCAGTCCTTGGGGCGGGGAAGCTGCGCTTCCCCGCCCCCAAGACCCGGACGTGCTGGCCTTATGTGACCTCCGGGCGGGGGCGCCGCGCCCCCGCCCGAAGGTCTCCCGAGTCGTTACTTGAGGAAGTACATGAACTCGGGGTTCATCTGGAACTGCGTGAGCGACTCGAACGCCGCCGGCGGACCCGACATGCCCTTCTTCCAGACGAGGATGTTGTCCACGACCGGCTCGAACAGGCTCGGCTGCACCGTGGTGATGTAGGAAGCCTCGCTGCGCACCGCGTCCGGGTTGTTGCTCGTCACCGATGCGTGGATCAGCGCGTTCACCTCGGAGTTGGAGAACTCGCCGATGTTGAACGAGCCGCCCGTGTTGAAGATCTCGTTGGTCGTCGGGTACGTGGAGATGCTGAACCCGCCGAAGTCCTCCATCGCCCACAGGTTGATGCCAGCGGGGTTGGCCCCGTCGTAGTAGGTGGCGAGCATGTGGTTGAAGTTGTCGGACTTCAGCGTGATCTCGATGCCCGCCTTCTTCGCCTGCGAGACGAGGTCGGTGACCTGCTCGCCGATGATCGCCGGGGTCGTGGTGTAGATCAGGTTCCACGCCAGCTTGGTGCCTGACGGGATGCCCGCCCCGCACTCACCGGCGCCGGTACCGGGCTTGCTGCACACGTCCGTGCCGCCCGGGTTCACCGTCCACCCGTGTGCCTTCAGGATGCTGATAGCGGCCGACACGCTGAACGGGTAGGGGTCCTTCGTGGCGTTCGACGGCGTGTACGGGCTCGGCGGGATAGCCGGCACCGGGCCGTAGGCCTGGCCGCCCGCGCCGTAGAAGAACGCCTTGATGTAGCCCGCCTCGTCCTCCAGGTGCGCGAACGCCTGGCGGATGTAGAGCTGGTTGATGATGCTGCTGAAGTCCCCGGTCGTGTCCTTGAAGTTGTAGGTCACGTAGTTGAACTCGAAGCCCGGGTACCCGAACACGTTGTAGTTACTCTGGATGGACTTGACCTGGGGGATGTCCGGGAACGGGACGTAGCCCACGTCGATGCTGCCGGCCTTGACCGCGTTGAACTCGGCCGTGTCGGACGTGAACGGCACGCCCTGGTAGTCGGACTCCGGGGTCGCGTGCGGGCCGCTGTAGGCCGTGTTGGGCACCATGGTGAACGCGTCGGTGGTGTCGTTGAACACGCTGATCTTGTACGGTCCGTCGACGACCTGCCACAGCGGGTTGCTCGCGTACGTGGCCACCGACTTCGACTGGCTGGCCAGGTAGTTGTAGATCGCCGTCGCGTTGGCCGGGTTGGTGAAGTCCAGGGTCGGGCCGTTCGTCGACGCCTTCGCCCACGCCTGCGCCGGCAGCGGCTCGACGCCCGCGAGGCTGTCCTCCCAGAACCAGGTCGGGTTGACCGCGGCGTTGAGGTTCAGCGTCAGCGTCTGGCCGACCGCGGTCATGCTGGTGATCTGGTCCGGGATCCCCACGCCGGGGCTGTAGTTGCCGTAGTTCGCCGGGTTCTCCTTGACCGCGGCCTTGACCAGGTCGATCCAGAACTCGGCGTCCGCAGCGGTGATCTCCGTGCCGTCGGACCACTTCCACGGCTTCAGCGTGATGGACACCGTCTTGTCGCCGTTGCTCCACACCGGGTCGTCGGCGAGGCTCATCGCGGGGTCTTCCTTCTGGGCCGCACCGTCAGGGAACCAGCTCAGCGGCCGCCAGCTCTCGTACTGGAACTGGTAGGCGGTGTACACCGAGCTGTTGGCTCCCGGCGTGACCGGGAAGATCCAGGTCGGCGCCGTCCCCGCGGCAAAGGCCCAGGTGATGGTGCCGGCGTGCGCGGTCCCCGTCTGCGCGGGCACGTTGCCATACGCCCCGGTCGGGGTGGAGCTGACACTAGTCGTCGTCGATGCCTTGCCGCAGGCGGCGAGCACCGTGGCACCGGCTGCGGCCAGGGCCATGAACATAAAGGCCGGACGGGCAACTCTCATAGTTATCCCCTTGCTATCCGGGGCCGCCTCGTGCGGGGGCTCCGCGTGCCGCGGTGGGCCAGACCTTGGACGGCTGAGCGTATGACTCAGCCGCCGGCTGCCCTGCCCGTGCCAGCCGACCAACCGCAGTGCACAAAACTGGGAGCAGGTTGACCGAAAGCATAAGGTTGGC
>Ga0187781_10004144_pt1 | contig 10834 bp, 10 predicted proteins | sample 0715_SJ02_MP02_2_FD_132447 | JGI IMG/M metagenome (GOLD analysis project Ga0187781, IMG submission 132447) | Tropical peat soil microbial communities from peatlands in Department of Meta, Colombia - 0715_SJ02_MP02_20_MG | ecosystem: Environmental > Terrestrial > Soil > Wetlands > Peat | place...
AGTCCGCGATACCCAGCAGCAGCCCCGCCGCGGCGCACGTGCGCAGCGACGGGCCCGAACGATCCCACAGCAGCAGCGTCGTGACCAAGGTGAGCAGGAACAGGAACGGGACATCCCCCATGATCAGGTGCTCGAGCTCGATCTCGAACCCGTCATAAAGCACCGGGACCGCCGCCAGCGTGGCCAGCCAGGCAGGGGCGCCGAAGTGCCTGGCCAGCGCGTACACCATGGCCGCCACCGCCAGGCCCATGAGATGTTGCAGGATCGTTATGAGGGCGTAACTATGAAACGGCAGGAGGATTTTCAGCCCGATGGAGTACCCGGACACCCGGACCGGATCGAGCCCGAAGTGGATCGTGTTCGAGAGATACTCGAACGAGTCGTTGAACCAAGCTTGCCATTGGTAGCCGAGTTCAGCATCGACGCGGAGCAGCACGGCCGGGATGAGCGCGATGACGAACAGGCGATGCCCGGACCAGGTTCGGGCGGCCAGCGAGCGGAAGCCGCCTCCGCCGCCCCAGCCGGGCTTGCTCAGCCGGATCGGCCAGGCTCGCCGCGGCGAAGGCCCGCGCGACGGGGCCGCAGGCATTACCCTCAAGCCATACCCTCCTGTGCCGGGTTGATGACCCCGACAGTGAACAAGCGGCCGGTCCCGGTGCGCTTGTCCCCGCCTACCGTCATATCAGGCCGCCCCGCACCGGACGCGCGCGGGCCCTCGCATCGCCACGCTACGGTGACGCCCGAGGACAGCGGCCCAGCAACGACCAGGCCGCCGCCGAGGTGCGCGACCTCGACCGCCTCATCGAGCCGGCCGGGCCCGGCTGCCCGCCAGCTACGCCGGGCCGGTCGCCGACGGGTGGTAAGCCGGTCAAGGCGATGCCTACCCAGCCCGGGGAGAAGCGAGCCGGACAGCGAAGGCCGGCAGGCTGGCAGCACGGCCTTGCCCAATGCATGCCTAACTAGCAGTCGCCTATGACGTCTGCCCGGCCAGGCCGTTATCGCCGGAGGCCTGTAAAACCGTCGGCCTACCTGGCCTGGAAGTGCTGGCCCGTCGGCCAGTCATGCCCATTCTGCGCGCTGCGGGCTGCGCACTGGTGCCCGCATCCCGGTGCGGGCTAGCAACTCGACCACCAGCCGGTCACGCGGATCGGCGCTGGCCCGGGCGGCAGCCATGACCTTGGCCGCGTCGCGGTCATCGAGGAACTTCGGCAGCGGGTCGGGTTTCTTGGGGATGTCCCTGGCGATGACGGGGTTGCGGGGGGCGTCGGGCCAGTCCCACTCGATGACCCGCTCGAAGAACTGGCGGATAGTGCGCATCCGCTGCCGGTGCGTCTCCCGGCTGATCACCTGATCAGCGGAGCGGTGATTGCCGGCCAGCCATACTTTGTAGTCCTCGATGTCATCACGGCGGACATCGGCGATGGCAGTGACACCGGCCTCGGTGACCAGGCAGCGGGCGAACTGGCGCAGTGCGTTCTCGGCAGCATTGACGCTGGCGGGCGCCAGGAACGTGCCCAGCTGACGCAGGTACCGGTGGATCGTCGCCACGGCCTGCGGCGCCTCAGCCCGCAGCCGTGCCCACTCGCCGCCGGCGACGCTCCTCGCTCGCTGCGCGTTGTCCTGCGCCTCGCCGGTCTCCGCCGCCCGGGCGGGCAGGGCGTTCACGAGACGGCTGCTTCCTGCACAGCCAGCATCCCGGCGACGGCGTCCTGGCCGGCGTCGATCATCTCCGATGCCTGCCGGTACTGCTCGGCCAGCCAGTCATTGGCCAGGTGCAGGTAGACCCGGGTCGACTCGATCGACCGGTGCCCGGCCTGGGCCGGCACCGCCTCCAGCGCCATCCCCGCCTCCCGCAGCCGGGTCAGGCAGGTATGCCGCAGCTCATGGCACGTCGCGTGCTCCAGCCCGGCCCGCTTGCGGGCGCCGGCCAGGATCTCATCCAAGCCCTCCGCCGATAGCGGCAAGCCCCGCCGCCGCCCCTTCAGCGCCACGAACACCCGGTCCGTGCCCGTCCCGGCTGGCCGCTCGCCGTGCAGGTAGTCACCCAGCGCGCCGAAGAACCGGTTCGCGGCCGGGACCACCCGGTGATGACCCCCCTTGCCCTCGGTGATGACCAGCCGCCGGTCCGCGACCTGCACGTCCGCGAACCGCAGGCCCAGCACCTCGCACCGGCGCAGCCCGGCCAGCAGCATCGCCAGCACCATCGCCCGGTCCCGGTCCGTCCGCAGCGCCGCGACCAGCCGGTCCGCCTCGCCCGGCAACAAGATCCGCGGCAGCGTGCGCGGCACCGGCACCAGCGGCGCCGTCCGCGACCGCACCGACCCGCCCTGCCGCCGCGTCATCAGGCCCCGCAGCACCGGGTTCGCCTGCACCGGCCTATCGCCGCGGGCGACCAGGTAGGCATACAGGCCCGACACCGACGACAGGCGGCGGGCGATCGTCCTAGCCGACAGCCCCGACTCGCGGTCCGACAGCCGGACCACCGTCCGGTCCCCCCGCTGATCAGACAGGAAATCGAACACATCCGCCGGTGTGATATCGGCCGGATCCTTGCCGACCACCGTGAAGAACGCCTTCAGGTCGAACGCCACCGCCCGCAAAGTGTTCGGACGGCACCGCCCGGCCACGAACTCCAGATACCGGTCCGTCAGCCGGTCACCCAGCGTGAAACGAACCTGGCCAGACCCCGAAAAGGTACGCTCAAGGCACGGGAAGCTGCTCATCTCAGCACCATCCCAGCCCGGCACTCAGAACCCCGGAAGCGACACGGATCACCCGTGTATTAAGCGATATGTGCGGTGATTCTTTACCTTGCCAAGATTCGTTCGCTACTCTACGCGGCTCCTGGCGTGGTGGCATGAGGCAGTCGTTGAGACGACAGGTTGCAGGCGTCGTGTAGCCGCCATTGTTGGGGGGCCGGCTTGTCCTGAGCCCCTGATACCCGGCTGCTCTTTCGCCGGGGATCAAGGCCCTCCCAGGTTCCTGGTTCGGGCTTGTTGCCGTGGGGTGTTCGGAGTGTGGCCATACTGGATTGAACGAGTGACCTCTTCTGTGTCAGGGTGTCGATCCGGCACGTGGCGCCAAGGACTACTGAGGCTCTGACCTGCTGTCTTGCCCGGCAGGGCCCTGGCAGGACCCTCGCGATTCCCCTGCATTTACCCCGCTTATCCCGGTCTTCCCGGGGTGAGTGCAGGGCCAGGCCCAGCGACCCGATCGTCATCAGGCAGGAACCTCCACGGTTGAGAATCGGAGCCCTAGGACGGTGGCGGCTCGTCGGAGGGGGCGCCCAGGCCGTCGGCCGCCCGAGGGCCGGCGTCGGCGCCGCCGCAGTGGCCCTGGCCGCTCGCGGGCCTGGCGGGTGCGTCGCTGGCCTGCCGCACGACCTGGTATCGCCGTGGCTGATCAGCCGGCCCCGCAGGTCCGGCGGTACGGAGCAGCGTGTAATGCTGAGGACGCTGGATCAGCTCCATAGGGGGATCATGAGGACGCTGGCAGGTCTGGCCGGAGCGATCGCGCTCGCCGCTGCCGTGGGGGCATGCTCATCGTCAGGCAGCAGCACCAGCGCGACGGCGACGGCCGGGCCCGCGTCCGGCACCGAGACGATCACCGCCACGCTGGCCGGAGCGCCGGCGGCCAGTTACTTCAACAGCGGCGGCATCACCCCGCCATCGTTCCCTTCGGTGGTGTTCGCCGGCGTGGTGAACACCACGATCAGGGGTCCGGTGACGCTGGGCCGCTCGACGACCGCGACGACGGCCACGCATACCTTTGTGACCCCGGCGGGCCGTCTGACCATCCGGCGCACCAGGAAGACCCTCAGCAACCAGCTGGCCCCGGCCGGCCGCAGCGGCAGCACGTGCTATTTCACGGCGAGCAGCACCGGGGTCTATACCGTGGTCGGGTCCCAGAGCACGGGGAGGTTTACGGGCGCGGCCGGCGGCGGTACCTATGTGACCACGGTCGTCGTCGGGGCGGATCTGCAGCCGGGCAGGACGACCTGCAGCGTCAGCAACGTCGGCACCGTAATCGCTAAGGGCACGTCGATCACCTACCGGGCATCCGGCCCGCTGACGGTCAAGCAGTAGCCACGCGGAAACGCCTGGCCTCGCCGATCTGCACCCGGTAGTGCGCGAACCGGTTCAGCTCCCGCTCGGCCGCCCGCCAGCCGAACCCGCCGGCCCAGTAGCCCAGCAGCCCGTCCAGCCAGTCCCGGTCGGTGCCCTGCGCCCACGGCCGGCCCAGCAGCGCCTCCAGCAGCCTTGCCTCGAAGCCGGTCTTCTCGTGGCGACTACAGAAGTTGAAAGGTCAAGGTCAGGCCGATGACCGCTCTCCTCGTGCCGGGTATCGTAGCCGCCATGTGCCTGGCGGTGGCCGTCGGCTGCGGTGTCCGGGCGGCGCTCGGCCGGGCCCGGCGCGGGCCCGGATCAGGTCCGCCCGCTCTGCCGCGTTCGGGGTCAGGCTGATCGCGGCACGTCCCAGCGGGTCCGGTCCTGAAGGAGACCAGATGCGCGACAGCGGCCTGCCAGCGCGGCTGGCCCGATCCTGGCGAGCGCGGCGCGGCCGCGGCGACGGCGCGCGGCGCGGCTACCCCGGCGTCGGGTCCCGCGAGCGCGAGCCCCGCGACCAGCTCCGGGTCCGCCACGGCCGTCGGCCCGGCCACGACCGTGCCGGCCGGCCCGTCCGCCAAGGCGGATTCCAGCTGCCCGCTGGAACAGGACCCGTGCTATTCCCCGCACCAGTTCCGGGTCGCGTATGGCCTTCAGCCCTTGCTGGACAGCGGGATCGACGGGCGCGGCGTGACGGTGACGGTCGTTTCCCCCACCCCATCCCCCGACGACGCTACCGACATCCGCGAGGACCTGGCGGCATTCAACGCCATGTTCGGGCTGCCCGCCGCCCGGATCCAGATCGTGACCACCCTCGCCGGGGCCGCCGCGCCATGGCAGGCCGCTGGCGAGGAGGTCGGGGACTTCGAGATGCTACACGCGATCGCCCCCGCCGCCACCCTCCGGGTGGTCCTGTTCCCCTCCAGCTGGATTCAGAACGCCGCCAACGCTACCGCGGACATGCTCGCCGCGCTGCGGCTGGCCGTCTCCGGCACCGACGTGGCCTCGATCAGCTGGAGCCTGGGGGAACACTACTTCACCAAGGCTCAGGTGGCCCAGCTGCATTCCATCTTGCTGGGGGCGGCCGCACACCACGTCACGGTGCTCGTCAGTTCCGGCGACAACGCCGCGTTCAGCGACGACTGGTTCGGGGCAGGCAGGTTGAGGAGGCCAGCCTTCCGGCCTCCGACCCGCTCGTGCTGGGCGTCGGCGGCACCACGCTGACCGCGGAGCCCTCGGGCGCTTACGTGAGCGAGACCGCCTTCGCTGGCGGTGGCGGCTTCAGCCACCTGTACGCCCGTCCCGCCTACCAGGATGGCGTCCCCGGGATCTCGGCGATGAGGGGCGTGCCCGACGTGGCCGCTGACGCTGGTCATCCGGGCCCTCCGATCGTCTTCGCCGGCGGTATCATCGAAACACCGGAGGGCACCAGCGGGTCCACGCCGCTGTGGGGGGGCGTCATCGCGCTGGCCGACCAGTACGCTCATCACGACCTCGGCTTCGTTAACCCCGCCATCTACCGCATCGGCCGCAGCCCCAGCTACCACAAGGCGTTCCACGATGTCACTGCCGGCAACAACGACGTGGCCGCAGGCTCGGCCATCCTCGGTTACCAGGCCGGTCCCGGATAGGACCCGGTGACGGGCTGGGGCAGCCCCGACGCGCAGGTCCTCGTCCCCCTGCTGGCCCGCCTCGCCAGCAGCAGCGAGGCATAACAGAACCAGGACAGCATGTCCATGGTCAGGCTGGACTCGGTATCGGATGCCGTGCTCGCTGGCGCGGCGTTCGGCCAAGGCCAGCAGGCGGTGATGACGGCCGTGGATCGGAGTAGCGTATGAGATATATCGCAATTGATCGTCGCGGGCCCTATGTGTGGGTCACGTTCAACCGTCCCGACAAGCTGAACGTGCTGCACGCCGAAGACCTGCCCGGACTCCGGGACACCATCGTGAACCTCGATCCGGATGTCACGGGCCTGGTTTTCACGGGTGCCGGGTCGGCGGCGTTCAGCGCCGGGATGAACATCGAGACGTTCGTCGGCATGGACGGTGCCGCCGCGAAGGCGTTCATCGGCCAGCTCGCCGGGATCATGCAGGCCATCCGCCGGTTGCCGGTCGTCACGGTCGCCGCGGTCAGCGGATACTGCCTGGGCGGGGCGTTCGAACTGGCCCTGGCCTGCGACCTGCGCGTGGTCACCACGACGGCAGCCTTCGGGCTGCCCGAGATCAAGGTCGGCGTGCCGTCCGTCATCGACGCGGCCCTGCTCCCCGGTTTCGTCGGCCTCAGCAAGGCACGCGAGATGATCCTGACCGGTGATACTTACCGGCTCGACCAGCTGCCGCCGCACAGCATCGCCAACGTCATCACCGAGCCCGGCGTTCTCGCCGAGGCCACCGGACACCTGCTCGAGCGCACCGCGACGCATACCCGTACGGTCACTGCCGCCCAGCGCCGGCTCTTCAGCCTGTGGCTCAACCATCCGCTCGAGGTGGCGGTGGAGCACAGCACAGACGAGTTCGCGGGAACGTTCGGAGCGCAAGAGACACGAGATCAGATCGCACACCACTACCGGCGGATCACGGGCCGCGGCTCTTAACGCCGCACGGGGGGACCCGCCCCCGGATCCTGGTCGCCTGGCACATCCCCATGATGGTCAGGTACCGCGGCGGAGCTCGGCCACCAGCTCCGCCCTGGACTGCGCCATCTGGTCCCTGACCGCGGGGTCGGCCGCCGGGTACTCCGGGTTGATCGCGTCCAGCGCCGTGACCAGGACCGCGGCGGTGGCCAGGCGGCTGAACCACTTGTGGTCGGCCGGCACGACGTACCACGGCGCCCACGTGGTGCTGGTGTGGCTCAGCATGGCCTCGAAGGCCCGCCGGTAGTCGTCCCAGTAGTGCCGCTCCCTGACGTCGCTGGGGGAGAACTTCCAGTTCTTCTCCGGGTGGTCGATGCGCTTGAGGAACCGCCGGGCCTGCTCCCGTTTCGACAGGTTCAGCATGACCTTGACGACGACGATCCCGTTGTCGACCAGGTAGTGCTCCCAGTCGTTGATCTCCCGGTAACGGCGGGCCCACAGGCCATGGTCGCCCCCGACCGGGGGCATCCGCTCCGCGGCGAGCAGGTCCTGATGGACGCGGACGACCAGCACCTCCTCGTAGTGGGACCGGTTGAAGATGCCGATCCGGCCCCGCCCGGGCAGGGCGCGCTGGCATCGCCACAGGAAGTCGTGGTTCAGCTCCTCGGCGGAGGGCTGCTTGAAGGCCCGGACCTCGACCGCCTGCGGGTTGACCCCGCTCATCACGTGCTTGATGGTGCCGTCCTTGCCCGCGGCGTCGATGCCCTGGAGCACCAGCAACACGCCGAACGTATCCTGGGCCGCTAGCCGGTCCTGGTACTCGGCCAGGAGCTCCACGCCGTCGGCGAGCAGGGCGGTGGCCTCCGGCCGGGTCACCTGGCCGGTGTAACCCGGGTCGTGGTCCCGACCCAGATCCACCTCGCTCCCGGGCGCCACGCGCAGCGGCTCGATGAGCTCGGTCATGAAGCGAAGGCGTTTGTCCATGCCCTAACCATGCCGGCTTGCGGGCGCTGATGCCACGGCCCGTTAGGTCAAAAATCTTTTTTAATCCGAACGGGCCGTGCTGACCGCCCCGGTCATAGCCGGTTCCAGGCGGGCGCTGTATGCTACCGCGCCATGTGGAACTCGTTCCGGACCGACGACCGCGACGGCATCACGGCGGAGGTGATCACCTATCCCGGCGGCGGCGGCGATGAGATCCACGCCTACGTGGCGCGGCCGGCCGGGGACGGGCCGCGGCCCGGGATCGTGGCCGTGCACCACATGCCGGGCTGGGATGAGTTCTACCGGGAGTTCTCCGACCGGCTCGCGCGCCACGGGTACGACGTGATCTGCCCCGACCTGTACTGTCGCTTCGGCCACGGCACCCCCGACGACGTGGCGGCCAAGGTCAGGGCCGAGGGCGGCGTCCCCGACGACAGCGTGGTGGCCGACTGCGCGGCCGCGCTGGCCTGGCTGAAGGCCCGGCCGGCCAGCAACGGCCAGGCCGGCATCATCGGCACCTGCTCGGGCGGCCGTCACGCCCTGCTGGCCGCCTCCCGGGTGCCCGGTTTCGGCGCGGTCGCCGACCTGTGGGGCGGGGGAGTGATCGCGGCTCAGGAGGAACTGTCGCCGGCCCGGCCCGTCGCGGTGATCGACTACACCGCCGATCTCGCGGCGCCGCTGCTCGGGCTGTTCGGCAACGACGACAGGTATCCCACGCCCGAGCAGGTGGACCGGCACGAGGCGGAGCTCAAGCGGCATGGCAAGGACTACGAGTTCCACCGGTACGACGGCGCCAGCCACGGCTTCTTCTACTACCACACCCCGATGTACCGGCCCGAGGCGGCCATGGACGGCTGGGCCAAGATCTTCACCTTCTTCGGCCGCCACCTGTCGAGCTGACCGTCCGCCGCTGCTTACTCCAAGCCGCGGAGAAACGCGCCCGGGTCGATGAAGTACGGGTTGTCGTGCAGCACGCCGTCCACCGCCACCACGGGGTGCGTCCGCAGGGAGTCGATCACCACCTCGGCACCGAAGCGTTGCAGGTCATACAGGCAGCAGAACACCGCAGGGAGGTCGGCCGCGAAGCCGGTGACCCTGGCTTCGTACCGGAAGAACTCCAGGCGGCCGTCGGGATGATCCAGCGCCGACGGCATCTCGCCCGCCGCCCGGAGCATGCCGGTCCCGTCGGCCCCCCGGGCCTCGGTCACCGCGTCCTGCCAGTAAGACAGCATGTCGTCCGCGGAGAACGTCCCGGTGCGCAGGTAGGCCTCGGCGGGCGTCCCCAGTTCGAGCTGCCCGGTCTCCACCGAGCGGCCCAGGTCGACCTGGCGGCCGAGCCTGGCCAGGACCTCGGCCGGGCCCAGCGACTCCAGCACGCAGATGGTCTTCTGCCCCGCGCGGATGCCCTCGGCCAGGAACGGCATGACGACTTCGTCCCGGCCGGCCGGCCCGGTGTAGAACGCGCAGATGTGAGTGCCGCTCGGGACCGAGCGGTTCAGGACGGTCATCGTTCGCGGTCCCACCATGGACGCCTCCTCGCGCCGGCAAGATCGATACTAAGTCCCAAGAGGGCCGGGAACGACCTGGTCTGCTGATGTGCGGTCGGCCGTCCCCCGTATGCGCACGCCACGGCGGGAGGACTTGGGAGAATGGACGGCATGGCTCGGCGGACCACCGGGAACCCGATCGTGATCATCGGGGGCGGCCTGGCGGGCGGCAACGCCGCCGCCACGCTCAGGGACGAGGATTTCCCCGGACCGGTCGTGCTGGTCAGCCGGGAACCGGGCGTACCGTTCGGCCGGCCGCCGCTGTCCAAGACGTACCTGCGGTCGGAGGAGGATCTCGACGGCTGGTACGTCCGGCCGGCCGGCTGGTACGCCGACCATGACGTCGAGTGCCGCCGCGAAGCGGTGACGGCCGTCGATCCGGCCGCGCGCACCGTCACCCTGGAATCGGGTGCGGAACTCCGTTACGGCAAGCTGCTGCTCGCCACCGGCGGACGCAACCGGCGGCTCGGGATCTCGGGGGCGGACCTGCCGGGGCTGCACTACCTGCGCACCATGGCCGAGTGCGACGCGATCAAGCAGCAGGCGGTGCCCGGCCGGCACGCGGCCGTCGTGGGCTCGGGGTTCATCGGCTGCGAGGTCGCGGCCTCGCTGACCCAGCTCGGGGTCCGGGTCACCATGGTCTACCCCGGCCGCCTCCCGCTGGAGCGGGTTCTGGGCGGCCAGGTCGGCGGGCTGATCAGCGCCTTCCACCAGGCGAACGGTGTCGACCTGCGGCCCGGCGAGCAGGTCGCCTCGTTCGAGGGCGCCGAACGCCTGGAAGCCGTCGTGACCGCATCCGGTCACCGCATCGCCTGCGATTTCGCGGTGGCCGGCGTCGGCATCACACCCGACATCCTGGACGGACTGGCCGTCGCGCAGCAGAACGGGATCCTGGTGGACGAACTCTGCCGGACCAGCGTCCCCGACGTCTACGCGGCCGGCGACGTGGCCAACCATCTCCACCCGCTGTTCGGGCGGATCCGCGTCGAGCACTACAACCACGCGGAGAAGCACGGCCGCGCCGCGGCCCGGTCCATGCTGGGCTCGACGGACCCCTACGACTACCTGCACACGTTCTGGTCCGACCAGTACGAGCACAAGCTCGAGTACGCCGGCCACGTCGAGCAATGGGACGAGTTCGTGGTCCGCGGCAGCCTGGCCGACGCCAAGCTGATCGGCTTCTACCTGGTCGGGGGGGTTGTGCGGGCCGCCGTCGGCCTGGACCGGGGCGGTGATCCCGAACTGGACCTCGACGGGGAGATGGCGGCCTGCGCCCGCCTGGTCGCCGCGCGCGCCCGCCCGGCTCCGGCCGTGCTCGCCGACGACCGCACCGATCTGCGGTCGCTGGCCGGCCGCTGAAGCCCGGGTCAGGCGTTCGAGAACAGCGGGATGTTCGCCCCGCTGGCCGCGGCCAGCGGGCTGTCCAGCAGCGCGACGATCAGCTCGGCAACATCGCCCGGGGTCAGGCCGGGGCGCAGCGCCGGATTGGCCCGGCGCAGCATCTCGGTGTCGACGGCGCCCGGGCTCAGGCACACGGCGCTGATGCCGTGCTCTCTGCCTTCGACCGCGATCGCCTCGGTCAGGCCGATGACCCCGTACTTGGACACGTTGTAGGCGGCCAG
>Ga0187781_10004145_pt1 | contig 10834 bp, 11 predicted proteins | sample 0715_SJ02_MP02_2_FD_132447 | JGI IMG/M metagenome (GOLD analysis project Ga0187781, IMG submission 132447) | Tropical peat soil microbial communities from peatlands in Department of Meta, Colombia - 0715_SJ02_MP02_20_MG | ecosystem: Environmental > Terrestrial > Soil > Wetlands > Peat | place...
GATGCCGTCGCACTGGGGGCATCAGAAATACAACATCGTCTCGCGATCGTCACCGACGGGGACGCAGTTTCTCCAGGCCGCCGGCGCGGCGGAAGCGACCCTCTACTACGAGGAGTTTCCGAAAGCGCTCGAGCAGGCGAAGAAGGCTCCGCTCGGCGAGGCGGTTTCCTGGCACAAGGACGAGGTCGTTTTCGTCTCCGGCGGCGACGGGCATACAAGCGAGGGAGAATTTTTCGAGTCGCTGAATACGGCGAGCAATAAACGCCTGCCGCTGCTTTATCTCATCGAGGACAACGGCTACGCGATTTCCGTCCCCATCGAAGTGCAGACGGCGGGCGGAAATATTTCCAAGCTCGTCGCCGGTTATCCAGACTTGCGCATTGAGGAGTGCGACGGGACCGAGCCGCTTGAGAGCTATGCGGCGCTGAGCCGCGCGGTGGCGCACTGTCGCGCGCGCGAGGGGCCGGCGCTGGTACACGCGCATGTGACGCGGCCCTACTCGCATTCGCTTTCCGACGACGAAAAACTTTATAGGGGGACGGAAGAACGCGAAGAGCAGGCGCGGAAAGATCCGATTCCGAAGTTCGGGCTGTTCCTCGTGCGCGAAGGAATTCTGGAAGCGTCGGAGCTCGAAGCGATTGAGGCCGAGGTCGAGAAGGAAGTGGTCGAAGCGACGGACAAGGCTTTCAAGGCCGAGCTGCCGGCAAAGGATTCGGTCTATCACTGGGTCTATTCGCCGGATGTGGATCCGGCGTCCGAGAAATTCGAGGCCGCGCCGAAATTCGAAGGCGATTCGAAGACGATGGTCGAGATGGTTTCGGCGACGCTGATGGACGAGATGGCGCGCGATGAGCGGATCGTGATATTCGGCGAGGACGTGGCCGACTGCAGCCGCGAGCAATATCTGCCGAGCGTGAAAGGGAAGGGCGGCGTTTTCAAAGCGACTTCCGGATTGCAGCGGCGCTACGGGGGCGAGCGGGTTTTCAATTCGCCGCTCGCGGAGGCCTCGATTGTTGGGCGCGCCATCGGAATGGCGACGCGGGGGCTGAAGCCGATTCCGGAAATTCAATTTTTCGATTACATTTGGCCGGCGATGATGCAGCTACGCGACGAGCTTTCGGTGATGCGCTGGCGCTCGGCGGGAAATTTCAAGGCGCCGGTGATCGTGCGCGTGGCGATTGGCGGATACCTGACGGGCGGCGCGATTTATCACAGCCAGTGCGGCGAGGTGACGTTCACGCATATTCCGGGCTTGCGCGTGGTGATGCCTTCGACGGCGCTCGATGTGTGCGGGCTGCTGCGGACGGCGATGCGATCGGATGACCCGGTGATGTTTCTCGAGCACAAGCATCTGTACAGGCAGCCGTACAACCGGTCGGAATACCCGGGCGCGGATTTCACGATCCCGTTCGGCAAGGCGCGGATGGTGCGTGAAGGGACGGACTTGAGCATTGTCACGTACGGCGCGGTGGTGCACCGGGCCGAGGTGGCGGCACAGGAATTGTCCCGCGAGGGAATTTCAGCGGAAATTTTGGATTTGAGGACGCTCAGCCCGTACGACTGGGAGGCGGTGGCGGCGACGGTGCGGAAGACGAATCGAGTGATCGTCGCGTACGAGGACACGCGGTCGTGGGGATACGGCGCGGAAATCGCGGCGCGGATTGGCGATGAACTTTTCGGCGACCTGGATGCGCCGGTGAGGCGCGTCGCGGCGACGGATACTTTTTGCGCGTACCAACCGCACCTGGAGGATGTGATCCTGCCGCAGACGGACGACATTGCGCGGGCCGTGCGCGAATTGGCGGCCTACTGACGGGGAACTTTTCGAAGCGTAAAATCGTATTGGTAGGTGAGAAGCGCGGGGAAGGAAAAAGCGGCCCGCGGGAGGGGTTTTATGAATTGTCCGAATTGCCGAAGAGAGATCGCGGATTATTCGAATTTTTGCTACTACTGCGGGACGCGGCAAAATGTTGCGGCACCGGAATGTGCGTATGTGCAGAAGCGACTGATGCGCTCGGCCGTGGATACGAAGATTGCGGGAGTTTGCGGCGGCCTGGCGGAATATTTGGGAGTGGATTCGACGGTGGTGCGGCTGATCTGGGTGGTGGCGGTGTTTTTGCCGGTGCCGATTTTCCCGGCGATTTTGTCGTACCTAATCGCGTGGATGATCGTGCCGCTCGCGCCGGTGCCGGTGACTGCTCCTACGACGACGCAGCCGACACATCCGGTGACGCCGAATTCGGCTCAAGTGGCGTAACGGGATTCAGGCGCGACGAACGCGATTTGCAAGGGCGCGTAAAGATTCAGTCTTTTTCCTTCGTGCGCCGGGGGGCACGGCCACCGCCGCCGAAGATGGCGTGGTCAAGCGAGATGAGTCCCGCGCCGACGGTCGCGAGCGTGAAGGCTGCGACGGCGAGTACCATCGGGAATTCGTAATTTTTTACCTGGGTGATGGGGCCCTGCGGCAGATGGACGCGCCAGATGGCGACGGACATCTCGATGGCGAGCAGTAGTCCAGTGAGCCGCGTGAACAGGCCCAGGATCAAGGTAATCCCTCCGAAGAATTCGAACACACCCGCGATATAAACGAAAAATCCCGGCAAACCGACTTTTTCAAAAAAAGGCATCATGTCGCGCGTGTGTCCGAAAAGCTTCGGATAACCGTGGAACATGAAGATGATTCCCAGCGCGAGGCGGAGAAGCAACAGCGCCAGCGGCTTCAATTTCTCGAGAGCATTCATTCCGAATTCTCCTCATTCTCCTCGCGCCGGCAGATTTTCAGGCGCGGCAAGCGCTCGGCATTGTAGCAGAACCCGCATCGTCAATTGACGCTCCTGTTCTGGAAACTCCTCAAGGAACGCCTTCCCGAGACGATTCGCTAGTAGGTGTAAAATCGTCCTTGCCTTTGGAGTCCTCGCGGTCCATGAAAACTTCCACTCGCACGATCGGTGTCGTCAACGGAGGCGGAGACTGCCCGGGATTGAATGCCGTGATACGCGGCTCGGTGCGCACGGCCAAGCTCGAGTACGGCTGGCGAGTCGTTGGCGTCACCAACGGGTTCAACGGGCTGATCTGGCCGGAGCAATCGCAGGAGCTGACGCTCGAATCCATTCGGGGAATCCTGCCGCGCGGCGGGACAATTCTCGGCACAACGAACCGCGGCAACCCCTTCCGGTTCCCGATTGAGGAGGACGGGAAGCAAGTGATGCACGACTATTCGAGCCGGTGCATCGAAAGCATGAAGACGATGGGGATCGAAGGGCTCGTGGTGATTGGGGGCGACGGAACACTCACGATTGCCAATGAGTTCTGCAAGCTCGGGGTGCCGATCGTCGGCGTGCCGAAGACGATTGACAACGACCTCTCGGCGACGGAGGTTACGTTTGGATTCGACACGGCGCTGCACGTGGCGACCGACGCGATTGACCGGCTGCACACGACAGCCGAGAGCCACCGGCGTGTGATGGTGATCGAGGTGATGGGACGCGATGCCGGCTGGATTGCGTTACATTCGGGACTGGCGGGCGGAGCGGACGTGATACTTATCCCCGAGATTCCGTTTACAGTCGCGACGGTGTGCGAAGCGATTCGTGAGCGGGAAGAAAGCGGGCGGAGTTTCTGCCTGGTGGTGGTGGCGGAGGGCGTGAAGCTGCCGCCGGACGATGGGCTCGGGAAGCCTTTCCCGAAAGTGCAGCCGGGACAAGTGGGAAACGCGATCGGGTTCTCCATTCGCGAATATCTGAAGAAAGAGGTGCGCGTGACGGTGCTGGGGCACGTGCAGCGCGGAGGATCGCCAAGCCCGTTTGACCGGACGCTGGCGACCCGGTTCGGCGTAGCGGCGGTGGACTTAATGGCGCGGGGCGAATATGGGCGCATGGTTTGCCTGCATGCGGGTAGAATTGAATCGGTGCCGATCGCGAGCGCGATTGGTTCGTTGAAGCTGGTGGATCCGGATAGCGATTACGTCCGCGCGGCGCGGGCAGTGGGGATTTCCTTCGGGGATCGTCCTTGATACGCAAGGTTCTGCTTGGATTCGCACTGCTGCTTGTGGTGTGCGCGGCTGCGTATGTGCGCATGCGCCATAAGAGGGCTGCGCTCGAAATCGGGTATGCCGGAAACAAGCAGGTGACGCTCGTGAGCACGACGGCGCTCGTGCGCGAGCCGGTGGCAACGGTGAACTACGGCGACCGGCTGGAAATTCTCCAGCGCTACCAGGATCAAGTGCAAGTGCGGACGATGAAGGGAGTGACCGGCTGGATCAACGAACGCGACCTGCTGACCACGGATCTGTGGCAAAAGGCACGGGATCTCGAAACAAGAGCCGACGGAATGGCCGTAATGGCGCGCGGGCATACGCGAGCGATAACGAACCTGCACATTGGCCCGGGGCGCGAGTCACCAAGATTGCGGCAACTGAGCAAGACAATTCCTGTCGAGATGTATGAGCGGACGACGATAGCCGTGCCTGCGCCGAAGGTGGTGAAGTCGAGTGAGCAGGAAGAGGGCGGTGCCGAGCCGGCACAGGAGAAGATGGAAGACTGGTGGCTAGTGCGCGCTCATGCGGCGGACCAGAACGCGATATCGGGGTGGGTGCTGGGGCGATTCGTGCAGCTCGATGTGCCGTCGCCGCTGCCGGATTACGCGAGCACAGCGGGGATGCGGATAGTGTCGTGGTTCGAACTGAATCGCGTGAACGATTCGGCCGGAAAAGCCAAGCCGCAATTTCTGGTGCTGGGAACGCACGGGCCGGAGGGGCAGCCGTGCGATTTCAGCATGATGCGCGTGTACACGTGGGGGAACCAGCGGCAACGGTATGAGACGGCGTTCGTCGAGAGCAATGTTTGCGGCAAGCTGCCGGTGAATGTGACGAAGGCGGAGGCGGCGGGAGGGGACGTCACATTCACGTTCGGGGACATGAGTGGCAAGGCAGCAGGAGAGCGCACTTACCGGATGCACCAGACGATTGTTCGCCGCGTGCGAGAGGGCGGGAAGACGCCGGCGCGCAAGCCCCATTAATCACCGCGATTCAAGCTCCGTGATTTCCTGCCGGGCCTCTGGGAACTTGGGATAAATTGGCGTAAATGGGGACTCGTTCATCTTTTGCAGGGGGCATGCTGGCCGTGGTTTGCCTGACTTCCGCGGCGGGCTATTCGCTCTTTCGCGCGCAGGCGGAGCCGGCGGTATCCGCGGGCCCTCCTCTCGAATATCTCGGTGCGTGGGGCTCGAAGGGCGACGGGCCGGGACAACTCTACGATCCCACAAGCATCGCGACGGACACCATTGGGAACGTTTACATCACCGACCCTGGCACGAAGTTCGTGCACAAGTTCGGCCCGCAGGGAAAGCCGCTGCTTTCGTTTCAGGAGGACCCCCTTAAGCACCCGCAGTCCATCGCGGTGGACAGCGGCGGTGCGATTTACGTGACGGATCCGGTGCGCCGGAGCATTTTTATTTGCCTGCCGAGCGGGGAACGCGACCGCTATCACGAGTTGAGGCTGAAGATTAAATCGGGCAAGGAAGATGTGCTCGGCGTGAGTGTTGCCGATGATGGACTGATCTATATTCTGGATTCGAACTCCGGAAAGGTGTTCGCGTTCAATGCGCGGTCACGGCTATCGGGTTCGTGGCAGACGCGGCCGGATGCGCCGACTACGAACGGGCCACCGGGTTCGATCGCCGTGGCGCCGGACACATCGGTCTATGTCTCCGATACGGCGGGGAACCGGATTCTGAGATTTACGCGCGACGGACATTTCCTTTCGGAGATTGGCGCGAGCGCTACGCGGAGCGGCTGGAAACTGAGCGACCGTCTTGCGGTCTCCTCCGGTTTTATTTTCGTGATGGACTCGGACGGACGGATGCTGCACGTGTGGACGCTCGACGGCACGCCGAAACTGGATATGGATCTGGCTCCGGAGCTTGGGCAGGCGCCGCGGTCGGCGCCGCCGATTGCCGTAAGCCCGCGCGGGGAGTTGCTGGTTCTCGATATGCCCGAGTCGCGCGTTCTGCGCTACCGGATAAATTTTTAGCTGAATCTGTCAAGCGCACTCGTGCGTGGTTTTGTTGATCATTTTCTTGCACGAAACCCCTCTGCGTGGTTCCCGCTTTCTCGTGATTACACTTCGCAGGGCACGACGTGTCGTGCCCCTACGGGGTGATCAACCGCATTTGCGGATTTATGAGATGACATGAGGTTGCCTTCGTAAGTTAGAATCCCGCCGGGGGAAATTCATTATGGCATTACTTTTGAGCGAAGCGGACGTGCGATCCATTTTGACGATGCCATTGGCGCTCGAGGCCGTGGAGGCTTCGTTCCGGCGGCTCGCTGACGGATCCGCGATCATGCATCCCCGGCAGCGACTACACCTGCCGGAAAAATCCTACTTGCATTACATGGCGGCGGGGGATTCGGTGAGCGGGTATGAGGGCTTGAAGATTTATACCAGCTCACGCGAAGGATTGCGGTTTCTCGTGCCGTTGTTTGACGCGCAGAGCGGAGATCTGGTGGCGCTGCTCGAAGCGGACTACCTGGGGCAAGTGCGGACAGGCGCGGCGAGCGGAGTGGCGACGAAGGTGATGGCTCGGACGGACGCGCGCACCGTGGGAATTATCGGGACGGGATTGCAGGCACGGACGCAGCTTGAAGCGGTGGCGCTGGTGCGGAAGCTCGAAAGGGTTCGCGCGTATGGACGGGATGCGGCGCGGCGCGAGCAATTCGCCAAAGAGATGACGGCCGGGCTAGGGATCCCCGTGACGGGCGCAGCCAATGCAGAGGAGGCGGTGCGCGGTGCCGACATCGTGATCGCTTCGACGACTTCGACAAATCCAGTGATTGAGGGGCGATGGCTTATGCCGGGCACGCACATCAACGCAATCGGCGCGAATTTTCCGCACAAACGGGAACTGGATGCCGAAGCGGTGCTGCAATGCGACGTGATTGCGGCGGATTCGATCCAGCAATCGCGCGAAGAGGCGGGCGACTTGATTCACGCGTTCGGCGAGGACGAGGGCGCGTGGAAGAGGGTGCACGAACTGGCGGAAATTGTGGCGGGAAAAATTCCCGGGCGGACGTCGCGGGAGCAAATGACGCTATTCAAATCGAATGGAATAGCGATAGAGGACGTTGTAGTCGCGGGGCGTGTATTTGAGATAGCGCGGGAGCGCGGAATTGGGCGGCAGATTCCTTTGTGGCAGAAGGAGGCTCGATTTGGAGAGGGCCGCGGAGTTTAGAACTCAGGTGGCATATGGTTTTCATAGTGTTTGCCTCGCACGAAACCCTTCCTGGATGAGAGCCCTACTTGGGATTTACAGATTGCATGTAGGGAAAACAAAGCGGTGTCGAGCCACCGCACTCCAAACAAGCGGAAGCGGGTTTGGTCGCGGGTGGTACGGTTAGGCGCGGACGCGGCGGAGGTGCTTCACCAGCGCTTCGTGAAGACGAGAGCGCGTGTCTTCCGGAAGCGGCGCAGGCTCGGAATTGCAGTAAATCTGGATGGTTTTCTTCGTGGTGTCCACGACAATGCGGCAATCCTCGCAATTCGTTAGATGCTGTTCGATGGAATCCTTCAGCGTGATGTCGAGGGATTCGTCGAGGTAGTTGGAAAGTTCTTTAACGATGCTTCTGCAATTCACGAAATTTCACTCCGTCTAAAATACTTATCAAGTTTTTGCCGCAATTTCAAACGCGCTCTTAAAAGCCGCGATTTGACCGCCGGCACCGAAAGGCCGAGCGCCTCGGCCGTCTCTTCGGTGGACAATTCTTCGATGTCGCGAAGCTGAAAAACGATTCGGAAAGATGGATCCAGATCGCCGATCGCGGAAGAGAGAATTTCGCCGAGCTGATTCTGTTTGTAGCGGTCTTCGGGCGAGGGGCCCCAGTCCTCGACTTCGCGGGGCACCAATTCCTCGCCAGTGTCCAATTCTTCGTCGAGAGAAACAACATTGGGACGACGGCGGCGCAGCTTCATCAGCGCCTGATTGACGGTGATGCGGACGAGCCAGGTGTAGAAGCGCGAGTTGCCCTGGAAACCACTGAGGTGCTCATAGGCCTTGAGGAAGGATTCCTGCATGACATCTTCGGCGTCTTCGCGGTTCTGCGTGATGTTTTGCGCGAGGCGGAAGATCTTGCGCTCGTAGCGGGAGACGAGGGTCTCAAAGGCCGAGATTTCGCCGCCTTTGGCCGCAGCAACGAGAACGGGTTCATCGTCCCTCACCACCTGGGAGGGGATTGGCCGGGCTTCGAGCGGATTCGCTTTCGAAGTGCTCATGTGACGATTTTCTCTGTCCGAGAGAGTAGCACAGGTGAGGGCTGGCACATTACACCCGCGCTATGGGTATTGGACGCCGGAAGGGACATATTGGTCGCAGGATGGGGTCGAATGTAAGTTGCTTGGGAGCAGGTACTTACGGGTACAAAGTGCAGCCGGCAATGATGGGTTGTTCATGGCAAAGGGGAAAAGGGCGGAGTTGACAGGGGTAGGAGAGGGAAGTATTCTAAATTATCGAACGAACGTTCGACTGATAGATCACAGGAATCATGCCGAAATCATCGCCAACACCAACGCACCGCGTCACGCAAGAAAAACTTCAACTGATTCTTCGCCATGCTGCACAGGTTTTCTCCGAAAAGGGATATGAGGGCGCGTCGATCCGCGATATCAGCCGGGCGAGCGGCGTCTCACTGGCGGGGCTCTACTACTACATCAAGAGCAAGCAGGAGTTGCTGTATCTGATACAGATTTGCACTTTCAAGACGGTGGTGAGCCGCCTCGAAAAAAAGCTCGAGGGAGTGACGGACCCGGTCGAGAAGGTGCAAATTCTCGTTCAGAATCATCTGGACTATTTTCTGCAACATCCTCTCGAGATGAAGGTGCTGTCGCATGAGGACGAAGCGCTCGAAGGGGAGTATCGTAGGGAAGTGCTGGAGGTGAAACGGCGGTACTACGGAATCGCGCTCGGGATTTTCGAGGAGATGAGAAAGGCGGGCACGGCGCGGCGCTTGAATCCACGCGTGGCGGTGCTTTCCCTTTTCGGGATGATGAACTGGATTCACACCTGGCACCGTCCGGAGTCGGACCCGCAGGCGGAAGCACTGGCGGAAACAATGTCGGGAATGTTTTTGCACGGCGTGATGAATGGGAATGGGGCAACGAGATTGAAGCCCGCGCGGGTGAGCCGGAGCGGGGTTCGGGTGGTGGAACGCGCCGCCGGCTGAGAATTCAGAACAAAATCTAAACGTTTCATACAAACGGAGGAAGCAATGGCAACTACGACGGCAATCGAGCAGAAGCATTTGATTCATTATGGTGTGGAGGCGGGCGTGGCGATCATCGAGATGGACGATCCGCCGGCGAATACATATACGTACGAAATGATGCAGCAGCTCGATGAGGCCATTTTGCGGGCTCGGATGGATGAAGACGCGCACGTGATCGTACTGCGCGGCAAGGGAGAGAAATTCTTCTCGGCCGGGGCGAGCATTCCGATGCTGGCGAAGGTGGACCCACAGTTCAAATACTATTTCTGCCTGCACGCGAACGAGACACTTTCGCGGCTGGAGCAGACGCCGAAACTGGTGATCGCGGCCCTGAACGGGCACACCGTCGGCGGAGGCCTCGAAATTGCGATGGCCTGCGATATTCGCATCGCCAAGAAAGAAGGCGGGAAGATCGGGTTGCCGGAAGTGAACTTGGGCGTGCTGCCGGGAACAGGAGGAACGCAGCGGCTTTCGCGCATTGTGGGGCGCGCGCGGGCACTCGAGTTGATGGCGACGGGGCGGACTTTTAGTTTTGAGGAAGCGCTCGAATTCGGACTGATCCACTACATCTACGAGAAGGAAACGTTCTGGGAAGACGTGATGGCGTATGCGAAGCAGTTTTGCCCGCCGGGGAAGGCTTCCCGGGCGGTGGGGCGGATCAAGCGGGCGGTGGTGACAGGCTCGGAGGTTGGTTTTGGCGAGGCGCTGGGAATCGAGCGCGAGCTTCAGCAACTTCTTTTCACGAGCGAGGACGCGAAGGAGGGCCTGAAGGCGTACGTGGAAAGGAAGCAGCCGGAGTTCAAGGGACGGTAGGAGAGACGGCCGCAAGGAAAGGGAGCAGCAGCGAGCCGGGGACACAGATGAAAACTCTGCCTGACTATTTGCGCAAGGGAATGAGGATGATTCTGGTGGGCGCCAATCCTGGCGACCGCTCGGCGCGCGTGGGTCACTACTACGCCGGGAGGAGTAACCAGTTATGGCCGATGATGTACGACTCGGGCGTCATTCCCGAGCCGCTGACGTATGAAGACGACCGGCGAATCCTGGAGTTCGGGATCGGCATGACGGATCTCGTGAAGAGACCAACGCGCGGGATCGAGGAAATCGAGCGGCAGGAATTCGCGGAGGGGCGCGTGCTGCTGGCGAAGAAGCTCGAAGAGTTGCGGCCGCGGCTGATCGCGTTCAACGGGAAGATGGTGTACGAAAAATTCGCGGGCAAGCCATGCAAGCTCGGACTGCAGAAAGAGAAGCTGTATGGGGCGCACGTGTTCGTGCTGCCTTCGACGAGCGGACAGAACGCCGGGACGGAGCGCGGGGTGAAGATGCGTTATTTCAAGAAGCTCGCGGCGATTCTAAAGACCTTGAGGGATTCGTGAGGCGAGGGAATGGCCATGAGTGAAGCCACGAAGCAAGCGGCCACGGGTCCAGTGCTGCTCGAGGAGCGAGCCGGGGGCGTGATGACGCTGCGGTTGAACCGGCCGGAGAAATTGAATGCGTTGAATGTGGAGCTGGGGAGGGCGCTGGTGCAGGGAGTGCTGCGCGGGGCGGCGGACCCGACGGTGCGCGCGATCGTCATCA